>Ga0008838_100338_pt1 | contig 53668 bp, 50 predicted proteins | sample HotLakConUCCSL28_FD_62212 | JGI IMG/M metagenome (GOLD analysis project Ga0008838, IMG submission 62212) | Hypersaline microbial mat communities from Hot Lake, Washington, USA - Hot Lake Consortium UCC-SL28 (Hybrid Assembly) | ecosystem: Environmental > Aquatic > Thermal springs > Hot (42-90C) ...
GGGGGGGGGGGGGGGGGGGGGGGGGGGGGAGTCTGGCTGTGCACCTCGGGGATAAGCCCACCATGTGCCACGTCTCCCTCGCACTGCACCCAGCCCCACCTCGACCTCCTCGCAGTCTCCGCGGTCAGGGCCCATCCCGCCGCTGCTCGCATCGACGAATCCCCACTTCCCCGCTCTCCAGCACCCCCACTTCCCCGCTCTCCAGCACCCCCACTTCCCCGCTCTCCAGCACCCCCGCTCCCCCGATGCACAGCCCACAGCGCACCCACCACAGCCGAAGGCCCACAGCCCACAGCCCACAGCCCACAGCATCTGCATGTCCTTGCCTTCCAGGAATTCGGATAGAAGCGCCCGATTCACTTATCCGAATTTCTTGAAGCCCCGGCGAGGACGGGCAGCGCAGCGAGAGGGTATGGCGCAAGAGAGAGACGGGAAGTAGCAGGAGAGAGCGTGCGCGGGTAGGCGGGTACGCGGGTACGCGGGTACGCGGGTACGCGGGTACGCGGGTACGCGGGTACGCGGGTACGCGGGTAGGCGGGTACGCGGGTAGGCGGGTAGGCGGGTACGCGGGTGCGCGGGCGTAAGCTGTGCGCACTGTGACTGCGTTCGACTTCGTGCCCGCCGCATCCGCGATCTCGCGAGCGCTCAAGCGTGCCGAGACGGGCGTGAGCATCGACGCAACCGAGGCCGAGACGCTGCTGCACTGCCGCGGCGATGACCTCGACCGGCTCCTCGCCGTCGCGGGCCGCCTGCGCGACGCGGGGCTCGAGAAGGCCGAGCGGCCCGGCGTCATCACCTACTCGCGCAAGGTGTTCATTCCGCTCACCCACCTGTGCCGCGACCGCTGTCACTACTGCGTCTTCGTGCAGACCCCGAACCAGCTCGAGGCGCAGGGCAAGGCCCCCTTCCTCTCCCCCGACGAGGTGCTCGAGGTCGCGCGGCAGGGCGCGGCCCTGGGCTGCAAAGAAGCACTCTTCACGCTCGGCGATCGGCCCGAAGACCGTTGGCCGGCGGCGCGCGAGTGGCTCGACGCGCGCGGCTACGACTCCACGATCGACTACCTGCGCTCCGTCGCGATCCTCGTGCTCGAAGAGACTGGCCTGCTGCCCCACCTCAACCCCGGCGTCATGACCTGGCAGGAGCTCCAGCGTCTCAAACCCGTTGCCCCATCAATGGGCATGATGCTCGAGACGACGAGCCGCCGCCTGTTCGAGACGCGCGGCCTCGCCCACTTCGGCTCGCCCGACAAAGACCCCGAGCTGCGCTTGCGCGTGCTCGAAGACGCCGGCCGCAGCGCGATCCCCTTCACAACCGGCCTGCTGCTGGGCATCGGTGAGACCTACGCCGAGCGCGTCGACGGACTCTTTGCCCTGCGCGCGACCGCTCGCCGACACGGGCACGTGCAAGAGGTCATCATCCAGAACTTCCGCGCCAAGCCGCGCACCGCCATGCGCGCCGCCGACGACCTCGAGCTGCAGGAGTACATCGCCGCCGTCGCCGTCAGCCGCATCGTGCTCGGCCCCGGCGCGCGCCTGCAGGTGCCCCCGAACTTGACCGACACCGAAGAGCTGCACCTGCTGATTCGCGCCGGCATCGACGACTGGGGCGGCGTCAGCCCGCTCACCCCCGACCACGTCAACCCCGAGCGCCCCTGGCCGCAGATCGACGAACTCGCGCGCCTCACCGCCGAGGGCCGCTTCACCCTGCGCGAGCGCCTCACCGCGCACCCCCACTACGTGCGAGCCGAAGAACCCTGGCTCGACCCGCGCATCGTGCCGCATGTTCGCGCGCTCGCGGGGGATGACGGGCTCGCCGTCGAGGGGCGACTGCCGCAGGGCATCCCCTGGCAAGAACCCGACCCCGACTGGGCGAACAGCGACGGCAGCGGCCGTACCGACCTGCACACCGCCATCGACACCGAGGGGCGCCGCACCACGACCCGCAGCGACTTCGACGATGTGTACGGCGACTGGGCCGAGCTGCGCGAGACCGTCGGCGACACGACGCGGGCGACCACCGCATCCTCATCAGCCCCCGGCATGAGCGCCGGAGTGCGCGCGGTACTGCGCAGGGCAGAGGATGCTCCCGCTGGCCTGAGCGACGCCGACTACCTGACCCTGCTCGAGGCCGACGGCGCCGACCTCGACGCGCTCGCCGACCTCGCCGACCGCGTGCGCGCCGACACCGTGGGTGACCGCGTCGGCTATGTCGTCAACCGCAACATCAACTTCACCAACGTTTGCTACACGGGCTGCCGGTTCTGCGCCTTCGCGCAGCGGCGCACCGACGCCGACGCGTTCACCCTCTCGATGCAGCAGGTCGGCGACCGGGTCGACGAAGCCTGGGCGCTCGGCGCGACCGAGATCTGCATGCAGGGCGGCATCCACCCCGACCTTCCCGGCACCGCCTATGTCGAGCTCGCCCGCGAGGTCAAAGCGCGCCAGCCCGACATCCACCTGCACGCCTTCAGTCCCATGGAAATCGTCAACGGTGCCGCCCGCACGGGGCTCTCGTTCGCCGAATTCCTCACCGCCGCCCGCGAGGCCGGGCTCGACACGATCCCCGGCACGGCCGCCGAGATTCTTGACGACGACGTGCGCTGGGTGCTCACGAAGGGCAAGCTGCCCACCGCCGAGTGGATCGAGATCGTCTCCACCGCCCACCGCCTCGGCATTCGCTCCAGCAGCACCATGATGTACGGGCACGTCGACAACCCGAGCCATTGGGTCGGGCACCTGCGCACCCTCGCGCGCGTGCAGGACGACACGGGCGGGTTCACCGAGTTCGTCCTCCTGCCGTTCGTGCACGCGAACTCCCCCGTGTACCTCGCCGGTGTCGCGCGCCCCGGGCCGACCGCGCAGGAAAATCGGGCCGTGCACGCCGTCGCGCGCCTCATGCTGCACGGCCGCATCGACCACATTCAGACCTCGTGGGTCAAGCTCGGCACCGAGGGCACCCAGCTCATGTTGCGGGGTGGCGCCGACGACGTCGGCGGCACCCTCATGGAGGAGACGATCAGCCGCATGGCGGGGGCCGACAACGGCTCGGAGAAGACGGTCGCCGAGCTCGAAGACCTCGCGGCCGCGATCGGGCGAGAAGCGTGGCAGCGCACGACCACCTACGGCGAGCCGCCCGCCGAGCGCATCACCGCCGCGCGCGCGCATCGAGACACCGGTTATGCCGCGACGGGACGGCGCCTGTCTCTCAGCGTCGCCGACATCCGCCGCGGCGCCTGACCCCCACTTCGGGGCTTTGAGCACCCGGAAAGTGCGTCACCTTTCGCCACCGACTGGAACCCGCGCGGCACCATCGTGCTCACACCCGACGACCTTCTGCGACCCGAGTGAGCCTCGACGCCCCGGTGACCCTCCGCCGCCCGCACTAGCCGTCGGCGAGGAGCGCCCGCGTGCGCTCACCCACCGCGAGGGATGCCGCTGCCGACAGCTGCTCGCGCGTATCCACGTCGCGACGCAGGCCGCTGAGGTACGGCATCTCCAGCTGCACGTACCCGGCCGCGCGGTGGCGCGCGGCGGATCCGGCACCGAAGCACGGAAAGTGCCGCGCTCCTGGCCGCGCGACGATGAGGGTCGTACCGGTTCCCTCCGCGTCGGGCACGAACGCGTGCTCGTGCCGCGCGGCAGCTGCGAGGGCAGAGTCGAGCTCGCTCGACTGCAGCGCGGGCAGGTCGCCGAGCAGCACCGCGGTCGGCCCTGAGCAGGCCGTGGCAGCGAGCCCCGCTACGACCGCGGCGTGCAGCCCGCGACCCGGGTCGTCGATGACCCGCACGCCGGCCACCGACTGCGCCAGCCCGCCGACGACGATGACCTCGCCGACCTCGCGGCCCGCGCGCGCCGCTGTCACCGTGTCGAGCGCGATGGCGTCGGCGAGCGCCGCCCGACGGGCAGCATCACCACCGAGCCGACTCTTCGCCGACGCGCCCGGCTTGACCGGGATAATGACAGAGGCGAGGGACGACACGGCGCCCAGCCTAGAGTCGTTCCTCGCGGTGCTGCCGATCACGCAGTGAGAGCGGTGCGACGACCGCCGTCGCGCGCCACCACCAGCGCGCCGAGCGCCGCAGTCGTCGCAGTACGGCGTCGATCGGCGGCGGCTCGATGACGGCGACGGGTGCCGCGTAGGCTCGCGCCTCTACCGCGCGACGCACGAGGGCGAGTTCGGTGCTGGAGGCGTCTGCCCCCCACGCCGACTCCTCCCACAGTGCGGCGAGGGCACGCGGCGTGCGGGTCGCGTCGGCGGGCAGCCCGAGGTCGCGCGCCGTGTCGCGCACCTCACGCCACCGGTCGAGTGGGTCGCTCGAACGCCGTCGACGGGCACGCCGCGCGGCACGCCAGACGCCGGGGCCGACGAGCAGAGCCACGAGCATCGTGAGCGCGACGAGGGCGATGACTCGTGCATCCACGAGCGCGCTCCCCGGTGCCGCGGCATCCGGGCCACCCTCCGTCGCCTCACCCTCCAGAAGATCCGGAATGCCCGTGGGTCCCTCGTCGCTGTCGTCGCCCTCCGGCACAGCGTCGGGCTCACCGGTGACCTCGTTCGGCTCCGACTCCTCAAACTCGGCCTCCTCCGGGTCGCCCGCCTCACCCGGCGAGACTGCGGGGTCGGTGTAGGCCGGCAGGGTGCCGCGGGTCGGTGTCGGCTCGAAACGCACCCACCCCAGCCCGTCGAAATGCACTTCAGGCCAGGCATGCAGGTCGTTCGAGCTGACGACGTACTCGCCCGGAGCATCCGGGTTCTCTACCCCCGGCTGGAAGCCGACCGCGATGCGCGCCGGCATGCCCAGCGTGCGTGCCATCAGCGTCATGGCGCTGGCGAAGTGCACGCAGTAGCCCGCGCGCACCTCCAAGAAGGTCGCCACGATGTCGGCGCCCGACCCGTCGTAGCCGCCCTCCACGGGCGCATCCTCCGAGTACAGGAAGTCACCGCCGGTGAAGAAGCGCTGCAGGGCGACCGCCTGCGCGTAGGGAGATTCGGCGTCGGCGGCGTCGACGACGTTCTGCGCGGTCGCCGCGATCGTGGGGTCGAGCTCGGGCACCTCGCGAAACTCGTCGAGACCCGGGGCCTGCACGCTGGCGGCCGCGAGCTGCTCCGCACGCGGCTGCGCCTCCAGGCTCTGCACCGTGTAGACGCCGTCGCGCAGCACGCCCTCGCGCGTCTGCGCCGTCACGCCGTCCGGTTCGATGAGCCACTCGCCCGCGACACCCTCCACGGCGACCGGCGCACTGGGCAAGGGCAGCCAGCGGGTACGCACATCCTCCAGGGCGATACGCGTCGACACGTCCGTGCGCTCCACCGCGTCGCCCAACCACGCCGGCGGCCCGATCTGCTCGATCGAGCCCTCCTCGCCCGTCGTCACCGGTTGCACGTTCTGCCCCGTGAACTCATCCAGGTGGGCGAGCGTCAGGTACTGACCGCCCGTGCTGTCGTTGGTATAGCGCAGCACCGTCACGGGCGATGGGCGGCGCAGATCGTCGCCGAGGTCGAGCACGGGGTTGATGCCCGCCGAGAGCCCCGCCACACCCCCTCCGGGCAGTACCGAGCCCGCCACCACCGTCGGCATCAACGGTGGCACAACGAGGGCACCGATGAGCATGCTGGCGCCGATCGCGACCGCGCGCGCCGCCGCCGCGGGCCCCCCGCTCGCCGATGGCCGGTGCACCGCCAGCAGCAGCAGGAAGGCGGCCCCCGTCGCCAGCAGCGACACCGTCGGCACCTGCCCCGGCACCAGAATTACCGGAATCGCCAGAATGCCCAGCAGCGGAATCGCCGTTGCCGCCGGTCGACGGCTCAGCGAGGCCGTCGCGTCGACCAGCAGCGCCAGTAGCCCCACCCCCGCCGCCATCAGAAATCGGATGCCCACATCGGCCTCCGCAGGAATCCCCTGCTCCGCGATCGACAGCTCGCCCGCCGCGATGAGCTCCGTCGCGCGCTCGAGCGTGCCCGCGAGTGGCACCACGCCGAGTAATGCCGTGTCGGCTGCGAACTGCAGCTGCAGCGACAGCGCCCACGCCGCGAGCGCCGCCACGACCGACCACAGCGGACGCCACGTGCGCACCCGCCAGCGCACCACGAGGCCCGCCGCGATCACCGCGACGACCGTGATGAGAGTCGATGCCAGCCACGGCCCCTCGTCGAACAGCACGACGAACGACGACAGCGCGGCCGCGATCGCGAGCAGCACCGTGCCCGACAGCGCCACACCCGGCCGAGTCGTCGAGCCGGGCGCGCGCGCGACGCCGCGCTCCAGCTCAGTCACGCGGCACCGCCCACTCCGGTAGCAGCTGCGCGTCGACGCCGCTCAGCGTCAGCCACGCCTGCTCGGGGCTCGCCGACGCGGGAACCCGCGCGACGCTCCAGCCGGCTCGGGCGAATGCCGCCTCCGCGGTCTCCGGGGTCGCACTCGCGCCGGGCTCGCCTCCACCGGTCGCGTCACGCGCGCCGTCACCCAGGAGCAGAGCGAGCGCGGGGGCTGGCGGGGAACGGTGGGCGAGCATCCAGCGCACCGTCTCCGGGTCGGGGTCGGAGGCGATCACGACGACGGGCAGCGACCCCGCCCTGCTCGACGGCTCGCGGTGCGCGTCATTGGGGCCGAGCCCCAGCAGGGCCAGCTCGCCCAGCACCGCACCTGCCGGTCCGTCACCGTGCGGAGCATCCGCTGTGCGTGGCGTCGGCGTCAGCAGATCGACGGAGTAGCCGCGCTCGGCGAGGTGCACGGCGACCGACGCGGCGAGCCGCACCCCCTGCTCGAAGGTGACGCTGGCCGGGTCGCGCCGACCATCGGCATCCCGATAGCCGCCGACCTGCGTATCGATCACGAGGCGGCTGCGGGGGCCCGCCTGCGGTTCGTCCTGCCGCACCATGAGCTCGCCCTGCCTGGCCGTGACGCGCCAGTGCACGCGGCGCAGCGCGTCACCCTGCCGGTACTCGCGCGTGACCACGTCGTCATCGCTGCGCTCCCGCGACCGCGCACTGCGCGCACCCGACTCCGTCGACGGCTCCGGAATGGGGCCGGGAGGCAACGGCACGACAGGCGGCAGCACGAGCTGCGTCGAGACCGCGCGGGTATCGGTCACGCGCACCGCGAGGGCGAACGGGTCGCGGCCCTCGATGAGCAGCGGCCCCACGGGCACGAGCCCGCGGCGCCCCGGCCAGTATCGATACCCGAACGTCGCGGGGCGCGTCAGCCGAACATCCGGCAGTCGCCCGGGGCCCGCGAACCCGGGCCGCATCGGCACGCGCTCCAACCACTCGGCCGCGCGAGCACGTCCCGAGACCGACACGGTGACGCGCACGACCTCCCCCTGCACCGCGACCACCGGCTCGAGCTGCCGTGCTACGCGCACTGCCGGGCGGGCACTGGCGACGACGACGAGCGCGATCAGTGGCGCCACCACGGCCAGCGCGCCCACGATGAGCAGCTCGGGTCGCTCGACCGCGTACGCCAGCGCGAGGATGCCCGCGCCGGCGAGCAGGAAGGCCACGCCGCGCGCGGTCAGCCGCGGCACCGGCTCAGCCCCCGGCGCTCGGCACGGGAACCGGAGTCGTCGCCACGATCCTCTCGACCACCTCGTCGACGCTGCGCACCGGGCGCCCGTCCGGATGCTGAGCGCGCGGAACGAGGATCATGCGGTGCGAGAGCACCGTTGTCGCCAACGCGTCGATATCGTCGGGCAGCACGAAGTCGCGCCCGTCCACAGCCGCCCGCGCGCGCGCCGCCCGCACGAGCTGCAACGTCGAGCGCGGGCTGGCCCCGAGGCGCAGCGCCGACTCGTCGCGCGTGGCCTGCACGATCGCCACGGCATAGCGCTCCACCGCGGGGCTGACGAACACCTCGCGCACGGTGGCGATCATGCGGCGTAGCCCGGCGACGTCGACGACGGGCTCGAGCCGATCGAGGGGGCTGCCGTGCTCGCGATCCCGCACCATGAGAGCCTCGCTGTCGGCATCGGGGTATCCGATCGAGATGCGCGCCATGAAGCGATCGCGCTGTGCCTCCGGTAGGGCGTAGGTGCCCTCCATCTCGATGGGGTTTTGCGTCGCCACGACGAGGAAGGGCGTGGTCAGCGGGTGGGTGCGCCCGTCAACCGTCACCTGCCCTTCCTCCATGCACTCGAGCAGCGCCGACTGGGTCTTGGGGCTCGCGCGGTTGATTTCGTCGCCGATGACAATGTGCGCGAAGATCGGCCCCGGTGTGAACTCGAACGTCTCCTGCCGCTGGCGGTACACGCTGACGCCCGTGATGTCAGCCGGCAACAGGTCGGGGGTGAACTGAATGCGATTGACGGTGCCGTCGATGCACCGCGCGAGCGCGCGGGCGAGCATGGTCTTGCCGACCCCGGGCACGTCTTCGATGAGCAGGTGACCTTCGGCGAGCAAGACGGTGAGGGCGAGGTCGACCGCGTCCGGCTTGCCGTCCATGACGCCGTTCATCGCGAGCCGGATGCTCGTCGCATGCTCCCCGAACTCCTCGGGGCTCATCGGCGCATCGGTGGCGGGGTCGCCCGCCGCTGCTGCCGGCGTGGTTCTGGTCGCGCTCGTCGACGTCGTCACCCGGTGAAGTCTGCCACGCGAAGGTGACGAATCCGCCGAGAGTCCGGCGATCGCCTCCCCACGGTGGAATGTATCAGCGCGTGCGCTCGAGAGTGACGCTCACGGTGATGCCGTCGAGGTCTGCCGCCGAGACGATCGTGAGACTGTCACCGGAGCACTCCACCACAGCATTCGCCAGCGGGTTGATGCTGACCGGGTGCAAGAAGAGACTGGTGACACGGGAGCGCTCACCGTCCTCCACGTCGACGAACTCGATGTCGTCGCGTTCCACCTCAAGCACGAGGGCGGAGCCCTCGACCAGGTAGGCGCCCTCTGATTCGCCCACGAGTGACGTCAAGGTCTCGGTGCCGCGGTTCTGCCAGACGACGCCCACTCGGGGCGCCACCCGGTACCGCTCCAGCGTGAAGCCCATCGTGAGTTCGCCGGTCACTCCGACCTCCGCACCCGGCCCGAAGGAATCCAGGTAGGCATCGAGCGGCTCGCCCTGCACGCTCCACCCGCCGACCAGGCACTCGTGATCCGAGAGCTGCACCCCCGGGGGCGGCTGCAGGCTCTGAACCTCAGACGGGTCCACAGCGACAGGCTCCTCCGGCTCCGATGACGCGCACCCGGCCACCAGCAGAGCACTGGTGAGAACCGCGATCATCGCGCCTGCACCGCCCAGGCGCGCACTACGGTGCCAACCTTCCGACATCATCTCCCCTAGCAATCCGACGGTGCGCGTCCCCCGCAGCCCGGCCGTCGTTCGGGCCAGCGTAGTGAGGCTCCGCGCATCGCGCGAATGCGTCGGTCAGGTATCTCGCAGATCCGCGCCCCGTGCGGCTCGGCGTCCCTCCTCGCGCGCCTCGGCCGTGCCGAGCGAGAAGAGATCCTCCGAGGTCGGCCGCTGCAGAACGCGCGCACCCTCCGCTGCGGCGTCCAGCAGTCTGTCGAGACCACGAATGACCGCCACCGGGGTGCCGCTCGACTTGCCCTTGATGAGGTCGGCGGCCGCCGCGAGCTCGTCGCCCACGGCGGGCGCGGTCACATCGAGCCGTCGACCGTGCGCGTCAGACTGCCCGCGCAGGTCATCCAGTAGCCGTACGCCGCTGCCGCCGATCGCAATATCCGTCTGCCCCTCCCGCCACGTGCGCCCCGCGGTGTCGGTGATGATGACGCCCACGTCGCCGCCCACCGCGGCGCGCACGGCGGTGCGGATCGCGTGCGCACTCGCGTCCGGATCGATCGGCAGAAGCAGCACGGTGCCGTCAGTCGTGTTGCTCGCGTCGACGCCCGCGGCCGCCATGACGAGACCCAACCGGTTCTCGACAATGCGCGTCACACCGCCCGGATGCTCCCGCGTCGCCACGACGCGCACTGTCTCGTCAGTGATCGCCTGCTCACGGTCGGCGGCCGCCACCACGCGACCCTCGGCCTTACTGACAATCTTGCTCGTGACCGCGAGAATGTCGCCCGGTTCGACGCCGTCTCGAACGGCGGCGGCGGCCAGCAGGGCGGGCAGGTCGTCACCCGGGACGATCTCGGGAATCCCCTCCACCCCGAAGAGGGTCACGCGCGGCACGGACATGGGCCCATTCTGCCGTCTCGCCGGGATCGCGTCGTGACATCAGTCTCAGGGCGCGTGCAGTGCACGACCATCTGGCATTCAGCCCTCGAACATAGATTTGGACCTCTACCCGGCCGTCGAAAGGCTCCCCCATGTCCTTCATCATCACGGCTCTGGATCGCTTCGACCGCCTCGTCGTGTGGGCGATGGACACTGTCGGCATTCCCTTCGCCCGACTCGCACTGGGCGTCGTCTTCATCTGGTTCGGGGCGCTCAAGATGATCGGCGAGTTGAGCCCCGCCTACGACCTCGTCGCCGCAACCGTCTACTGGCTCACGCCCGAGATCATCATTCCGCTCATCGGATTGTGGGAGGTCGCGATCGGCGTCGCGTTCCTCTTCCCGCCCCTCACACGCCTGGCGCTGCTTCTGCTCATCCCACAGATGCCGGCCACGTTCCTGCCGCTCGTGCTGCTGCCGGCGGTGACGTTCACGGTCGTGCCGTGGGGGCTCACGCTCGAGGGCCAGTACATCGTCAAGAACCTGGTGATCATCGCGTGTGCGCTCATCATTGGCGGCACCGCGCTGCGGAAGGAGCACCGCGAGCGCGAGGCCGCGCGCACCGAGCCCATCGCCGTGATGGTCGCGGCCACGACGGCCGACCGCTGACCGGTCTACAGGGTGACGATCACCTTGCCCCGCGCGTGTCCGCCCTCGGAGTGCGCAACAGCCTCGGCGATGCGCGGGAGCGGATAGACCTCGTCGACAACGACCCGGTGGGGGTGCGGATGCGCGCCATCCCCAGTGGCAACGACGGACTTCATGAGTCCTGACGCTACCCCGGAGGCGGCGCGGACTGCTTTCCGAACTACGCTCGCGAGAAAAGGCGGGCGAAGAAGCCGGGCTCGTTCTCATGACCCTGGCAGCGGTCACGCTGCGGAATTCCCCGCATCACCTGGGTGACGTGCTGACCGCACCCGCTCCAGGTGGCCTTGCCGCACTTGCGGCACGTGATCTGCTGGCACATGGTGACTCCTCTTCGTCGTGTCACGATCATGCTACTGCATACCCCTGGGGGTATTACACACGAGAGGTCGCGTTCGGCGTCGGGCGGCTACCGACCCCAGGCGCTCGGCGGGGCGGGGATCACCGGCACGTCGTTGTAGGCCCAGTGCGCGCCGTTGTTGTACATGCCGCTGGCCCAGCCCGAAAACCAGATAGCGCGCTCGACCTGTTCGGTCGGCGCCGAGGCCTGCAGGGTTGCCACGATCTCGCGGTAGCGGGGCAGGGCGTGCAGTGCTTCGGCAGCATTCTCGGCCGCATCCACGAGGTGCACATAGCGGCCGGTGCCCCCACCGCCGCCCGAACCCCAGCCATTGTTGAGCGGGTTGTTGCGGGTCCACCACGCGTCGACGTAGTTCTCTTGCCGCATCCAGCGCGTCACCACGGTGACGTTGCTGTCGGTGAGGGGAAACTCGCCCATGAGCAGCACGAGCTTCGCCCAATCGTGGTTGGTGCCACCGGCGATGAAGGTCCCGTAGCCGGGGGTCGCCCCGTACTCGTCGCGCTGGACGAGCGCAGGTTCGACGCTCGCCGGCACAACGAACGACTGAGCGTTCGCGGCGGCGTACTGCTGCAGCTCGTCCTCCGCTGTGGGTGCCGCCGCGCCCGCGGCGAGCAGCCCCACCGACACGGCCATGAGTCCGGCGAACACGCCGCGCGTCGTCGTCATGCGCGGCGAGCGGGGGGTCATCGACCAGGCTCGCGTGCGTGCGCGCGGCGAAGTGTGTCGGCCCCCAGTCACGAGCGTTGAGTGTACGCGACCCCGCCGGGCACCCTGACGTTTCGCTGTCGTGCGACTCAGCCCAGTGCGCGCAGGCGCGGGGCCAGGTCGCGCTCGAAGAGTTCGAGGAAGCGCCGCTGGTCATGGCCGGGCGCGTGGAACACGAGGTGGTTCATCCCGTAGTCGACATATTTCGCGACCTCCGCCACGATCGCCTCCGGGTCGTTGCCGACGATCCACCGCTTGGCGATCTGCTCGATGGGCAGAGCGTCGGCGGCCTTCTCCATCTCGATGGGGTCGGTGATGTCGTGCTTCTGCTCTTTGCTGAGCGAGAGGGGCGACCAGAAGCGCGTATTCTCGAGCGCGGCATCCGCATCGGTGTCGTAGGAGATCTTGATTTCGATCATGCGATCGAGATCGTCGAACTGGCGCTCGGCCTTCGCCGCGCCCTCCTTCACAGCAGGGATGAGCTCGTCGGTGTACAACTCGACACCCTTGCCCGAGGTGCAGATGAAGCCGTCCCCCACCCGACCGGCGAAGCGCGCCACGGTGGGGCCGCCCGCGGCGACGTACACGGGAACCGGCGTGTCGGGGCGGTCGTAGATGCTGGCATCCTGCGTCGAGTAGTACTCGCCGCGATAGCTCACGCGATCCTCAGTCCACAGTTGCCGCATGAGCTCGATGGACTCCCGCAGGCGGCCGAGGCGCTCCCTGAACGCCGGCCACTCCTGCTCGCCGGCTCCGCCGAACCCGGTGGCGATCTCGTTGAGAGCCTCGCCCGTGCCGACGCCGAGAAACACGCGGCCCGGGTAGAGCATCCCCATCGTGGCGAAAGCCTGGGCGAGCACCGCCGGGTTGTACCGAAAGGTTGGCGTCATGACGGAGGTTCCGATGCGGATCGACGAGGTGCGCTCGCCCACGGCGGCCATCCAGGCGAGGGAGAAGGGAGCGTGCCCGCCCTCGTGCCGCCAGGGCTGGAAGTGGTCGCTCACGGCGACGCTCTGCATGCCGTGCGCTTCCGCGGCGACGGCAATCTCGACAAGCTCGCGCGGGTCGAACTGCTCGGCCGAAGCTTTGTACCCGAGGGTCAGTGGGTGCGTCATGCCCCTACTCTGGCCCCTCCGCCTGCAGGAACTCTGCGACGGCGCGCGGAACATACGGGGCCACGTCGCCGCCGAGCGAGGCGACCTGCCGCACCAGCGAGCTCGACACGTGGGCGTGCGCCGGGTCAGGCAGCATGAAGACCGTCTCGACGGCGGCGAGGTCGCGGTTCACGATCGCCATCGGCGTCTCGTACGCGACGTCGACCTGGCTGCGCACGCCCTTCACGAGCACGCTCGCGCCCACGTCGGTGCAGTAGTCGACGAGAAGGCCGACGCTCCAACTGGTGACCAGGATGCTCGAGGGCAGTGCCCGGTCGGCCACAGCCTGCTCGATGAGGGTCACCCGCCGCGCGATCGGCAGCATCGCCGTCTTGCCGGGGTTGTGCACGACCAGCACGTGCACCTCGTCAAAGATCGCCGCGGCCCGCTCGATGACGTCGAGGTGGCCCAGCGTGACGGGGTCGAACGACCCAGGAACAACGGCGATCCTGCTCATGACCCCAGCCTATCGGCGCGAAGGTTACGCCGGTGTGACGGGAGCCCCCGCGTAGTCCGCCCGCACGAAGATCGGCAGGTGGTCGCTCGCCCCCTGCTCGAGCGTCGTGACGCTGCGAATGGTCAACCCGATCGAGGTCGCGAAGTCGAAGTGCCCGCGAAAGAACTTGTACCGCGTGTAGGTGCGCGCGTCGCTCAGCGTGACCTCGTGGCCCGTCTGCTGCAGGCGGCGGTTCAGGAAGTCTTGAAACACGGGGTAGTTGAAGTCGCCCACCATGAGCGTCGGCAGGGTCTCACCGAAGGTGTCGAGCGCGTCGTGCGCGGCCTTGATCTGCGTGCGCCGCAACGAGTTGAGTGCGGTGAGCGGCGCGGCATGAAACGAGCCCACGACGAGTTCGCGCTTCTTCGTGCGGTCGTACAGGTGAGTGCCGAGCAGGCGTTCGAGCGCAGGCTTGGCGATGATGTCGTGCAGCGACTTCTTGAGGGCGAAGGCCTTCGTCTCGAGCGCTTCGAACCGCTCGTGGTGGTAATAGATCGCAAGCCCGAGCCGGTTCAGCTTGGTCGCATCGGCGAGGTGCATCGGCCCCAGGTCGACGGGCAGCCGCTCGGTGTCGATCTCTTGCAGGCAGAGCAGGTTGGGCTCGTGCTCGTCGATGAGAGCGGCGAGTTCACCGACGGCCGCGTGCTTGCGCAGGTTGTAGCTGATTACTCTCATCGCGTTAAGCCTATGACGCAGCCGCGTGCGGCTCCGCGCCTCACAGGGCCCGCGTCAGTTCTTCGCGAGAAATTCCCGGGTGGCGTCGTCGAGGCGTCGTGCGAGTGCGGCCTGCAGGGCCGGATGCTCCGCCAGAGCCGCATCCGCCTCGAGTACCGCGGCCGCCGCGACGCGGGCATCCCCGATGAGGTCGCCGTCGGTGGCGACCCGCAGCAGCGTGAGGCTGGAGCGTCCGCCGCTCTGGTCGGCGCCCAGCACGTCGCCTTCGCGCCGCAGCTCGAGGTCGACCTGCGCGAGCTCGAAACCGTCGAGCGTCGCGGCAACCGCCTCGACGCGCTCGCGCGCCAGCGTCTCCGGCAGAGCGGTCGTGACGAACAGCGCGAGCCCGGGCACGCCGCCGCGCCCCACGCGACCGCGCAGCTGGTGCAACTGGCTGACCCCGAACCGGTCGGCCTCGACGACGACCATCGTGGAGGCGTTGGGCACATCTACCCCGACCTCGATGACGGTGGTCGCGACGAGCACGTCGATCTCGCCGCGCCCGAAAGCCTGCATGGTCTCGTCTTTCTGCTCGGTCGACAGGCGGCCGTGCAGCGGCTCGATGCGGCGCCCCTCGAGGGCGGGATGCGCTCTCAGGAGCGGGGTCAGCTCGGCGACCGTCGCGGGCAGGCGCGGGAGGGCATCCGGGGCGGAGCCGTTCGGTGCGCCCTCCGCGCCATCATCGGCGAGCGCGTCGGGGTCGTCTTCGACCGTCGTGGGGTCGATCGCCGGCACGACGACGAAGCCCTGGCGGCCCTGCTCGAGCTCTTCGGCGAGACGCTGCCATGCGCGGTGCCACAGTTCGGGCCGCTCGGCGAGCGCGACGACGTGACTCACGATCGGCACGCGGCCGGCGGGCAGCATGGCGATCGTCGAGATGTCGAGGTCGCCGAACACGGTCATGGCCACCGTGCGCGGAATCGGCGTGGCCGTGAGCACGAGCACGTGCGGCGGCACCGCCCCCTTGCGGCGCAGGCTCTCGCGCTGCTCGACGCCGAAGCGGTGTTGCTCGTCGACCACCACGAGCCCCAGGTCGACGAACTGCACCGTGTCGCCGAGAAGAGCGTGGGTGCCGATGACGATGCGGGATGCTCCGCTCGCGATGCTCAGCAGGGCACGCTTGCGCTCGGCCGCGCTCAACTGGCCGGTGAGCAGCACGGGGCGCATCCGGGCCGCGCGGTCGGGGCCGAGAATGGCCACGATGCTGCGATAGTGCTGGTGGGCAAGCACCTCGGTGGGGGCGAGCAGCGCCGACTGGCCACCGCTCTGCGCCACCGTGAGCATGGCGCGCACGGCGACGAGGGTCTTGCCCGAGCCGACCTCGCCCTGCACGAGGCGATTCATGGGCACCTCGGCCGCAAGGTCGTGGGCGATCTCCGCACCCACCAGCTGCTGATCCTCCGTGAGCGACCACGGCAGGTCGGCGTCGAAGCCGGCGAGCTCGTCCCCGGGCAGCCGAGGTGTGGTGGGCTGCTCGCGCAGGGCGGCGCGCTGCTGCAGCAGGGCCGCCTGCAGCACGAATGCCTCGTGGAACCGCAGGGTGTCGCGCGCGCGACGCCACTGGCTGTCGTGCTCAGGCCGGTGGATCCACTGGATCGCCTGCGTCAGGTCGAGCAGGCCGCGCTCGGTGCGCACGGGTTCGGGCACCGGGTCGTCGAGAGGTGGCAGCGTGTCGAGCACGATCGCGAGGGTCTTCGCGATCTGCCAACTCGCCACCGTCGATGTGGCCGGGTAGATCGGAATCGGTTGCATCGCCCACTTCTGGGCCTCTGTGCCGCCCGACCCGGGGTCGCGCTCATCGCCGGCCTCGAAGAGCTCGTAGTCGGGGTGGGCGAGCTGCCGCGCGCCCCGATACTCGCCGACTTTGCCCGCGAAGATGCCGCGCCGACCGGGCGTGAGCTGCTCTCTGCGCCACCCCTGGTTGAAGAACGTGAGGGTCAGGATGCCCTTGCCATCGCCAATCGCGACCTCGAGTATCGACCCCTTGCGCTGCTTCATCGAGCGTTCGCTGACCGTCAGCACCTCGGCCACGATCGTCACCGAATCGCCGACCGTGAGCTCGCTCAACGCGGTGAGCTCGCCGCGCCGAGCGTAGCGACGCGGGTAGTGGCCGAGCAGATCGGCCACGGTGCGCATCCCGAACGCCTTGGCGAGCGCCTTCGCGGTACGGTCGCCGAGCACGCCGTCGAGCCGCGCATCGAGGGGGTTGCTGCGCGCGGGGTTGCTCACAGCGGGTTTGCTCACGGCGGGGTTGCTCACGGCCCCACGGTACCGCCGCGCGCCGACTCGGTGCCGCCCTCGCGCCCGGCGGCGGTAGCGTGGGGCTCGTGACGCGCATCATCGCCGGCTTCGCGGGCTCCCTCACCCTGCAGGTGCCGAAGTCGGGCACGCGCCCCACGAGCGACCGCGTGCGTGAGGCGATCTTCTCGTCGCTCGACGCCCGCACCCTGCTCGATGGTGCACGCGTGCTCGACCTGTACGCCGGCAGCGGAGCCCTCGGGCTCGAGGCGGCCAGCCGCGGCGCCGCCGACGTGACGCTCGTCGAGCGCGCCGGCTCGGCGGCGCGCGTGTGCAGCGCCAATGCCCGGCTCGTCGCGGGTCGCGCGCCGGGCGGCGCGGCCCCGAGCATCCGGGTGGTCACGAAAGCCGTCGCGGCATTCCTCGCCACCGCGACCGGCCCGTGGGATCTCGTCTTTCTCGACCCACCCTACGAGCTCGGCGATGCGGAGCTCTCGAGCGCGCTCGACGCACTCGCCCCGCTCCTGAGCCCGGATGCCGTGGTCGTCATCGAGCGCAGCGCGCGTTCCGCAGTGCCCGCCCTGCCCTCGCGGCTCGAGCTCGACCGCCGCACCAGCTACGGCGACACGGCGCTGCACTGGCTGTCGGTCACGCCCGGCGCTTGAGGTAGAGCAGCGGCACTTCGATGGTGACCTCGGTGCCTTCCCCCTGCAGGGTGTGCCAGTCGATGACGCCGCCCAGCTCGCCCTGAATGAGGGTGCGGACGATCTGCGTGCCGAGCCCCGAGCCGACTTTGCCCTCGCCGAGGCCGACACCGTTGTCGCGCACTTTAACGGAGAGGGTGTCGTCGTTGCGGCTGGCGATGATCTCGACTTCGCCGTCGGCGCGCCCGGCGAGGCCGTGCTCGACGGCGTTGGTGACGAGTTCGGTGAGGGCGAGGGCGAGAGGCGTGGCATACTCGCTCGGCAGTGTGCCGAAGCTGCCGGTCGAGGTGGGGCGCACGGTGGTGGAGTGGCTGGAGGCGACTTCGGCGATGAGCATCAGTACGCGGTCGAAGACTTCATCGAAGTCAACGTTCTGGCTGAGCCCCTCTGAGAGCGTGTCGTGCACGACGGCGATCGCGGCGACGCGGCGCATGGCCTGCGTGAGGGCGTCTTTGGTGACGTCGCTGTGGGTGCGGCGGGCTTGGATGCGCAGGAGCGAGGCGACGGTCTGCAGGTTGTTCTTGACGCGGTGGTGGATCTCGCGGATGGTCGCATCCTTGGTGATGAGCTCGCGCTCTTGGTGCCGAACCTCGGTGACGTCGCGCACGAGCACGATCGCGCCGACCCGCTGGCCTTGCCGCCGCAGCGGGATGGTGCGCAGCGACACGGTCACGCCGCGCGACTCGATGTCGGTGCGCCACGGTGCGCGCCCGGTCACGACGAGCGGCAGGGATTCGTCGACCTGCAGCTTGCCGCTGAGCAGTCGCGTGGTGACTTGGGCGAGCGATTCGCCTTCGAGCTCGCCGGCGAATCCCATGCGGTTGAACGCGCTCAGGCCGTTGGGGCTCGCGAAGGTGACGGTGCCGTCGACGTCGAGCCGCACGAGGCCGTCGGAGGCGCGGGGCGCGCCACGGCGGGGCCCGCTCGGGGCGGTTATGTCGGGAAAGTCGCCCGAGGCGATCATGGCGAAGATGTCGTTGGCGCACTCGTTGAAGGTGAGCTCCTGGCGGCTGGGCATGCGCGCTTCGCTGAGGTTGGTGTGGCGCGTCATGACCGCGATGGGATGCTCGCTCACCCCTTTTGCGCCCGGATGGCGGCTGAGCACGGGCACGGCGCGCAGCCGCGTGGGGGTCTCCTCGTACCAGTCGGGCGTGCTCGACTCGATGACGGTGCCCGACTGGAAGGCCTCGGTGACCTGGCCGCGCCACTCCGGCCTGATCTCCTGCCCCACGAAGTCGCGGTAGAAGAGGGTCGCCGAGCTGGAGGGCCGCTGGTGGGCGACGGCGACGAAGCCGCCCGCCGTGGTCGGCACCCAGAGCACGATGTCGGCGAAGGCGAGGTCGGCGATGAGCTGACCGTCGGCGGTGAGCAGGTGCAGCCACTCGATGTCGGCCTCGGTCGACGCCGCGTGCTCGTGCACCAGATCGGAGAGGGTCGACACTCCCCCAGGTTAGCCTTTGGCGCCGGTCAGGTACGCCGCGAGGTGCCGCCGCCGGCGGGCGGACTGCGCGGGGTGGGCCAGCCCGAGCTGGTCGGCGAGCTCGGTGATCCCGGCCCGCAGCGCTGATCGCGGTGCGGCGTCGACGACGCTGCGCGCCGACAGCAGGGCCGCATCGGCGGCCTGCTGGTCGTCGTCGATGAGCACGGCGTCGCGCAGCCCGCCGAACCGGTCGAGGGTCTGCCGCACTTGGCCGGCGGGGTCGAGCCCGAGCACGGATGCTCGTACGCGGTTGGCCACGACCCGCACCCGGGTGGTGAGCACGAGGTCGAGCAGGTCGGGATAGCACCGCAGCAGTCGGGCCAGTCCGACCGGGTCAGCGGCTCCGACGGCGACGACATCGTCGGCGGCGCGCAGGGCGGCAATGGTCGCCGCGTTGCGGCGCGGTGCGAGCAGATCGCTGCTCAGCTCTTCGTCACTTTCCAGGTTGAAGCCCGTGTCGACGACGACGATGGGTCGCCACGTGCGGCACACCTCAAGAGCACTGGTGACCCGCTCGGCCGACAGTTCAGGCCAGCGGTGCGACCGCCCGATGCCGGTGAGCACGCGCAGGTCGGCCGCTCGACCGCGCAGCCCGGACCCCACGAGGGTCTGCTGCGCCACACGGTCGAGCTCGGCAGGGGTGAGGCTACTGGCGCCCGCGAGCCGGCAGGCGGCGGCGAACCCGGGCGATTCGTCGAGCAGACCGAGCGCCGGAGCGATCGCGCCGCCGTAGGTGTCGGCGTCGACGAGGCACACGGGCAGCCCGCGGTGCGCGAGCTCGGCGGCGAGACCGACGGCGATGGTCGTGCGCCCGGGCGCGCCCGCCGGCCCCCAGACCGCGATGATGCGCGGGGCGACGCCCCCGGCGGGACCGACCGCGGCCTGCGCGCCCCCCGCCGCGACATCCGGTGCGGGGGGAAGCTCACGGTTCGCCGCGAGGGCGCCCACCTCGGTGAGGACGCCCCCTGTCGTGCTCGATTCGGGGCGGGCGGGCGGCATCGGGGGCACCTCGGGCACGACCGGATGCTCCGCCTCCGATTCGGCGCTTGCCAGCGGGCCGGCATCAAGCGGTGTCAAGTCGACGGCGGAACCGGGCTGGATCACGAGTGTCTCGTGCACCCCCAGGCGTCGCGCGGGTGCGCTCACCGTGGGGCCCTCGCACACCAGGAGGCTGCGGACGCCGAGCAGGTCGCAGGCACCGATGACGGTCGGCGTGGCGACGTCGGGATGATCAGCCACGAGCACCGCATCGGGGGTCGTCTCAGCGAGCTGGCTGATGACCTCGTCCGCATCGAGCGCGCGCCAGGCGAGACGATGGCCGGCGCGGAGCAATGCGAGCTCGATCGCGTCGGCGTCGAACCCGGGCACCGCGATCGCGACCCGCACGTCAGGGCCCCACCGTGAGGGAGACGGGGATAGCGGAGAGCGCGTCACCGTTGGCAACGGCGTGCAGGATGCGCGCCACCTCGCGGCGCGGGATAAGCAACTCAATACGGGCAGCCTCCGCCCCGGCCACCAGCCCGTCGACCTGCACCGCGCGCACGAGTTGCGCCCCCGAGGCGATCACCGTGGGGGCACCGAACCGACCTGCCTCGAGCGCCGGCGCCGACCAGAGGTCGAGCTGGTCGCCAGCCTGCACGGTGCCGCCGAGCTCACTCGCCAAGGCGACCACGATCGTGGTCGAGGATGCTCCGCGCACGTCGCCGACAGCGGATCGTGGCACCAGCTCGCCGGCGCCGACGGCGCGGCTCACCAGCACGCCCTCGTCGGGCAGCTGCCCGGCGTGCAGGTAGGCGCTCTCGTCGGCACCGAGGGAGACGCGGCGCAGTTCGAGGTCGCTGGCGTCAATGCGCTGCCCGATCGTGAGGAGGCTCGGAGCCGCGTAGACCTCGACGCCGTCATCGACCGCGGTCACGACACCCACGACACCGAGCACGGAGACCCCGACGAGCGCCAGGCCGATGAGCAGTCTCGGATCACGATGCCGTCGGGATCGAGTGGCGGAGGCGGTGTTCGTGTCGCGCGCGGCCATGGCGATGGCTCCTCTCGTCTGCGGGGTGTTCGCCTCGATACTGACGAGTGGCGGGCAGGCCGCTCGACAGTTATCCACACTCCCTGCGCTCACACGTGTCGCGGAGGATAATCGACATATGCCCGACGACCCTCTTCAGCCGGCCGGCCGTTTCGTCACGCTCGCAGATGTGGCCGAGCTACTGAGCGTGTCGACCCGGGAGGTGCTCGCGATGGTTCGCTCGGGTGAGCTTCCCGCAATTCGTCTGGGCTCGATCGGGCAGTGGCGGGTCGAGACGAGCGTTCTGGAATCGTTCATCGCCGACAAGTACGACGAGGCGAGACGACTGGCGCTCTGGAACGAGGCTGAGTTCGCGGATGTCGCCGAGCTCTTCCCGCAGCAGCGTGGCACCGATCACAGGCGCACGAGCAGCACCTGATCCACGGGCACGACGCGCACGTGCTCGACAGCAGACGACCGGCGAGGCACGCCGGGGTCGTGCACGGCGACGTCGACGTGGTCACGACCGACCCGGTCGATCGTGCCGTGCACGTCGGCGACGACGGTCTGCAGGGTAAGCGCGACGCGACGTCGGCAGAGGTCGCGCAGCAGGAACGTCAATCCCAGTCGGGCCGACAGGTCGTCGGGCAGGGGCGCCGCCTCGAGCGTGCGGTCGACCTGATGCGCGTCCAGGATGAGGGACTCGAGAGCGGCCAGGGGCACGACGAGCTGGCCGGATGCCGGCTCGAGTCGATCGCCGGCGAGCCAGTCACGGCCCAGCGACCTCAGTCGAAGCCGATGGTGCGCACCGTCGCGGGTGCGCAGCGACAGTGCTCGGCGAGCAGGGTCACGGTCGCGCAGCATGGCTCCGAGCCGGGCGCGAAGCTCGAGACGCCCGAGTCGCAGGCGCTCTTCCTCCTGCTGCAGGTCACGTTCCTCGGCGTGCAGTTCATGCTCGAGCTGCCCGGCGAGGTCATCGAAGAGGTGGTCCCATCGCATGCGGTGACGCTAGCGACCGCCGCCGACGCTGAGCCACCGGTTTTCCACAGTTCACGACGGGCTCTAGACAACGGAAAATTCATTCTGGTTGAGTAGTTCTACCCCCGTCCGGGGGTGAACAAGACGGTTCGCTGCCGAGCGCTCCCTCGTCCGCAACCCCGACCCCCTCCCCGGGAGAGGAGCCGACGGTGTCCACCGCCCTTCCGCTGCACGTCCAAGCCCCGCGCGGGCGCTCGACCTCCGCTCGCATCGCGCAAGAAGAATTCTTCGACTATCAGCCGACCGCCTCCAGCGAGCTGCCCGACCCGCGGCCGCTGCTGGAAAACCTGACGCGATGCGTCATCGAGATTCTGGCCGGTGCGCGGGAGCTCGAGCAGATCGCGCGCTGGGTGACCGACGACGTCTACCGCACTCTGCTGACCCGCTCGGTGATCAGCGCCCGCGCTCGAGCGGCGCGCCGCGCACCGACGACACGGCCGAGCTTCAGCCTGGGCGGGGTGCGGGTCTGCGAGCCGCGAGACGGCATCGTCGAAGCGGTGGTCGTGGTGCGCAACCGCGCGCGCTGCCGCGCGGTAGCCATCCGGCTTGAGGGTCTCGACCGGCGCTGGCGGGCGAGCGCGATCCACGTTCTCTAGACCAACCTCGGCGGCCGAAGGGCCGGGGCGCCTAGCGCTTCTTGCCCTTCTTCTCCTGCGCGCGGCGCTGAGCCCGGTTGATGGGCGCAGCGCCGCCCGCTGCGGGCGCCGTGCGCTGCTGACCGAACGCACCCGTCGCGCCGACCTGCTGACCCTGACCCTGGCCCTGCTGACCTTGACCCTGCGCGGCCGCACGCTGCGCCTGGCCGCCACCGTTGGGGCTCGCCCGACGCGCCGTCGCCGGCGCGGTCGTTCCGGCCTGGGCACCCGCGAAGGTCGGGCTGACCTGCTGGCCGCGTGTGGCGTCGGCGGGCACGTTCTGCAGCTGCCCGCGCTGGTTGCGCACCTCCACGTCGCCGTCCGCGCTCGGCGCCGTGTAGCTGAGGTTCTGCGGCGCCTGCGGGGCGTTGAGACCCTTGGCGGTGACCTGGGCCGTGCCCGTGCTGCCCGTGACCTCGACCTCGAGGTTGAACAGGAACCCGATGGCGTCCTCGCGGATCTGGCCCATCATCGTCTGGAACAGCGCGAAGCCCTCGCGCTGGTACTCGACCAGCGGATCGCGCTGCGCCATCGCGCGCAGCCCGATACCGTCTTTGAGGTAGTCCATCTCATAGAGGTGGTCGCGCCAGCGACGGTCGATGACGCTGAGCACGACGCGGCGCTCCAACTCGCGCATCGCGGTGTGGCCGAGCGACTCCTCGCGGCGCTCGTAGGCGAGCTGAGCATCCGACACCAGTTCACGGATCATGAAGGCGCTCGTGAGCTTCGCCCCCGCCTCGCTGATGACCTCGTCGATCGTGAGGGTGATCGGGTACAGGGTCTTCAGCTCGGTCCACAACTGGTCGAAATCCCAGTCGTCGGAGTGGCCGACCGCCGTGTGCGACTCGACGATCTCGGTGATCGCCTGCGTCAGGAACACCTGTACGCGGTCGTGCAGATCATCGCCCTCGAGAATCTGACGGCGATCGCGGTAGATGGCCTCGCGCTGGCGGTTGAGCACGTCGTCGTACTTGAGCACGTTCTTGCGAATCTCGGCGTTGCGCGACTCCACCTGCGACTGCGCCGAGCGAATCGCACGACTCACGACCTTCGACTCGATCGCGAGATCGTCGGGCACGTTCGAGCGGCCCATGAGCGCCTCGGCGGCGCCCGCGTTGAACAGTCGCATCAGGTCGTCCTGCAGCGACAGGTAAAAGCGGCTCTCACCCGGGTCGCCCTGACGGCCGGAGCGACCGCGCAGCTGGTTGTCGATGCGGCGCGACTCGTGACGCTCGGTGCCCAGAACGTAGAGGCCGCCGACCTCGATGACCTTGTCGGCCTCCTCCTGCACCTGAGCCTGCACGCGCTCGAACACGGCATCCCACTCCGCCTCGTACTCCTCCGGGGTGTCGACCGGTGAGAGCCCGCGGTTGTTCATCTCGCTGACCGCGAGGAACTCGGCGTTGCCGCCGAGCATGATGTCGGTGCCGCGACCGGCCATGTTCGTGGCAACCGTGACCGAGCCCGTGCGACCGGCCTGCGCGATGATCGCGGCCTCGCGCGAGTGGTTCTTCGCGTTGAGCACCTCGTGCTTGACGCCGCGCTTGGCGAGCAGGCGAGACAGCAGCTCGCTCTTCTCGACGCTCGTCGTACCGACCAGCACGGGCTGGCCCTTCGCGTGACGCTCCTCGATGTCGGCCGCGACCTGCTCGAACTTCGACTGCTCATTCTTGTAGACGAGGTCGGGCTGGTCGATGCGCTTCATGGGCTTATTCGTCGGGATCGGCACCACGCCGAGCTTGTACGTGCCCATGAACTCGGCGGCCTCGGTCTCGGCCGTACCCGTCATGCCGGAGAGCTTCGAGTAGAGGCGGAAGTAGTTCTGCAAGGTCACGGTCGCGAGAGTCTGATTCTCGGCCTTGATCGTGACGCCCTCCTTGGCCTCAATCGCCTGGTGAATGCCCTCGTTGTAGCGACGCCCGGCGAGGATGCGGCCCGTGTGCTCATCCACGATGAGCACTTCGCCGTTCATGACGACGTAGTCCTTGTCTTTCTTGAACAGCGACTGCGCCTTGATGGAGTTGTTGAGGAAGGAGATCAGCGGAGTGTTCGCCGACTCGTAGAGGTTGTCGATGCCGAGGTAATCCTCGACCTTCTCAATACCCGGCTCGAGCACGCCCACGGTGCGCTTCTTCTCGTCGACCTCGAAGTCGACACCCGGGGTGAGACGCGTCGCGATGCGCGCGAACTCTGCATACCAGCGGTTCGCCTCACCGCTCGCCGGGCCCGAGATGATGAGCGGAGTGCGGGCCTCGTCGATGAGGATCGAGTCGACCTCGTCGACGATCGCGAAGTAGTGGCCACGCTGCACCATGTCGCTCACCTGCGAGGCCATGTTGTCGCGCAGGTAGTCGAAGCCGAACTCGTTGTTCGTGCCGTACGTAATGTCGCACGCGTACTGCTCGCGACGCACCTGCGGGGTCTGACCCGAGAGAATGCACCCGGTCGTCATGCCGAGGGTGCGGAAGATGCGGCCCATGAGCTCGCTCTGATAGCTGGCGAGGTAATCGTTGACGGTGATGACGTGCACGCCGCGGGAAGCGATCGCGTTGAGGTAAGCGGCGAGGGTCGCGACGAGCGTCTTGCCCTCACCCGTCTTCATCTCGGCGATGTTGCCGAGGTGCAGGGCCGCGCCGCCCATGAGCTGCACGTCGAAGTGGCGCAGGCCGAGGGTGCGCTTGGATGCCTCGCGCACGGCCGCGAAGGCCTCCGGCAGCAGGTCATCGAGCGACTCGCCGTTGCTGTAGCGCTCGCGCAACTCGACCGTCTCATTCGTGAGCTCGTCGTCGGTGAGGTCGCTGAAGTCGTCTTCGAGCTGATTGATCGCCTCCGCATACGACTTGAGTCGACGCATGACGCGGCCTTCGCCGACCCGCAAGGCACGCTCGAGAACATTCGCCACTATTGATCACTCCCACTCATCGGGCCGCGGATGCGCGTCACCCTCGGCCCCGCAGACACGCCGCAGACCCACGCGAGCGCGGCGCGCCCATGCTAGCAAGCCAGCCCCGGGGCCCGGTGCGTGTCAGCCTCGCCGACGGGCCTTCACCGGTGCGTCACTCTCGCTCTCGGTCTCCAGGCCGATGACGCCGTAGTTCCAGCCCTTGCGCCGGTACACGACGCTCGGCCGATCGGTCTCGGCGTCGATGAAGAGAAAGAAGTCGTGACCGACGAGCTCCATGTGGTCGACGGCCTCGTCGACGGTCATGAGGGTGGAGGGGAAGACCTTCGTGCGGATCACGACCGGGCTGTACGACTCTTCGCCCTCCTCCGCCGGCTCCTCCCCCACCGTGGGAATCGCGCCCGTCGACACCTTCTCGATGATCTCCGGTGTGGCCGGCGTGATGTCGACGACGCTGAAGCCGTCGGCCGAGGCCTCGCGCAGCGACACCGGGCGGTGCTTGCCGCGGTGCACCTTCTTCTTGTCCTTCGCGCGGCGCAGACGCTCGAGCAGCTTGTCGATGACGATGTCGAAGGCGACGTACTTGTCGCTGCCGGAGGCTTCCGCCCGCACGACCGGGCCGGGGCCGATCAGCGTCATCTCGACGCGGTCATCACCCGAGTGACCGGTGCGGCCGAGCTTCTCGTGATGCCGCGACACCTTGATCTCGAGAACCTGCGCACGATCGGCGAGATGCTCGACCTTCTCAGCCTTCTCGGTGGCGTAGTCGCGGAACCGGTCCGTGATTCCCATATTGCGTCCGGTGATGGTGATATCCACGTCGACCTCCCTCGAGTCAGTGCGCGCCGCCCGGGGTCAGGCGAGTTTCGCGCCTTCCATGACCTCACGTTAGTCCTCCGCTCCCCCGCTTGTCACCGCGACGAGCATGACCATCCGATAAGAATTCCCAGGGGATGCTCGACTCGCCCACCCGACGCGGCGTCGCGGCGACGGCGGCGCAGCCCGCAACCTCGGCTCCGGCCGCGCGCAGGGCGCGCACGGCGGCGCGCAGAGTCGAGCCGCTCGTCACGACGTCGTCCAGCAGGACGACCCGCGCGCCCGCCACCGACGGGCTGACCCGCCATCGCGCGGCGTCGACCTCGCGCCGCTCGGCGAGCGCCCGGCGCTTCTGCGTGGTGCGCGCAGACCGCACAGGTCGCAGCGCGCGGGTCACCCGCAGCCCGGCGCGACCGGCGAGCAGCTCGGCGGGGTGGAACCCGCGCCGGGCGAGCCCCGCCGAGCCGCCCGGCACCGTGACGAGCAGGGGAGTCGGCCCGGGCACTGCGCGCTCGTACGCCCCGCGCACGGCGGCGAGGAGGGCGGGGCGCAGAGCGACCGCCAACTCGGTGCGGTCGCCCTCCTTCACCGCGAGGATCACCCGACGCGCGACCCCGTCGTAGTCGAGGCCCGCCGTCAGGGGCAGGCCGGGGTCGAGCGCGGCACGCCGCAGCCGCGGGTGCAGGCCCGCCACGCAGGGGCCGCAGAGGGCACGGTCGCACGTACCGCATCCGGCGCACTCGACGGGCGCGACCAGACCCCAGGCAGCACGCAGCGCGTCGCTCGTCACCGCGGCCAAGCCGCGCAGACGGGGGTGCTCGATCACGCCACGATGGTGCCCCTCGACGCCCGGCCCTCGGCCGTGATCAGCGAGACCGGTGGAGAAACGCTACTGCTGCGTCGCGAGGAAGGAGGCGCGCACGCCCGTATTCTGCCAGCCGCTGCCACGCGGCTCGAAGATGGCGCCGCCGGCGCCCAGCACGCGGATGCCGTCGACCCCACCGTTGCCACCGACCACCTGTCGGGCCTCGGGCGGCAAACCGAGCGAGCGCGTGCGGCCGCCGATCTCGTGCAGCTCCACGAGGGTGCCCTCCTCGACCGTCGTCGTCACGCTCGCCACCCGCACCTCGTCGACCCAGGCGACGTCGAGGGCCGTCTCTCCCGCAATGGGCAGATCGCGGAACTCGCCCAGCCGCACCGGCACCCCCGAGGCCTCATCGCGCACGATGGCAGCCACCACGAGTCGCGGCCCGTTGGGGCCCTCCAGCAGCAGAACAACCCGGGTGTCGTCGCGCGAGACCTCCAGGGTCACGACGCGACTGTCATCCGGAAGGGTCGCCTCGACCTCGCGAGCGGTGCCATCGAGCTCGAACGCAATGATGCCGCCTGCGCCGTCCGCCGGCACCGACCAGATGAACTGGTAGCCGTCCAGGCTCGGACCGATCAGACCGGGGCGCGCGTCGACGAGCACGTCGGGGGCGCTGCTCGTGCGCGCGAGCCACACCCCGCCCTCCCCGAGCAGCGCCGCGATCGTGCGCGAGGGCCCCAGCGACAGCTGCGTGGCCTCACGAGCAGCCACCGAGTCGGCGAGAGAGCCGAGCGACTCGACCTCGCCCGACGCCGTGACGAAGCCGAAACCGTCGTCGGTGAGCGCGAGCGGTCGAGCATCCACCTGGGGCACGATCTCGGGCGCCCCGACCGTGAAGTCGAGAATGTCGAGGGCGTTCTGGTCGACCGTGATCTGCACGCCCACGACACCGCTGACCGCGCGCAGGCTCGCGCTCAACTGCAGGCGCAGCAACTGCCGAGCCTCGTCGCTCAACCCGAGGACCTCGCTCGTGAGGTCGACGTTGGCGAGCCCGCTCACGACGTCGACCGGGGCAGCGGCCAGCTGCGTACCCTCCGGCACGGCCGAGACGGTCGCCTCCTGCAGCCACCCGGTCGGGGTCTCGAGCAGGGCGCGAACGATGCGGGTCGGCACTTCAGCACGTGCCGGGAACCACCGCAGATCAGGAACCAGATTGCGGAACGCGCGGTCGTAGTAATACAGCGTGTGCGGGCTGAACGCGCTGGGGAACGCCTGCTGTGAGATGAGGATGCCGTCACCGAGCTCGGCAATGCGCCACTGCCCCTCCTCCTGCACGAAGCCGAACTCGGGCAGGGTCTGCGGCGTCGACGACTCGCTCTCGGAATACCGCCCCACACTGTCGACCGAGGCCGAGATGGGAACCGAGTAGGTCAGCGTCGCATCGTCCTCGCGCTCCACGAGCCCCTCGCGGCTGCGCACCAGGGTGCTCGCGTAGGGGTTCCAGGTCTCCGCGACCTCCTCCGCCAAGTACGAGCGGGCGATGCGGTAGTTGTTCTGCGACGCGGTCGTCGCCGCCAGGAAGCCCTGCAAGATCTCCTCCTGCGAGGCGTCGTCGCTCGGCCCCGACGGCAGAAAGTCGACGTCGGCGCCGAGGCCCGCCTCGAGCGGCCCACCGGCCTCGATCCCCCCGCTGAACGGCACCGAGACGCAGCCCGCCAGCAGAAGTGCGGGCAGGGCCCACAGCGCGAGGAGTCGCGCGGTCACGCCGCGCCGCCGCGGGCTCATCGCTCGACCTCGGGAGTCTCCTCGGCGGGCAGGGCCTCGCTGAGCGGCTCAGTCGGCGGCAAATCGATGGGCGAGTGGTCGACCAGCTCACCGCTGCGCCGCGGCAGGGTGAGGCGAAAGCAGGTGCCCTCGCCGGGAACAGACCAGACATCCAGCTGGCCGCCATGCACGTGGGCGTCCTCCGTCGCGATGGCCAGCCCGAGGCCCGTGCCCCCCGTCGTGCGCTGCCGGGAAGGATCCGCGCGCCAAAAGCGGTCGAAGACGCGCTCGAGCTGGGCGGCATCCATGCCGAGACCGTAGTCGCGCACGGCGATCGCCACAGCATCGGTGTCGGAATCGACGTGCACGACGATCGGCCTCCCCTCGCCATGGTCCACCGCGTTGCCGAGCAGGTTCTGCAGAATGCGCCGGATGCGCCGAGCATCCACATCGGCCTCGAAATACCCGCCGGGCGCTACCAGACGCAGCTCGCTGCTCTTCTCGTCGGCGATCGGCCGGATGCCCTCCAGAGACTCCTCGACCAGCCGCACCAGGTTGGTCGGCTCCACGTCGAGCTGCACCGCCCCCGCGTCGTACCGGCTCATTTCGAGCAGGTCGGCGAGCATGACCTCGAAGCGCTCCACCTGGGTGTGCAGCAGCTCGGCGGTGCGCGCCGTCGTCGGGCTGAACTGGTCGCGCTGGTCGTACAGCACGTCGCCCGCCAGCCGGATCGTCGTCAGCGGCGTGCGCAGTTCGTGGCTGACGTCGCTCACGAAGCGCTGCTGCACCCGCGACAGGTCGGCGAGCTGCGTGATCTGCCGCTGGAGGCTCGCCGCCATGCGGTTGAACGAGCGGGCGAGGGTCGCGATGACGTCCTCCCCGCGTTCCGGGATGCGCTGATCGAGCTGCCCGTCGGCGAGACGCTCGGCGGTCTCGGCCGCCACCCGCACGGGCCCGATCGCGACCCGCACCACGAAGTAGGTGACGAGCCCGATCGTCGCGATGAGCAGCAGCGAGCCGACCACGAGGGTCTGCTGCACGAAGTCGAGAGTCTGCTGCACATCGCGCACGTTGTAGACCAGGTAAAGCTCGTACTGCCCCGCCGTCGGAACCTCCAGTGCGCTGCCCACGACGATGCCGGGGTCGACGATGCCCTCCCCCACAAGAGGAACCGCCTGCGAGTAGAGCTGCCCGTCATCCGTCGCCACGAGCTCACGCAGGTCATCAGAGATCACACCGAGCTCGAGCCCGCGCGTGGAGGCCGGCGTCATCGTCTGCTGGGTCGCCTGCCCGGGCGTGCGCAGAATCGCGAACTGGCTGCCGCCCGGGTTCGAGGTGACCCCGCTGATCGTGCGCTGCGCCGCCTGATTGGCGGTCTCCACATCGATGGTGCCCGTCTGCGTCACCGAATTATCGAACAGCAGCTGAGCGCTCACGGTCGCCTGCCGCGCCTCGGCGAGCACCTGCTGCTTGCGCGACTCGTACAGGTTCGTGGCGATGCTGATCGACATATAGCCGCTGATCAGAGTGACGCCGAGCGTCGTGAAGAACACGGTGATCGCGACGGTGCGCAGCTGCAGGGAGGTGCGCCACAGGTGTCGCAGGCGTCGCACCGTGCTGCGCCAGGTGACCGCCACCGACGGGGCAGCCAGCGCGACGGTCACGACACGGCGGCCGCCCCGGCCCGATAGCCCACGCCGCGCACCGTCATGACGATCGCCGGGTTGTCGGGGTCGAGCTCGACCTTGGCGCGCAGACGCTGCACGTGCACGTTCACGAGCCGCGTGTCGGCCTTGTAGTGGTAGCCCCACACCTGCTCGAGCAGCATCTCGCGCGTGAACACCTGATTCGGCTTCATCGCGAGGGCGAGCAGCAGGTCGAACTCCAGCGGGGTCAGCGAGATCTGCTGACCGGCGCGGGTGACCTCGTGGCCGGTGACGTTGATGGTGATGTCGCCGATGCGCAGTGTCTCCACGGCGGTGTCGGGCGTGGGGCGCAGGCGGGTGCGGATGCGCGCCACGAGCTCTTTCGGGTTGAAAGGCTTCACGACGTAGTCGTCGGCGCCGCTCTCCAGACCCTCGACGACGTCCGAGGCGTCGCTCTTGGCCGTGAGCATGATGATGGGAATCCCGCTGGATTCGCGAATGCGCGCACACACGGCGATGCCATCGAGGCCCGGCAGCATGAGGTCGAGTAGCACCAAATCGGGCTGGAGCGCGGCGAACGCGTCGAGAGCTGCCTCGCCATCGTAGGAGAAGTGCGGCTCGAAACCCTCGCCCCGCAAGACGATGCCGATCATCTCGGCCAGTGCCGTGTCATCGTCGACAACGAGGATGCGCGCGGTCATCAACCCTCCGCTCTGTCGACACCGGTGCCACGGGTATTCGACGTTTAGTCGCTCCAGCCTAGACGAGTGTGACAGCATACGGTCGTACGAGACCGACCAGCGGCGAGAAGGACGACACGGTGACCAACGAAACCCCCTGGCAGTCCCCGGGATGGCAGCCCGAGAGCGGCACTGAGGCGAACGGTGCCGGGTTCGGTACGGGAGCGTCCCCCGGTGGTTACGGCCCCGCATCCGGGCAGCCGGCCGCGGCCTGGACGCCCCCGCCGAAGCCAGGCCTCATCCCGCTGCGACCGCTCGACTTCGGTACGATCCTCGGGGGAACCTTCCAGGTGCTGCGGCGCAACCCGCGCCCCACGTTCGGCGCCGCCCTCCTGCTCAACGCCCTCGTCGTGATCGTCACCTTCGCGCTCACCTTCGGCATCACCTTCTGGGCCGTCGAGCGCGAACTGCGGGCATCCTCCGACGACCTCGACGCCGTGAGCGCAGGCTCCGTCGGGCTCATCATCGTCTCCGGCCTCATCGCCGTCGCCGTCTCCCTCGTCGCCCAGGCCGTGCTGCAGGGCGTCATCGTGCTCGAAGTCTCGCGCGCGACCCTCGGCGAGAAGCTCACGCTGCGCGCCCTGCTCGCGCGCGGCCGCGGGCGCTGGGGTGCGCTCATCGCCTGGACGGCCCTGCTGTCGCTCGCCCTGGTCGTCGCGCTCGGCGTGCTGGCACTGGTCATCGCCGCTCTCGCCGTCAGCGCCGGCCCCGCCGGGCCGCTGGTGGCGGTCGGGCTCGGCATCGTGGGCGGGCTCGGCTTCATCGCGCTCGCCGCCTTCCTGTGGATCAAGCTCGCGCTCGTGCCCACCGCGATCATGCTCGAACGGCTGCCGCTCAGCGCGGCCATCCGACGAGGCTGGACCCTCGTGCGCGGGCACTTCTGGCGCACGTTCGGCATTCTGCTGCTCGTCACCGTGATGATGCAGATCGCATCGGGCATCGTGTCATTCCCCTTCCAGCTGATCGCGGGCTTCGGTGGCGTGCTCGTCAACCCGGCTGGTGACCCGACGGGCAGCATCGCCCTGCTCATCGGCTCCAACGTGCTGCTCATCGCGGTGACCGTCGTCATCGGCGCGATCGGCTCGGTACTGCTCTCCGCCGCGACCGCCCTGCTCTACCTCGACATCCGCATGCGCACAGAGGGGCTCGACCTGGAGCTGCAGCGCACCGTCGAAGAGCGCGCCGCGGGAGGTCAGCCCGCCGACCCCTATGAAGCCGCCGTGCAGCGCGGCGTGCCGGGCGGGGCGTGAGGGAGCTTCTCGCGCACGCACGCGCGCCCTGGGGGCGCGTGCCCGTCGCGCCCGATGCACCGGATGCCCGCGATCTGCTGCTCGACGAACTCAGCGACCCCGCCTACACCCAGACGCAGCCCACCTGGTTCGACCTGCTCTCGCAGGCCATCCTCGACTGGTTCGCCTCGTGGGATCTGCTCGGCGGCGACGGCCCGCCCGCCGTGGCCCTGCTCGTCATCGGAGTGCTTTTGGCGGCGGGCATCCTCGTCGCGGTCCTGATCTACGGCCTTCCCCGCTGGCGCACCCGGAGTAGCGCCAGCGAAGAACTGTTCGGCGAGACCGACCGTCGCACCGCGCGGGAACTGCGACGCGACGCCGAGCGGGCGGCGAGCGCAGCCGACTGGCCGACCGCGATCGCCGAGCGCTACCGCGCCATCGCTCGCGCACTCGACGAACGCACCATCGTGAGCGTGCTGCCCGGCACCACCGGGCACGGCTTTGCCCGTGCCGCCGCGGCCCGCTACCCCGAACTCACGGGCCCGCTCGAGGCCGCCGCCGACCGCTTCGACGAGGTGCGCTACCTGGGTCGCACCGGCGATGCGGCCGGCTACGCGCAGGTGCGCGAGCTCGACGAGCGGCTCGAGCGCAGCCCTGCGCCCCTCGCCAGCATGACGGGCACGAGCGCGCCCGACCGCGTCGAGCCCGCCGCGGTGCCGCGATGAGCGCCCCGCCCCTCGCGTCTGCGCCCTCGCTCGCGACCGCCGTCACCACGCCCACCGTGCGGCGGGTCGTGCGGCGCTCCCTGTTCTGGGGCGTCGCCGTCGCCCTCCTCCTCGCGTTCGGCGCCGTCATGGTCGCGCTGAACGGATCCGGGCGCGAACTGGCCCGCTGGGGTGCCGACGAGACCGCCTCCGTCGGCTCACGCGCGGTACTGGAAGTGCTGCGCGACGAAGGCATTGCGGTCACCGCCGTCGATACCCTCAGCGCTGCCCGCGACGCCCTCGCCGGGCACGAGCCCGCCACGCTCGTGGTCGCCGACAGCCGTATGCTGCTCGAACCCGAACGGTGGGCCGAGCTCGACGGGCTCGCCGAGCACCTCGTGCTGCTCGAGCCGCCGCTGTACGGGCTCGACGCGCTCGGGCTCGACGCCGTACCCGGCGACCAGCTGGAAGGGCAGCTCGAGGCTGACTGCGCCCTGCCGCTCGCGCAGCGGGCCGGCACCGTCGAGTCGAGCGGGCTCGGGTTCACGAGCGTGGGGGGCGTGGAGTGCTTCCCGGCTGGCGAGGCGGGCGCCGCCCTCGTGCAGTACACCCTCGCGGCCGGCACCGTCAGCGTGCTCGGCGCAGGCGATGTCGTGCAGAACGACCAGATCGTCGACGCCGGCAATGCTGCGCTCGCGCTCGGGCTGCTCGGCGAGCATCCGACCCTCGTCTGGTATCTGCCCAGCCCCGCCGACCTCGAAAGCCCCACCCTCGATCAGCTCACCCCCGGCTGGGTCAACCCCGTCGCCTGGCTGCTGCTCGCCACCGGGCTCACCGCCGCCGTATGGCGCGGTCGCCGCCTCGGGCCCGTCGTCATCGAACAGCTGCCCGTGACGGTGCGCACCACCGAGACCATGGAGGGCCGCGCCCGCCTCTACGCCCGCGACGGTGCCCGACTGCGCGCGCTCGACGCCCTCCGCGTGGGCACCCTGCGCCGCCTCGCTGACGGGCTCGCCCTCGGCCGCGCCGCCGGAGTCGACGACATCGTGCGCGCCGTCGCCGCCATCACCGGTCGGGGGCAGGATGCCCTGCGCCGCCTGCTCATCGACCGCGAGCCCGACACCGATCGCGAGCTCGTCGCGCTCAGCGACCAGCTGCTCGACCTCGAGCGCGAGGTGCTGCGCCGCGTCGCCCTCGACGACGCCCCCCTCACCGACCCTCCCCGCATCAACACCACGCAGACGACCCCCGACCCGCACGCAGACACGACCGGAAGAATGGACTCATGACCGTAGAGCCGCAGAGCACCTCCGACCTTCGCCGCCAGTTCGCCCAGGTGCGCACCGAAGTCGGCAAGGGCGTCGTCGGGCAGGACGGCGCCGTGAGCGGGCTCATCGTCGCCCTGCTCACCGGCGGGCACGTGCTGCTCGAAGGTGTGCCCGGCGTCGCCAAAACCCTGCTCGTGCGCTCGCTCAGCGCCGCACTCGACCTGCGCACGACGCGCGTGCAGTTCACCCCCGACCTCATGCCGGGCGACGTCACCGGCTCGGTCGTCTACGACGCGAAGGCGGGCGACTTCGAGTTTCGGCCCGGGCCCGTGTTCACGAACATCCTGCTCGCCGACGAGATCAACCGCACGCCCCCCAAGACCCAGTCGGCCCTGCTCGAGGCGATGGAGGAGCGCCAGGTCACCGTCGACGGCGAGACGCACCAGCTGCCCCACCCGTTCCTCGTCGCCGCCACGCAGAACCCCGTCGAGTACGAGGGCACCTACACGCTGCCCGAAGCGCAGCTCGACCGGTTCCTGCTCAAGCTCGTGCTCGACCTGCCCGCGCGCGACGCGGAGGTCGAGGTCATGCAGCGGCACGCCGACGGTTTCAACCCGCGCGACCTCGCCGCCGCGGGCGTCACGGCCGCCGTGAACGCCGAGGGCATCACCGCAGCCCGCGCCGCCGTCGCCGAGGTGCGCGCCTCCGCCGAACTGCTGGGATACATCGTCGACCTCGCGCGCGCCACCCGGCAGAGCCCGTCGGTGAAGCTCGGCGTCAGCCCGCGCGGCACCACCGCGCTCCTCGCCGCTGCGAAGGCCTGGGCCTGGCTGCAGGAGGCCGAGGCGATCACGCCCGACCACGTGCAGTCGATGCTGCTGCCGGTGTGGCGGCACCGCATCGCCCTCCGCCCCGAAGCCGAGCTCGAGGGCGTCACCGCCGACACCATCCTGCGCTCCATCGTCAGCCAGGTGCAGGTACCGCTGTGATCGCCCCCGACCGGATGCTCAGCCCCACGGTGCCGGCGGGCAACTAGTCGTGGCCGTCACCGGGTGGTTCGTGCTGCTCGTCGCCGCCGGCGTCGGGCCCGTCGTGCTGCTCACCGACAGCCCGCTCGGCGCGGGCGGAGCGTTCCTGCTCTGGCTGCTCGTGTGCGGGCTGCTCGCCGCCCTCGACCTGGCGCTCGCCGCCTCGCCGCGCGCCGCCCGCCTCGAGCGCGAACCGCTCGGCAGCGTGCGACTCACCGACAGCACGCGCGCCACGCTGCTCGTCACCAACCCGGGCCGGCGCACCCTGCGCGGCATCATCCGCGACGCGTGGGAGCCCTCCGCCGGGGCACGCCCCCGCCGCCAGCTGCTGCACGTGCCCGCCGGCGAGCGGCGCGCCATCGTCACCACCCTCACGCCCTGGCGCCGTGGGGAGCGCAGTGCCGCGATCGCCACGATCCGTGCGCTCGGGCCGCTGCGGCTCGCCGGGCGTCAGGCGAGCATCCGGGTGCCCGGCACCGTCACCGTGCTGCCCGAATTCGCCTCGCGCAAGCACCTGCCCTCGCGGCTCGCCAAGCTGCGCGAGCTCGACGGGCGCACCGCCGTCATGGTGCGCGGTCAGGGCACCGAGTTCGACAGCCTGCGCGAGTACGTGCGCGGTGACGACGTGCGCTCCATCGATTGGCGGGCGACCGCGCGACGCTCGGGCGGGCCGGGGCCGAGCGGCGGGCCCGCACAGACCCTCATGGTGCGCACGTGGCGACCCGAGCGAGACCGGCACGTCGTGATGATCGTCGACTCCGGCCGCACCTCCGCCGCGCGCATCGCCGACGAGACCCGCATCGACACCGCCTTCGAGAGCGCGCTGCTGCTCTCGGCTTTGGCCGACCGGGCCGGCGACCGCGTCGACGTCGCCGTCTTCGACCGGCGCGTGCGCGGGCGCGTGCAGGGTGCACGCGGTGCCGACCTGCTCACCAAACTCGTCGAGACGATGGCGCCCATTGACCCCGAACTGCTCGAAACCGACTGGTCGACCGTGCCCACCCTCGTGCGGTCGATGACCACCCAGCGCTCCCTCGTCGTGCTCGCCACCCCCCTCGAGTCGCCCGGAGCCACCCGATCACTGCTCGCGATGCTGCCCCAGCTGACCGCGAAGCACCTCGTCGTCGTGGCCTCCGTCACCGACCCCGCGCTGCTGGAGGCGGCCGCAGATCGCTCAGATCGGGCATCCGTGTACCGCGCCGCGGCGGCCGAGCGCGCCCTGCTCGACGCTGAGCGCGTGGGTGCGGCGGTGCGGCGCCTCGGCGCAGACGTGGTCGCGGCCGCCCCGCTCGACCTGCCGCCGGCCCTCGCCGACCGCTACCTCGCCTACAAGGCCGCCGGGCGCCTGTAGCGCAGGTCAGTCGGCGACGACGACGCGGGCGCCGCGGCTGAGCGGGTCGAGGTCGCCCGTCTCGCCGTCGCGGAATGCCCGCCGGCCGAGCCCCCACTGGTACCAGAGGAATGCGACCCACACGACGGTGCCGATCCCAATGCGGATGACGTCGGGCCACTCTTGCCGCGTGACGTAGCCCTCGACGATGCCGCTCACGAGCAGCGCCGCCACGAGCCCGCCGATCACCGCGAAGAACGCTCGGCCGTCCTCGGCGAGCGCCTGCACCCGCGTGCGCGAGCCGGGCGACACCCACGCCCAGAAGATCATGAGCCCCGCCGCGCCGGCGACGAAGATCGCGTAGATCTCGAGCTGACCGTGCGGGGCGATGTTCAGGAAGAACACATCGAGCCGGTCGAACTCGGTCATGATGCCCGCACTGATGCCCAGCCCCTGCGCGTTCTGGAACAGCACGAACGGCACCCAGAACCCGACGATGCCGAAGGCGACGCACTGCGCGGCAATCCACGCGTTGTTGCTGAACACCTGCAGACCAAAGACTGCCTCACTCGACTCCGAGTAGTAGCCGACGAAGTCCTCCTCGGCGTACTGGCGCAGATCCTCATAGTCGCCGAGGCCGGCGATGACGTCGGGGTTCGTCGCCACCCAGACGGCATAGAGAGAGGCGACGGCGATGAAGGCGGCGGCGATCGCGATCGTCAGATACCGGATGCGGTACAGCGCCGCCGGCACCTCTCGCGTCGCGTAGCGGGCCAGCTGCGACCACGGCTCAGCCCCCGCGCCGGTGAAGCGCAGGCGCGCCCGCGACAGCTGCACGCTCAGCCGCGCGGCCTGCGACACCTGCCCGGCACTGGTCGTGATGGCGGAGAGCTGAGTGGTACCCGCCTGATAGTGGTCGATGAGCTCGTCCGCGTCTCGGCCGGCGAAGCGGCGCTGGCGCGCCAACTCTCGCAGACGCTGCCATTCGGCGTCGTGGGCTGAGGAGTAGGCGTCGAGATCCATCTGTTTAGATGATGCCATGTCGAGTGCTCAGAACTCTTTGAGTGGGCGGAACCCGCCGAGTGCGCCGGGCCCGTCGAGCGCGCAGGCCGTCCGGGGCGCCTACGACTCGGAGAGCGAGCTGCTGACCGGCGAAGCGGTGGCCTTGGAACTGCGGCCGGCGAGCGTGATCGTGCGCATGGCGGGCGGCATCATCGACTACCTGCTGTACGCCGTCTCGACGGGCCTGCTGCTCTGGCTCATGGCGTCGGCGGCGACCGCGATCGGCCTGCCTGAGGCGCTGTTCGCCGCGGTGGGCATCGCGTGCGCGTTCGTGGGGCTCATCCTCGCCCCCGCGATCGTCGAGACCGCCTCGCAGGGCAAGTCGCTGGGCCGGCTCGCACTCGGTGACCGCATCGTGCGCGACGACGGTGGGTCGATCGCGTTCCGCCACGCGTTCATCCGCGCCTTCGTCGGGTTCTTCGAGATCGTGCTGACCTTCGGCGGCGCGGCCGTCGTGGTGGCCCTGCTCAACCCCCGGGCGAAGCGGCTCGGCGACCTGCTCGCCGGCACCTACAGCCAGTACGAGCGCGTCGCCGCCGACCCGGCCGCCGTGTATGGAGTTCCCGTCGCGCTCACCGAGTGGGCGGCCACCGCAGACGTGGCCCGGATGCCCGACGCCCTGTCACGCCGCATCGCCCAGTACCTGCGCCAGGCCTCGGGGCATACGAGCTCGACCCGCGAGCGGCTCGCTCGAGACCTGGCAGCTGAGGCTGCGCGGTTCGTCTCCCCCGTCCCGAATGCGGAGCCCGAGCTGTTCCTCGCAGCGGTGGCGGCGCTGCGTCGCGAGCGGGAGGCGACGGGCTTGGCGCTCGAGCAGGCTCGCCTCGCCGAGCTGCGCCCGACGCTGGCCGCGCTGCCGCACGGGTTCCCCGACCGCGGGTAGGGGCATCCGGCTCAGAAGGTCGCGACCCGCGCTGCGACCTTCTCGACCACCGACGTGAGCCCAGGAGGCGGCTCGACGGTCTCTACCGCCGCCGCTACCCGGTCGACCAGTTCGTCGACGGTGGCGCTCGCGCTGGACGCTCTCATGCCCCACGACTCTGCTTCGTCGATGAGGTGACGGCGAGTGATGTACCGCAGATCGGCCTGCTGAGCCACGGCATGCCCGGCGTGGTTGAACCGCCCCATGAACATGACCGGTGCCACGTCATACAACGGCGCCAGGTCGACGAGCGCCGCAGAGTCGATCGTCAGTGAATAGTTCTTCGAGTGGGCATCACCGTTGCCGATGAGGGTGTTGAACGCCACCGCGGTCAACATTCGCGCCCCGAATCGCTGCGGGCTGAGTGTGTTCGGGGCGGCGAGCTCGGCGATCGACCGAAGCCTCGTCGACCCCGCCAGGGTCGATTCGTACTTCGACAGCGCGGGCACTGACAGCGCCTGGGTGAAATCCTCCTGATGTGTTCGTTCGCCGTCGGCACGGTCATACCGTTCGACCACGATGGCGCGTCGCCCGTCGAAGTGATCGAGCTGCGTGTGTGCGACCGGCACGTCAGCCACCGCCGCAACCTGCATCGCCCAGTGTTCGGCCTCCACCAGCAGGGCCGGGGCGTTCGGGTCGAGCGACTGCGGCTTGATGATGTGGGTCGACATCGCACCCCCGGTGGGCCATGCCCACCCGGTGCGCGTGCGGGTGAGCAACAGTTTTGCCTGCACCCCGCCCAGCGACGCGCCGATCGGGAGGCCGTCGGGCGGGGTCAACGTCGGCAGGTCTCGCACGAGCGCAGTAGTTTCGTCGTCACTGAGCCGGCGCAGGTGACCGGGGCCTGGCGGCGAATCGTCAAGTGTCAGCTGAACCGCTCCTGCGCACTCCACACCGATGTGACGCAACAGCTCGATCGGCGTGCGCGCGCCGTACTCATTCTGAAGCTGCGCCAGCAGGGAGCCCTCGGGCAGCAAGCCGTCAAGAAACGTGTCGAGGTGTCGGCCCTCCACTCGCGCTGTCGTCATCGGTAGTGACAGGCTCAGCGGGCGGCTGCCCTCACCCCAGCGGTTGACGGCGTCAGTCGAGAAACGCAGTCGTGCACGACCCGATCGCAGCCGCTCGAGCTCACCCAGATGCTCGCCGCGCAACCACAGCTGGAGCGTGGTCATCGCTGGCTCACCGTCACCCGCGCACCGCGAGGAACCAGGATCGCCTCGAGCCCCAGTTCGGCGAGGGTCGAGAGCAACGCGTCGACCGAGACATCATCGCCACGCTCGAGCCGCTGCACAGTCGAGCGAGAGACCCCTGCGCGGTCTGCGAGGTCAACCTGGTTGGCGTTCTGCCGCTTGCGAGCCTTGCGCACGGCTGAACCTATGTCGTCGCGGCTCCGGGCCCGGTACCAGGGCTCGGGCGCTTCGGATGTGGTCATGGTCTCTCCGCTTCAGATGTGAAGCATCCCGATCTTGTCGATGGCATGACTCATATCTGAAGCATACCAGGCACACGAGTCAAACGCATCACATATGAAGCACAATGGCTCGCCGTCCAGCAGCAGCGGCGTCAGCGAACGGTGAGGGCCGCCTCGGTCGCGAAGAGGTAGTTGCGCACGCCGGCGCGCATGCCCGGCGTCGGGGCCCACCGCTCGTCGCGCCAGGTGTGCATGCGGTACTCGGGCCAGCGCTGGCGAATCGTCGCGAGAAAGCGCTCCGCGTCGAGGCCGTAGCGCGTCAGGTGCCGGTCTTCGATCTCGAGCAGCAGGCTTGGCAGGTCGCGGCTGATCGTCGCCTGGGCACCCTGTAGCACCTGCGGCTCGAACCCCTCCACGTCGATCTTGATGAACGACACGCGCTCGACGTCGTGCTCGGCCACCCAGTCGTCGAGCGCCACCGCCGGCGTCGGCCAGTGGCGCACCCGCTCGCGAGCGCCCACCGGCGCCGCGCCCTCGGTCAGGTGCGCACGACCGTAGATGGGCAGCCCGAACAGCACCGGCAGGCGCATGGTCAGCTGCCCACGCGCGCTGCCCACCGCCGAGTCGTTGACGGTGGCGTGGCGCGCCCCCAGCAGCCGCCGCCAGCGTCGCAGCGTGGCCTGCTGGCGCGGGTGCGGCTCGAACGAGTCGACGCTACCCGTGGCCCCGACGAGGTGGGCGAGCGGCACCATGTACATGCCGTGCGCGGCCCCCACGTCGAGCACGCGATCGCCGGGCCGCACGAGGGCGGCCAGACCCCGCAGCTCGGGCTCGGCGCACCGCAGACGACTGGCGAGCAGCATGACGCGGTAGCCGAGGCGGAGGCGCCGAGCGGGAGGGGCCGCCTCACGGTGCATGGGGTGTCGTCCGGTCTGCGTCGTCGGGTCTGCGTCTTCGGGTCTGCGTCTTCGGGACTACCTCGTCGACGCCGGCCGCGGCGACCGGCGTCAGTAGCGGTAGCGGTCGACCTTGTAGGGGCCGTCAGCACTGACCCCAATGTACTGGGCCTGCCGCGGGCTGAGGGTGGTGAGTTTCGCCCCGAGCGCGTCGAGGTGCAGACGCGCGACCTTCTCGTCGAGCAGCTTCGGCAGCACGTACACGCCCGTCGGGTACTGGTCGAGACGCGTGTGCAGCTCGAGCTGGGCGAGCACCTGGTTGGTGAACGAGGCGCTCATGACAAACGACGGGTGCCCGGTCGCGTTGCCGAGGTTCATGAGGCGACCTTCGCTGAGAACGAGGATGCTCGTGCCGGTCGGCAGGCGCCACTCGTGCACCTGCGGCTTGATCTCGATGCGCTCGGCGCCGGGCAGGCTCTCGAGCCCGGCCATGTCGATCTCGTTGTCGAAGTGCCCCACGTTGGCGACAATCGCGAGGTGCTTGAGCGAGGCCAGCTGCTCGACGGTGACGACGTTCTCGTTGCCGGTCGCGGTGACGAGGATGTCGATGTCGCCGATGTGGTCGTCGAGCCGCCCGACCTGGTAGCCGTCCATGGCCGCCTGCAGGGCATTGATGGGGTCGATCTCGCTCACGATGACGCGTGCGCCCTGCCCGCGCAGAGCATCCGCGCTGCCCTTGCCGACATCGCCGTACCCGCACACGAAGACGGTCTTGCCGCCCATGAGCACGTCGGTGGCGCGGTTGAGGCCGTCGGGCAGCGAGTGGCGAATGCCGTACTTGTTGTCGAACTTGCTCTTCGTGACCGAGTCGTTGACGTTGATGGCCGGGAAGAGCAGCTTGCCCTCGCGGTGCAGCTCGTAGAGGCGGTGCACGCCCGTCGTGGTCTCCTCCGTGACACCCTGGATGCCCGCCGCCACGCGCGTCCAGCGCTGCGGGTCAGCCTGCATCGAGTCGCGCAGCACGCTGAGGATCACGCCGTACTCGTGGCTGTCTCCGGGCGAGGAGTCGGGCACCGCACCGGCCGCCTCGAACTGCACACCCTTGTGCACGAGCAGGGTTGCGTCGCCGCCGTCGTCGAGGATGAGCGTCGGCCCGACCGGAGCCCCCGCCTCATCGGTACCGAAGTCGAATATCTGCTGCGTCGCCCACCAGTACTCCTCGAGCGTCTCACCCTTCCACGCGAACACGGGGGTACCTTCGGGGCGCTCGGGTGTGCCGGTCGGGCCGACCACCGTTGCGGCGGCCGCCTCGTCCTGCGTGGAGAAGATGTTGCAGCTCGCCCAGCGCACCTCAGCACCGAGCGCCACGAGGGTCTCGATGAGCACGGCTGTCTGCACGGTCATGTGCAGGCTGCCGGCGATGCGGGCCCCGGCGAGGGGCTGGTGCGGCCCGAACTCCTCGCGCAGGCTCATGAGGCCCGGCATCTCGTGCTCGGCGAGGCGAATCTGGTGGCGGCCCGACTCGGCGAGGCTCAGGTCGCGCACGCGGTGCGGAACACTCGTGCGGTCGTCAACGGTGAGTTCGGGGCGCGCCGGGGTTTGGATGCTCATGCTCGCCATTCTCGCAGGCCCGAGCCGCGCATCCGGTGTGTATCCGGGCGGAACGTGACGCTCTCGGCGCCTACGCGCGAATGAGGGCGAGCACCTCGTCGCGGATCGCGGCCATGAGCTCGGGCGTTTCGGCTTCGGCGTTGAGGCGCAGCAGCGGCTCGGTGTTCGAGGGGCGCACGCTGAACCAGTACCACCCGGCGTCGGCGTGGCCGGTGAAGAACAGCCCGTCGAGCTCATCGACCTCGGCTCGGCCCTGGAAGGCCTCCACGATGCGCGTGTAGGCCTCGGGCACGTCGTCGACGGTCGAGTTGATCTCGCCACTCGCCGTGTAGGGCGTGAACTCGGCGGCGAGCTGCGAGAGCGGCCCGTCGTAGTCGCCGTACTGCGCGATGAGGTGCATCGCCGCAAGCATGCCGTTGTCGGCACCCCAGAAGTCGCGGAAGTAGTAGTGGGCCGAGTGCTCCCCGCCGAAGATCGCGCCCGTCTCGGCCATGCGGTCTTTGATCAGCGAGTGCCCGACCTTCGTGCGCACGGGCGTCGCGCCCGCGGCCGTGATCGTCTCGGCGACGATGCGCGAGGTGATGAGGTTGTGAATGACGTGGATGCTCGGCGCTGGCTTCCCCGAGGCGTCGGTCTCCCCCGCCGCCGCGAGGCGCGCCTGCTCGCGCCGGATCTCACGCAGCGCCACGATCGCGGCCACCGCGCTCGGCGTCACCGGGTGCCCGAGCTCGTCGATGACGAAGCACCGGTCGGCGTCGCCGTCGAAGGCGAGGCCGAGGTCGGCGCCGTGCTCGAGCACGGCGGCCTGCAGGTCAACGAGGTTCGCCGGCTCGAGCGGGTTCGCCTCGTGGTTCGGGAAGGTGCCGTCGAGCTCGAAGTAGAGCGGAATGATGTCGAGCGGGAGGGCCGGGAGGCCTGCGGCAGTTCCGAGCACGGCGGGAACGGTCATCCCACCCATGCCGTTGCCGGCATCCACGACGATGCGCAACGGGCGCACAGCGCTGAGGTTCACGAGCTCGCGCAGGTAGGCGGCGTACTCGGGCAGCACGTCGCGGTGAGACTCAGTGCCCGGTGTCGCGACGGCGGGCACGGCGCCGGCCGCGAGGTAGGCCTGCGCGCGGTCGCGGATTCTTTCGAGCCCGGTGGCGAAGCTCACCCCCTGGGCGCCGGCGCGACAGAACTTGATGCCGTTGTAGGTGGCGGGGTTGTGGCTGGCGGTGAACATCGCGCCGGGGGCGTCGAAGCGGCCGGACGCGAAGTACGACTCGTCGGTCGAGCACAGCCCCAGGTGCATGACGGATGCTCCGCGCGCGGTCGCCCCACGGGCAAAAGCCTGCACGAACCCGGGTGAGGAGTCGCGCATGTCGTGCCCGACAACGATCTCGGTGCCGGCGGCTCCCAGCTCGTCGACGAAGCCCGCGCCGAGCGCTTCGACGACGTCGTCGGTGAGCTGGGTGCCGACGAGTCCGCGCACGTCGTAGGCCTTGATGAAGGTGCTGAGATCGGGGGCTGAGTTCACTTTCTCAGCGTAGCCCGCGAGGGTGGTGCGACTGTCAGCCGGTCTCGCCGAGCACGCTGTAGCGCACGATGTGCCAGCCGTTGGGCGCCGAGAGCCGCTGCGAGTGGGGCTCACACAGGTCGTAGCTGTGCGGCTCGGCGCGGCCGCTGAGGGGGCCCAGCACCGCCATCGAGTCGGCGTAGACGTACGTCAGGGTGCTCACGGCTGCCGCGCTGCACGCGACCTTGCTGCACGGGCGACCGTTCATGATGGGCCCAGCTTACGGCGGCCGTGCGACATCGCGACGTTAGGCTGTGCGCGTGGCACGAGTAGGTAAGCGGCAGGGCAGCGAACACGGTCACCCGCCGGGCTCGCACCGGGGCACTCCATACCCGAGCGCGCGAGCGCGGGCTCGCCACGGTCGCGCGGGCCGTTCGCCGATCACGGGCGCCCACCTGCCGCTCGTGAACACGCGCCGCGACCTGTTCGAGTCGACGGTGCGGGCGAGCGCCGACTACCTGGTCGATCTGTGGCCGCACGAGTTGGCGCAGCTGACGATCGAGGTGCTGCCGATGCCCGATCAGCCCGAGCAGGTGGAGGGCGTGGCGCGGTGGCGCGTGGTGCCGCAGCGCGACCTGGTGGTGCTGTATCGCATTCCGATCGAGCGCATGAGCCGCCTGCACCGCGAGGACGACTGGCATCGCCGGCTCATGGTGGAGAGCTGCGTGTTCCGCGCCGTGGGCGAGCTCATCGGCAAAGACCCGTGGGAGCTGGCTCCCGACCGCTTCCGCCACTGGTAGGCGCCGGGCGCGCCCGGCACCGGCACGCGCAGAACCTGGCTACGGGTAGACAGTGACCGTTTGCGCGCCCGCCGGCGGGGGCAGGATGCGCGTGCCCGCGAGCAGCCCATCGCCGCGGTAGCTCACGCTCGCGTGCAGCACTCCGTCGGCGGTGAGTCGCACGCCGACGTTGGCGGCGACGGGCAGCACGGTGCTGTCGCCCGCCGGCACGAGCACCTCTTGCCCGTCGACGGTGGCGGTGACGTCGCCCTCGGGTGCGTGCAGGTGCAGGCGGGCGCTCACGCCCTGCCCGGTGGGCGTGATGCTCGTCAGCACGTCATCGCCGGCCTGCAGGGCTGCGGCGGGGCTGAACCAGGCGATGTCGAGCCCGCTGGGCCCTCCCGCGGTGGTGCGGGCGCCCACGACGAGCGGCTCGCTGGCGTCGACGACGACGGACCAGTCGCCGTCGGGCAGGTCGGTGAGGGGCAGGTCGACGACGGCGCCCGGGCCGACCGTGGTGGTGATGACTTGCCCGGTGCCGCCGCCGGCGGGGCGGAGGGTGAGGGTGACGTCGGATTCCGTGTCGCCGGGCACGAGCATCCGGAGGGTGGTGAGGGCGTCGTCGACGATCTCGCCGGTGGCCCGCTCGAGGACGAGTTGAGTGCCGACGACGGGTAGGGCCGGGATGACGTGGCGCGTGGCCGGGCGCTCGACCGGGGTGACCTGCGCGACACCGGAGGGGTCGAGCCCGCGCACGACGGAGTGCTGCAGGTGCGCGGCGATGGAGCCTCCGCGGCTCTCGACGGCGATGACGGGTGAGGGTTCGCCGACGGCGATGCCGGCGAGCGGCAGAATGCGCTGACTGCCGGGGGCGACGATGATGCCGCTCGTGCCGGGCGCGCTGACCGGGCCGGTGGCCCCCCACACGCGCAGGTCGACGGTGGCGTCGACGTCGCCGGGGTTGGTGAGCACGATCCACGTGGTGCGGCCGACCTCGGTGGATCCGCCGACGAGCCAGGAGGTGCGCGTGGCGGGCGCGCATTCGGCGGCAGCGAGCCCGCGCAGTTCGGGCGTGTCGGGCGTATCAACGCGCGTCGATTCGGCCGCGGCGACGAGGGAGTCGGGCGCGTCGACGGGCAGGGTGACGACGACAGGGGCGCCGTCGATCGCGTCACTCGTGCCGACCGGGGTCTCGACGAGCCCGGCGCCAGAGCTGCGACGTTGCGGCTGCTGCGCGACGGTGACCTGGGCGTCGTCGTCGCGGGTGACGCCGAGCACACCGCCCGTGCACACGACGGTCTGCGCGGCGCGGTCGGGGGTGACGGTGAGGGCGGGCACGTCGGGGGCGACCTGCGGGGTGGGGGCGAGCAGCACGACGGCGCCGAGCGCGACGGCGGCGGCCGTGCCGACGATCGCGAGGCCGGCGCGACCACCCATGGCGAGGATGCGCTGGGTCACCGTCATGACGCTCCCTGCCCGGACACCGCGGCACCCTCCGCGGCAAACTCGTCGCTGTCATCGAAGGTCGGGGCCGGGCCATCCTGTTCGGCGTCGGCCCGGCTGCGCCGCGGCCGCAGGCTCGTGGGGATGGCGATGAGCAGCGTGAGCGCGAGGATGCCCAGCTGGGTTGCGAGCACCACCGTCGCTCCCGGCCGCGCGGCCGCGATCGCGGCACCGGCCTCCGCGTCAGGGTCAGTGTTCGCGTCAGTGTCAGTGTTCGCGTCAGTGTCAGTGTCCGCCTCGGCGACCACGCGCCACAGTCGCCCGGCGGTCGTGTCGCCGACGGGGTCGAGCTGGGAGGTCGAGTCGAGGGCGACGCTCGACGCCGTGCCGAGCACCTCGGCCTCGGTGCTTGCGGGCGGCGCGAGCAGCACGAAGCGCACGTCGAGCGCCTGGAGGGCCTCGGTGACGTCGCGCCCGCTGGGGGCGGCGAGGTTGGCGACGAGTTCGGCGAGCTGCTGACGTTCGGCGATGGCGGCGAGTGTCGCGGCCTCGATGCCCGTGGAGCCAGCGACGGCGGCGAGGTCGCCGCCGCCTCCCGAGCCGAGCAGGGTGGAGCCGAGCAGCGACCGCGTGGTGGTCATGGTGCGCTGCTCGATGAGGGTGACCCCCGCACCGCGGTCGAGGCGAGCGGCGAGGCCCGGGTCGCCGCCCGAGCCCGCTGCGGCACCGGCGACGGGCGTGAGCACGAGGGTGCCCAGACCGGGGTCGTTCTGTGCTTCGGCGGCGACGAGGGAGGGCAGGGTGCGGTCGGGGCTGGGCTGCACGACGGCGGTGCCGAGCAGCAGGCTGCCGAATACGGGCACGACGACGGCGGTGCCGCCGAGGACGGCGAGCAGGCCCGGCGCGGCGGCGGCGCGCCGGATGCCGTCGAGGCCCAGGGCCGCGGCGAGCAGCAGCCCGAGCCAGTAGAGGCTGAGCCCGGGCGTCACGTCGAGGCCGACAAGCGCGCCGCCCACGGTGACGAGGCTGATGCCGCTGGCTGCGAGCGCGGTGAGCAGCCCGACGGCGCCGATGCCGAGCGGCAGGAGCCCGCGGCTGCCGCGTGGGAGGGCGAGGCCGAGCAGGGCCATGACGGGCAGCACCGCGACGAGAGCGCCGAGCACGGCGAGCACGACGACGGGCGGCGTGCCCGCGGGCAGCAGGGCACTGAGCGGCTCGACGACCCGCTGCAGGTCGGGCCAGCCGAGCAGCAGGCCCGCGCGGCTCGGCTCACCCGCAGCACCCCCGGCAGCACCGCCCGCGGCGGGTAGCCCGGGGTCGGCGAGCAGCCCGAGCGGAGTGCCGCGCAGCACCTGGTCGATGACGAGGGGCGTCCACAGCGCGGCGGCGGGCACGGCGAGAGTGAGCAGTCGGCCGATGCGTCGCGGGTGCAGCACCATCCAGGCGATCCAGGCCAGCACGAGCGCGGGCACGAGCGACGGCGCGGACGCCGTCACGATCGCCGCGGTGAGCCCGGCCACGGCGGCGGCGCTCCACGAGCGCGGTGCCCGCGCGGCGCTCGCGATGAGCCACGGCAGCGTGAGGTGCGCCACGACGGCGGCGAGGCGCCCCTCGGCGAGACTCACGAGCAGGGTCGGCGAGAGCGCCCACAGCCAGGCGGCGACCGCGGCCGGGCCGGGGCGGCGCACGAGCGTCGCGGCGGCCCACCACGCGCCCAGCCCGGCGAGCGGCACGGCGACAAGCCACAGGGCGACGATCGACAGCGAGGGCTGCCACCCGGTGAGGGTGCCGAGCAGCGCGAGTACGAACGCGAACGGGTCGGCAGCGGCATCCCCGTTGGCGACGAGGCCGCCCCACAGCGTGGTGAGATCCGGGGCGAGCGGGGCGAGGGCGCCCCCGACGAGCGCGGGCGCTCCGAACAGCGGCGAGAGCGCTGCCGCACCGATCAGGGCGAGCACGACGACGATGAGCCCGCCGCCGGGCAGAAAGTCGGGGCGCGGCTGCCGGTCGTCCTCCTGTGCGCTCAGCGCCGCATCGCGAGCGATGGCGCGACGGCGGCGCACTTCGTCGCGCGGCATGCGCAGCGGTTCAATGGCCGCCCAGCCGGCCGCCCGACCCATCGTGCGGCCGCGCGCCAGCCGAGCTCGCGCACTCGAGACGGCGGTGCCCGAAAACGCGACCGCGAGGGCCGCCACGAACTCGCCGCCGACGAGGGTGGGGTGCTTGCGCAGCAGGTGCAGCATGGCGCGCAACACGGCCAGCGGCAGCAGGCTCAGCCAATGCAGCGGCAGCGCGGCGAGCGGTGCGTAGACGAGCCGTCGGTGCAGCTGGGCGCGCCGACGCCATCGCGCTTCGACCCGCGCGGGCAGCTTCGGCGTGCTTCCCGCGCGCGCGAACAGCGGAGTGCTCTCATGCACGAAGACGCGCGCGTGCGGCACGACGACGATGCGGTGACCGGCCAGACGGATGCGCACGCCAAGGTCGAGAGCGGCATCCACGTGGGGCAGGGCCGGGTCGAAGCCTTCCACCTCGTGCCAGACGGTGCGGCGCACGAGCATGCCGGCCTCGCCGACGGCGAGCACGTCGCTCGTGCGGTCGTGCTGGGCCTGGTCGAGCTCACGCTCGGCGAGCGCGATCGCGGCACCGTAGGGGGTCATCGTCTCGCCGAATTCGGCGATCATCGTCGGGTGCCCGGCGTCCATCTGCTTGGGGCCGGCCGCGGCGACCGACGGCGCGATCTCCACGGCGGCGAGCAACCTCTCGAGGGCGCGCGTGTCGGGGGTCGTGTCGTGGCGCAGCAGCCACAGCCACTCCTCGACGCCGCCGTACGGCGAGGAGGGGGCGTCCGGCACGGGCAGGGCACCTACCGCGCGGTCAACGAGGTCACCGAATCCGAGTGCCGCGCCGTCGGTCACGAACTGCGTCGGATTCGCCGCGGCGAGCGCCGCGGTCACGTCGTCGTCGCCGGCGGCGTCGACGACCACGAGGTGGTCGGGCTGGCGGGATTGCCCGGCGAGGGCATCCAGCGTCTGCTGCAGCGGTTCGCCGCCTCGGCAGGCGATGAGAACGGCGGTGACGCGGGGTTGCATCCGCTAGGCGCGGCGGCGAAGCTTGCGGCGCTCGCGCTCAGAGAGGCCGCCCCAGATGCCGAAGCGCTCATCGTTCTGCAGAGCGTATTCGAGGCACTCAGAGCGCACCTCGCAGGTCTCGCAGATCTTCTTCGCGTCGCGCGTCGAGCCGCCCTTTTCGGGGAAGAACGCCTCCGGGTCGGTCTGCGCGCACAGGGCATCGGCCTGCCAGGCGAGGGCGCTGTCGTCGTCGGTGTCGCTCGGGCGGCGGACGCCGGGAACCCCCAGTCGAACCGGGTCGACGAACCAGTCTCCAGGAACCGTGTTCCGGTATTCGCTCATCTCGTGCTGCCCTCCCCCGTCGCGTGGCGGACTGTGCCGCGTGTGCCCTAATTACACCTGTGTCATTCGCTCGCGTCAAGTCGCAGGATGATAAAAGGTTCGACCGGGTATGCAGGGTTGCGACGCGCCGCAGAATGCTCTAAGCGGATGCGCGGCGAGCGTCCCACGCGCTGGCCACCATCTCGGCGAGAGTGTGGCGCATCGCCCAGCCGAGGTCGCGCGCCGCGAGCTCGCCGCTCGCCACGATGCGCGGCGGGTCGCCGGGGCGGCGGGGCGCCACCTCGGGGTCGAAGGCGATGCCGGTGACGTCGGCCACAGCATCCATGATCTGGCGCACCGAGACGCCGTCACCGCTACCCAGGTTGTAGGCCGGCTCGAGCGGCTCGCCGGCTTCGAGGCGACGCGCGGCGGCGACGTGCGCGAGGGCGAGGTCGGCGACGTGCAGGTAGTCGCGCACGCACGTGCCGTCGGGGGTCGGGTAGTCGTCGCCGTTGATGCGCGGCGCGCGCCCCTGCGCGAGCGCGTCGAAGACGAGGGGGAAGAGGTTGTGCGGGCTCGTGTCGCGCAGGGCGGGGTCGCCCGAGCCGACGACGTTGAAGTAGCGCAGGCTCGTGTGGTGCAGGCCTGCCGCGACCTCCTGGTCGGCGAGCAGCCACTCGCCGATGAGCTTCGACTCGCCGTACGGGCTCGCCGGGTTCTTGGGTGTCTCCTCGGTGACGAGATCGACATCAACTGCGCCGTACACGGCGGCGGAGGACGAGAACACGCACTTGTCGACGCCATGCTTCTGCATGGCCTCGAGCAGAGTGATCATGCCGAACACGTTCTGCTCGTAGGTGTGCAGGGGCCGCTCGACGCTGACCCCCGCGTACTTGAAGCCGGCGACGTGGATGACACCGGTCACGCCGTGGTCGATGATGGTCGCCTCGACGGCGGCGGCATCCAGGATGCTCGCCTCGACGAACGGCACCCCCTCGGGCACGAACGCCGCGTGACCGCTCGACAGGTCGTCGATGACGACGGGGTCGAGCCCGGCCTCGCGGAGTGCGCGAACGATGTGGGCGCCGATGTAGCCGGCGCCGCCGGTGACAAGCCAGGTCATGGGCTCCACGCTAGTGGGCTCGACCTGCAGCCGCTGTCGTCAGTACGGTGCCGAAAGTCCATCGAACATCGGATAGTGCTTGACGTTCAGGGTGAGCAGGTCAGCATCAAGCGACACGGCTGTTGCAGCGATCGCCAGGTCTGCCGCATCGATGCCGCGATTGCCGGGCAACCACCTGCGCCCGAGTTCACCGGCGATCTCGGCGTCGAGAGGGTGCCAAACGAAGGCACGAAAGGCCTCGCGCGTCGCGTCCTCCTCTGCCGGGCGCATGCCGGCGAGCACTTCGAGTCGCGTCACCTCACTCGCGTGAAGCGGGCCGTCGTCGCGCGCTTCGCGCAGGAGTCTCTGGGCTTCAAGCCGCCCACGAAGCAGATCGATGAGCACAGAGGTGTCGACCACTACTGTCATTCCGTGACAGCGCCCCAGCGTCGCGCTGTGCGCAGACCTTCGACGTAGGTCTCGCCGTCGATGTCACGATCGCTCCACGCACCGGCTGCGGCGTCCAGACGGTGAATGTCAGCGCTGGCGTCGCGACCCGAGCCGTAGGTCGCCGTGACGGCGTCTCGAATGAGCGCCGAAATCGATCGACCGGTGCGCGCCGCTTGCTCGTCGAGCAACCGGCGGTCTTCTGCCGTCAGGGAGATCTGTGTGCGCATCATGATGTAATCATACATCACTTATTATTCGTTCCCCAGGGCCGCACCTGGCTCGTAGATGCTGCGCAGGTCGTCCATGCGCACCCAGTACGCGTCGCGTTCCCAGACGAAGTCGGTGCCGTCGACGTCGGCGAGCGGCCGCTGCGTCACGTACACCCAGTCGCGTTGGCTCCACAGCACCGCCAGACGCGTGCCCGCGGCAACCGTGCCGGCCGGAGGGGATTCCGCTTGGTCGTGCCGAGTGGTCGTACGCACGACCTCGAGCGCGTGGTCGGTGAACTCGGCGGTCTCGACGACCGGCCCGTACAACGCTTCGTGCACGGCACGCGCAAGGGAGTCGAGCGCCCAGTCTGTGGTGGCGCCGAGCCCCATGATGGCGATCACGTAGGTGCCGTCGCTGGTGGAGACGATGGCGGCGTCCGTGTTGACGAGCCCCCGCTCGTCGTCGGTGAGCAACCGCCCCGTCTTGTTGACGACAACCGCGTCGGCGGGCACGCCGGAGGGAATCCGCTGCCGGTACACCTGCCCGCTCAGGTGCTGCACCATGAGTGCGGTCGAGTCGGCGCTCAGCAGCTCACCGTCGTGCAGGCGCTGCAGCAGCAGCACAATATCGTCGGCGCTCGTCGTCTTGAGCGGATTCGCCGCGTCATCGCCGTAGCCGTCGGGGTACGTCGTGGCGGGGTAGCCCTCGCCCGAGAACTGCTGGCGCAGGTGTTCCTCACCCAGTAGCTCAACGAGCTCCCAGTGACAGTTGTTGTCTGAGATCACGAGCAGCACGCGCAGGCAGTCACCGACGGGCACGCCCGAGCGCACGACGTCGTCCACAGCCAGCTGCCCGGAATCGACCCGATCAAGGGCAGCGTAGGCGGCGAACAGCTTGACCACGCTCGCCGGCTCCCGCGCCTCCCCACCCCGGATGCTCACGCTCCGCTCCTCGCCGGTGAGCTCCCGCACGGCCACGGCGTAGTCGCCCGACAGGGTGGCGAGGCGGGCGAGTACCGCGGCCTCGAGCTGCTCCTCGGCGGCCGTCGCCGCCGCGGGCCACGACGAGGACGCCGGTGCGGGGCTCGTTCTCGGTGGGCCCGTGCATGCACCAACGCTCACGGTCAGGAGCGCGGTGAGGATCACCGCGAGGCAGCGACCTGCCACGAAGCACCTGAGGGGGCTAACGCGCACACGAAGGCTCGGGTTCCGGGATGACACGGGGAAAGCTCCTGCTCGCCCCTAGCTGCGCGGGTAGTCGTAGTAGTTGCGCAGGTTCGACTCATGCACGTAGACGAGCTCCCCGCCGTGCCGCACCTGGTACCAGCGTCGGGCACTGGCGTAGGCCTCTACCCGGGTTCCTGCCGCAATGGTGCCGACGACCGTGTTGCCGGCATAGCGGTAGGACGTGACGGTCGACGTGGTCACGAGGTTGCGATCACTGAAGCTCGCGGTGCTCGTGATCGGCCCGTTGAAGTACTCGTACACGGTGCGCCCGATCTGCCGTACTCCTGCCGCGGTCGCGTTGCGGCTGCCGATGACGGTCACCACATAGGTGCCGGCTGGCGAGGCCACGATCGCGGTGTCGGCGTGAATGTACCCGGTCGATACCCACAGGTATCCGGTCTTGTTGGCGATGGGCGTGCCCGAGGGTGCGCCGGAGGGTATCCGGTGCCGCCACACCTGAGTCTCGAGGTGCTCGAGGAAGAGCGCGGTCATCGCCGGGCTCAAGAGGTCTCCGCGGTGCAGCCTGCTCAGCAGCAGCGCAACGTCATCAGTGGTGGTGTGCTTCGACGAGTAGTACGTGCCCGTGTGCGAGTAGCCCTGATACACGGTGCGCAGGTAGCCCTCGGCAGCGAACTGATCGTTCAGGTTCTGATTGCCGATCATCGCGACGAGGTCCCAGTGGCAGTAGTTGTCTGAAACGTGGAGCACGACGCGCACACAGTCACGCACGCTGACCCCGGAGCGCGTCGGCGAGGTAAGGGAGATTACCCCGCGATCGACGCGGTCGAGAATCGCGTACACAACAAAGAGCTTCATGACACTCGCCGGCTCCTGCATGGTTCCGCCTCGAATGCTGACCGCGCCCTGAGGCTCCCCTGGTCGGATGACGGAGACTGAGTACTGACCCGGAAGATCACTCAGGAGGCTCTCGACTCTCGATGCCAACTGAATCTGCGTATGGGTGCGGGTCTCGGCAATGCGCGCAGGTGACATGGCGGTGAAGCTGTCGGTGTCGGGGAACCATCCGGAGATGTCGACGAAGACGTGGGTGGAGCCGGTGCGGTTATAGACGGTGATGGA
>Ga0008838_100389_pt1 | contig 46392 bp, 33 predicted proteins | sample HotLakConUCCSL28_FD_62212 | JGI IMG/M metagenome (GOLD analysis project Ga0008838, IMG submission 62212) | Hypersaline microbial mat communities from Hot Lake, Washington, USA - Hot Lake Consortium UCC-SL28 (Hybrid Assembly) | ecosystem: Environmental > Aquatic > Thermal springs > Hot (42-90C) ...
CGCCATCATCGAAGCCTGCTGCGAGGCCTGGAACTGCCTGTGCGCAGAACCTGGCCGCCTCGCCTCCCTCACCGACTACCCATACCTCAGGAAGGTCAAAATTTAGTGGGGCTGGTATCACACCAGCCGTTAACGATGAGTCTCCGGCTGTTAGAGCTGGTATAACGGCGCTGCACTGTGGAGCTGGGAGCGTTCTTCGCCAGGTCGACACCGATCATGGCGCCTCTTTCATGGATTCAGTATCCCCGGAGCCCGTGCTTGGACACCGCGAGCTTGGAATGCCGCCGGATGTGAGCGCGGCATCCGCTCCATCTCCACGTTCTCGGCAAGCCAAACCTGCGGGTTCAGGTAAAAGGCTCCTCAACGGCGGTAACGCGGAAGATGACGTCCTCGTAGTCGCGGTCACCGCCGCCGGCGAGATCCTCGAAGCCGATGACGATGGCTTCGCCGCCTTCGTCGACGCCCGAGAGTGAGTGCTGCAGGCCGTCCGCGTTGAGCTCGGGAGAGAAGGAGTGCCAGATCGGCGAATCGAGCGCCGCCCCGTTCACGAGGAGCGAAAGGCCAGCCCCGTCGCTCAACGACGCGGGCCCACCCTCCCCGTCCACGAAGGCGAGCGTCTCGATCCCGCCGATCATGCCGAGCGCGTCCGCCGCGTCCTGGACGATGAAGAAACCGACGTTGTGCCCGGGGTCGAGATTCTCGATCCGCACGCTTCCCCCGACATCGAGGTTGGCGTTCGCGCTCAGGATGCGGGCGTCGGTGATCGTTCCATCCGGAGCGATCTCGTAGGCGCCGAGGACGTTGTCGTATCCCGCAAAGCCTTGGTCGATGAGTTCGATCTCAAAGGCCGAGGCGTGATCGCCATTCAGGAACTTCTGGTTGATGATGCCGTTGACGAGCGCCTGATCGACGGTCGTTCCCTCTGCGAGAGCTGGCAGAAACGGCTGGAAGGAAATCTCTGTACTGCCTTCGGACGGCACGACCATGAAGTCGCCATCGCCGAAATTTCCCTCGAGCGTCTTCACGACGTCGGGGACTGCGCCCCCGTCGAGGTCCAGCGAGAGGATGCCCGAGGTGGTGTCCACGAGGACGCTGCGACGGTCGACCTCCAGCCCCTCAACGATGATGAGATCACCCTTCTCGAAGCCGGTGATCGTGTCGCTGTCCGGGCCGCCGTTCAGCGTGTCGTTGCCCGCCTTGCCCGCGAGCGCGGCGTTGCCGTCCCGTCCGGCGGCGACGTCGCCGCCCTCGTCTTCGAAGAGAAGATCGTCGGAGCCTTCCGGCCAGGCGGGGCCGGCGGTCGTCCCGTCGCTTTCGGTGATGGCCTGCTCGGCGTGACTGGCGGCGATGACGAGGCCGGCGACAGCATCATTCTCGACGATCGCATCGTCCTCGTCGCCACCGTCGATCAGGCGGGCGTCGACGTCGTCCTGTTGGGCAGGGAGCCGGTCGTCTTCCTCCCCTCCGACGAGGACGTCCGCGCCCCTGCCACCGGTGAGGCGCTCGTCGTCGTTTTCGTTCCCGCCCCCTTCGTTGTCGGCCACCACCATGCTCTCCGTGCCGGGAGGGCCGAAAGGAACGGGCTCGAGGTCCACCTCGCCGGGGATGTCGGGAGGCTGGGCCTCGCGATCCTGGAGCTCCATCGCCGAGCCGCCGATCACGATGGTCTGCGCCGAAAGGCCCTCAAGCGAGGCGTTCAGCATCGTCCCGTCGAAGGAGCCGTCGAATTGCTGCCCCTCGACGATGGTTCGCGGGCTTTCTCCGGAAATGTCCGGAAGACCTTCGATGGCCGAGAGGTCGATGGCGCCGCTGGCCTCGTCCTCTCCATAGTTGGCGAGCGTGATCGCCACGCCGCCCACTTCGTCGGGAAGAGCCATGACGAGCCCGAAGAGCGCGTCGTCCTCCAGCTCAGGCACCGCGACGACGCTGGCGCTGGCCAGTCCGTACTGCTTGCGTGCCTCGATGATGTCGCCGACGCGACTTGCGAAGGAGGCGGGGTCGTCGAGCTGCTGGAGCAACGGAGCGTACAGCGTCTGCGCCTCCGGCAGGCCGAACGGGCTCACGGTGTCGTCGGAGGCATCGAGGAGGTCGACAGCGCCCCGGTTGAGCCAGCGGAAATCGCCCTCCTCGATGCGATCAGCGACTTCGGACGGGTCGAGCGGCAGCGCACCGACGAGGTCCCATTGCGAGAGGGCGAACACGCCGGGCTGCATGGCGCTCACCTGTGCGAGCAGGACATGCGCCTGCTCGATCGTTTCGACCTCCTCCGGCGTGGCGGCGTAGGGGTCGATTTCGAGCGCGCTTGCGATGAAGCTGGCGTACGTCGCCGCGACGCCATCCTCCGCCGATCGGTAAAGGACGTTGTAGGGTGCGCCGTCGCCCGCGGCCTCTTCCTGCATCTCGTCGAGTATGCGGTCGCCGAGCTCTTCGCCGGTCAGCGTTTCGTCGCCGTATTCCACGGTCTCGAGGGAGCGCAGCGGGATCAGCTGGTAGGCGATCTCGTCGTGGTTCTGGAGCTCGTGGATGAGACGGCTGTGCGGCAGTTCGTTGTCGAGGAGGTTCCGGTGCGCCACGCGCAGGACGCGGGCATCCTCGGTCAACAGAGGATGCACGGTCTCGGCGCGGGTGATGAAGTCGTAGGCGAGGTCTGGCCCGTACTCGAGATACTCCCCGTAGTCTTCGGCAGGCACGTTCAGTTCGACCCACGTCCATCCATCGAATTTGCGGTGGGTGAAGCCGAGGTCGTTTGACGCGTTGATCGCGAGCTGTGTCGAGAAGGTCTGAAGCGTGTCGGAGTCCTCGCGATACCCCAGCCCCACGAACGGCAGTGCGTCGAGGCGGTTGATGGGGACACCCATGTCGACATGGCGCACGATGTCGCCGGACTGGGTCAGACGCCCGTTGTAGCTCGGATCCATCCAGTTGATCATCGGCTGCTCGGGCTTGAAGAGGTGGGCGTAGAGCCAGCGCCGATCGGCACCGTCGACGCCCTCGACCTCACCGGTCGTCGCCCAGCCGCTGAAGTTCTCGGCATCCGGATCGCCGAGCAGGACCTCCAGCCGCCCCGGCACAACGCCCGCGTCGATGAAGGGCTGGATCTCCTCGTTGGTGACGACCTCGACGTCCCATTTCCCCTCGACCGACGGGAGCATGTCCCACATGTCCTCGGGGACTTCCACCATGTCGAAGATGCCGGGGTAGGTCTCGAAGTTCATCGTGGCAAGACGGAAATCGTACCCGAGCCCGGTGTGCAGGGGAATGACGTCGCCCGCGACGAGGGCGCCGTTCTCCGCCGCGATCCGTGAAAGTTCGCGCACGTCGTCCTCAGTGCCGATCAGCGGTTCGATCTGCAGCGAAATCCGGTCGAACCCGCCGTCGATCGACGGGAGGATCTCGTCGCCGAGGACCCCTCCGGCCTGTTCGAACGCAATCGGGTGGATCAGCGAGATGCCGATCTCGTCGAGGGCCTCCCACAACTGCGCGTCCGCAAGCGTTCCCATCACCGATTCACCGTCGGCGGGGAGGATCGAGCGCGGATAGATCGTGAGCTTCTCGGCCGCCGCCTCGACGAACTCCTCCGGCTGGGGGTCGATGTAAGGACCGTTCCACTGGGCCGAACTGCCGTCGACGAGATCGGCGAACTGCTCGGCCTGGTAGAGCATCGACTGCGGCTCGTAGATCTCGACGAGCTCCTGTACGCTCAGCTTCGGCTCTTCCCCGTTGCCGTTGCCTTGGCCGTTGTCGGCAGGGGGGTCGAGGCGCGGATCGAACTGGTCGGTGTAGTTGAGGAGGTTCATCACGTACCACGCGCCTGTCACGGGCTCGACCATGGTCGACGGCAGTGGCTCGCGCAGGGAGGGGTCGATGCCCTCGCCTGGCGGCATGAACTCCTTCGCATAGCGACTCACCGTCCATTCCAGGCTGTTGTAGGCCCAGTCGAGGTCGCTCCCGAACTCCTTGCCCATGCCCATGTAGCTTGTTATCTGCGGCCACGACGTCTCGTCGACGTTGCTTTCGTAGGCGCCGCCGGGGCTGAACGGGCTTTGCGCGTAGAAATTGTCGGAGTCGTAGCGAGCGATGCCATAGGTGTTGTTGGACAGATTGTCCAGAACGTACTCGATCTGGCTCTGAACCTTCGGGTCGTCTATGTCGAAGAGGCCCGTCACCCACATGAGGTTGAGTGCGGCGTTGGGCCGCTCGATGACATCGCCCTCCTCGGTCACGCCCCAGACGAAGTAGCCGTCCTCCTCGTTCCAGAGGCCCGGGAAATCGGGATCGGTGATCGGCCGCTCGATGGCGGCCTTGATGGTCGCCGCGCCGCCGACGTAATCCTGCTGCCGCTCCTCGCTGATGCCGAGATCATCACCCAGAAGCGCCGCTGCTTGCAGGCCGCTCGCATAGGTGATCTGGGTGAACCCGTTGTGGGCGAAGAAGGTCTCCCAAATAGAGAACTCGGCAGGTCCGAAGCCCTTCTCCGGATCGATGTTGTTCTCGATGAACTCGGCGCTGTCGATGAGCGCCTCGCGCATCACCGGATCGTTCAGGAACGCGGTGGCACGTTCATCGAGTCCGAGCTCGCGCAGCTTCTCGACGTGCTTGTAGACGCCGAGCAGGAACAGGCCTTGGGCGTCCCACTCGGGCTGCACGAAGTCGATCGGTTCGTCAGCATCCCAAAAGCTGTAGTTGGTATAGAACGTCCCGTTCTCGAACAGAGGATCGCCGTCGCCGTCCTCCTCGATCGAGGCCATCCAGTTCCAGTAAGCCTCCGCCTCGTCGATGAGGCCGGCCGCATCGAGGCCGATGGCTGTGGCGGCACCGTCTCGGGGCCACGCCTTGAACTCATAGGAGGGGTTGGTTGCCGCGACGAACGAGCCGAACTCCGGTTGCTGGCTCTGCAGGATGGTGACGAGCGTCCGCTCATAGGCGCTGATCAACGCCTCATCCTCGATCGGTCTCGAACCCGCGCCCGGATCGACCCGGTCCTGGATCTTCTGGCGCCACGCTTCCTCCGTGTAGCCGAACCAGAAGTCCGGTGAGTTGAGGATCGTGTTGTCGTTGGGGTTCAGCGCGCGCTCGACTTGGGCATCGAGCGCATCGAGATCGTCGGCGAGGGTGTAATAGAAATAATAGTTCACCGGTCGCGTCGGAAAAAGCTCAATATCGTTCGACATGGCGAGCGTGAGACCTTCACCTTCGCCGACGACCTCGCCGCCGAGACCTTCTCCATAGAAGTCATCGACACTCTCGGGTTCGACGGCGATCCCGCTCGGGTCGAGGAGGTCGGGCTCCTCGCCGATCGGGGGCAATGTCGTCGGGTCCTTCTCGATCACGCCTTCGGCGGTAATCGTCTGGCCGTCCGCTTCCTGGTAGGCGCCGAAAGCGAGGTAGAGCGGGCCGGAACCGTCCTCCTGCTCCAGTTCGACGATGAAGGTCTCGCGCCGCTCGTCCCACACCGCGCGCTGGGCGAGCTCGCCCGGCAGATGCAAGCGGTTCATGATCTCCCAGGTCGTGAGGCCATCTCCGACGTCACGCTCGTTGGTGAAGGTGTACCGTTCGACCAGCAGCGGCTGGCCGGGCACCATCGCGTAATCCTTCTCGATGGTCACGAACAGCTCTTCATCTGTCGGAAGGTAATTTCCGTAGTCGACGTTCATGATTCCTTTCTCGTCGAAATAGAGATCGGAATCGAATTGCGGGCCATAATATGCAGGGTCGCCGTCGTCGTCCGTCCCCTTGATCCAGAGCTGAGCGCTGTCGATCTGGTTCTGGCCCCAGTTGGCGCCATGGCGCAGTTGTGCCAGTTCTGGCCCAAAGATGCTGGTGTCCTCGGGATCTTCCTGCGCGCTCTCGTGGATCGCCACCATGTTGGTAAGGTTGTTCATGAGAAGCGAGCGCGTCGAGATGTGGTCTGACGGGGTGACGCCACCGCTAACGCGCAAGCTGTCGATCAGAACCGTTCCGCCTGGATTGGCGGTGGCGGGATCCGTCTGATCGAGGCCCGACGTGAGTGTGACCTCATGGGTTCCGGCGGCGAGTTGGATCCTGTCGGTCGTGCTGGCCCAGTCGTCGGGCGCATGCTGATCCTCGAAGGTCAGTATGCCGGGCAGCGTCTCGCCATCGATGCGAAGATCCCGGTAGACTATTTCGCCGGTATCGTTCGAGAAGCGGAAGTCGAGCGTATACCAGGCGTCTTCGGGCACATCGATCGTGAAGGTAATCGATGCCTCCTGAGTGCCGCCGGAGATGATCCCGTCATTGAAGAAGTCGCGGGCAAAATCGGTCCCGTCGAAGCCTTCGCTCAGCGTGACGTATTCCTCTGCGCCGCCGACACCCGAGTCGACTGTGGCATTGCCGCCGAGCGTGGCGTCCTCGGCCTCGTAGGTGACGTCGAAGTCCGGCGTTCCCGGCAAGGGCGCGTCGTCCGGGAGAGGCGCATCGGTGTCGGGCCCATCGCGCGCGATCTGGCCAACAGATTGCGCCGCCGCAGTCGCATCCGCAGACGCGACTGGCTCCTGACCGTCCGGTGACATTCCGCGCGGCCACAGCCGCTCCGACTGCCAGCCACCAGCTTCGTTCGCGATGACCTTTATTTGATTGCCCATCTCGAAAACCTCTCACATGCGGATTGCTGTGCGAGCTGCACCAACTGGATAGGCTCAGGAACTACAACATGCGGACAACGACCCTTCGGGGAATATGTTCCTGAAATAATATGGCCAAATTCGATTGTATTTGAATATTACTTCTTCGTCGTAATTCGCACTTTTTTGGCCTATATTTGGCCTGCTCTGAACGACATGTACTTTTCACCCGCCCTCGTAACGCAGCCACTAATCGTATCAGCCGCAGTTAATTAATGCCTGCGTTAGATGAGCCACCGATGGCATCGTCGTTGCGCGGATATTCCAAGGCTGCTCCTTTATGATGGCAGAATCGCACGAGCAGCTTCGAGGCAGCCCCGGTCTCTTCAGAAGCTCATCGAGATCACGCAGCGCCGACAGAGACGCTCGGGGCGCTGATCTCCGTCCCGGCGCAGGCCGACGCGTCGAGCATCCAGGCCGCGACCACCGTCACGACGCCAGGCAGCAGCTCGACGTGAGCGACGGTCACCCGCAGTCGGCCGGGTGACAGCGCCTGTCGGTCGAGACGGCCGGCCGCTGACTACGCTCGAACCAGACCCGCGCGTTTCGGCCCTTCTGCCCGACCCGCGCCTCTTCCATCAACCACAGCTGGACCTGTCGGCTAGGCCGCGCCCGGATCGCCTCGTTTACCCTGTCCACCCGCCCTTTTCGAAGCCCCTTGCCTTCGCCGGATCAGCCTCGGGGTGGCGCGGACGGGTATCCTGCGAGGAGAGCCCGAGCGACCTCGCCGTCGTGCCGATCCTCCACGAACCAGCCGGCGACATGGCTGCGCCGGCCTTTCGGGAGGCGATGCCCGAGCTCGTCGCCGCGACGGCGCCCCGCTTCGACGAACGTGGCAGGGATCTTCTCGAGCCCGACTTTCCGGCGCCGGCCGCCGGCATTCACGAGGACCGCGTCGCCGCCTGCCGGGAGGTGACGGAGGCGACGAACCGGCATGCTCTCGCCCCCTCGGCCGGCCTGTTCAAGACTGGCCGCAGACCTTATATTTCGGTGGACATTGTGGGAGGGAACTAAAGATGCCGATGCTTAGAACGACGTTTCGCGCCACGGCCATCGTCGCCACGGTCGCCGTGGTGTCTCCTGCACTCGCGGAGATCGACGAGGTCCGCTGGGCGGTGCCGATCAGCTTCTCGTCGAGCCTGACGGCGCTCGGCGACACGCTGCCCTGGGTCGCCGAGCGGCTCGCGGCGGTGTCGGACGGCAAGATCCAGTTCGAGGTGGTCGAGCCCGGCGCGATGATCCCGGCGCTCGCCGTGTTCGAGAGCGCCGCCACGGGCCAGATCGAGGCCGGCTACTCCTGGATGGGCTACGAGCGCGGCTCCGTGCCCGCGTCGGCGCTCTTCGGCGCCACCCCGTTCGGCCTCGAGCCGCAGGGCTACGTCGCCTGGATGTACCAGGGCGGCGGCGACGAGCTCCTCAAGGAGACGTTCGAGCCCTTCAACGTCTACCCGATCCTGTGCGGCACCATCCCGCCCGAGGCGGCCGGCTGGTTCACCTTCCCGATCGAGAGCGTCGACCAGCTCCAGGGCCTCAAGTTCCGCGCGGCCGGCGTCGGCGGCGAGATCATGAAGGAGGTCGGCATGTCGGTGTCCGTCCTTCCGGGCGGCGAGCTCTACCAGGCGCTCGAGACCGGCGTCCTCGACGCGACGGAGTTCTCGCTTCCCACCGTCGACAAGCAGCTCGGCTTCGACCAGGTGGCGAAGTTCTATCACCTCCCCGGCTGGCACCAGCCCTCCACCTCGCAGTTCCTCTACGTCAACATGGACGTGTGGAACGACCTCTCCGCGCAGACGCAGGCCCTCATCGAGACCACCTGCATGGCCGGCACCGTCTACGCCATGGCCCGCGGCGAGGCGCTGCAGGGCCCCGTCCTTGCCGAGTTCCAGGAGGAGGGCGTCACCGCGCAGCAGCTTCCCGAGGACGTCCTCCAGGCGTTCCGCGACGCGACCGAGGTGGTGATGGAGCGCGAGAGCGCAGCCGACCCGCAGTTCGCCAAGGTCTACAAGTCCATAAAGGACTTCCAGGCCGCGGTTCAGCCCTGGCACGAGCTCGGCTACCTGCCGCGTGACTGGACGTGGGACAACGAGGAGCAGCAGTAAGCGCGCCGCGGGCCAAATAGAAAGAAGACGAAAGGGGGGCGGCCGATGTCGGAGGTGACCGACGAGGAACGCGACGCGGTCATCGACCCGGACGCCCCCAATCCGCTCGTCTCGCGCATTCTCGACGGCGTCGTCGGCTTCATCGCCGTCTTCGCTCACGCGACATGGATCGTCATCGTCGGGATCATCCTTGCCAACGTCCTGATGCGCTACGTGTTCGGCGGCTCCATCGTGGCGCTCGAGGAGCTGCAATGGCACCTTTACGCCTTCGGCTTCATGGTGGGTCTCGCCTATGCCCTCGTGCACGACCAGCACGTGCGGGTGGACGTGCTGGCGGAGAAGTGGCCCAGGAAGCGGCGGGCGAAGATCGAGATCGCCGCGATGCTTTTCCTCGTGATCCCGTTCGCTGCGGTGATCCTCTACGATTCCATCGACTTCATCGAGTTCTCGATGCGCCTCAACGAGCGCTCCCGCTCGCCGGGCGGCCTGCCGGCCCGCTGGATCCTGAAGTCGGTCATCCCGCTCGCCATGGGCCTCATCATCCTCGCCGCCGTCGCGAGGGTGGTCCACATGTTCGCGGTCATCCGCGCGACGCCGAGATAACGAGAAACCCCGGGAACACGAAGAATGCTCGGCCTCGCGCCCAACGAATGGCTGGTCATCCTCATGATGGCCATGTTCATCGGCTTCCTGTTCGTCGGCATCCCGGTGGCATGGTCGCTCGCCGGCACGTCGCTCATCGTCGCGGTGCTGACGCTGCAGCTGAACGCCCTGTTCGAGATCGACACGCTCTTCTTCGACAGCTGGCGCGACTACCGCATCATCGTCCAGCGCATCTACGCGACGATGGAGAACGCTGTCCTCGTCGCCTTGCCCATGTTCGTCTTCATGGGGCTGATGCTCGACCAGTCGGGCCTCGCCGAGAAGCTGATGCGCTCCTTCTCCGAGACGCTGGGGCGCGTCGGAGGCGGTCTCGCGCTCGCGGTCGTCCTCATCGGCATCCTGCTGGCCGCCTCCACCGGCATCGTCGGCGCCTCGGTCGTGCTCCTCGCCACCATCTCGCTGCCGATCATGCTGCAGGCGGGCTACGACAGGAGCCTGGCGGCGGGCGTCGTCGCCTCGTCGGGGACGCTCGGGATCCTCATCCCGCCGTCGATCATGCTCATCATCATGGCCGACCAGCTCTCCCTCTCGGTGGGCGAGCTCTTCATGGGCGCCCTCATCCCGGGCCTCTTCCTCGGGCTCTGCTACCTCGTCTACATCCTCGTCATCGTGCTGCTGCGCCCGCGGCTCGCGCCGAAGCCGTCGAACGTCGAGCCCTTCTCCGCGCGGCTCATCGTCGACACGTTCCTCGCCATCCTGCCGCCGGTCGCCCTCATCCTCGCGGTGCTCGGCTCCATCTTCTTCGGCATCGCGACGCCCACGGAGGCGTCGGGCATCGGCGCGTTCGGGGCGACTCTCCTCGCGCTCTTCAACGGCCGGCTGACCATGCCCGTGCTTTGGCGCGTCGCCGTGCGCACGACCCTCACCACCGCATTCATCTTCGGCATCTTCATCGGCGCGACGGCCTTCGCGCTCGTCATGCGCGGGCTCGGCGGCGATCAGATGATCGAGCGGGCGCTGACGGCGATCCCGTTCGGCGCCACCGGCATCGTGCTCACGATCCTTTTCCTCGCCTTCCTCGCCGGCTTCTTCCTCGACTGGCTCGAGATCACGCTGATCTTCCTGCCGCTCGTAGGACCCGTCGTCATCGCGCTCGGCTTCGATCCGGTCTGGTTCGTGATCGTCTTCGCGGTGGCGTTGCAGACCTCGTTCATCACGCCTCCCGTCGGCTTCTCGCTCTTCTACCTGAAGGGCGCTGCGCCACCGGAGATCGCGACGGGTGACGTCTATCGCGGGATCATCCCGTTCGTGATCATCCAGATTCTCGTCGTGCTCCTGATGGTGTTCGTCCCGACCTTCGTCACCTGGCTGCCGGAGCGCGTCTACGGCTGACGGCCCCGCGCCTCCGCTCCTGCGGGACGCTCGACTCTGAAGCCTGATCTGCGCGGGCGTGGCGCGGATGGGCGCAGGCGCGATCGCCCGGTCGACACGCTGCCGCTCGCGAGCCGCCGGGAGACCGCTCCCGATGCGATCCTATGCAAGCGCTGACCCGAGGGCGTTGATGCGGGGAGCGGGTGCCACGGACATCCCGAGGCAACCGCGTCTCGAAGCGGGCACGGCCCAGCTGGTCGATGATGCCGATCTCGTTGAAGAGCCGGAAGTAAAGTGGCAGGTCCGGCGTCGACGCGTCCGGTCGCGAGGCCGAGCACGCCTTGGCGCCGAGCACCGGCCGCCGCTCAGGGACGCTGGCAATGGTCCTCGCCGCCGCCGTCTCCCGCTCGCCGCGGCGCTCTTCTTCGCGGTGAAGCGCGGCCGCCCGACGTCGTGTCTGCCCCCGCCCATCGAATCGCGACGGCGCCGCACGCGAAACACGCCGGTCGAACGCTTGCGCGGGTGTGGTCCCGGCGACATCTGGTCAGATGGGCCGACGTGGCCCGCCGGGGCCGCCGGGTTTTTCCGCGGACGATCCCCGGACAGCGGTCCGGACGGCGCCGGGCGCGGGGACGCGGCGGTGCCGGAGCTGCTCGCGGCGAAACGCCGATGTCGGCTCTGCGGGTCGTTCCACCGGCCGCGCGGGCGACGCGGGGCGCGCGACGATGCGGCGGCGCGCACCGCGCTGCCGGACCGGCGCTGGTGCGGCGGCAAAGCCGCGAGGGGAAGGCGATCGAGGCGGGAGCGATGCGGGTTCTTGTGATCGAGGACGACGAGGTGCTGCGGGACGGTCTCGCGGCCGGGCTCGGAATCCACGGCTTCACCATCGACACGGCGACGGACTGCGCGGAGGCGCGCGAGGCCGTCGCCCTTGCCGCCTACGAGGCGGCGATCGTCGACATCGTCCTGCCGGACGGCGACGGCGTGTCCCTGATGGCCGAGCTGCGCCGGGTTCTGCCGGGGCTCCCGATCCTCCTCCTGACCGCGCGCGACGCGGTGCGCGACCGCGTGGAGGGCCTCGACGCAGGAGCCGACGACTACCTGTGCAAGCCGTTCGATCTCGACGAGCTCGCCGCGCGGCTGCGCGCGCTCCTGCGGCGCGGCGGCGGCGGCGCGACCGGTGCCGCTTCCTCGTCCGCCGCCAGCGACGGGCTGACGCTCGACCCGCGCCATCTGGCGGCGGTGCGCCAGGGCGAAGCGATCTCGCTCACCCGCCGGGAGTTCGCGATCCTTCGCGCGCTGATGGAGCACCCCGGCGCGATCCTGTCCAAGGCGCAGCTCGAGGAGCGGCTCTACGGCTTCAACGAGTGCGTCGGCTCCAACGCGATCGAGGTGCATGTCCACCACCTGCGCGGCAAGCTCGGCCAGAGCCTGATCGAGACGGTGCGGGGCGTCGGCTACCGCCTCGGGGAGGACGCGCGGTGAACGCCCTGCGCGTACGGCTCTTCGCGATCCTGCTCGTCACCACAGGCGCGCTGTGGTCGCTCGCGGCGCTGTGGATCTCCATGAACACTCGCGACGAGATCCAGGCGGTTCTCGATTCGCGCCTGCGCGAGGCGGCGCACATGGTGGGCTCGCTCATCGGCACGGAGGAGACTGTGGCGCGCCTCGAGGAGGCGGGCGGCGCGGGCGGACTCGCCTTTCCCGCGCCCGTCGCCGACCACCTCGACAAGAAGCTGTCCTGCCAGATCTGGTCGCTTACGGGCGGCCTCGTCGCCTCCTCCGGCCCGGTGCCGGGCGAGCGTCTCGCCGACCATGCCTCGGGCTTCGGCGAGAAGTGGATCGACGGGGAGCGCTGGCGGGTCTACGTGCTGCGCAGCCCCGACACGGGCGTCGAGATCATGGTCGGCGACAGCGTCGAGCGGCGCGAGCGGCTCGTCGACGACATCATGACGGGCCTCTACGTGCCGGCGGTCCCGCTCCTCCTCGTGCTCGCGGGCGTCGTGTGGCTCTCGGTCTCGCGGGGGCTCGCGCCCCTCGGCCGTCTCGCCGACGAGCTCGCGCGGCGGGCGGCCGACGACCTGTCGCCGGTGCGCTCCGGCAGTGCCCCGCGCGAGTTGCGGCCGGTCATCGCCGCGCTCGATTCGCTGTTCGAAAAGGTGCGGGCCGCCCGTGCCCGGGAGCGCAGCTTCATCGATCTGGCCGCCCACGAGCTGCGAACGCCGCTTGCGGGGGTGAAGACGCAGGCGCAGGTGGCGCTCAGGGCGGGCGAGGAATCGGCGCGCCGGAACGCGCTCGCCCGCGTGGTCCAGGCGGCGGACCGGGCGAGCCGGCTCGCCTCGCGGCTGCTTCTCCTGTCGCGCCTCGAGGCCGACGGCGAGACGGGCGAGGCGACGCGGGCCTTGCCGCTGGAACCGCTCGCCCGCAGCATCCTGTCCGACCTCGCCGCCGGCGGGTCCGCCGTCGATCGCGTCCGCCTCGATCCCGCGCTTGCCGGCCACGTCGTGGACATCGACGAGGGTCTCGTCGTTCTCGCCCTGTCCAACCTCCTCGACAACGCTCTCGCCCACGCCGGAGCCGGCACGCCGGTCGCGGTCCGCCTCGCAGATCGCGACGGCCGGCCGGCGCTCCTCGTGGAGGACGACGGTCCCGGCGTTCCGCAGGAGGAGGTCGGCGCGCTCGCCGAGCGCTTCCGGCGCGGACGGCGCGCGCGGGGGGAAGGCAGCGGGCTCGGACTGTCGATCGCCGCCACCGCCGCCCGGCGTCTCGGGGCCGAGCTCGTCCTCGAGAACCGGCCCGAGGGCGGCTTTCGCGCCGGCCTCGCCCTGCCGGCCGGCAGCGTGCGCGCGGCACCGGCCGGCGAGCCCGCCAGCCTGACGGCAGCCTGAAGCGGCGGCGGCGTTGCCACGCCTCGGACCGCCGGCGCACATAAGGTTGCCTTAAGCTTCGCCATCCTTGGTGGGATTTCATTCGGCCGGGACCCGCAATGTCCGGCCGCACGACGAGAACGACGAACGAAGGACCCACCATGGCGAGGACACGCCGCGCGCGGGGCCACCCGCGCGGGAGCGCCGGGGCGACGGGAGCGCCCCGGACATGACGATCACCATCGGCACGATGATGGCGCTGAGCTTCCTGGCGTCGCTGGTCGCCCTCGCGGTCCTGATGTGGGCCGTGGCGCGCGGCCAGTTCCGGGTCACGCAGGCCGACGCCAACGTCATCTTCGCCGGCGGCGAGGCCGGCCACAAGGACGACCCGACCACCTACGGCTTTTCGGCCGAGGACCGCGCGGCCGCTCCGTCATCCGCGGCGGCGCGATGGCTCGTGCTCGCGCTCCTCGTCTCGGCGACCGTGTGGCTGCTGTTCGGCTCCGTCTTCGGACTGATCGCGTCGCTCAAGCTGCACCTGCCGGACTGGCTGACGGGCGCGGCCCCGCTCACCTTCGGGCGCATGCGCACGATGCACCTCAACGCGGTGGCCTACGGCTGGCTGTCGCTGGCGGGCATCGCGATGGCGATGTACCTGATCCCGAAGATCTTCCACACCGAGCTCAGGGGCGTGCGGCTCGCCTTCTGGGGCCTCGGCCTGTGGAACGCAGGGGTGGCGATCGGCGTCACCTCGATCGCCTTCGGCTGGACCGACGGTCTCGAGTGGCTCGAGATCCCCTGGCAGGTGGACGGGCTGCTCGCGGTCGGCGGCGCGCTGTTCGCGATCCCGCTGGTGATGACCGCCATCAACCGCAAGGTCCACCACATCTACGTGACCGGCTGGTACTATCTCGCCGCGCTGGTCTGGTTCCCGGTCCTGTTCTTCATCGCCAACATTCCGGGGCTGCATTCGGGCGTCCAGCAGGCCACCATGAACTGGTGGTTCGCCCACAACGTGCTCGGGCTGTGGCTCACCCCGATCGGCGTCGGGGCGGCGTACTACTTCATTCCGAAGATCGTCGGCCAGCCGATCTACTCCTACCGGCTGTCGCTGCTCGGCTTCTGGGCGCTCGCCCTGTTCTACAGCCAGGTGGGCATGCACCACCTGATCGGCGGCCCGGTGCCCACCTGGGTGGTGACGCTCTCGGTCGTCCAGTCGGTGATGATGTTCGTGCCGGTGATCGCTGTCGCCGTGAACCAGCACGTCCTCGTCGCCCGCAACCTGCGCGTCTTCGTCGAGTCGCTGCCCCTGCGCTTCGTGTCGACCGGCGCGATCATGTACACGCTCGCCTCCTTCCAGGGCTCCATGGAGGCGGTGCGCGCGATCAACACCGTGACCCACTTCACCCACTACACGGTCGGACACGCCCATCTCGGCGCCTACGCTTTCGTGACGCTGGTGATGTTCGGCAGCGCCTACTTCGTCGTGCCGCTCCTGCTGAAGCGTCACTGGCCGGTGCCGCAGCTCCTCTCCGTCCACTACTGGCTCGTCCTGATCGGCTTTGCGATCTACTTCTTCTCGCTCAGCATCGGCGGCTGGCTGCAGGGCATGGCGATGCTCGACGGCACGCGAACCTTCATCGAGTCGATGGAGCTCACGATCCCGTACCTCACGGGCCGCTCGATCGGCGGCGCGCTGATGACGGCGGGTCACTTCGTCTTTGCGCTGAACCTCGTGCTGATCCTGTTGCCGCAGCGCCGCGGGGCCGCCGGGCGCGCGGGCGCGCCGCTCGCGCAGCCGGCCGAGTGAAGGGGGGAATGGAATGAACCGCGTCTTCCCTCTCGCCGTCGGGGCGTTCGCGATCCTCGCCTTCGCGACGCTCTTCCTCGTGATCCTGCCGTTCGCGCAGATCCGCGGGATCGCCGCGCCCGCCGGGCTCGAGCCCTACACCGAGAGCGAGCTCCGCGGGCGGCAGAGCTACATCGACCTCGGCTGCTACTACTGCCATACACAGCAGCCGCGGGCGCCCGAGCAGGGACCGGACGTGCAGCGCGGCTGGGGCCGGCCGACGACCGCGGCCGACTACGTCTATGACCGCCCGCACGCCCTCGGCACCATGCGCACCGGTCCCGACCTCATGAACGTCGGGGACCGGCTGCCGAGCCGCGGCTGGCACCTCACCCATCTCTATCAGCCGCGGGCGGTGATTCCGTCCTCCATCATGCCGTCCTACCCCTTCCTGTTCGAGGTGAAGGACGAGGCGGGACCGGACGACGTCTTGGTGCCGCTGCCGGCGGAGTGGCGCCCCGAGGGCGGCGGGGTCGTCGTCGCCAAGCAGGAGGCGCGCGACCTCGTCGACTACCTGCTCTCGCTCGACAGGACCTATCCGCCGGAGCGGCTCGACCTGCGCGACAACGGCTTCCGCGCCCGGGAGGGAAGCTGATGAGCGGCGGGACGAGGCAGGACGGGACCTCCGTGGACGCACCGCGGGAGCCGGCCTTCGAGCCCTACGAGCTCAACCGGCCGATCCCGATGGTGGTGATCGCCTTCGCCCTCGCACTGACCGCCTGGGGCACCTTCACGCTGCTCGTGGACGATCGGGCGAGCGAGGAGCCTCCACAGCAGCTCACCAAGGCCCGCATGCCGACAATGGCCGAGGCGATGCCGGATCTCGACGGGGAGCAGCTGTTCGCCCTCAACTGCGAGACCTGCCACCAGGGCAACGGATTCGGTGTGGCCGGCGCCGTGCCGCCGCTCGCGGGCTCCCGCTACGTCACGGGCGCCCCGGAGGTGGCTGTGCAGATCGTGCTCCACGGCCTCGCGGGCCCGATCGCGGTCGACGGGCGCATCTATAACGGGACGATGCCCGCCTTCGGAGACGTGCTGTCGGACGCCGAGATCGCCGCCATCCTGTCCTACGTGCGCAGCGACTTCGGTGAAGGGGCCGGACCCGTCGAACCCGAGCTCGTCGCCGCGGCCCGTGAGCGCTTCGCCGAAGACCGCGGCCCGTTCGGCGGCGGCGCGGAGCTCGAGTCCGCCTTCGGCGTGCCGAGCGGGCTGAGCACGGGACGTTCGCCTGACTCGCCCGAGGAAGAGGAGAACGAGGAGGAGCGCGCGGGATGACGCGAAGGACGCTTTCGATCGCAGCCGCGCTCGCCACGACAGCGCTCGCCGCCGGCGCACTCGCGGCCGTGGCCTTCGCGACCGACACGCCGGCGGACACGGCGCCCCCGGACGACGCGCTTTCGCCGACGGTCGCCGCCGAGACCTACGCCGGGATCGCTGCGCGGGCCGACCTTGCCCTCGCCGAGCCGCTCGTGGGCGTCGGCACCGACGAAGCCTGGGCGTGCGCGTCCTGCCACGGCGAGTCCGGCGAGGGGAACGGCGACATTCCGCGCCTTGCGGGGCTGCCGGCCGGCTACATCGTGAAGCAGCTCAAGGACTACCGTTCCGGCGCGCGGCGGAACGACAACATGGCCTACGTCGTCGCCACCCTCTCGGACGCGGAGATGGCCGCGCTCGGGCTCTACTACGCCCGCCTCGACACGCCGAACATGGCCGAGCCCGCCCTCGGCGGCGATCTGGAGCGCGGCCGCCAGCTCGCCCTCGAGGGCGACTGGACCGTCAGCGTTCCCGGATGCTTCGCGTGCCACGGCTCCTCGGGCTGGGGGGTCGATGAGGCCTTCCCGCCGATCGCCGCGCAACAGCCGGCCTACACCTACGCCCAGCTCGCCAGCTGGGTGGCGGGCCGGCGCGCCAACGACGCACTCGGCCTGATGCACGACATCGCCCTTTCCCTGTCGGACGCGGACATGCGCGCCGTCGCCGACTACCTCGCCACCCGCCCGGCACCGCCGCCGAAACCGCCGCGGCTCGCCGCACGGATGGAAAACGACACGGAGGACCGCCAAAGGTGAAGGACGAGACCACGCCGACGAAGGACACCGGCGCACTGACGCCGAAGCGTGCCGTCGCCGCGACCGCCACGGCGATCGTTCTGGTGCTCGCGGGCACGGCCGTCTGGCGGCTCGGAATCTACGACCCGATCCGCCAGGCGCCCGAGCGCGCGGAGGACCGCGCCGCCGCGTTCGCGCGCGCCGACGCCGAGGCCCGCGAAGCCTACTTCGCGCGCGCGAACCAGCGGGCGAAGGACCCGCAGGTTGCGCCCGTCGGCGAGCCGACTGGCGCGACCGGCTACTTCGCCCCGCCGCGCCTCGAGGACATGCCGGACGGGCCGTGGGGCGAGTCGGTTCGGCGCGGCCACCAGATCTTCGTCAATACCCAGACCAACGCCGCCGACTTCGTCGGCAACGGCATGAACTGCGTGAACTGCCACATTGACGCCGGCCGCGAGGAGCACGCCGCCCCGATGTGGGCGGCGGCGACGCAGTATCCCGCCTGGCGCTCCAAGAACGCGATCATCAACACGATGGAGGACCGCATCCACGGCTGCTTCACCTATTCGATGAACGCGCAGGCCTCCCCGAACGGCGAGGCGCCGCCGCGGGGTCACGACATCTACAAGGACCTCGAAAGCTACTTCTTCTGGCTGGCCGAGGGTGCCCCGCTGGCCGTGGACCAGCCAGGACGCGGCTATCCGGTGCCGCCCGAGCCCGAGGACGGGTTCGACGTCGCCCGCGGCCAGACGGTCTTCGAGGCGAACTGCGCGGTCTGCCACGGCGCGGACGGGCAGGGCCGGCAGGACCTCAACGGCCGCTGGATCTTCCCGGCGCTGTGGGGGGACAACTCCTACAACTGGGGCGCGGGCATGCACCGGATCGACACCGCGGCCGGCTTCATCTGGGCCAACATGCCCTACGGCAAGCGCTTCCACCTCACCCCGCAGGAGGCCTGGGACGTCTCCGCCTACATGAACAGCCATGAGCGGCCGCCCGACCCTCGCCAGATCCGCGACGGGATGAGCGTCGAGGAAACCCGCGAGCGCTTCCACGCCCGCCGGCCGAACTACTACGGCGAGGTCGTGAACGGCGACCTCCTGGGCGACGGTGTGCCCGGCAGCACTGTCGAGCACCCGCCGCGGATCGTGCCGAAGGAGCAAAATCTCCTTCAGTCGGCCACGACCGAGGGGACCATCGAGAAGGACTGAGCAGATGGCGCTCGCGAGCGACACGGGCGCGCCGGCCGAGCTCGCGGCCGCCGCCACGCAAGTGGCCCGTGCCGACGCCGGCCGGGCGGCGCAGGGCTTTCCCCCGGACCTCGATCTCGCCGCGCTCGCGCCGGCCGGGCGGGCGCTGTTCTCGATCGAGGGCATGTGGTGCCCGTCCTGCGCGGCGGCGACCGAGCGGGTCATCTCAGGCGCGCCCGGCGTCACCGGCGCGAAGGTGAGCTTCGCCACCAGCGCCGCCCTCGTCACCTGGGACCCCGCGCGGGTCGACCTTCCCGCACTCTTCGCGCGCGTGGCGCGGCTCGGCTACGAGGTCGGCGCACCGGTCTCGCCCGACGAGACCGCCCGGCGCATCGAGGCTGCCCTGTCGGCGCTGTCGTTGCGCCTCGCCGTCATCGCCTTCTTCGGCATGTGGACGATGGCGCTGTCCGTGACGCTCTACGTCGATCCGGGGCTCGCCCGGAGCGTCGAGGGCTACTGGATGGCGGTCGCGGCGACGCTTGCGGCGCTCCCCGTCGTGGCCTTCGCCGGCACACCGATCCTGATCGCGGGCTGGCGGACGCTCAAGGCGGGCGTTCCGGGGATGGACGGCCTGGTGTCGCTCGGCGTCCTCGCCGCGCTGGCGCTCTCGCTCTACCGCCTCGCATCCGGCGAGGCGCATGTCTACGCCGACACGGCCGTCATGCTGATCGCGCTTCTGTCGGTGGGACGCCTCGTCGAGATGCGCACGGCCCGGCATGCGGCGCTCGCGATCGGGGCACTCGCGCACGTGCTGCCGGAGCGCGCCCGCGTGCGGCGCCCCGACGGCACCGTCGAGACGGTCGCCGCCGCGAATGTGCCGGCGGGTGCGCTGATCGAGGTGGAGGCGGGTGCGCGGGTGCCGCTCGACGGGCGGATCGTGGAGGGCGACAGCGCGCTCGACAGGTCCGTCCTCACCGGCGAGGCGATGCCCGTTCCGGTGGGCCCGGGCGCCGCCGTCGAGGCGGGGACTGTCAACCTGCACCGGCTGGTCGTTCTTCGGGTCGAGCGGCCGGTGGGCGAGCGCATCGTCGACCGGATCGGCGGGCGGATCGCCGAGGTCACGGGCGGCAAGGGCGAGGTCCAGCGGATCGCCGAGCGCTGGGCCCGCGTCCTCGTGCCCGCCGCGGTCGGCCTCGCCGCGACGACGCTCGCTCTCGGCCTCCTCTTCGGCCTTCCCGTGGAAGAGGCCGTGCTGCGCGCCGCTTCGGTGCTCGTCGTCGCCTGCCCGTGCGCGGTGGGGATCGCGGTCCCGGTCGCCTGGGTCGCGGCGGCGGGCGGCGCGGCGCGGCGCGGCATCCTGTTCCGCAGCGCCGGCGCTCTCGAGGCGCTTGCGGGAACGCGGCGGATCCTGTTCGACAAGACCGGCACGCTGACGGAGGGGGCGCCGCGCGTGGTCGCAGTGGAGGCAGCCGACGGCGTTTCGCCGGAGGTCGTTCGCCAAGTCGCCGCCGAGGCGGAAGCCGGCATCGATCACCCCATCGCCCGCGCCCTTCGGGAGGGCGTCGCGGTCGACGCGCCGGCCTTGCACACCCGGCGCCACGCCCGCGGCGCATCCGCCGTGGACGCGGACGGGCGCGCGAGCCTCGTCGGCACGCCGGGTCTCCTCGCCGGGGCCGGGATCGCGGTCCCCCCGCCGCCCGCCGCGAGCGGGCGCGCCTGGATCGAGGTGGCGCGGGACGGGCGCTGGATCGGCCGGATCGCGCTCGAGGACGCGGTGCGGCCGGACGCGGCCGAGACCGTCGCGACCCTCGAGGCGGCCGGTCTGGCGCCGGCAATCGTGACGGGAGACGCCTGTGGTCCCGCCCTCGCCGTCGCGTCCGCGGTCGGGCTTCCGCCGGAGCGCGTGTCGGCTGCGCAGAGCCCGGAGGACAAGGCCGTGCGCGTGGCCGAGAGCGGGGATGCCAGCGCATTTGTCGGCGACGGCATCAACGACGGCGTGGCGCTCGCCGCCGCCCGCGTCGGCGTCGCGGTCGCGGGTGCGGCGAGCGTGGCGAGCGCCACGGCGGGCGTGGCGATTGCGCAGGGTGGGCTCGACAGGGTCGTGGAGGCGCTCGCGATCGCGCGCCGGACCCGCCGGATCATGGTGCAGAACCTGGCCTTCGCCGTCGTCTACAACGCCGCTGGCCTCACGCTCGCGACGGTCGGCGTGCTGCCGCCCGCCCTCGCCGCGTGCGCCATGGTGGCGAGTTCCCTCACCGTCCTCGCCAACGCCGCCCGCGCCCGCGCGACGCCGGGGTCCCGATAGACACCCCGCGCGACGCGGCCGACGGGCGCGGGCGACGACGCAGCAAACCCTTCACGATCGCCGGGCCGGCCCCTTGCAGTCAGCCGCGCGACCGCCGCATGAACGCCGGCGTCGTCGGGGGGTCGGGCGCCCGCCGCCGGAGGGACGTCGGGCAGCTTCGGCTCAGCCTTCCTTTCGCCCGTCGGGAGAGCTCCTGCCCTTCACCGCGCCGGGCTCACCCGTGAGAAAACCGGTCTTCATTCACCCGCCGGCGCCTTCCTCGGGGCTCCTGCCGCCGTCCGTCAGTCCGGTGAGCGCACCGGCGGCATTCAGGAACAGCACGAACAGGAACGGGAAACTTACGATTCGCGGCAGCGCATGCCGGATGCAGCGCGCGATCGTCACCGCGGGCGTGACGATCTCCCTCGGCGCATGCGCGACGGCGCGTTCCCGGCTCACCGCTCTCGCGTGCATGCCGGTGCCGGAACGCCGACGGGAGTTCCTCGATCGAGCGGCATGTGAGGTCGAGGGGCTGCCGGACGACTATGCGATCGTGAAGACTATGCGATCGTGAAAATGCCGGAGGCCTGCGCGCTGATGCGGGCGCAGGGGCTCTTGGCTGCACCCGGATCCGGAACCGGATTGCTGCCGAGATGGCGAGAGACGAGTTTCGGCGACCTTGAGCGGATCTCCATCACGGACGTGCGCCTTCACCCGCAAAGCACGGCGTCGATCGCGGCCTCCAGCTCCTCGAAGGTGAAGGGCTTGCGCAGGAGCGGCGCCTCGCGGCCGGCGACCGCTTCGATCGCCGCCGTCTCGGCATAGCCGCTCGCGAAGAGCACCGGCAGATCCGGCCGGCTGGCCCTGGCCGCTGCCGCGACCTCCGCGCCGTTCATCCCCGGCATGGCGAAGTCGACGAGCATCAGGTCGACCGGCGCCACCTCGAGGGCGGCAAGCGCCGCAGCGCCATCGGCCGCCTCCGTCACCCTGCAGCCGATCTCGGCGAGGAATTCGACAAGCATCCTTCGGAACCCCTCGTCATCGTCCACGACGAGGACGTGCGGCTGCTCCAGGCGACGAGGCATCTCGGCCGGTACGCTCCGATCCTCCCGGGGTGCGTCGCCCTCCCAGCGCGGGAGGACCATCCGGACCACAGTTCCCGCGCCCGGGGTGCTCTCGATCCGGGCCGCCCCCCCGGCCTGACGCGCGATGCCGTAGACCTGGCTGAGCCCGAGCCCGGTCCCCTTGCCGACCCCCTTCGTCGTCAAGAACGGCTCGAACGCCCGCGCCATCACGTCGGGCGGCATGCCGGGACCCGTATCGGCCACCGCCAGCTCGACATAGTCGCCGGGCGGGAGCTCAGCGTCGTCGCAGATGCGGATCGCGCGCGAGGCGATCCTGAGCGCGCCGCCCTCGGCCATCGCGTCCCGCGCGTTGATCGCAAGGTTGAGGACAGACATCTCGATCTGCACCGGATCCGACAGGACGAGGACGTCGAGCTCGTCGAGATCGAACGTCAGGCGGACGCCGGGGCCGAGCGTGCGAGCGAGCATCTCCCGCATGCCCTCCACCACCGCCGCGACGGCCACGGGCTTCGGCTCGATGCGTTGCGCGCGTGAGAAGGTGAGGAGCTGCCCGGTCAGTCTCGCGCCCCGCTCCGCCGCGGCCAGCCCCTCGTTCGCGATGCGGGCGACCCGGTCGGGATCGCCCGGACGGCGAAGGATCAGGTTGAAGCCCGAGATGATCGCTCCGAGGAGATTGTTGAAGTCGTGGGCGATGCCGCCGGTGAGGTGACCGACCGCCTCCATCTTCTGGGCCTGATGCAGCGTGGCCTCCGCCACCGCCAGGGCCTCGGCCCGCGCCCTTTCCGCGGTGACGTCCCGCGCGACCATGTAGATGCGCCCATCATCGGGCGCGGCCGTCCAGGACAGCGTGCGCCAGCCGCCGTCCCGCGCGCGCAGCCGATCCTCGAAGGCGCCCGCCTCCTCCCCCGCGAGGAACCGGGAGAGCTGCACCCGCGCCTTCTCGATGTCGTCGGCGTGGCGCAGCCATTCGAGCGTGCGGCCGAGGAGGTCGTGGGCGCTCCAGCCGAGCGTCTTCGTCCATGCCGGATTGACGCTGAGCAGGACGCCCGCCCGATCGGTGACCGCGAGCATGTCACGGCTAACCTCCCAGATCCGGTCGCGCTCGCGGGTACGCGCCTCGACCTCGCGCGCGAGCTCGTCGTTGAGCGTGCGCATGATCGCCTCAGCGCGCCTCAGCTCGGTGACGTCGCTGACGACGCCGACCAGTCGGGGCCCGTGGCCGTCCTCGATGAGGTCGCCCATGCTGTGCACCGAGCGTCTCGCACCGTCCGGCAGGACGACGTCGTAGACGAGGTCGGCGAAGGTGCGCGCCGCGCCCGCCGCAAGGACGTCGCTCCGCACGCCGTCGACCTGGTCGGGCGCGATGCGGGCGAAGACGTCCGCGTGGTCGACCTCGGTGTCCGGAGGCAGACCGAAGATCCCCCGGGCGCGCTCGTCCATCTCGACCCGGCCCGTCGTGACGTCCCATTCGAACGTGCCGAGCCGGGCGATCCTGAGGGCCGTGGCGAGCCGCGCCGTGCTCTCGCGCAGCTCCAGAAGACGTGCGCGGGCCTCGTACTGGCGGCGCCGGCTGCGCAACGCGGTCCGCGCGACGCTCGCGAAGGTCGTCGGCCGGAAGGGCCGCTCGACCAGGACGACATGTCCGAGCGCATCCGACAGACGCTGCGCCGCGGGATTGCGCTCGGGACCGCTGCCGCGGCTCGTGATCACCACGAAAGGCAGGTCCGACCAGCTCGGCTGCGCCAGGATGCGCTCGACGAGCGGGCCGAGATCGGCGTTGCAGACCGCCTCGTCGGTGACGACGGCAAACGCGGTCTCCTTGTCGAGGCGCGCGGCGAGCTCCGCCACGTCCGCGCAGGTGCGCGCCTCGATGCCGATCTCCCGGAGGAGCCGGCTGGCGACTTCGGCGTCGCGGCCGCGCGGCGCGAGCACGAGCGCCGGGCCGGCCGGCTCCGACTTCATTCGGGCTCATCCCTGTGGATCAGCGGCGCACTGTCTCCGCGATAGACCGGCGTGCCGCGAAGGACGCCCTCGAACTCGCTCAACGGCTCGCCGATCTCGATGCCGCGATGGGTGATGCGGTATTCCCGGATGGTCTCCTCGTGCATGCCGGTGCGCTTCTTGATGACCGACACCGCCCGGCGGACGGCCCCGCCGGCCTCAAAGTAACGCAGGAGCACCACGTTGTCGGCGATGTAGGTGAGCTCCATGGTGGAGTCCACCTCACCCAGCATGCCGTGCTGCGCCAGCGTCACGAACGTCGTCACACCGAGGCGATTGAGGAACTGGAGCAGCTCGTGGATGTGCAGGACGAGCGCGCTCTCCGCCGGCATCGCCTGCCGGTAGCCGTTGAGGCTGTCGATGATGACCGTGCCGGTGCCGGCGCCGCCCCTCTCGACGAACGCGCGGACCCGATGGGCGAATTCCCCCGGCGACAGCTCGGCCGCGTCCACCTGCTCGAGGTGGAGCCGCCCCTCCGCCTGCAGCGCCTCGAGGTCCACGCCCTGTGCCGCCGCCCGCCGCCGGACGATGCCGATGTCCTCCTCGAAGACGAACACGGCCGCGTGCTCGCCGCGCCGGATGGCGGCGACGACGAACTGCAGGGCGACCGTGCTCTTGCCCGCGCCGGACGGCCCGAGCACCAGCGTGCTCGATCCGCTGTCGACGCCGCCGCCGAGGAGCGCGTCCAGTGGCGCGATGCCGCTGGCGACGGAAGTGCGCTCGATCGCGGCGCGGTGCTCGGCGGCGACGAGGCGCGGATAGACGACGACGCCGCCCGTGCGGATGCTGAAGTCGTGGTAGCCGCTGCGGAACCGGCGGCCGCGGTACTTGGACACGCGCAGGCGGCGGCGCTCGCCTCCGTAGACGGGCGCCATCTCCTCGAGAAGGATGGCGCCGTGGACCACGCTCTGGACCGTCTTGTCCTGGCTCTCGGACGTCATGTCGTCGAGCAGCAGCACGGTCGCGTCGTAGCGGGCGAAGAAGTGCTTGAGCGCGAGAAGCTGGCGGCGATACCGCAGCGAACTCTGGGCGAGCAGCCGGATCTCGGAAAGGCTGTCGATCACGACGCGCGCGGGCGAGACGCGCTCTATCGCCGCCGTGATCGTTCCGATGGTCTCCCCGAGCTCGATGTCCGCAGCGTAGAGCAGGCTCTGCTGCTGGTCGGTTTCGAGCACGCTCTCGGGCGGGACGAGCTCGAAGATCTCGATCGGCGGGTCGATCGTCCACCCGTGCGAGGCGGCGCACTCGCGCAGCTCCGCGTCCGTCTCCGACAGCGTGATGTAGAGCCCGGTCTCGGCGGCAGCCGCGCCCTCCAGCAGGAACCGCAGCGCGATCGTGGTCTTCCCGGCGCCGGGATTGCCTTCGAGCAGGAAGACGCGCCCCCGGGTGAGACCTCCGCCCAAGATGTCGTCGAGGCCGGGCACGCCGGTGCGGGCGAGCGGTGTCCGCGTCTCGTCATCCATCGGCAGCACTCCCGCGCAGCTTCACTCGCCTCTCGACGTTCGGGGACGGTTGCTCCGTCGACATGGCCGCAGGACACCGTCGACCATAACTGTTAGCCGCAAGGGGAACGTGCGTCGAGCCGGCGGGATGTGTCGCGCCGCGGCGAGCAAGCGAAAGCAGTTTGGCGGGCGCCGCGGGGCGCTCCGACCGGAGCGTCGGGGCGCACGTGGCGGGCGGGCGGCGGCGGCGGCGGCAAGTCTTGCATGGATATCGAAGAAGGACGCGAATTTTTCGCGCAGGGTATAGAGGCGCTGTGTCGGGCATGTGATACCCTCCCGAACAGGATGACTGCCCCGGATCCTTCGTGAGGCTCCTGCGAGGCTTGTGTCAGACAGCCGAGATCCGGATTCGGCCGAACTTCATTCGAGTGCTGTCGCCATGTCTCGATCAGCGCGCTGGCTTCAGAGCGAGAGCGGAACCACTCGAGGCTCAGGCACTCGTGCGCGGAATCTGCCGTTCTGCCAAGGCTTGCCGGAAATCATCAACGCCTATCCGATAGGTCCAGCGAACAATGAAGGCCTATCTGTGAGATCCGCGCCGCTTCCGCCAGAACGAGTGTTGAGGACACCCTCACCGCATCCATCGACGGAGTCTGCTGCCGGGGTGCCAAGGCGGTCGAATGATCACCACAGGATTCCGCTCTTCATCATCCTCTCCGGATCCGTCCTGCACGCTCCTGTTCGGCATCAGCCACAGCTTCAGGTGCCGGCGTCGCTTCGCGCGCCGCCGTACACAAAACTGTAATCCCAGTTTCATTCAGGCGTAGCGCGCCTGATCCAAGAAGGGCGCCTCTTCAACCACACCCTGGGGAGTGTTCTCGATGAGACCGATCACCTTAAGCCTCGCGCTGACCGTCACGACTGCGCTCGCGATGCCGGCCGTCGCCCAGGCCGACGGTGCGCGCAACGTCATCCTGATGGTGTCCGACGGCATCGGCTTCAACGGCTGGCTCGCGGCCGACTACTACCAGGGCCTCGCCGGCCAGCAGTCCTACCAGACCACCCGCCCCGACGGCACCGCCCCGGTCGTCTACGGGCTGGCGCACGACTCGCTCAACCTGATCGACGAGGCCGGCCGTGTCCTGCCTTCGGGCAGCGACCCCGCCGAGGCCGCCGGCGCGGTGGAGCAGGGCTACGATCCGCGCACGCGCTGGATGCAGTTCGACGCGACCATCCGCAACGACTTCGCGCCGATCGAAGAGTTCTACACCTCCTACACCGATTCCGCCGCCGCCGGCTCCGCGCTCCATGCCGGGCGCAAGACCGCGAACGGCCGGATCAACATGGACTGGCGCGGCGAGACGCCGTTCGAGACCATCGCCGAGATCGCCATGGCCCAGGGCCGCGCCGCCGGTGCCGTCGCCTCGGTGCAGATCAGCCACGCCACGCCCGCCTCGGTCGTCGCCCACAACGTCTCGCGCCAGAACTACGCCGACCTCTTCAACGATATGGTCGACAGCGGCCTGACCGTGATGATGGGCGCGGGCCATCCCTTCTACGACAACAGCGGCAACGCCGTCGAGCCCGAGGAGGACCGCGCGTTCCGCTTCCTCGGCGGACGGGAGACCGTCGAGGCGCTGACCTCGGAGGAGGGCCTCAACGGCTACACCTTCATCGACGCGGCCGAGGACTTTGCCGCCCTCGCCGAGGGCGAGAACCTTCCCGAGCGCGTGATCGGCATCGCCCGCGCCCACTCCACCCTCCAGGCCAGCCGTGAAGGCCTGCCCGAGGCGGATACGCCGTCCGGCATGGCGATGAACCCGATCGTGCCGGATCTCGCCACCATGTCGACTGGCGCGCTCAACGTGCTGGCGCAGGACGAGGAAGGCTTCTTCCTGATGGTCGAGGGCGGCGCCATCGACTGGATGGGCCACGCCAACAACATGGAGCGCTTCATCGAGGAGCAGATCGACTTCAACCGCGCGGTCGACGCCGTGATCGCCTGGGTCGAGGAGAACTCGAGCTGGGACGAGACCCTGCTGATCGTCACCTCCGACCACGAGACCGGCGGCGTCTGGGGCGAAGGCACCTGGATCAACGGCGAAGGCCCGGCCGTCGCGGCCGAGCGCACCGACGAGGCCCTGGCCGCGGCGCGCTATCATCCGACCGAGGACGTGTTCGTCGAGTATCTCGCGGTGCAGGACCGCGGCGCGGGCAACATCCCCGGCCACATGTGGTCCTCGAGCAAGCACACCAACGAGCTGGTGCCGCTCTGGGCCCTTGGCGCCGGCGCCGAGAGCTTCGCCGAATTCGCGAAGACCGATCTGACCGCGGCGGAACTGTGGGGCGAGCCCTACGGCTGGGACGGCGCCTTCGTGGACAACACCTCCGTCTTCCACGTCATGAACAAGGCGTTCGCCGCCTCGTTCGAGGCCATGGCCGGTCAGTGAACCGCGCCTGACGTCGCGCCGGATCGGCGATCCGGACTGGAAGGGCCCGCCCGCGTGCGGGCCCTTCTTCTTGCCGGCACGGATGGGAAGGCCGGCTCGCCCGGCGACGATGGCCCGAGCCGGGTCGGGCTCGCCTTCGCGCACCAGGCCCCGACCGAAGGCCGGCGTGCCCGGTCTCACAACATGCAGACGACCTTCGTCGCGCCGTCGCGCCTGAGCACGCCGACGACCACACTCGATCCGGAGCCGCGGACCTCGATGTCGACGCTCGTTCCGCACAGCCCGACCCCGGTGAGGACGACCCCACCGAGGAACTTCGGGAGGATCGGATGGTCGAAGCCGATGACGCCTTCCTTCGGATCGAAGCGGAGGCCGAGGCAGGACTGGAGGAGGGAGAGCGGCGCGGCCGCAGCCCATGACTGCGGAATGCAGGCGACGGGATAGAAGGTCGGCCCTCGACTCCTCTGGCGCGGGAAGCCGCAGAACAGCTCAGGCAGGCGCTTCAGATCCATGAACACCGAGGCGTCGAACAGCCCCTCAAGGATGCGCGCGGCCGCATCCCGGCGGCCGTAACGGGCGAGACCGGCGGCGACGATCGCGTTGTCGTGCGGCCAGACCGAGCCGTTGTGGTAGCTCATCGGGTTGTAGCGCGCCGCCCCGGCCGCGACCGTGCGCACGCCCCAGCCGGTGAAGGACCGCGCCGCCATCAGCCCGCGCGCGACGCTCTCCGCGCGCTCCTCGTAGGCGATGCCGGTGAAAAGAGCGTGGCCCGCGTTCGAGGAACGGACGCGACACGGGCGCTTGTCACCGTCGAGCGCGATCACGTAGGTCCCGAGCGCCTCGTCGAAGAAGCACGCGTCGAACCGCCTGCGCAGGGCGCCCGCCTTGCCCTCCAGCGCGCGCGCCCGCGCCGCATCGCCCAGCGCATCGGCCATGGACGCGGCCGCCGCGTAGGCACCGTAGACGTAGGCCTGGACCTCGCAGAGCGCGATCGGACCCGTCGCCAGCGTGCCGTCGGCGTGGAAGATCGAATCGTGGCTGTCCTTCCAGCCCTGGTTCGCGAGGCCGCTCTGCCTCGCCCGCTCGTATTCCACGAAGCCGTCGCCGTCCCGGTCGCCCCAGGTCTCGATCCACTCGAGGGCCGCCGCCACATGCGGCCAGACGCGCCGGATCGTTGCGACGTCGCCCGTGCGCTCGAGGTATGCCCCGCACAGGACGACGAACAGCGGCGTCGAATCGATGCTGCCGTAGTACCAGCGGAACGGGACCTCGCCGAGCTCGGCCATCTCCCCGTGCCGGACCTCGTGGAGGATCTTGCCCGGCTCGGCGTCGCTCTCGGGATCGACGCGCATCGCCTGGTTCACGGCGAGGAACGAGATCACGCCGCGCGCGATCTCCGGATCGAGCCAGAGCGTCTCGAGCGCGGTGATCAGCGCGTCGCGGCCGAAGATGGTCGAGAACCACGGGATGCCGGCGTACGGATAGGGACCCTCGGAGGTGTCCGTCATCAGCATGTAGAGGTCGGACACGCTGCGGCGGACCAGCTCGTCGAAGAGCTCGTTCGACGTCCTGATGGCGGTGGCCCGTGAGAGCGACCGGCGCAGCGCCCGCCGGGAGTCCCGCACCGCCGTGAAGAAGGCACGGGAAAGGGACGCCGTCTGTGCGGCGCCCGGGTCGCAGGTCATCTCGACGAGAACCTTGCAGGCTTCGTTCGGCCCGAGGTCGAAGACGAACTCGGCACCCGTTACGTCGAGGGCGGCCGGGACCGGGTCGAACCGCAGGCGCGTGCTCCTGCGCCGCCCGTCGAGGCCGGTGTAGGACAGGACGACCTGATCGGACCCCACTGCGGCGGGTGCAGGGTGCCGCGCCGATCGCGCCGCGCGCCCCGCACCTCGAACACGTCGGCGAAGTCCGCGCGGTACGCGAGGGCGATCCGCACCGAGCGCCGCTGCCCGTCGAAGTTGCGCACGGTCAGGTATTCGTAGCAGGCCGCCTGCCAGAGGAACCGCGAGCGCCGGATGTGGAGAGAGAGGTGGTCACGTTCCAAGACAGTTTGGCGGCTCCGCTACGCTTGACCCTGTTTCGGTTACGCCGCCAGTCGGATCCCCTCGTCGCCGGCATGGGCTTTGAGGGGTGTTCGTCCGCCGTGAGTAGAATGGGGCCGCTCGGCGTTGTAGTAGGTCATCCACCTGCCGATCCCCGCCCGTGCCTCGGAGCCGGTCTCGAAGGCGTGGAGGTACACGCACTCGTATTTCAGTGACCGCCAGAGGCGCTCACTGAAAACGTTGTTCATCCATCGCCCCTTCCCGTCCATCGAGATCTTCACCCCTGCCTTGAGGAGGACGTCGGTGAAGCGCGGACTGGTGAACTGACTACCCTGGTCGCTGTTGAATATCTCCGGCCGGCCGTGGCGCGCGATGCCGAGCGGGCCAGCACCCGTCGCGCGAACGCCGCGCGTCTGCTCGCGATCGATGTTTTCCAGCGCTTCGGAGTTCAGCTTCGCCAGGATGGCGGTGTCTTTGACGGCGATCGCCAGGATGCCCGCGAACGGTCCGAGCCCGACCACCGACACGAAGAAGATCGCCCAGATCAGCGCATCGCGCCCACGCGCGCGGGCCGGGCGGCGGAAACAGTTCCGGGCGCACATCGCGCCAGCGCGAGGGAGCGGCGCTCATCGGGCACTCAGCCCCTCGCGGCCGATGAGACGGCCACGCAGCCAGGTCGAGGCCGTGTTCACAGCGATCACCGCCGCGATCAGCATGAGCGCGATCGCCGAAGCGTCTGTGAGATTGAATTGCTTGATCGCGCTGTAGAGCTCCTGGCCGATCCCTCCCGCACCGACGAAGCCGAGGACGGAGGCGGCGCGCACGTTGATCTCGAGGCGCAGCAGAGCGTAGCTGAGATAGTCGGGCGCGACCTGTGGCGTCACGCCCCACACCATGGTCTGAGCCCAGCTGGCTCCGGTCGCCCGCACGCCGCGGACCTGCTCGCCGTCGGCGTTTTCAGCCACGTCGGCGAAGAGTTTTCCGAGTGCGCCGAAGCTGTGGATCGCGATCGCGAGCACCCCCGCCAGCGGCCCGATGCCGAAGGCGTAGACGAAGAGAACCGCGAAGACGAGCTCGGGAACCGTGCGCGCCATCTCCAAAGCGCGGCGGGTTCCGAAACAAGGCAAGCCGCGAAGGGGCAAGATTGCGGGCGGCCAGGAAGGAGAAGACGTAGGCGCTGGCCGTGCCGAACAGCGTCGCGTAGATTGCGATCAGGATGGTCTGCCACAGCGCCTCGAGCCAGGAGCCGAAATTCCAGTACCAGCGCCCCATGTCGGTGAAGAAGGTCTCGATCGACAGCTGCGGGACCATCCACCCGAAATAGCTGCCGAAGCGGGGCAGGCGCTCCCAGAGGTGCAGGTACCGGATCAGCAAGTTCCGACGGGCGACGGTGACTGGCAAGGCATGCGATCTTCGCGCCGTTCCAGAGGACCGGGGCGGCGTCCGGGGTCGGGGAGATAGATGCGGCCCTTGTGGATGCGCAGGCGCCCCGACGTCGCGAGAGCCTGCAGGTGCTTCTGGACAGCCTGACGGGTACAGCCCGTGAACCGGGCAAGCTCGGCTTGCGTGACCGGGACACCGAGGAAGATTTCGCCGTCACGCTTCGCACCATAGGCGGCAACGAGTATGGCAATCACCATCTCCAGTCGCTCGCGCACAGTGCTGGTGGCGATAAACTGCAGAAGTGATGAGTAGCAGGTCGACTTCCGGGACAGCAACTTGAGGAATTGTAGCGCGAACGCGTTGTTCGTGCACATCAAGCGCTCGATCTCAGCAACCGGCAGGACCGCGAGGCGGGTGTCGACGATCGCCTCGCCGGACCAGCCATGACGCCGGCCATCGAAGTCGAGAGGCGCGCCGACGAGATGTCCCGGTGCCCAGAAGGCGAGCGTGAACTCCCGCCCCTGAGGCGAGACGAAATAGCTGCGGACGCCCCCGCTCAGGATCACGAACAGGCATTCCTGCCGAGCACCCTGGGCAAACACCGCCTCGTGCCGGCGTACCGTGCGGATGGGGAAGTGGCCCGTGGTGCCATCGAGAACCAGGCCCAGATCGCTGGCCCACATGCCGTCGGGCACGGTACCCAGGAAGATCGATTGGTCGGTCCCGTTCGCGCCAGCAGGTTGTCCACGCAATTCGTCCATCTTTGCCTCGCCGCTTTCCGCCGCGCTTCCGGCACGCGAACCCGCGGGGAGCCGCGCACCCCTCCAATCAGTGCACCCGTTCGACGACGGCGTTGTGACGCTGGAAGCACGCAGAAGATCCCGGGGTCGTCCGCTGCTGACCGCATGACGCGACGGGGTGCAACTTGTTGCTTCTTTCGCGCCGGCTGGTCGAGGACTGTCGGCCTATCCGCACTCCTCCGGGAACAAGGGACGCACAGACATGTCAGCACAGGTTCACCGCATGGCGTTGACGGCTGCCGTCATCGCCGGGGTGGTGGGGGCCGCAGCTCCCGCTATGGCCGCCGATCACCCGGATATCCTCATAGCCGCACACGAGCTCAGGGGCTTCATCGACCCAGGGCGCGACATCTCCAACCGAGGTGCGATGACCTCGTCGAATACCTTCGACGGCCTCGTCGTCCGCGACGTCTACGATACCGAGGTCAGTCTGGCGCCCAGTCTGGCGACAGAATGGGAACAGGTCGATCCGACCACCTGGCGCTTCACCCTGCGCGAAGGTGTTACCTTCCACAACGGCGACGCTCTGACGGCTGAAGACGTGGTGTTCAGCTTCGACCGCTTCCTCGAAGGCTGGCATCCCCAGTTCATCAACATTCGTGAGGCGTTCTTCTCCAACCTGAAGGACGTCACCGCGCTGTCGGCGACCGAGGTGGAGATCGTCACCCACCGCGACGACCCGATCCTGCCGGTCCGCCTCGCGACTGAACAGGCGTTCATCGTGCCCCGCGACTACATCATGGGCCTGTCGCCCGGCGGCACGGACGCCCCGCCGACACCCGAGGCATTCGATGCCTTCGGCCGCAAGCCGGTCGGGTCCGGTCCCTACCGCGTCACCGCCTTCGAGCCGGAGACCCGGCTGGTGTGGGAGCGCAACGAGGACTACTGGAGCGTCAAGCCGCCTGTCCAGCGCATCGAGATCGTCGAGGTGCCCGAGGTCGCAAGCCGCATTCGCGGCCTTGAGCAGGGCCAGTTCAACTTCATCACCAACATCCCGCCCGATCACGCCTTGCCCTTCGACGGACGCGAGGGCTTCCGCCGGATCGGCGTGCTGAACAACCTTTTCTTCATCATGTTCGTGAAGTCGGAGCAGCCGGCCACCGACGATGCCCGTATCCGCCGAGCCATCCACTACGCCATCGACCGACAGGCGATTGTCGATGCGCTGTGGGCCGGTCTGGCGGAAGTGCCGACCCATCACGGCTTCGCCGTCTATGGCGACCAGTACGACGCGGACCACGTCACGGTCGACTTCGACCCGTCGAAGGCCCGCGCGCTGATTGCGGAAGCTGGCTACGACGGCGAGGAAATCGTCCTGTGGACGCGGCACGAAGGCTATGCCGATCGCGTCGCCGTCGCGGAAATCGTGCAGCAGATGCTGGCAGCAGTCGGACTGAACGTGAAGCTGATGCTGGAGCAGAGCTGGAGCCAACGCGACCCGAACGTCGACATGGGGATGTGGACGAACCCCATGTACTTTCCCGATCCGACCGGCAGCCTGGGCATCATGTGGGGTCCCAACGGGTTTGGTGTCAATCGCGGCTTGTGGAAGCCCGACATCGCAGACTTCGAGAATCGCTGGAACGACGCGATCTACCAGGCCGACCGGAGCAAGCGGCGCGAGATGATCTATGGCTTGCTGAAGGAGATCGAGCAGGAGCGTCCCTACATCCTGTTGTACCGCCCACACGAGAGCTACATCACGGCCGACGAGATCCGCTGGAAGCCGCCGGTGTCGAATCGGCCCTATGTGCTGAACTTCCACGCCGACGCCTTCGCTCCATGAGCCGACGGCCTGTCCGCGCCGGTGTGATGGCCGGCCGCATCACCGGGACGAGGTTCCGGTGGTGCGGCCGGCCCGCCGCCATCGTCTCTACCGCGTCGCCGACATCATGAGCGCCGTGACCGACGATGTCGCGGAGCCGGCGCTGCTGCAGGTCCGCAGCCTCACGGTCGCGCTGCCGCCCGGCGCGGAGCGCCGGTACGCCGTCGACGACATCTCCTTCGACCTCGCTGCCGGGGGCTTCCTGGCCGTGGTCGGTCGGTCGGGTTCCGGCAAGTCGATGCTGGCGCGCACCATCGCCGGCTTTTGCCACCTCGACCCCCGCTTCGCCGTGACCGGCGAGATCGCCGTGGCAGGCACTCGCATTCTGGAGTGCGGTGACCGCGCATTGCAGGCGGTGCGCGGCTCTACCGTGGGCTTCGTGTTCCAGAACCCCTTCTCGTCGCTCAATCCGCTGCGGCGGCTTGATTCCCAGCTCGTCGAGGCGCTGCATCGGACGAACCTGACCGCTGCGGAGCGGCGCGATGCGGTCCGGGCCGCGCTGGCCGAGGTGGAGCTGCCCACGGACGAGAGCTTTCTCGCGCGCCGGCCCCACGAGGTCTCGGGCGGGCAGTGCCAGCGTGTCGCCATTGCGATCATGCTTCTGCTGCGCCCGGCGCTCTTGATCCTGGACGAGCCCACCACCGCGCTCGACAGCATCACCAGCTTCCGGTTCCTCGACATGCTTCGGACCCTGCGCGCCCGCACCGCGATGACGGTGCTGTACATCAGCCATGACCTGCGGCTGGTCGCCGAAAACGCAGACGACGTCCTGGTCCTGGACGACGGGCGGATCGCCGATCGCGGCAGCACCTCCCACGTGTTCCGCCACAGCACGGAGGCGATCACCCGCAAGTTCCGCGACGAGCGCGCGTCATCCCTGTCGGCCGAGGCCGGCGGCAAAGGCCCGACGACGGGCGCGGGAGCAGGTGGCGCGCCTTCCCGGGTCCTGAAGGTGAGGGCCTTGTGGAAAAGCTATGAGGTGCCACGTCCGTTCGGCTTGACGCGCGCGCGCGTGACGGTGCTGCGCGACGTCGCCTTCGACGTCGACCGCGGAGAGCGCATCGCCCTGGTGGGCCGTTCCGGCAGCGGCAAGTCCACCCTGGCGCGCTGCCTCGCCGGGCTGGAGGCCCCGGATTCCGGCGGCGTGGAGCGGCTGGGGGACGCCGCCATCGCGCCGGGTCCCGGCATCAGCCCGGTTCAGGTGATCTTTCAGGACCCGGCGGCGACGCTGCATCCCAAGCGCACGCTGTTCGCGATCTTCTGGGAAAGCCTGCGCAGGATGGGCGTGAGCCGTCAGTCGGCCCGCGCCCGCGCGGCCGAAGCGCTCGCACGCACCGGGCTGCCGGAGAACGCGCTGGACCGCCATGCCGGCAGCTTTTCGGGCGGGCAGTGCCAGCGCCTGACGATCGCGCGCGCCCTCCTCGTGCGCCCCAGGGTGATCGTCGCCGACGAACCGACAGCATCGCTCGACGTGGTCACCCGCAACGAAATCCTGGATCTGTTCCGCATCCTGTCCGAGGAGGAGGGTATCGCCGTGCTGCTCATCAGCCACGACCTGCGCGCGGTGCAGCGGATCTGCTCTCGCGTCCTGGTACTCGACGACGGCTCGATCGTCGACGACGTCGCCGCGGACCGACTGGCGGACAAGGCCAGGGGCAATCTGTCCCCGGCACTCGCCGCGCTGGCCACCGCCGCCGGGCTGACGGCCGCGCCCGCCGGGACCGGAGCTCCACGATGACCGGCACGCCGATGCGCATGCTGCTGCGGGACGTCCTGAAGTCACTGCTGGCGCTGCCGCTTGTGGTGCTCCTGGCATTGCTGCTGGTGCGGTCGCTCGGCGATCCGACCGAGATCATCATGGAGGAGGCGGTCGATCAGTCTGCGATCCAGGCGATGCGGATCTATCTCGGGCTGGAGAAGTCGTTGCCGGAGCAGATCGCGGCACGTTTTGCGCAGGTCGTCTTGCTTGACTTCGGCAACTCGTTCATCGACCAGCAGCCTGTGATCGACATCCTTGCCACGCGCATCGGCAACTCGATGCTTGTGATGGCGGCGGCGCTGGGCTGGCTGGTGCTGTTCTGCCCACTTCTCGGGTTTCTCGCCTTCCGTTATGATGCGGGACTTGTCTTCTCGACGCTTGGCTTCTCTCTGCTGTTCGCGATACCGCCGCTGGTCGTCGCCGTCGGCGTGTTCTACCCGGCGGTCACGTATCTTGACGTGCAGATCTTCGAATCCCGCCTCTCACTCGACAAGATCGTGCTGGCCGGCTTCTGCATGGCGCTGCCCTACATCGGCTTCCTGTCGCGACTGATCGCAGAGGCACTGTTGGACCACCATCACAGAGCCTACGCCGACTTCGCGCGAATGAAGGGGCTCTCGGACAGGCAGATCCTGTTCCGGCATGTCGCCCGCAACGTCCTGATCGGCGTGCTGGCAACCGCCAACATCATCGTGGTCGGATTCTTTACGGGGTCACTCGTGGTCGAGCGGGTCTTCAACATAAAGGGCCTCGGCGACCTGATCGTCGAGGCGGCGATTCGCCGCGACTACATCGTTCTGGAAGGCGTGATCGTGGTGGTGTTCGTCTTCCTGACGGTGCTCAACCTCCTGCTGCGCTTCACGTTCGTCTGCGTCGACCGGCGATACAGCGACTGAGCCGGCCAGCGGCCGCACCCGCCGTCAAAGGGCGCGGACGGCCGCGACCATCGCCTCGATCTTGGCCCATGCGACCGTCTCGGGCAGCAGGGTCATCCCGCAGTCGCTCCCGACGATCAGCCGGTCGGCTCCGATGGTGTCCACCGCCGCGGCGATGCGTTCCTTCAATGCATCCACCGATTCCAAGTGCGTCCTGCCAATGTCGACAACGCCCAGCATCACGGACTTGGTGCCGAACCGGGTCAGGAGGTCGAGGTCGTTCCGGCGATGGGCGTCCTCCAGGGAGATCACGTCCGCGGCGCTGCCGGCCAGCGCATCGGCAAGGCGCTCGTAGCATCCGGGTGGCGCCTTGGCCGGGTCGTCCTCGTCCACAGCCTTCGGATAGCCGCAGCAGACATGCACCCAGCGCACGACGTCGCCGGGCAGGCCGGCAAAGATCTCGTCGAGCAGGGGAATGCCGACGTCGCAGGCCATCTCGGGGGCCTTGGCGAACATCGGCTCGTCGATCTGGATGTCGCGGCAGCCTGCGGCGGCCAGCGCCGCTGCGTTCGCTCGCACCACCGCCGCCAGCGACCGCGCGGTTTCCTCACGCCCTCGGCCGCGCGCATCGGCGATGAACCAGGTCGTCGTGAACGGGCCAGGCAGCGAGATCTTCACCCTTCCCTCATGGGCCGCGCGCGCCACCCGATAATCCCGCAAGAGATTGTCGGCGATGCCTTCCGGAGTTTCGACGATCACCGGAACCGCCCGCTGGCGGTCGCCATAGCGCGGGATCGACAGTTGCTGCCGGGCGTCAAAGTCGATCCCGTCGATCCCGCGATAGAGGTAGTAGACAAAATGCTCCCGCCGGAGCTCACCGTCGGTGACCACGTCGATGCCGGCCGCAGCCTGGCGGGCGACCACAGCCGCGATGTGTTCGTCGATCAACCGGTACTGCGCGTCCACATCCGCCTCGCGCAGCCAGTGCGAATAGGCCGCGGTCGGATCGGCCGATTTCGGCACGAAGCGGGGCAGGGTCAAGCCCTGCGGCTGTGGGAGGCTGCCGACGAGCGCAGTGAGCATGCAGTGTCTCCAGGATCTTGCGAGGCGCGGCTCCAGGGGGCGGCTCCGGGGGCGGCAGCGTGCCCGCGCGGATCTCATGTGGCGCGAGGGCGTCCCGCAAGGGCAAGCAACTTGTTGCTGTCACGCCGCCATGGTCCGCGTGATAGATGATCCCGCAATGCGGCACGGGAGGACGTCTGTCATGAGCGTCGGTGTGGCCGGCAACCGGCTCCGTTGGCAGCCGGCCCTCTATCTCGGCCTGCCGGCGCTGATCTATGTCGCGCTGGTGGTGGGCTCGCTGTTCACGGTGCCGGACAGGATGGCGCTGACGGACCGGCTGACCGAGCCCTTCACCTTCGGCCCTTCGGGCGCATTCTACCTGTTCGGCACCGACGAGCTCGGGCGCAGCTATCTTCACCGGATCGCCGAGGGCATGCTGTTCTCGGTGTCCTTCGCGCTTTTGGGCAGTGCGCTCAGCTGCTGCGTCGGACTTGCGGTCAGCGGGCTGTACGTGGTGCGCAACCGGATCGCACGGCAGATATTCGAGCAGATCGTCTACCTTCAGATCTCCATCCCCTATATCCTCATCATCATCGTGATCTCCTCCTTCCTCGGCCGCTCCACGCCGGTTCTGCTGCTGGCATTCGCGTTCTACGGATGGGAGATGACCGCGCGGACCTTCGCAGAACAGATCAACCAGATCCGCGACAGCAACCTCATCCGCAGCGCGCGCCTGTTCGGCGCCGGATGGTTCGACATCCTTATCCGCTACTATCTCGCCCTTATCGCGCCGCAGATTGCAGTGGTTCTGGCACTGAACTTCTCGAAGATCATCGTCGCCGAGAGCACGCTGTCCTTCGTCGGTCTCGGCATCCAGCCACCGCAGGCCTCGCTCGGCACGTTGCTGGCCAGCGGTCACGGCACGTTCGAACTGGCGTGGTGGGGCGTTGCCTTCCCCGCCGCCGCCATCGTGATCTGCGGCGTCTGGGCCGCGGCAGTCATCGCACGGCTCGGCGGCCGTGGCCGCTACCACTACGCTCCCTGACGCACGCGCCTCCTCGCTCTGCGCATGGTCGTTTGCAGCGGTCGAGAAACGCCGAGGATCGGAATGCCGCGGCCGTCAGGCTTCTCTCCGCGACGAGATCAGGCCCGAATGCGCCGTCGGGGCGCCGGGTATCGCGCATTCCGCTGTCGGGCGCCTGAAGTAGACATCGCAGGCCGAGCCGCACCGCCGGCAGCGGCGCGTTCAGCCGGAACGGTCACTGGAACGGAAACCCCGGAACAGTCCGCCCGGCGGCCGGCGAGGCGGCGAGGCTCTGAAGCGCGATACCGTCGAACGTCTCGTCTCCGCTGCACCCGCTCCAGATGCCGAGATGCAGCGCCAGGGTCGGCGCGATATCGAGGATGGACGTCGGTGTGACGATGGCGGCGCCGCCCGCCATGCCACTTCCCTCCGCGATCAGGAACGGGCGCGTCTCGTGAGGTCCGCAGCCGCCATGAGTGCCGCAACCGACGCGATCCGGCGAGGCGCCGGGTCCGGCGGCGGTGAATGCGAGTCCGGGAATCCCGAAAGCGTTGGCCTCCGGCCGCGACGCGAGGGAGAATGCAGCGATCAGGCCGTGCCGCGGCGCCAGCCCTGCGGCCAGCAATGCCTCAGCGCCGGCCACCACCGTGCCGATCCAATGTTGCTGCCGGAGCAGCTGCTCCACGGCGTGCACCAGATCCTCACCGGTGTCGGCGGCGAAGACGAGGCCTGCCGGCCCCTGCGGCAGCACCAGGAGCTCGGTGCTGTCGACGGCACGCTTCAGCCCTGCCGCGACGAAGGGATGGACGATGTCCACCACCGCCTCGACGGTCTCGTGGCCATGATCGGAGCCGACGAGCAACATGATGTCCTCGCCGAGAACCCTGCGTGCGCCAACCGCATCCATGACCTCGCCGACCCGTTCGTCCACCCGTCGCAGACACGCCGCGCTTTCCGCCGATCCGAGCGCGACGGCGTGGTTCACGACATCCGGCTCCGAGAGCCACAGGATGCCGAGGCCGATCTCCGGCCGGGCCAGCACCTCGTTGCAGAACACTTCCGTCATCCGGCGGTCGCCTTCCGCTCCCTTGCCGCGGCCGAGATCGACAGGCGGGGTAAGCGGCTCCCCGCCGACGCCGAAGCAGCCACCCGGGTGGTACAAGACCCCGGCGTGGGTGGGATCGAGCAGCCACGCAGCACCCGCGGAAGCGTTCGAGCAGATCGCACCGATGCCGCCGGCCGCAGCAAAGCGCGCCATGAGAGAAGGCACGCACAGTCCTCCGGGTCTTCCCGTCAGCCCCGGGAACAGCGTGCGGAATTCCGGCAGGCTGGAATTGCAGGCGCGCATCGTGTCATCGCGATCACGAACCGCGATGACGTTGCCGACAAGGCCGTGACGGCGTGGCAGGCAGCCGGTAGCAATCGTCGCGGCGGCGACACGGGTGACCGAGGGGAAGACACCTCGGTGACACGCCATCCGCCGGCCCGCCGCTGCCAGACGCACAAGATTGGGCGTGGCGTCCGGTCCGATCAGATCGTTGCGCAGCCCGTCACAGATCACGAGGACGGCGCGCCGCCGCTTATCGATCGCGGTCGCGCTCAACCGGCGGACCGCCGGCAGATCGGCCAGGGCACCGGCAGGTGGCGATCGCTCTGTTGTCCAGGTGTCAGGAACATGTGCGCGATGATCATCTCCAGCATCAAGATACAGATCGCCCGACTTCGATCCCAGTCTCGAGTCCGCAGGGCCACCAGACAATCCAAAGCGTGAAGTGGGCGGTGAAGCGCCGGGGGAACCGTGGCTCGATGCGGCGCGTCCGCCTGATCGGCCATTGCTGGCGCACCCGGCCCGACCAGCATCGCTCCTCGCCGGACAGTCTCGGTGAGGAGCGGAGCCGCCCTCGTCTATCGAAGATGCCAAGCGAGCCGGAGGATCACAGGTTTGCATGCCATCGCAAGAAGCAACGCCGAGAGCGCCAGAAACACAGTGGCCGGCACGCTGCTGAACAGCGCGAGCCAGTCTCCATCGTGCACCATCATCATGCGCCTGAAGTTCTCCTCGAGGAGCGGGCCGAGGACGAAGCCGATGAGCAGCGGGGCGGGATCGTAGCCCATCCGGCGCAGCGCGAAGCCGGCGCAGCCGGACGCCAGAACGACCCATACGTCGAACAGGCTTCGGTTCACCGTAAACGCACCCACGCAGATGAAGCAGACGACGATCGGGAACAGGAAGTTGTAGGGAATCCGCAGGATGGTGACCCAGATTCCGATTAGCGGAATATTCAGAAACAGAAGCATGATGTTGCCGACCCAGAAGCTTCCGACGACCGTCCAGAACAATTCCCGGTTCTCGGAGATCATGGTGGGGCCGGGCGCGATGCCATGGATCATGAGCGCCCCCAGCATGAAGGCCATGCTCGCCGACCCCGGGATGCCGAGGGTCAGCGTCGGGATGAACGCCGTCTGCGCGGCGGCGTTGTTGGCCGCCTCGGGTGCGCAGATGCCTTCGATCGCGCCGTTTCCGAACCGGTCCGGGTTCCGCGCCACACGCTTCTCGAAGGCATAGGCGACGAAGGAGGCGATCGTGACGCCCGCGCCAGGAAGTGCCCCGAGGAAGCCGCCCACGAGTGAGCCGCGCGCGATCGGCATCCCCGCGGTGAGCGCTTCGCCACGGGTGGGGCGCATCGACCGCAACGACACGTCCGGCCGCGCCGGCACTCCCCGTGTCGTCGCGAGCGACAGCATGATCTCCGACAGGCCGAAGAGACCCATGGCGATGGCCACGAGACCGAGGCCGTCGTAGAGCGCGTACCAGCCGAAGGCGAACCGCAGGATCCCGGTCTCGAGGTCGAGACCGACGCAGCCGAGCATCAGTCCGACCACCACCATCGCGAGCCCCTTGAGCGCGGAGCCTCGGCTGATCGTGGCGGATGCCACGAGCGCGAACGTCATGATGGCGAAATAGTCGACCGACACGAGATGCCGGGCGAAGCCCGCGAGGGAGGGGGCGAGAACGGTGAGGGCGATGATGCCGGCCGCCCCGCCGACGAACGACGCGAGGGCGGTGAGGAGCAGCGCTGTTCCGGCCTTCCCGGCACGCGCAAGCGGGTGACCGTCGAGACAGGTGACCGCCGTAGACGAGGTTCCCGGCAGGTTCAGGAGGATCGAGGTGATCGAGCCTCCGTATTCCGCGCCGTAATAGACGCCGGCGAGGAAGATCAGGGCGGTCGTCGGGTCGAGATGGAACGAGACCGGCAACAGCAGCGCCACGGCCGCCAGCGAGCCCACCCCCGGCAGAACGCCCGTCAGCGTCCCGATGAAGACGCCGAGGAAGCAGTGGAGCAGCTTGTCCGGCGCGAGCGCCAGCGCGATGCCCTCGAACGTTGCCGCGACCGCGTCCATCAGGACGGGATCCGAAAGGCGGGGATCGGCAGGCGCAGCATGACGAGAAAGGCGAGCGCGGTCAGGAGGGCGGCGACGACCGAGGCCGCGAGCACGGTCCCGACGCGGGGGCGCTCGGCCGCGAGACCTGCAATGGCGGCAGTGACGACGCTCGCCGGGACGAGCCCGAAGGCGGGCAGGGTGAGGGCGAACGCTGCGACCGCGGCCGCCACGAGGAGGATCGGGCGCCACGCGATCTTCGCACGGCCCGGCTGGCCTGCCGCGCGATCGGGGCGCGGTGAAAGGAGGGCCGGCAGCGCGATCGCCGCCGAGATACCGGCGAGCGCGAGACCGAGGAGCGCGGGAAAGGTGCCGGGCCCCATCTGCTGCATCTCGCCCAGCCCGTACAGGCTCGCCTGTGCGGCGAAGGCGAGGCCGCAGACGCCGAGAACGAGCGCGGCAAGGAGCTCGCTCGTCCGCGAGGGCGGCGCCTCCTCCTCGTCCCCGTCGCCGGTCGGAACGTCGTCGCTCACGCTGTTCCGGGCTCCCCTGCCGCGAGGCGGAAGAGCTCGGCGGGGCTCTGCGCCGCCATCAGCCGGCGGTCCCTGAGATCGAACCGCGGGCTGTCGTCGTCGTAATGGGCGACATGGACCGTCACCTGATCGTGCGAGACGAGCACGACCGAATACGCCGGCGGCTCGAAGCAGGCGTCGGTGCGCTCGCCGGGAGCGAGAACGAGAGCGACCTGGTGGTGGGTACCGCGCTGGCCGGAAAAGGCGATGCCTCGCCAGAGGCCGGAGATCGACCGGTGGATGTGGCCGAAGAAGATATGCCGGACGCGGCCATGGGCGGCAAGGCACTCGTGCAGGGCATCGCGCCCGTCGAGGCCGCGTCTGTCCATGCTGCCGATGCCGACGTCGAAGGGCGGGTGGTGCATGAAGACGAGAACGTCCTCGCCGCGGAGTGCGGAAAGCTGGCCTGACAGCCAGTCGAGCCGGCGCTCGCACAGTCGCCCTCCCGAGCGGCCGGTGTCGACGGTGTCGAGCACGACGGCCGGACCCGCCGGGGTCTCGGCGACGTAGCTCACGAAGCCGTCGGTGGTGCGCGGCACGTCCCGGAAGACCGCGAGGAAGGTGTCCCGGTCGTCGTGGTTGCCGATCGTGAGGTGGACCGGCATCGGCAGGTCTTGAAGGAGCGATGCGAGGCTCTCGTAGGCGGCCGCCTCGCCACGCTCCGCAAGGTCCCCGGTGATCGCGACGAAGGCGGCGTCGCGATGGTCGCGTGCGATGCTCGAGACGGCCGCGCGGGTTCGGGCCACGGTGTCGTGTCCGTAGAGGGTCTCGCCGCGCGGCACGAGATGAAGGTCGGTGAGGTGGATGAACTTCACGCCGGACGTCACGAGGTTCGTGCGGCAGGGTCGGCGGCAGCCCCCGGCCGCCCGTCGGTCCGGCCGGGCGGACGGCGGACGGCGCGAGCCGGCGGCACGAGGGCGCCTCCCGTCACCGTGGCTCGATCCCGAGCGCGCGGGCGATCGCCGCGAACTTCTCGACCTCTGTCTCGACGAAGGCGTCGAACCTGTCGCCGGTGAATCCCGCGCCGCTCATCACCCCGAGGTCGGCGAGAAAGGCCGTGAAGTCAGGCTCTTCGAGAGCCGCCTGAACCGCCTCGGCGATTGCGGCACGACGATCGTCCGCAAGCTCCGGCGGCCCCACGAGCGCCCACCAGCTCGTCATGTCGAAGCCGGGGAAGCCGGTCTCCTGGAGCGTCGGCGCATCGACCGACGGGATCCGCTCGGCGACGGTCACTGCAAGCGCGCGCACGTCGCCGGATTTCAGGAACGGCGTCGCCGGGGTGATGCCGTCGAAGAAGACGTCGATCTCGCCAGCGATCAGCGCCTGCAGCCCCGGCGCGCTCCCCTTGTAGGGGATGTGACGCATGTCGAGCTCCGCGTCCGCGGCGAACGCGGCTGCGGCGAGATGCTGGACGCCGCCGATCCCGGTCGAGGCATAGGACAGGCGTTCACCGTCGCGCGCCGCGGCGAGAAGCGCCTCCACCGTCTGGAACGGAGATTCGGCCCGGACCGCGACGACGTGGGGCTGGCGGGCGACGAGGGAGATCGGCGTGAAGTTGCCGATCGCGGCACGGTCGGCGTTCGGGAGGCTGAGCGGGGCGAGGACCACCGTCTGGATGTGCGCCATCATCAGCGTCTGGCCGTCCGGCTCGGCGCGCAGGAGGTCCTCTGCGGCGACGATGCCTCCCGCGCCGACGCGGTTCTCCACGACGACCGGAACATCCCAGCGCGCCTCGAGATTGCGGGCGACATGGCGCGCCATGATGTCGGTCCCGCCACCGGCCGGAAAGCCGACCAGGATCTTGACGGGCCCGGTCGGGAACTCGTCGGCGGCGACCGCTGGCGCGACGAAGACGGCCGCGAGGAGCGCGATGCCGGAGACGATATGAGCGCGAAGGGTGTGACGTGACGGTCGGTCGTGGCGGATCATGGGGCGACTCCCGTTCGATGACGGCCGCGAACTACCATGGAGCAGTGACACTTTGATGAAGCACACTCAGTCTGGTGCCGTATCGTAATGAGCTTCTTGCAGTACCGCTCAGGGCCGTCGCCGAACCATCTGCAGCTGCGACGGCGCTGCGAGGCGCCATCCGTCGACATCACGGCAGGCGCCGGCTCTTTCGTTCTCGAAGCGCCGCGGACGGAGCCATCCCGTCGGCACTTCTGAGAGAACATCAGTCCCGTCCTTGCAGGAAATGAAATTCACATGCTAGGCGGATGGGGAGCGCGGTGTCTGCCCGCTTGCGCGCTGCGGGCGTACGGCGGCCGCGTTGGCGCCTGCGGGCGGGCCATCGCGACCGCTACGCCTGCGGGACACGCGCGGCTCGCCGCCCGCACGCGGAAGCCGGGAAACGTGTCGCATCGCGCGCGGCGGATGCCGGCAAGGGCCACCCGGGCGCGGGACGCTCCAGCTGACCGCCGGACCCTTGCAGGGCATGATCCGATGGAGGTGAGCCGAATGAACGATCATCCGGGGTCCGGCAGCACCCGTGAGCGTCATGCCGCCCGCAGCGGGACGGTCAGAGGCATCCTCTCCCGCCTGATGGCGCTCCGTCCGGCGCTCCCCTCGACGGCTGCTCGCATCGCGGACGTCGTCCTTCAGCAGCCCGAGGAGATCGTCCACATGTCGATCACCGAGGTCGCGGAGCGGGCCAGCGCAAGCGAAGGCAGCGTCGTCGCGCTTTGCCGGCAGGTCGGTGCCCGTGGCTTTCAGGACCTCAAGATCTCGCTCGCGCAGGACCTCGTCCAGCCGATCAAGTTCATCCACGAGGACGTGCAGCACGAGGACCCGCCGGCAACGATCGTGGAGAAGATCTTCCACAGCGACATCCAGGCCCTGCGCGACACGCTCACCGCCCTCGACCTGACTGCGATGGAGCAGGCGGTGACGGCTCTGCGGGGTGCGCGGCGCGTGGAAATCTATGGCATCGGAAGTGCCGCGCCGATCGCCGAGGACGCCCACTACCGGATGCTCAGGATCGGCATCGACTGCAGGGTGGCGGTCGATTCCCATGTGCAGGCGATCAGCGCCTCGCTCGCGGGGCCGGACGTTGCGACCCTCACGGTCTCCCATTCCGGCAGCACGAAGGAGACGGTCCTTGCCACGCAGCTCGCCCGCGAGGCGGGCGCCACCACCATCGTCATCACCAACTACGGCAAGTCGCCGATCCAGGCCTTCGCCGACGTCGTCCTCCACACGGTGGCCCGCGAGACGCGCTTCCGCACGGAGGCGATGACGAGCCGCATCGCGCAGCTCGCCATCGTCGACGCCCTCATCGCCTGTCTCGCCATTGATCGCTACGAGACATCCATCGCCACCATCCAGAAGACCTTCGACGTCCTGTCGGCAAAGCGCTACTGACCGCTCCGGCCGTTTCGAAGCCGCTTCCCCGCCACAGCCCGATCAAGACCGACGCCGCGAACACGGTCCAGTGGCCGCCACCGCGCTTTCCGATCAGGTGCGATCAACCTGATCGGCGGGAAATCGCGCCAGCCATGGATGAGAGCACGTCTTCATCCGCTCGGGGCTCGCGGTGGAGACGAGCGCGGCAGCAAGCGCAGCATTGGTCTCAGCCCTCCTCGCGCGCGGTCTCGCCGCGGCCCGAGAGGCGCCACAGGCCGAGCGCCGCCTGCCCGACCAGCAGGGGAGCCAGGCTGCCGACAAGGACCAGCGTCCAGCCGAAGGGATCCAGCGGCACGACGTCGAGAAGCGTGCTCAGGCCGGGCAGCCATGCGGC
>Ga0008838_100437_pt1 | contig 41328 bp, 44 predicted proteins | sample HotLakConUCCSL28_FD_62212 | JGI IMG/M metagenome (GOLD analysis project Ga0008838, IMG submission 62212) | Hypersaline microbial mat communities from Hot Lake, Washington, USA - Hot Lake Consortium UCC-SL28 (Hybrid Assembly) | ecosystem: Environmental > Aquatic > Thermal springs > Hot (42-90C) ...
CGAGCCAGTCCGGTGCGCGCTCGAGGAAGCCCTTCGTGCCGAAGGTGTCGGGGAGGATGATCCTGAGATTGCCGTCGTGCTCCTCGTGCCAGTCCGCGAGGACGCGATAGGGCGCCTCGGCGAGCTCGGCGTCGCTGTCGGCGAGGGCGGCGTACACCATCGGGAGCTCGTGGGCGTTGGTGCCGATCGCCTCCACCTCCCGCCGCATGGCGATGAGGCAGTTTGAGGTGCCGATGAAGGAGCGCCCGAGCCCCTCGATCAAGGCCTGGACGCACCAGTCCTGCCACAGGAAGGAATGGCGGCGGCGCGTGCCGAAGTCCGCGATGGTGAGCCCCTCGACGGTCCTCAGCCGCTCGATCTTCTGCCAGAGCTTGGTCATGGCGCGGGCGTAGAGAACCTGGAGCTCGAAGCGGCCCATGGTGTCGAGGACCGCGCGCGAGCGCAGCTCCATGAGGACGGCGAGGGCCGGGATCTCCCACAGCATCACCTCCGGCCAGGTGCCTTCGAAGGTGAGCTCGTACTGACCGTCCCGCACCTCGAGGCCGTAGGGGGGAAGGCGCAGCGCCTCGAACCACTCCATGAAGCCCGGCGTGAACATCTGCCGCTTGCCGTAGAAGGTGTTGCCGCGCAGCCAGGTGGATTCGCCGCGCGAGAGGGAGAGGGAGCGGATGTGGTCGAGCTGCTCGCGCAGCTCCCCCTCGTCCACGAGATCGGCGAGGCGGATGTGCCTCGAGCGGTTGATGAGGGAGAAGACGACCCGCGTTTGCGGCCGGTTGCGGTGGACCGACTGGCACATGAGGAGCTTGTAGAAGTCCGTGTCGATCAGCGAGCGGACGATCGGGTCGATCTTCCACTTGTGGTTCCAGACACGGGTTGCGATGTCGACCATGTCTCCTCCGGCCGGTTGCGGGGCGACTGATAGGCCATCGCGCCTGGCCTGTCGCGCCCGGTTGACGGGGCCGCACGCGCGGCGCTTGCGCCGGGGCGGTCCGATCGGGGAATGTGCCGCGAAACCCTCCGGCAACCCGTGTGCATTTACGAGGGGTCGGGGCAAGCGAGCGGTAGGCCATGAGATACACGATCGTCATCGGGAACAAGAACTACTCGTCCTGGTCCATGCGGCCCTGGCTCGTGCTCGACCACTTCGGCTTCGAGTTCGACGAGGAGCTGATCCCGCTCGACGAGGAGGACACGAGGGCGCGCATCCTGTCCTACTCCCCCGCGGGGCGGGTGCCGGTCCTCGTCCACCGCTCCTTCGCGGTGTGGGACAGCCTCGCCATCATCGAGTACCTCGCAGAGGACCGGCCGGAGGCGCGGATCTGGCCTCGGGACCGTTACGAGCGCGCCATCGCCCGCTCGGTGGCCGCCGAGATGCATTCGGGCTACGGGGCGCTGCGGGCAGCGTGCCCCATGAACCTTCGCAAGACGTTCCGCTTCAAGCGGCGCGGCGGCGTTCAGGCCGAGAAGGAGGTGGAGCGCTTCGAGGCCATGGTGCGCGACCGCACGGCGCGCTCGGGCGGGCCGTTCCTCTTCGGAGACTTCACGGCCGCTGACGCCATGTTCGCGCCCCTGGTCGCGCGGCTCGTCGGCTACTCCTGGCCGCTCGCCCCCGAGACGCGCACCTACGCCGAGGCGGTGCAGAACCTTCCGAGCTACCGCAGGTGGAAGGAGGCCGCGCTCGAGGAGCACTGGGTGCTGGCGGCCGACGAGGTGCGCTGATCGAGCCGGGCGGCGCGTTGGCGAGGGCTGCGCGGACGGCGCCACCTGTCTCCTGCCGCAGCAGGTGATAAGACGACGGGCGGCCTGCGGGTGGCGAGCGGCCCGGCGAGGGGAGGGTGAGTGTGATGAACGTTCAGCCCGGGGGCGGTGGAGGCACGGCGCGCCTCCTCGACGCCCCGATGTTCGACCCCGTCGCCTGGCGTCTCACCCCCTTCGAGGCGGAGTGGACGGCCCGCGCCCGCGCCCTCGGCCCGGTCTTCGCCGAGCGCGCCTTCGAGATCGACCGGGACGCGCGCTTCCCCACCGAGAACTATGCCGACCTGCGCGATGCGGGGCTTCTCGGCATCTGCATTCCGGAGCGCTTCGGCGGGCAGGGCGCCGACTATCGCGCCTATTCGCTGATCGCCGCAGAGATCGGCCGCTATTGCGGGGCGACCGCGCTCACCTTCAACATGCACGTCTGCTCGACGCTCTGGTCGGGTCCCCTCGCCGACGACCTCGAGATGGACGAGGAGATGCGCAGCGCCCACGAGCGGCGCCGCGCCATCCACTATCGCCGCATCCTGGACGGCGCCGTCTATGCCCAGCCCTTCTCCGAAGGGGGCGCCGCGGCGGCCGGTGGCGCGGCCTTCTCCACAGAGGCCGAGCCCGTCGAGGGCGGCTGGATCGTGCGCGGGAAGAAGATCTTCGCCTCCCTCTCCGGCAACGCCGACTACTACGGCGTCCTGTGCACCGAGATCGACGGGTCGGGACGCAAGAGCCGGCGCAACACGCTCTATCTCGCCGTTCCCGCCGACGCGCCGGGCGTCAGCGTGGTCGGGGACTGGGATCCGCTCGGGATGCGCGGCACTGTCTCCCGCACGCTCCTCTTCGAGGACGTTTTCGTGGGCGAGGACGAGGCGCTGATGCCGCGCGGCGTCTACTTCCAGGCGGCGGGCAACTGGCCGCACATGTTCATGACGCTGTCGCCGAGCTACATGGGGATCGCGCAGGCGGCCTGTGACTTCACCGTGCGCTACCTGCGCGGCGAGGAGCCCGGAACCCCGCCCGTCAAGCGCCGTCAGTACCCCACGAAGCAGCTCGCCGTGGCGGAGATGAAGGTCAAGCTCGATCAGGCCAGGGCGCTCTGGTTCCAGGCGATTTCGGAGGCCGGACCGCGCCCCTCGAAGGACCAGGTGATGAGGGCCTGGGCCGCGCAGTACACGGTGATGGAGTTCGCCAACGACATCGCCCGCCTCGCCGTGCGCACCTGCGGCGGGCAGTCGATGCTGAAGACGCTCCCGCTGGAGCGGCTCTATCGCGACAGCCGCTGCGGCGCCCTGATGCTGCCGTGGACGGCCGAGCTCTGCCTCGATCGTCTCGGGCGGGCGGCCCTCTACGAAGACGGCGAGAGCGACGATTGACGGACCTTCTCGTCTGGATCGAGCGGGTCGCCGCCTTCACCCCCGACAAGGCCGCGATCCGCTTTGAGGGGGAGACCATCACCTTCGCCGCCTTCGCCGGGCGCTGCCGTGCCGTGCTCGACGCGCTCACGCACCGGCTCGGCCTCGCGCCGGGGGACCGCGTCGCGCTCCTCGCGGACAATCATCCCGACACGCTCGCGCTCCTCTTCGCGTGCTCGCGGTGCGGCGTCGCGCTGGTCCCGCTCAACTGGCGCCTCGCCGACGACGAGCTCGCCTTCATGCTGCGGGACGCCGGCCCTCTCGCGCTTCTCGCAGGACCCGTGCACGAGGCGCGGGCCGAGCGGCTCGCGGCGGGCATGGAGGCCGCCGCCGCTGCCGGTGGTGGCAGGCGGGCGCCAACGGTGGTGCGGCTCGGCCCGGACCTGACGGACGCTGCGGACGGCGCGACCGGCGTGCGGGAGGGCGAGGGCGGTGACCTTCTCGTCATCTACACATCCGGCACGACCGGGCGGCCGAAGGGGGCGTGCCTCGGAGACGGGGCGATCACGGGGAACGCCATCCAGTCCGTCCACATGCACCAGATGACTGCGGCGGACCATGTCCTGACGGTCCTTCCGATGTTTCACGTCGGCGGGCTGAACATCCAGACGACGCCCGCCCTTCTCGCCGGCGCAACCGTCACCATGCACGCCCGCTTCGACGCGGAGGGGACCCTTTCCGCCATCGAGCGGGAGCGGCCGACTCTCGTCGTCCTCGTGCCGACGATGATGCAGGCGATCATGGCCCTGCCGCGTTTCGGGGAGGCTGATCTTTCCTCGCTGCGGGCGGTGACCACGGGTTCCACCATCGTTCCCGAGCCGCTCATCGCGGCATGGGAGGCGCGCGGCGTCGAGGTGCTGTGCGTCTACGGCTGCACCGAGACCTGTCCCATCGCCGCCTACGACGTCGCTGGCGTGCCGCGGGTCAGGGGCGGCACCGGACGGACGGGGATCCTGACGGAGATCGCGATCCTCGACGAGGCCGGCGACGTCGTCGGCACCGGAACGCACGGCGAGATCGCCGTGCGGGGGAACACGTTCCGCGGCTATCTCGGCGACCCGTCGGCGGGCTGGGACAGGCGTGGCCGCGGCTACTTCCTGACGGGCGACATGGGAAGCCTCGCAGAGGACGGCACGCTCACGGTCCACGGCCGCCGGAACAACATGATCGTCTCGGGCGGCGAGAACGTCTACCCGGCGGAAGTGGAGCGCGTCCTGTCCGATCACCCCGCGGTCGGCGAATGCGCCGTGGTGGGCCGGGCCGATTCGCGCTGGCAGGAGGTGCCGGTGGCCTTCGTGCGCCTGTCGTCCCCCGTGACGGAGGATGCGCTGAAGGCCCACGTGCGCGCCCGCCTCGCCGGCTACAAGGTCCCCCGCGAGGTCCGCTTCGTGGAGGCGCTGCCGCGGACGGCGCTCGGCAAGGTGCGCTACGATACGCTGCGCGCGATGGCGGGCGGCGAGGGTCCGCGAGACCTCGCCTGACGGGCACGGCGCCGCGCCGACCCCTTGCCAGCGCCGGGCTGAGGTCGTATGTGACGGCGCCTGAGGGCGCGTAGCTCAGCGGGAGAGCGTTCCGTTCACACCGGAAAGGTCACAGGTTCAATCCCTGTCGCGCCCACCAGCAAGATCAGCCACTGATCGCACTCGCCCGGAACGGACCTTCGGTTCGGATGCACCTCGCCCTCCAGCTTTTCCGCCGTGCCGCGCAGGGCGTCCGGAGACAGGTGTGCGCAGATCCGCTCCGTCGTCCGCGCGTCGGTGTGCCCGTCAGCCGTCGAGCGTGTAGCGGTGGATGACGAGGCTCTCCACCATCGGCTCGGTGACGGCCTTGAAGTCGGCATAGTGCGGATAGGTGCGGTGGGTCTCGAGGGCGGCAGCGTCCGTGTAGATCTCGTAGAGGACCACCTGTCGCGGGTTCTCCGTGTGGAGAATGTCGAAGTGGAGGCAGCCCGGCTCCTTCTCCAGGCAGTCGGCCTGCTGCTGGCGCACGCGCGCGAGGAAGGCCGCCTCATGGCCCTCCCTGATGGTGAAGACGGGGAGGATGGCGACCTTCGTCATGGAAAGCTCCGCGTTGGGGGGGCGTGATCGTGGGCGGCCGGGGACCGGCATCCGCGCCGGCAGGATGGTGCCGGAGTCGCCCGCCTTAATGAAGCGCCTTCTCACAGGAACAGGCCCTACCGCCAGAACAGGCTTGCAGGATATCCCCCGATCCGGTCGACGATCGGGGCGAACCGGCGGCGGCCACCTCCTCCGCAGCGAGAAGGCGCCTCGCCGGCATCGTCGCCGCCCCGCGGCGCGGCGTCAGGGGACGAGGACTGCCGCGCCGTCGAAGCGGCCTTCGCGCAGGTCGTCGAGGGCGCCGTTCGCCTCGGCGAGCGGGTAGGGCGTGACGTGCACCTTCACGGGTGTGCGGGCGATGGTCTTCATGAAGTCGTGGCCGTCCTCGCGGGTGAGGTTCGCGACGGAGACGATCTCGCGCTCGCCCCAGAGGAGCCTGTAGGGGAAGGCCGGAATGTCGCTCATGTGGATGCCGGCGCACACCACCCGCCCGCCCTTCACCACATGGCCGAGGGCGGCGGGGACGAGGGCGCCGACGGGGGCGAAGAGGATGGCGGCGTCGAGCGGTGACGGCGGCGCCTCGTCCGATCCTCCGGCCCACCTGGCGCCGAGGGCGCGCGCGAAATCCTGGCTCGCCGTGTCGCCGGGGCGGGTGAACGCGAACACATCCTGCCCCTCCGCCACGGCGATCTGCGCGATGATGTGGGCCGCGGCGCCGAAGCCGTAGAGGCCGAGCCGGCGCGCCTTCCCGGCGATGCGCCAGGAGCGGAAGCCGATGAGGCCGGCGCACAGGAGGGGCGCCGCCGTGAGGTCGTCGTAGCCTTCCGGGAGCGGCAGGCAGAAGCGTGCGTCCGCGACCGTGTGGGTGGCGAAGCCTCCGTCCCTCAGGTAGCCGGTGAAGATCGGCCGGTCGCACAGGTTTTCCCGCCCCGCGAGGCAGTAGGGACAGGTGCCGCAGGTGTGGCCGAGCCAGGGGACGCCGACGCGAGTTCCGGGAACGAGTCCCGTCACGCCGAGCCCGCTCGAGACGACGCGGCCGACGATCTCGTGGCCGGGCACGACGGGAAGCGGCCCCGGCGCGAGGTCGCCGTCCACCACGTGAAGGTCCGTCCGGCAGACGCCGCAGGCGGCGACCTCGATGAGGACCTCGCCGTCGCCGGGCGCGGGGATCGCCCGCTCCTCGAGGACGAGGGGCCCGCCGCGCCGGCGAAGCACCATCGCGCGCATCGTCTCCACGCGTCCCCCTTCCGCCGCTCCTTGCCTCCGGCTGGCGGGGCGTTGCCGTGCGGCCATCTTGATCGGCGGCACGACGCACCGTCAACGCTCCCGGCCGACGGGTCGGTGGTCCCCGCGGAATTATTCCCGAGGAGCGACCCCCGTGGCAAGCCTCGCCGTGACCCTCATGGTGACGGTCGTTCCGGCGCCGATCGCGCCTCTTGCGGCCGCCGCCAAAGGCGATGGGATCGGCGGTCGGTCGCCGCGTGCCGCGTCAGGCCGGCTCGGGGACGGCCTCGCGGGCGTGAAGTGGAAGTGCCGCGCCGTCCGGCCGGAAGAGGCGACCGTCCCCCGGCGCGAAGGAGAGGCCGATGCGGCTTCCCTCGCGCACGGTGGCGTCGCCGTTGCCGCGGACCACGAGCTGGACGTTCCCGTCCGCTGTGACGTGCAGGAGGTGACTGTCGCCGAGCCCCTCCACGACGTCGGCGGTCCCCGCGAAGGCGCCGGTCTCGGGCGCGCCGAGGGCGATGTGCTCCGGGCGGACCCCGAGCTTCACGGGCATGCCGGGCGAGAGGCCCTCGGCAAGCGCGGCGACGGCGGCCAAGCGCCCGCCCGGAAGGCGCACCTCCACACCGTCGGCCCCGGCCTGCGCCACCTCGGCGTCGACGATGTTCATCCGCGGCGAGCCGAGGAAGGTGGCGACGAAGAGGTTCGCCGGTCGGTGGTAGAGGTCGAGGGGCCGCCCGAACTGTTCGACGCGGCCCCTGTTGAGCACCACGATGCGGTCGGCGAGGGTCATCGCCTCCACCTGGTCGTGGGTGACATAGATCATCGTCGCCTTCAGGCGGCGGTGAAGCTGGGCGATCTCGAGCCGCATCTGGACTCGCAGCGCCGCGTCGAGGTTCGAGAGTGGCTCGTCGAACAGGAAGACCTTCGGGTCGCGCACGATCGCCCGGCCGATGGCGACGCGCTGGCGCTGGCCGCCGGAGAGCTCCTTCGGCAGGCGGTCGAGGAGGGCGTCGAGCTCGAGGATCCGGGCGGCCTCGCGCACCTTCTCGTCGACGCTCGCGTCGTCGGTCTTCAGGCGGCGCAGGCCGAAGGCCATGTTGTCGTAGACGCTCATGTGCGGATAGAGCGCGTAGCTCTGGAACACCATGGCGATGCCGCGCTTCGCCGGCGGGTGGGCGTTGACGCGCGTGCCGCCGATGAAGATGTCCCCGCCTGTCGCGTCCTCGAGTCCTGCGATGAGGCGCAGGAGCGTCGACTTCCCGCAGCCCGACGGGCCGACGAAGACCACGAACTCGCCATCGCGGACGCGAAGGTCGACGTCCCTGATGACGTCGATCTTGCCGAAGGACTTTCGCACGCCCTCGAGGACGACCTCAGCCATCGTTGCCTCCTTCGAGCCGGCCGATGAATGCGCCCCAGGGGGCGAGACGGATGCATGCGCCGTCCGCCCGTCCGCCCGTGACGCCGTGGGCGTGGGCGGTCGGGGGAGCGGTTGCGCGAAGTGTGATCGTCGTCTCGGCGCCGGTGAGGTTGAAGGCGCACAGGAGGCCCGCGCCGTGCCCGTCCGTGCGGGTGAAGGCGAGGGCCGCGTCGCCGCAGTCGAGGAAGGCGATCCGGCCGGTGTAGAGGACGCGCTCGCCGCGCCGCCAGGCCAGGAACGCGCGGGTGCGGGCGAGCGGGGAGCCAGGATCGTCCTCCTGCGCGTCGACGGCGGCGGCGGCATGGTCCGCCGGGACCGGAAGCCAGGGCTCGGCCGGGGAGAAGCCGGCGTTCGGCGCGTTCGCCTGCCAGGGCATCGGCGTGCGGCAGCCGTCGCGCCCGCGGTAGGACGGCCAGAACCTGCGCCCGTACGGATCGCGCAGGCGCTCGAAGGGAACTTCGGCCTCACAGAGGCCGAGCTCCTCGCCCTGGTAGAGCGTCGGCGTGCCCCTCAGGCAGGCGAGGAGCTGGATCAGCATCGGCGTCGCCTCCGGCGGGGCGCCGAAGCGGGTGGCCGCGCGCATGACGTCGTGGTTGGAGAAGGACCACGACGTCCAGGTGGCCCCGTCGCGCTCCGTCTTCTCGAGGACGGCGCGGATGTGCGGCGCCGTCACGTCCGGCCCGAGGAGGTCGAAGCTGTAGGCCATGTGGAGGCGGCCGGGCGCCGTGTAGTCCGCGAGGTTGCGCGAGCTGGTGAGCTGGACGCCGATCTCGCCGACCGCGACGGTCGCCGGGTACTCGTCCATCAGCTTGCGCAGGCGCTCGTGGAAGAGGAGCGTTTCCGGCCGGTTCACGTTGTAGACGGGCTGCTGCATGGAGAACGGGTTGGCCGGGCTCATGGCGGAGAGGCTGAGGTCCGGCGTGATGGGCGGATTGTCCCGCAGCTCGGCGTCGTGGAAATACTTGTTCGCCGTGTCGAGGCGGAATCCGTCGACGCCGCGATCGAGCCAGAAGCGGGCGACGTCGAGGACAGCGTCCTGCACGGCCGGCTCGTGGAAGTTGAGATCGGGCTGCGAGACGAGGAAGTTGTGGAGGTAGTACTGCCTTCGCCGCCCGTCCCACTCCCAGGCCGGGCCGCCGAAGAAGGACAGCCAGTTGGTGGGGGCGGTCCCGTCGGGCTTCGGGTCGGCCCACACGTACCAGTTCGCGCGGGGGTTGGTGCGGTCCGCCCGGCTCTCGGCGAACCAGGGATGGCGGTCCGAGGTGTGGGAGAGGACGAGGTCGATGAGGACGCGAAGGCCGAGGGCGTGGGCGCGGTCGAGAAGCTCGTCGAAGTCGGCGAGGCTGCCGAAGATCGGGTCGACGCCGCGATAGTCGGCGACGTCGTAGCCGAAGTCGTCCATGGGCGAGGTGAAGAAGGGCGCGATCCAGACGGCGTCGACGCCGAGGGAGGCGACGTAGTCGAGGCGACGTGCAATGCCCTTGAGGTCGCCGATGCCGTCGCCGTTCGTGTCCTGGAAGGAGCGCGGGTAGATCTCGTAGATCACGGCGCCCCTCCACCATGTGGTGTCCCCGCCGAGCTGGCTGGCGCGGCGGGCGAGTGTGTCGGCGCTCATCCCTTCACGGCCCCCGCGGTGAGGCCCGAGACGATGCGGCGCTGGAAGACGAGGACGAGGACCACGAGGGGCACCGTCACGATGACGGATGCCGCCATGATGTTGCCCCAGGGGAGCTCGTACTGGCTGCCTCCGGTGAGGAGGGCGATGGCGACGGGCACGGTGCGCATCTCGTTGGAGAGTGTGAACGTGAGGGCGAAGAGGAACTCGTTCCACGCCGCGATGAAGGCGAGGAGCCCCGTCGTGACGAGTGCGGGCCACAGGAGCGGCAGGAAGACGCGGAAGACGACGTCGAGCGGGCTCGCCCCGTCGGCGTAGGCGGCCTCCTCCAGCTCCTTCGGGAGCTCGCGCATGAACGTCGTCAGCACCCAGACCGTGAAGGGGAGGGTGAGGATGAGGTTGGCGAGGATGAGGCCGCCGAGGGAGTTGTAGAGCCCGAGGAAGCGCACGAGCTCGAACATGCCCGAGAGGACGGCCACCTGCGGGAACATCGAGACCGAGAGGATGGTGAGGAGGAGGAGGCCGCGCCCGCGGAAGTGGACCCGCGCGAGCGCGAACGAGGCGGTGACCCCGAGGACGAGCGAGATCGCGACCACCGACGTCGCCACCACCACGGAGTTGAGGATGTTGCGCGCGAACGGCTGCTCGCGGAAGACGGCGACGTAGTTCGACAGGTCCGGCGCGGCCCAGAGGGAGACGTCGAACAGGGCCGTCGAGGAACGGAAGCTCGAGATGATGGCGTAATAGAAGGGGAAGAGCGCGAAGACGGCGATGGCGGCGATGAGCGCCAGGAAACCGATCCTCGCCGGCAGGGGCCAGTATCTCATCGGCGCTCTCCCGAGAGGTTCACGCGGCCGAGCATGATGTAGGCGATGGTGATCAGCGCGATGATCAGGAAGAGGAGCGTGGCCGCGGCCGAGCCGTAGCCGACGTCCTGGAAGTCGACGAGCTGCTGGCGCGCGTAGACGGACATGGTCATCGTGCTTTCCGCGTTGGAGGTGAGCACGTAGACGAGGTCGAAGATCCGCAGCGAGTCGAGGGCGCGGAAGATGATGGCGACGGCGACCGCCGGATAGATGAGCGGGAGGGTGACGCGGAAGAACACCTTCCAGGGCGGGATCCCGTCGACGCGGGCGGCCTCGTAGCAGTCCCCGGGGAGGAGCTGGAGGGCGGCGAGGATGAGGAGCGCCATGAAGGGCGTCGTCTTCCACACGTCCACCATCACGACGGCGATCATGGCCGTGTCGGGGTTCGCCGTCCAGGCGACGGGCGAGGCGATGAGGCCGACGGCGAGCAGGATCTCGTTGAGGATGCCGAACTGGTCGTGGAGCATCCAGGCCCACATCTGCGCCGAGACGACGGTGGGGATCGCCCATGGGACGAGGATCGCGGCGCGCACGAGGCCGCGCATGGGAAAGCGCACGTTGAGGGCGAGCGCCACGACGAGGCCGAGAACCGTCTCGAGCGAGACCGAGACGAGGGTGAACCAGATCGTGTTCCAGACCGCGTTCCACCAGGCAGGGTCCGACAGGAGCCCGCCCCACTCAGCGTTCCAGAAGTTGTCGAAGCCGACGAAGGCGTGATCCGCGGTGTCGGTGAGCGAGGCGTCGGTGAAGGCGAAGAAGATGGTGCGCACGAGCGGCCAGCCCGCCACGAGGGCGAGCGTGACCATCATCGGGGCGAGGAACAGGAGGGCGGCCCTGAGGCGCGCCCTCGTGAGCTCGCTGCCGCGCTGGCGCGCCCTTTCCCGGACCGGGGGAGCCGTCCCGGCGACGACCCCCTCGGTGCGGATCACCATCCCCGGCGCCTGACCGTGGCGAGCTCGCGCTCGAGGGCGGCGAGCGCCGTCTCGGCGTCCTCGCGGCCGGACAGGACGCGGTGGACGGCGTTCCAGAAGGCGTTGGAGACGCGGTTGTACTTCCCGCCGGTCACCTTCGACGGGCGGGCGACGGCGTTGACGAACGTGTCGTAGAGGTTGCCGAAGAAGGGGACCGCCTCGAGGACCTCCGGATCCTCGTAGAGGGCGGGGATGGTGGGGTTGTAGGAGGCCTCGATGGCGCGGCGCTTCTGCTCCTCGCGCGAGGTGAGGTAGCGCACGAGGTCGGCGGCGGCCTCGGGCGACTCCGAGTAGCGCGAGACGGCGAGCTGCCAGCCGCCGAGGACGCCGGTCTTGTGGCCGTCCTCGCCGCCGGCCGGCAGCGTCGCGACGCCGACCCTGCCCGCGACGGGGCTGTCGGCCGAGTTGGCGAGCGCCCACGCATAGGGCCAGTTGCGCATGAAGACGGCGTTGCCCGACTGGAAGACGCCGCGCGCCTCCTCCTCGGAGTAGTTGAGGACGCCCTCGGGGGCGATGGTGCCGATCCAGCCGGCGGCGGTGTCGATGGCCTCCACGGCGGCGGGGTTGCCGACGGTGATCTCGCCCGCCTCGTCCACGATGGCGCCGCCGCCGAAGGAATCGATCCACTCGAGGGCGTTGACGGTGAGGCCCTCGTAGGCGCGGCCCTGGAAGACGAGGCCCCACATGCGCTGGTTCCCCTCGGCCCGCTCGCCCTCCATGACGATCCTGGCGGTCTCCTCGAGTTCGGCCCACGTCTCGGGCACGTCGCGGCCGTACTTCTCGAGGAGGTCGGAGCGGTAGTAGAGGACGCCGGCGTCGGTGAACCAGGGCATCGCCTTCAGCGCGCCGTCGACGGTGTTGTTCTCGACGATGGCCTCGAAGTGGTCGTCGGCGGCGTCGCCCACTTCGGGGGCGAGGTCGACGAAGTGCTCGCCGAGGATGCCGGGCCAGATGACGTCGATCTGGTAGACGTCGATTTCCGAGCCGCCCGCGGCGAGGATCTGCTGGTAGAGCGCGAGCCGCTCGTTGGTGGCGTTGGGGGTGGAGACGACGGTGACCGTGTTGCCTGTGGCCTCGGCCCACGCCTCGGCGCCTTCCCGGCACAGCTCGAGCTCCATGCCGACCGCGCCGCAGGAGATGGAGACCTCGGCGGCGGTGGCGCTGGCGATCGGGGCTCCTGCAAGTGCCGCGGCAAGGCCAGCCCGTGCGAAGCGGGTGAAGCGCATCGTCGTCCCTCCCTGTGGGTGGCGCGTCGCGGCGGAGCCATTCCGTCCGTGCACGCCTGATTTGCACGAAAGGGTAGCTTCGCAGGCGGCCCGGTCAACACCTTGCGGGACGGGTTCCGTCCGGGTCGGCGGTGGAGAGGGCGTCTTGCGGGGAGGGCTGCCGCGGGTTCAGTCTTGCGGGACGGGACGAACGCCACTATTCACATGCGAGCGAAGGGGCGTAGCTCAGCTGGTAGAGCGGCGGTCTCCAAAACCGTAGGCCGGGGGTTCGAGTCCCTCCGCCCCTGCCATGTTCCCTGTCCGCGGGATTGTCCGAGTCGGGGGTTGCATCATCGGCTCCGACTTGTTAGCTAGCACGTCTACGGGGCGCGCTTCGGGGGTGGTGCGCCTCCCGTTCAGACGATCGCTGGGGTGACTTGCTCTGTGGCGCTGTCGCAGGGCCTCGCGGTGTCTGGCAGTTGACAGGGGTCCGCGTGGCGAAGAATCCGTTCCAGTTCATCCAGGAGGTCCGGGCGGAGACGGCGAAGGTCGTCTGGCCGTCCAGGCGCGAGACGATGATCACCACGATCATGGTGTTCATCATGTGCATCGTGGCTGCGATCTTCTTCTATCTCGTGGACTGGATCCTCGGCTGGGGGGTGAGCCTCATCCTCGGCTGACGGTCACGGGAACGAGGCTGCCTGTCCGGGTCGAGCGAGGCAAGAGCGAATGCAGAAGCGCTGGTACATCGTCCACGCCTACACGAACTTCGAGAACAAGGTGCGCGACGCCATCGTCCAGGAGGCGGAGACGCGCGGCCTGTCGGACCTGTTCGACGAGGTTCTGGTCCCCAAGGAGAAGGTGACCGAGGTCAAGCGCGGCAAGAAGGTGGACACGGAGCGTAACTATTATCCGGGCTACGTGCTCGTGAAATGCGCGCTGACGGACGAGGTCTTTCATCTCATCAAGAATACGCCGAAGGTGACCGGGTTCCTGGGCGCGACGAACCGTCCGCAGCCGATCCCGGACCGCGAGGCGGAGAGGATCCTCCACCAGGTGACGGAGGGCGTCGAGCGGCCGCGGCCGACGGTCTCCTTCGAGGTGGGCGAGCAGGTGCGCGTGTCGGACGGGCCGTTCGCGAGCTTCAACGGGCTCGTCGAGGAGGTGGACGACGCGCGCGCGAGGGTGAAGGTGGCGGTGTCCATCTTCGGCCGGCCGACGAACGTCGAGCTCGAGTACGCGCAGGTCGAGAAGATCTGACGGCGCCCGCGCGGCGTCGCAGGAAACGCGGGAGGCTTGCCGGACGGCCGATCCGGCGCGCCGCAACCGCGGACGGGCATGGGGCCCGAACGAGGCGGAGTCCGAAGGGGCTCGCAAGGAGTGACGGATGGCCAAGAAGGTTGCCGGCTTCATCAAGCTGCAGGTGCCGGCCGGGGCGGCGACGCCCTCCCCGCCGATCGGGCCTGCGCTCGGTCAGCGCGGTCTCAACATCGTGATGTTCACGAAGGAGTTCAACGCGAAGACCCAGGACATGGAGAAGGGAACTCCCTGTCCGACGGTCATCACGTACTACTCGGACAAGTCCTTCTCCTTCGAGATCAAGACGCCTCCCGTGACGTACTTCCTCAAGAAGGCGACGGGGCTGTCTTCCGGCTCGAAGAAGCCCGGCAAGGAGAAGGCCGGGACGGTGACGCGCGACCAGGTGCGCGAGATCGCCGAGGCGAAGATGAAGGATCTCAACGCCGACACGGTGGAGCAGGCCATGAAGATGGTCGAGGGTTCGGCGCGCTCGATGGGTCTGGAGGTGGTCGATGCCTAAGAAGGCTCCGAAGCGCATCCGCGCCGCCTACGAGGGGATCGACCGCAACCGGTCCTATCCTCTCGCCGACGCCGTCAGGCTCGTGAAGGAGCGGGCGAGCGCCAAGTTCGACGAGAGCGTCGAGGTGGCGTTCAACCTCGGCGTCGATCCGCGCCATGCCGACCAGATGGTGCGCGGCGTTTGCGTCCTGCCGAACGGGACCGGCAAGAGCGTGCGCGTCGCCGTGTTCGCGCGCGGCGAGAAGGCCGACGAGGCGAAGGCCGCCGGCGCCGACATCGTGGGCGCCGAAGATCTCGTCGCCGAGATCCAGGGCGGCAACATCGACTTCGACCGCTGCATCGCGACGCCGGACATGATGCCGCTCGTCGGCCGCCTCGGCAAGGTCCTGGGTCCCCGCGGCCTGATGCCGAACCCGAAGGTTGGCACGGTGACGCCCGATGTCTCGAAGGCCGTGAAGGACGCCAAGGGCGGCGCGGTGGAGTTCCGCGTCGAGAAGGGCGGCATCATCCACGGCCCGGTGGGCAAGGTGTCGTTCGACGAGGACAAGCTCGTCGAGAACATCCGCGCCTTCTGGGACGCGGTGAACCGCGCGAAGCCGGCGGGCGCCAAGGGCACCTACATGAAGAAGGCGGCCATGAGCTCGACCATGGGGCCCGGGATCAAGCTCGACCTGTCGACGGTGCCGGCGGAGTGAAGCGGGTACTAGCCGTTGTCCTTGCCCTTTTTGCTCACCCGGGGACCGTTCAGTCTGCAGAGTTAAGCTCGCATGAATTTTTGCAGTGTCGTTGGTCCGCCGTTGCACTCCAAACTCTGACAGGCGCCATTCCTTCGGATGAACATCTTCGCTTTCTTGCGTGGGCATCCGCCAAGCATCGCGATGATGAGGATGCATATCCGTTTGATGTCATAGACTACGATGCTGTGAATGGGGTCCTTGGAGCTTTCATAGACGCGTTGGGATACGAGGCGGTGTTGCAGATTCTTGAGGGCGAAATGACCGCCTGCGACAATATCGTTTCTCGGGCCTGCGAGGATGAAGGGGCGCGTGACCAAGAGGATCCGGGATGTGCGGCGGTCGCGGTGGCGCAAGAGCACGTCGAGGGATCAGACTAAGAGAGCTTCCTCCGCCTTGGCGGAGGCAGGGCTCCTCTCTCTGAAGGGAGGGGCAGCCTGTCCGAGACTGCAGGTGCGTGGGTTACCCCTCGCTTAATGGTCCTGCACAGACGGGGGTCGGAACGGGTGACCGTTCGCCTTCGGGACGGGTTTGAACCGTTCGGCTGGGCTCAGGCTTGGCCGGACTTTGGGAGCGGGCGGGGGGCGTGTCGCTCTTCGCCCATGTCTTGGAGAGAACGGTGGACAGAGCCGAAAAGCGGGAAATGGTGAGCTTCCTCAACGAGGTGTTCACCAGCTCGGGCTCCGTGGTCGTGACCCACTACGTGGGTCTGACGGTCGCCGAGATGACGGACCTGCGGCGGCAGATGAAGGGTGCCGGCGCAACGTTCAAGGTCATCAAGAACAGGCTCGCCAAGATCGCTCTCGAGAACGCGGACAAGAGCGTGGCCGCACCGATGTTCGAGGGACCCGTGGGCATCGCCTACGCCCGAGACCCGGTCGCCGCGCCGAAGGTCCTGACCGAGTACGTCAAGAAGAACGAGAAGCTGAAGATCATCGGGGCCGTCATCGGCTCCACCGCGGTGGACGCGAAGGGTGTCGAGGCGCTGGCCAAGATGCCGTCCATCGAGGAGATGCGCTCGAAGCTTCTCGGCGTGATGCTCCAGCCCGGAGGCAATCTCGCACGCGTGCTCAACCAGCCGGGGACGAAGCTGGCGCGCCAGCTGGGCGCCCCGGGTCAGAACCTTCTCGGCGTTCTCCTGGCGCAGAAGGCGGAACTGGAAAAGGCGGCCTGAGGGCCACTCGAACCGACAACCTGAAAGAACCATATCATGGCGAACATCGAACAGCTGTACGAAGAGCTTTCCAAGCTGACCGTGCTCGAGGTCTCCGAGCTCGTGAAGCGTCTCGAGGACGGGTGGGGCGTGTCGGCCGCGGCAGCGGCCCCGGCGATGGCCTTCCCGATGCCGGGCATGGGTGGCGGCGCCGCCGAGGCGGCCCCCGCCGCCGAGGAGCAGACGGAGTTCGACGTCATCCTCGACAGCGCTGGTGACAAGAAGATCAACGTCATCAAGGAAGTCCGCGCCATCACGGGCCTCGGCCTGAAGGAGGCGAAGGATCTCGTCGAGGGGGCGCCGAAGCCCGTGAAGGAAGCCGCTTCGAAGGACGAGGCCGAGAAGATCAAGAAGCAGCTCGAGGAGGCCGGCGCGAAGGTCTCCCTCAAGTAGGGATCTGCCGGCGCCTCGCGGCGCCGCGGCCCAGAGGGGCCGCACGACGAAGACCGCCGGCGCGACGAGACGCGCCGGCGTTGCCGGTGCTCAGACTTGCCGGGCGCCGGACCGCACACCGGGACGATCCCCGGCGCGGAACGACGGGAAGGGGCGCTCCCTGCACGGCCGGCCTGTCCGGCTGCCAGCAAGGCGCGCTTCGGCGCCGCAGGGGGCGGCGGCGCGGTGATCTGCGTGCGCGAGGCACGCGAGACAAGGGCACAGAGCACACATGACGCAGGCGTTCAGCGGTCGCAAGCAGGTTCGCAAGTTCTTCGGCTCCATCCGCGAGGCGGCGGAGATGCCGAACCTCATCGAGGTGCAGAAGGCGTCCTACGACCAGTTCCTGCTCGTCGAGAAGCCGAGGGGCGGGCGGGCGAAGGACGAGGGCCTCGAGGGCGTCTTCCGCTCGGTGTTCCCCATCTCCGACTTCGCGGGCACCGCCATGCTCGAGTTCGTGGACTACGAGTTCGAGGCGCCGAAGTTCGACGTGGAGGAGTGCCGCCAGCGCGACATCACGTTCGCGGCGCCGCTCAAGGTGAAGCTGCGCCTCGTCGTGTTCGACGTCGACGAGGACACCGGCGCCAAGTCTCCGAAGGAGTTCAAGGAGCAGGACGTCTACATGGGCGACATGCCGCTCATGACGGAGAACGGCACCTTCATCATCAACGGCACCGAGCGCGTGATCGTCTCCCAGATGCACCGCTCGCCGGGCGTCTTCTTCGACCACGACAAGGGCAAGACCCACTCGTCGGGCAAGCTCCTGTTCGCCGGCCGGATCATCCCCTATCGCGGCTCGTGGCTCGACATCGAGTTCGACGCCAAGGACATCGTCTACGCGCGCATCGACCGCCGCCGGAAGATCCCGGTGACGAGCCTCATGATGGCGCTCGGGCTCTCTCCGGAGGAGATCCTCCACACCTTCTACGAGCGCGTCGCCTACATCCGCGACGGTGACGGCTGGCGCGTGCCGTTCGACCCCAAGCGCCTGCGCGGCCAGAAGGCGACCACCGACCTCGTCGACGCCGATTCGGGCGAGGTGGTCATCGAGGAGGGGCGCAAGATCACTGCGCGCACCGTCAAGCAGCTCACCGAGAAGGGCGTCACGGCGCTCCGCGTCTCCGACGACGAGCTGCTCGGTCGCTATATCGGCGACGACATCGTCAACTACGACACCGGCGAGATCTACGCCGAGGCGGGGGACGAGATCGACGAGAAGGGACTGAAGCAGCTTCTCGCGACCGGCCTCGCCGAGATCACGGTGCTCGACATCGACCACGTTACCAAGGGTGCCTACATCCGCAATACCCTCCACGTGGACAAGAACGAGACGCGCGAGGCGGCGCTGTTCGACATCTACCGCGTGATGCGCCCTGGCGAGCCGCCCACCATCGAGACGGCAGAGGCGATGTTCGCCTCACTGTTCTTCGATCCGGAGCGCTACGACCTGTCGGCGGTCGGCCGCGTGAAGATGAACATGCGTCTCGACCTCGACGCGCCCGATACGCAGAGGACGCTCCGCAAGGAGGACATCCTCGCGGTCATCAGGACGCTCATCGACCTGCGCGACGGCAAGGGCGAGATTGACGACATCGACAACCTCGGCAACCGCCGCGTTCGGTCCGTCGGCGAGCTCATGGAGAACCAGTACCGGCTGGGGCTTCTGAGGATGGAGCGCGCCATCAAGGAGCGCATGTCGTCCGTCGAGATCGACACGGTCATGCCGCAGGACCTCATCAACGCCAAGCCCGCGGCGGCTGCTGTGCGCGAGTTCTTCGGATCCTCGCAGCTGTCCCAGTTCATGGACCAGACGAACCCGCTCTCTGAGGTGACCCACAAGCGCCGCCTCTCTGCGCTCGGCCCCGGCGGTCTCACCCGCGAGCGCGCGGGCTTCGAGGTGCGCGACGTCCACCCGACCCACTACGGCCGCATCTGCCCCATCGAGACGCCGGAAGGGCCGAACATCGGCCTCATCAACTCGCTCGCCACCTTCGCGCGGGTGAACAAGTACGGCTTCATCGAGGCGCCTTACCGCAAGGTGGTCGACGGCAAGGTGTCGGACGAGGTGGTGTACCTCTCCGCCATGGAGGAGTCGAAGCACGCCGTCGCCCAGGCGAACGCGCCGCTTCTCGAGGACGGCCGCTTCTCCGAGGAGCTGACGGTGGCGCGCCATGGCGGCGACGTCACGATGATGCCGTCGGAGCGCATCTCCTACATGGACGTGTCGCCGAAGCAGCTCGTCTCGGTGGCGGCCGCGCTCATCCCGTTCCTCGAGAACGATGACGCCAACCGCGCGCTCATGGGCTCGAACATGCAGCGCCAGGCGGTGCCGCTGGTGCGCGCCGAGGCGCCGTTCGTCGGCACCGGCATGGAGGCGACCGTCGCCCGCGACTCGGGCGCTGCCATCGCCGCGCGCCGCACGGGTGTCGTCGACCAGGTGGACGCCACCCGCATCGTCGTGCGCGCGACGGAGGATCTCGACCCCGCGAAGTCCGGCGTCGACATCTACCGCCTGATGAAGTTCCAGCGCTCGAACCAGAACACGACGGTCAACCAGCGGCCGCTCGTGAAGGTGGGCGATCTCGTCTCGAAGGGCGAGATCATCGCCGACGGGCCGTCCACCGAGCTCGGCGACCTCGCGCTCGGGCGCAACGTCCTCGTCGCGTTCATGCCGTGGAACGGGTACAACTTCGAGGACTCGATCCTCCTCTCCGAGCGGATCGTGCGGGACGACGTGTTCACCTCGATCCACATCGAGGAGTTCGAGGTGGCGGCCCGCGACACCAAGCTCGGGCCGGAGGAGATCACGCGCGACATCCCGAACGTCTCGGAGGAGGCGCTCCGCAACCTCGACGAGGCGGGCATCGCCTACATCGGCGCCGAGGTGCAGGCGGGCGACATTCTCGTCGGCAAGATCACGCCGAAGGGCGAGTCGCCGATGACGCCCGAGGAGAAGCTGCTGCGGGCGATCTTCGGCGAGAAGGCGTCGGACGTGCGCGACACGTCGCTGCGCGTGCCTCCGGGCGTGTCGGGCACCATCGTCGAGGTGCGCGTCTTCAACCGCCACGGCGTCGAGAAGGACGAGCGCGCGCAGGCCATCGAGCGCGAGGAGATCGAGCGTCTCGCGAAGGACCGCGACGACGAGCAGGCGATCCTCGACCGCAACGTCTACGCGCGCCTGCGCGAGCTTCTCGTCGGCAAGACCGCGGTGTCGGGTCCGAAGGGGCTGAAGAGGGACATCGAGATCACGAACGAGGTGCTCGACAACGTGCCGCGCTCGCAGTGGTGGCAGTTCGCCACCGCCGACGAGCAGCTCATGAGCGACATCGAGGCGATGCGCGAGCAGTACGACAACGCCCGCAAGCGCTTCGAGGAGCGCTTCATGGACAAGGTCGAGAAGCTTCAGCGCGGCGATGAGCTTCCCCCCGGCGTCATGAAGATGGTCAAGGTCTTCGTGGCGGTGAAGCGCAAGATCCAGCCGGGCGACAAGATGGCCGGCCGCCACGGCAACAAGGGCGTCGTGTCGAAGATCGTGCCCATCGAGGACATGCCGTTCCTCGAGGACGGCACGCACGTCGACATCGTCCTGAACCCGCTCGGCGTGCCGAGCCGCATGAACGTCGGGCAGATCCTCGAGACGCACCTCGGCTGGGCGTGCGCTGGCCTCGGCAAGAAGATCGGCGAGCTCGTGCGCGTCGCGCGGGAGAGCGGGGACACTGGCCGTCTGAGGCACGATCTCGTCGACATCTACGACGGCGGGACGTCCGAGCCGATCGCCGAGTTCGACGACGACTCGGTGCTGCGGCTCGGCGACCAGCTCTCGCGCGGCGTTCCCATCGCGACGCCGGTGTTCGACGGCGCACGGGAGCCGGACATCGTGGAGCTTCTGAAGAAGGCCGGGCTCGACGAGAGCGGCCAGTCGATCCTCTACGACGGGCGGACCGGCGAGCGCTTCGACCGGCCGGTGACGGTGGGCTACATCTACATGCTGAAGCTGCACCACCTCGTGGACGACAAGATCCACGCCCGCTCCATCGGCCCCTACTCCCTCGTCACCCAGCAGCCTCTGGGCGGCAAGGCGCAGTTCGGCGGCCAGCGCTTCGGCGAGATGGAGGTGTGGGCGCTGGAAGCCTACGGGGCGGCCTACACGCTGCAGGAGATGCTCACGGTCAAGTCGGACGACGTCGCCGGCCGCACCAAGGTCTACGAGGCGATCGTGCGCGGCGATGACACGTTCGAGGCGGGCATTCCCGAGAGCTTCAATGTTCTCGTCAAGGAGATCCGCTCGCTCGGCCTCAACGTGGAGCTGACCGACATCGAGAAGGACATGGTCATCAACAACGACATCGACGCGAGGAAGCTGACGGCGGCGGAGTAGCCTGCCACCGCCGGGTAGCGACGACTGGACTGACTGCCGCGGCATCAGCGCTGCGGCCACTCGCGCCGAAGGGCACCCGCGCAGGGGTGCCGTGACATTCGCAGCGCCTCGCGGCGCAACCGCCCGATGGGCGAAAGGAGAGACGCCTTGAACCAGGAAGTCATGAACCTGTTCAACACGCAGGCGCCCACGCAGACGTTCGACAGGATCCGGATCTCCATCGCGAGCCCGGAGAAGATCCGTTCGTGGTCATTCGGCGAGATCAAGAAGCCCGAGACCATCAACTACCGCACCTTCAAGCCTGAGCGGGACGGCCTGTTCTGCGCGCGGATCTTTGGTCCCATCAAGGACTACGAGTGTCTGTGCGGCAAGTACAAGCGCATGAAGTTCAAGGGCGTCGTCTGCGAGAAGTGCGGCGTCGAGGTGACCCTGTCGCGCGTGCGCCGCGAGCGCATGGGCCACATCGAGCTCGCCGCCCCGGTGGCGCACATCTGGTTCCTGAAGTCGCTGCCCTCGCGCATCGGCCTCCTCCTCGACATGACGCTGAAGGACCTCGAGCGCGTCCTCTACTTCGAGTCCTACATCATCACCGAGCCGGGCATGGTCCCTTCCATCAAGAAGGGCGACCTCATCTCGGAGGACCAGTATCTCGAGCTGCAGGACGAGTACGGCGAGAGTTTCACGGCGCTGATCGGTGCCGAGGCGATCCGCGAGCTCCTGCTCCAGCTCGACCTCGAGCGTGAGCGCGAGCACCTGCGCAAGGAGATCGCCGAGTCCACCTCCGAGCTGAAGCCGAAGAAGCTCGCCAAGCGCCTCAAGATCGTCGACGGCTTCCTGGAGTCCGGCAACCGGCCGGAGTGGATGGTCATGACCACCATTCCGGTGATCCCGCCGGACCTGCGCCCGCTCGTGCCCCTCGACGGCGGCCGCTTCGCGACGTCCGACCTCAACGACCTCTACCGCCGCGTGATCAACCGCAACAACCGCCTCAAGCGGCTGATCGAGCTGCGTGCGCCCGACATCATCATCCGCAACGAGAAGCGGATGCTGCAGGAGTCCGTCGACGCGCTGTTCGACAACGGCCGCAGGGGCCGCGTCATCACGGGCGCCAACAAGCGCCCGCTGAAGTCGCTGTCCGACATGCTGAAGGGCAAGCAGGGCCGCTTCCGCCAGAACCTCCTCGGCAAGCGCGTCGACTATTCGGGCCGCTCGGTCATCGTAGTGGGTCCGGAGCTGAAGCTGCACCAGTGCGGGCTGCCGAAGAAGATGGCGCTCGAGCTCTTCAAGCCGTTCATCTACTCGCGGCTCGACGCGAAGGGCTTTTCGTCGACCGTCAAGCAGGCGAAGAAGCTCGTCGAGAAGGAGAAGCCCGAGGTCTGGGACATTCTCGATGAGGTGATCCGCGAGCATCCGGTGCTTCTCAATCGCGCGCCGACGCTGCACCGCCTCGGCATCCAGGCGTTCGAGCCGAAGCTGATCGAGGGCAAGGCGATCCAGCTTCACCCGCTGGTGTGCACCGCCTTCAATGCGGACTTCGACGGCGACCAGATGGCTGTCCACGTGCCTCTGTCGCTCGAGGCGCAGCTGGAAGCACGCGTGCTCATGATGAGCACCAACAACATCCTGCATCCGGCGAACGGCCAGCCGATCATCGTGCCCTCGCAGGACATCGTGCTCGGCCTCTACTACCTCTCCATCATGGCGGAGGGCGAGCCGGGCGAGGGGATGACCTTCGGCTCCATGGCCGAGCTCGAGCACGCACTGGAATCGAAGGTCGTCACCTATCACTCCAAGGTGAAGGTGCGCTTCAAGACCGTGGACGAGGACGGCAACAGAATCTCCGAGATCCACGAGACCACTCCGGGCCGCGCGCTCATCGGCGATCTCCTGCCGCGCTCGCCCAAGGTACCGTTCGACATCTGCAACCAGCTGATGACGAAGAAGGCGATCTCCAAGATGATCGATGTCGTCTATCGCGGCACCGGCCAGAAGGAGACGGTGATCTTCTGCGATCGGATCATGTCCCTCGGCTTCACCCATGCGTTCAAGGCCGGCATCTCGTTCGGCAAGGACGACATGGTCATCCCCGAGTCGAAGTATGCGCTGGTGGCAGAGACCGCCGAGCTCGCCAAGGAGTTCGAGCAGCAGTACAACGACGGCCTGATCACCCAGGGCGAGAAGTACAACAAGGTCGTTGACGCCTGGGCGAAGTGCACGGACCGCGTCGCCGAGGAGATGATGAAGCTCATCTCCGCGGTGGAGAAGGATCCCGGCTCCGGGCGGCAGAAACAGATCAACTCGATCTACATGATGAGCCACTCGGGCGCCCGCGGCTCACCCACCCAGATGCGGCAGCTGGCGGCGATGCGCGGCCTCATGGCGAAGCCGTCGGGCGAGATCATCGAGACGCCGATCACGTCGAACTTCAAGGAAGGCCTCACCGTGCTGGAGTACTTCAACTCCACCCACGGCGCGCGCAAGGGTCTTGCCGACACGGCGCTGAAGACGGCGAACTCGGGCTACCTCACGCGGCGCCTGGTGGACGTCGCGCAGGATTCCATCATCAACGAGTTCGACTGCGGGAGCGAGCGCGGCCTCACGATGGAGCCCATCGTCGATGCCGGCCAGGTCATCGCGACTCTCGGCAGCCGCGTGCTCGGGCGCACGGCCGCGGAGGACGTGGTGAACCCTGCGACCGGCGAGGTGATCGCCAAGGCCGGCGCGCTCCTCGACGAGAAGGACGTGGAGGCCATCGAGGCCGCCCGCGTGCAGTCGCTCAAGATCCGCTCGGTCCTCACCTGCGAGACGCGCAACGGCGTGTGTGCGGCCTGCTACGGTCGCGACCTTGCCCGCGGCACGCCTGTGAACCTCGGCGAGGCGGTGGGTGTCATCGCCGCCCAGTCCATCGGCGAGCCCGGCACGCAGCTCACCATGCGCACCTTCCACATCGGCGGGACCGCGCAGGTGGTGGATTCCTCGTTCGTGGAGTCCTCGTTCGAGGGCAGGATCGAGATCAAGAACAAGAACGTCGTGCGCGACTCCGACAAGAACCTCATGGTGATGGGCCGCAACGTGCAGGTGGCCGTCATCGACCAGGACGGTGCCGAGCGGGCGAGCTACAAGATCACCTACGGCGCGCGTCTCCACGTGGACGACGGCGACACCATCCGCCGCGGCCAGCGCATCGCCGAGTGGGATCCCTACACGCGCCCGATCCTCACCGAGGTGGCCGGCACGGTGGACTTCGAGGACCTTGTCGACGGCATCTCCGTGTCCGAGGCGGCCGACGAGGCGACGGGCATCACCAAGCGCGTCGTCACCGACTGGCGCACCCACACCCGCGGCGCTGCCCTGCGTCCCGCCGTGGTGGTGAAGGACGCCGACGGCAACGTCGTGAAGCTGCCGCGCGGCGGCGACGCCCGCTACATGCTCTCGGTGGACACGGTGCTGTCCGTTGACACCGGGCAGAAGGTGAACGCCGGTGACGTTCTGGCGCGCATTCCGCTCGAGAGCGCCAAGACGCGCGACATCACGGGCGGTCTGCCGCGTGTGGCCGAGCTCTTCGAGGCGCGCCGCCCGAAGGACGCGGCCATCATCGCGGAGATCGACGGCACCGTCCGCTTCGGCAAGGACTTCAAGAACAAGCGCCGGATCATCATCGAGCCCTACGCCGAGAGCGGCGAGGAGCCGCGCGAGTACATGGTCCCGAAGGGCAAGCACATCCATCTTCAGGACGGCGACCCCATCGAGAAGGGCGACTACGTCCTGGACGGCAACCCGGCCCCGCACGACATCCTGGCGATCCACGGCGTGGAGGCGCTCGCGGCCTACCTCGTCAACGAGATCCAGGGCGTCTACCGCCTCCAGGGCGTGTCGATCAACGACAAGCACATCGAGGTCATCGTCCGGCAGATGCTGCAGAAGGTGGAGATCACCGATCCGGGCGATTCCGATCTTCTCGGGAACGAGCAGATCGACCGGCTCGAGTTCGACGAGCTGAACGACGGGCTGGTCGCCGACGGGGGCAAGCCGGCGGAAGGTGTGCCTGTGCTCCTCGGCATCACGAAGGCGTCGCTGCAGACGCGCTCGTTCATCTCCGCGGCCTCCTTCCAGGAGACGACGCGGGTGCTCACGGAGGCGGCCGTCTCCGGCAAGGCGGACCTTCTCGAGGGGCTGAAGGAGAACGTCATCGTCGGCCGGCTCATCCCCGCGGGCACTGGCGGCATGATCAACCGGATCCGCGAGGTGGCGGCGAAGCGCGACGACCTCATCGAGGAGCAGGAGCGTCAGGCGCGGCAGGCGAACGAGAGTGCGGCACTCCTCGAGGACCGTCGCGCTCAGGAGGGCATGCCTGGCGAGTGACCGCCGCCGCCTTCCGGTTCGAGCCGTTCGCGAAGGGGCCGCCCGAGGGGTGGCCCCTTTTCCTTGCGCCAGACCCCGGCGCGGCATCCGCCGTCGCCGGGTCCTACCGGGTTGCGTTCTGAGGCCTCGAGACGAGCGGATCCGTCACGCCCTCGAGGGGGACGGGTGCAAGGTGCGAATCTTCCGGCAGCTCTGCGGGCCCTTCGGCATTCGTGATGTGATCGAAGAACTGCGGGAGGATCGCTGCCCACCAGCCGAACGTGTCGTCGAGGTTGCGCGCCGTCACGCCGAAGGCGAGGTTCAGCGTCATCTCGATGCTCGGGTTGCCGTCGGCGTCGAGATAGGCCTTCCCGAACCGCCGTTCGCGGTTCCACGTGTTCATGCGCTCCATGTCGACGCCCTCCAACAGCCAGCTCGCGCGCAGCTGGATGTTGTTGCAGTCCCTGCCTTCGGTGCAGCCGTAGAAGTAGATGATGTAGGCGATCCCCTCGATCCGGCCGCGGATCATGGGATCGCCGGCCTCGTCGGTTTCGAGGAGCGCCGACCCCCAGCCGCGGGCGATGTTCATGACTTCGGCGGGTTCCGTCGCGTCCACCATCGTCTGCGCGGCGGCGGGGAGGGGTGCGACGAGGCAGGAGACCAGCAGCATCGTGCGCATCATGGGATCATCTCCGCAATGTTGGCCGCAGGCGGACGCCGGGCCTTCGCGCGCCGCACCATAGATCGGGAGGCCGCCCCGGGGCACCCCCGCCTCTGGCGGCTCGCGCGCGGCGCGCTCCTCGGGGACCGTGACGCCGCCGGCAGGATCGGGAACGATCGTCCTGCGCCGCACTCGGGCGCTTTCGGGCGAAGCTTGCCGGGGTCTGCGGCCCGAACACGCGCGTGAATTCGGAGGGTCGGAGCGTGCGTGTCGGGCTGAGGTTCACCGAACCCGCTCCGGGAGGTCGCCCGCGCACGGGTGGCGCCATCCCTTTGTCGTGGTCGCTTCGGCTGAGGAACGTTCGAGGGCGTTATGTTTGGCGGGGAAGGGCCGTGTTTGGCCGAGAAGGCTTGACGGTGGCTCGATCTCCCTCTATTTGACGCAAACCGAATGACAGGCCGTCGGACGCGGCGACTTGCCCGCGCGCGAAACGCTGTCCGGTACCCCGTTTCGAGTTAGGGCCGGCCTCGCCGCCGGGTCCACTCAATCCCGCGCCGGCGCGACTTCCGTGTCTTGGGGTCGTGGCGGCGCGCTTGTCCGTTTGGCTCCGAAAGCCGGTGGAACAGCGGCGACAGCCGCAGCGTCTAGGAAGGTCTGATGCCGACGATCAACCAGCTGATCCGCAAGCCGCGGACGCCGCAGGTGAAGCGCAACAAGGTTCCGGCCATGGAGGCGAACCCGCAGAAGCGGGGCGTGTGCACGCGTGTGTACACGACGACGCCGAAGAAGCCGAACTCGGCGCTGCGCAAGGTGGCGAAGGTGCGGCTCACGAACGGCTACGAGGTCATCGGCTACATTCCGGGCGAGGGTCACAACCTTCAGGAGCACTCGGTGGTGATGATCCGCGGCGGCCGCGTGAAGGACCTTCCGGGTGTGCGCTACCACATCCTGCGCGGCGTCCTCGATACCCAGGGCGTGAAGAACCGCAAGCAGCGCCGGTCGAAGTACGGCGCGAAGCGACCGAAATGATGCGCCGCCTCGCCGTCTGTCTCGGATCGATCCTGTCGATGGTGGCCGCCGCGCCGGCCGCCGCCGCCGACAATTATGGGGCGATCGCCTTCGACACGGCGACGGGCGCGAGTGGCTACTCGTACGATTATTCGAACCGCGCGGGTGCCGAGCGCCGGGCGCTCGGCGAGTGTGGCAGGGGCTGCCGGGTGGTGATGTGGTTCCGCAACGCCTGCGGCGCGCTCGCGTCGACCCCGCGAGGCGGCTGGGGTTCTGGCTGGAGCCGGTCGCGCGCTGGCGCCGAGCGGATCGCGATGCGCGAGTGCCGGAGCGCCGGAAACATCGGCTGTCGCGTCACGATGTGGTCGTGTACCAGCCGGTGATTGGCAAACGTAACGCAGGACTGAAGTAGAATGTCGCGACGTCACAGGGCAGAGAAGCGCGAGGTCCTCCCCGATCCGAAGTACGGGGACGTGATCCTGTCGAAGTTCATGAACGCGATCATGTACGACGGAAAGAAGTCCGCCGCGGAGAAGATCGTGTACGGCGCGCTCGACATCTGCCAGTCGAAGTCGCGGGCGGATCCCGTTCAGCTGTTCCACGACGCGCTGTCCAACGTCGCACCGCAGGTGGAGGTTCGCTCCCGCCGCGTCGGTGGTGCCACCTACCAGGTGCCGGTCGAGGTTCGTCCGGAGCGACGCCAGGCGCTCGCCATTCGCTGGCTGATCGGTGCGGCGCGCAAGCGCAACGAGAAGACCATGGTGGACCGTCTGTCCGGCGAGCTGATGGATGCTGCCAACAACCGCGGCACAGCGGTAAAGAAGCGTGAGGACACGCACAAGATGGCGGAGGCGAACCGCGCCTTCTCGCACTACCGCTGGTAGCCTGTAACCCGAAGTTCCGAGATCATCATGTCCCGCACCCACAAGATCGAAGACTACCGCAACTTCGGCATCATGGCTCACATCGATGCCGGGAAGACGACGACGACCGAGCGCATCCTGTTCTATACCGGTCGCAGCCACAAGATCGGTGAGGTGCACGACGGCGCCGCGACCATGGACTGGATGGAGCAGGAGCAGGAGCGGGGCATCACGATCACGTCCGCCGCGACCACCTGTTTCTGGCAGGACAAGCGGCTGAACATCATCGACACGCCGGGCCACGTGGACTTCACCATCGAGGTGGAGCGGTCGCTGCGCGTGCTCGACGGAGCCATCGCTCTCCTCGACGCCAACGCGGGCGTCGAGCCGCAGACGGAGACTGTCTGGCGGCAGGCGGACAAGTATCGCGTGCCGCGCATGATCTTCGTCAACAAGATGGACAAGCTCGGCGCGGACTTCTTCCGCTGCATCGCGATGATCAGGGAGCGTCTCGGCGCCAACCCTCTCATCATGCAGCTGCCGATCGGCTCCGAGACCGACTTCAAGGGCGTGATCGACCTCGTGACGATGCAGGCGATCATCTGGCACGACGAGTCGCTCGGCGCGAAGTTCGACTACGTGGACATCCCGGCGGATCTGATGGAGCAGGCCGAGGAGTACCGCGAGAAGCTGATCGAGGGCGCCGTCGAGGCCGACGAGGCCGCCATGGAGGCCTATCTCGAGGGCAACATGCCCGACGAGGAGACTCTCAAGGCGATCGTCCGCAAGGGCACCATCGAGAACGTCTTCACGCCGATCTTTGCGGGCTCCGCCTTCAAGAACAAGGGTGTGCAGCCGCTCCTCGACGCCGTCGTCGACTATCTGCCCTCGCCGGTGGACGTGGAATCGATCCGCGGGATCGACGCGAAAACAGAGGAGCCGATCGTGCGCCGCTCGTCCGACACGGCGCCGCTGTCGATGCTCGCCTTCAAGGTCATGAACGATCCCTTCGTGGGCACGCTCACCTTCTGCCGCATCTATTCTGGCGTGCTCGAGCAGGGCATCACGGTGATGAACACCGTGAAGGAGAAGCGCGAGCGCGTCGGCCGTATGCTCCAGATGCACGCCAACTCGCGCGAGGAGATCAAGATCGCCTACGCGGGCGACATCGTGGCGCTGGCAGGCCTCAAGGAGAGCACGACGGGCGATACGCTGTCGGATCCGAACGCGCCCGTGATCCTGGAGCGCATGGAATTCCCGGAGCCCGTCATCGACATCGCCATCGAGCCGAAGACGAAGTCCGACCAGGAGAAGATGGGCATCGCCCTCAACCGTCTCGCGGCGGAGGATCCTTCGTTCCGCGTGAAGTCCGACCCCGAGTCGGGCCAGACGATCATCTCGGGCATGGGGGAGCTCCACCTCGACATCCTGGTCGACCGCATGAAGCGGGAGTTCAAGGTCGAGGCGAACATCGGCCAGCCGCAGGTCGCCTATCGCGAGACGATCACGCAGCCCGCCGAGATCGACTACACGCACAAGAAGCAGACCGGCGGCACCGGGCAGTTCGCCCGGGTGAAGCTCGTGATCGAGCCGAACGAGGCGGGTGCCGGCTTCGAGTTCAAGTCCGAGATCGTCGGCGGCGCCGTGCCGAAGGAGTACGTGCCGGGTGTCGAGAAGGGCATCGCGTCCGTGATGACCTCCGGCCCCATCGCAGGCTTCCCGATGGTCGACATCAAGGCGCGTCTCATCGACGGTGCCTACCACGACGTCGACTCCTCGGTGCTCGCCTTCGAGATCGCCTCGCGGGCCGCGTTCCGCGAGGGGTGCCAGAAGGCGCGGCCCAAGCTTCTCGAGCCCATCATGAAGGTGGAGGTCGTCACGCCCGACGAGTTCGCGGGCACTGTAATGGGAGATCTCAACTCCCGCCGCGGCCAGATCCAGGGGACGGAGACGCGCGGCATCGCATCGGTGGTGAACGCCTTCGTTCCGCTCGCCAACATGTTCGGCTACGTGTCGAACCTGCGGTCGATGACCCAGGGACGCGCCCAGTACACCATGCAGTTCAGCCACTACGAGCAGGTGCCGCAGGCCGTCGCAGACGAAGTTCAGGCCAAGTACGCCTGACGAGCCTGTCGCCCGGGACCCTCGGGCGGCGGGATGACCCGGCCGCCCGCCACCGGGCACGCCGGGTCGGACCAGACCATCACGCTAGCGTCAGCGCCAGACCCAAGAGGAATGTGGAGAATCGCCAATGGCGAAGGAGAAGTTCGAGCGTAACAAGCCGCACCTGAACATCGGCACCATCGGTCACGTCGACCATGGCAAGACGTCGCTGACGGCGGCGATCACGAAGGTGTTGGCTGAGACGGGCGGCGCGACGTACAAGGCTTACGACCAGATCGACGCTGCGCCCGAGGAGAAGGCGCGCGGCATCACGATCTCGACCGCGCACGTGGAGTACCAGACGGAGAACCGTCACTACGCGCACGTCGACTGCCCGGGTCACGCCGACTACGTGAAGAACATGATCACGGGCGCCGCGCAGATGGACGGCGCGATCCTCGTGGTTTCGGCCGCGGACGGCCCGATGCCGCAGACCCGCGAGCACATCCTGCTCGCCCGTCAGGTCGGCGTTCCGGCGATCGTCGTGTTCCTCAACAAGTGCGACATGGTCGACGACGAGGAGCTTCTCGAGCTCGTCGAGCTCGAGGTTCGCGAGCTGCTGTCGTCCTACGACTTTCCCGGCGACGACATCCCCATCGTGAAGGGTTCGGCGCTCGCGGCTCTTGAGGACTCCGACAAGAAGCTCGGCCACGACGCCGTCCTCGAGCTGATGCGCGAGGTCGACGCGTACATCCCCGAGCCCGACCGCGCCATCGACGGCCCCTTCCTGATGCCGATCGAGGACGTGTTCTCCATTTCCGGCCGCGGCACGGTGGTGACGGGTCGCGTGGAGCGTGGCATCGTGAAGGTGGGCGAGGAGGTCGAGATCGTCGGCATCCGCGACACCACGAAGACGACCGTGACGGGCGTCGAGATGTTCCGCAAGCTTCTGGACCAGGGGCAGGCCGGCGACAACATCGGTGCGCTTCTTCGCGGCATCGGGCGCGACGACGTCGAGCGCGGCCAGGTGCTGTGCAAGCCGGGCTCGGTGAAGCCGCACAAGAAGTTCAAGGCCTCTGCCTACATCCTCACGAAGGAGGAGGGTGGCCGTCACACGCCGTTCTTCTCCAACTACCGGCCGCAGTTCTACTTCCGGACGACGGACGTCACTGGTATCGTGACCCTCAACGAGGGCACCGAGATGGTGATGCCCGGCGACAACGTCGAGATCAATGTCGAGCTGATCCAGCCGATCGCGATGGAAGAGCAGCTTCGCTTCGCCATCCGTGAGGGTGGCCGCACGGTCGGCGCCGGCGTCGTCGCAACCATCGTCGAGTAACTTCGGCCTGCATCATCGGGGGTGCGGGTTTCCTGTGGAGCCCGCGCCCCTTCTTGTCCCTCCGTCATCTTTCTGACATCGAGGGCCAGAAAACACTGGCAATTTGCGCAGCTTTGCCCTACGTTGTGCACCGCTCCCACAACGGAGCGTCAGCCATCGATTTATCAATCGGGGTTTGCCGGTCCCCTCCGGGGGTATCGGGCAGACACCGTCGTCCGTTGCGGCGAGTGCCCAGACAGAAGCGTGATGAACCAGAACATTCGCATACGCCTCAAGGCGTTCGATCACCGCGTCCTCGATTCGTCGACGCGGGAGATCGTTCAGACGGCGCGCCGGACCGGCGCGCAGGTGCGCGGGCCGGTGCCGCTGCCGACGCGCATCGAGCGCTACACGGTGAACAGGTCGCCGCACATCGACAAGAAGAGCCGCGAGCAGTTCGAGATCCGCACCCACAAGCGGCTCCTCGACATCGTGGATCCGACGCCGCAGACGGTAGACGCGCTGATGAAGCTCGATCTCGCCGCCGGTGTCGACGTGGAGATCAAGCTTTAGGATCCCGGGATCTCAGGATCTCGAGGTGAGCCCCGGGGGCGAAAGGGTGAGAGCGATGCGTTCGGCGATCATCGCGAAGAAGGTCGGGATGACCCGCATCTACACGGATGCGGGCGAGCACGTGCCGGTGACGGTGCTGCAGCTCGACGGTTGCCAGGTGGTGGCCCATCGCACGGCGGAGCGGGACGGTTACGTAGCGCTTCAGCTCGGTGCGGGCCACGCGAAGGCGAAGAACACGACGAGGGCGATGCGCGGGCACTTCGCGAAGGCGCGGGTTGAGCCAAAGCGTCACGTCGCCGAGTGCCGCGTGTCGGAGGACGCCGTGATCGAGGTGGGCGCCGTGCTGACGGCCGACCACTTCGTCGAGGGGCAGTTCGTGGACGTGACCGGCATCTCCATTGGCAAGGGCTTCGCCGGCGCCATGAAGCGGCACAACTTCGGCGGACTTCGGGCGAGCCACGGCGTTTCGGTCTCCCACCGCTCGCACGGTTCCACCGGCCAGCGGCAGGATCCCGGGAAGGTGTTCAAGGGCAAAAAGATGGCTGGCCACATGGGCCAGGTCCGGGTGACGACGCAGAACCTCAGGGTGGTCCGGACCGACGTGCCCCGCGGCCTGATTCTGGTGCGGGGCGCGGTCCCCGGCGCCGACGGGTCGTGGATCATGGTGCGCGACGCGGTCAAGAAGGCGCTGCCGGAGGGCGTTCCGATGCCTGGCGCCTTCCGCATGCCTGAGGCCGGCGAGACACCGGTCGAGGAGGGTGTTGCGCCCGCGGCTTCCGCCGAGGTCTCCGCGCCCGAGACCGGCGACGACGCCGGCGAGACGAAGGGTGAGGCGTGATGGAAATCGAGGTCAGGACGCTGGCGGGTGAGCCCGCCGGGACGGTGACCCTTCCGCAGGCGACGTTCGATCTCGAGCCGCGCGCCGACATCCTGCAGCGCGTGGTGCGCTGGCAGCTGGCAAAGCGCCAGGCCGGGACCCACAAGACGAAGTCGCGCGGCGAGATCGACGCCACCGGCAAGAAGATGTATCGCCAGAAGGGGACGGGGCGTGCCCGTCACTCCGACAAGAAGGCGACCCAGTTCCGTGGCGGCGCGAAGCCTCATGGCCCCCGGGTGCGCAGCCACGCCCACGACCTACCGAAGAAGGTGCGCGCGCTCGGTCTCCGTCACGCCCTTTCGGCGAAGGCGAAGGACGCGGACATCATCGTGCTCGACAGGGCCGCGGTGGATGAGGCCAAGACGAAGGCTCTTCGGGCAAAGTTCAGCGCGCTCGGTCTCGACAACGCGCTGATCATCGACGGGGAGGTCGATACGGCGTTCGCCCGTGCGGCCCGCAATATTCCCGCCGTCGACGTGCTGCCGCTCGCGGGGATCAACGTCTACGACATCCTGCGTCGCCGCAAGCTCGTCCTCACCCGCGCCGCCCTCGACGGGCTGGAGGCGCGCTTCAGCGGGGCGGGCGCGGCCGACGGGTCCGAGCTGGCGCGGTCGCCGGGCGCGTCCGAGGCGGACGCCGCAATGGTGCCGGCCGGGACCGGTGCCGAGGGGAGTGAGTGATGGCCGTCGCGCTCGAGCACTATGACGTCATCCTGTCGCCGGTGATCACCGAGAAGGCGACAGAGGCGTCCGAGAACAACCAGATCGTCTTCCGCGTGAAGAGGTCGGCCTCGAAGCCTGAGATCAAGGCGGCTGTCGAGGCGCTCTTCCAGGTGAAGGTCTCGGCGGTGAACACGCTGGTGCGGAAGGGCAAGACCAAGCGCTTCCGCGGCGTGAAGGGCCGCCAGTCCGACGTGAAGCACGCTGTCGTGACCCTCGAGGAGGGTCAGTCCATCGACGTGACGACGGGGCTGTAAGGAATGGCACTCAAAGCATACAAGCCGACGTCGCCGGCGCAGCGCCAGCTCGTCCTCGTCAGCCGCGAGGGGCTTCACAAGGGCAAGCCCGTGAAGTCTCTGACGGAGGGTCTCACCAAGTCCGGCGGGCGCAACAATCGCGGCCGCAAGACGGCCCGCCATCGCGGCGGCGGCCACAAGCGGACGTACAGGATCATCGACTTCAAGCGGCGCAAGTTCGGCATGCCTGCGACGGTCGAGCGGCTCGAGTACGATCCGAACCGCTCAGCCTTCATTGCGCTCGTGCGCTACGAGGACGGCGAGCTCTCCTACATCCTCGCGCCCCAGCGTCTCGGTGAGGGCGACACGGTCGTCGCCGGCGAGAAGGTCGACGTCAAGCCCGGCAACGCGATGCCGGTGTCCGCGATGCCGGTCGGCACCATCGTCCACAATGTGGAGATGAAGCCGATGAAGGGTGGCCAGATCGCGCGGGCTGCCGGCACCTATGCGCAGATCGTCGGCCGGGACCAAGGCTACACTGTCCTGCGTCTCCAGTCCGGCGAGCAGCGGCGGGTTCCGGGCGCCTGCATGGCGACCGTGGGAGCCGTGTCGAATCCCGACAACTCCAACCAGAACCTTTCGAAGGCCGGCCGCTCGCGCTGGCTCGGCCGCCGGCCTCAGACCCGCGGCGTCGCCATGAACCCCTTCGACCATCCGCACGGCGGTGGCGAGGGCAGGACCTCGGGCGGCCGCCATCCGGTGACTCCGTGGGGCAAGCCGACCAAGGGCATGAGGACCCGTTCCAACAAGGCGACGGACAAGTACATCGTCCGCTCGCGCCACGCACGGAAGAAGTAGATGACGCGCTCGGTCTGGAAAGGTCCGTTCGTCGACGGATACCTCCTGAAGAAGGCGGAGAAGTCACGCGAGTCGGGGCGTAACGAGGTGATCAAGATCTGGTCGCGTCGCTCGACGATCCTGCCGCACTTCGTCGGTCTCACGTTCGGCGTCTACAACGGGCAGAAGCACATCCCGGTGCTCGTCACCGAGGATATGGTGGGGCACAAGTTCGGCGAGTTCTCGCCGACGCGCACGTACTACGGTCACGGCGCCGACAAGAAGGCGAAGAGGAAGTAATGGGCAAGCCGAAGCGAGCCCGCGACCTCGCCGACAACGAGGCGCGCGCGGTCAACAGACGGATCCGGGTCAGCCCGCAGAAGCTCAATCTCGTCGCGGCGATGATCCGCGGCAAGCCCGTGTCGAAGGCGCTGGCGGAGCTCGAGTTCTCGAGGAAGCGCATCGCTGTCGACGTGCGCAAAACGCTGGAGTCCGCCATCGCGAACGCCGAGAACAACCACGATCTCGACGTCGACAGCCTCGTCGTGAAGGAGGCCTTCGTGGGCAAGGCGCTCGTGATGAAGCGCTTCCGTCCGCGCGGCCGCGGGCGCGTCGGGTCGATCACGAAGCCGTTCTCGCATCTCACGATCGTGGTGCGCGAAGTGGAGGAGGCGGCCTGATGGGTCAGAAGGTTTCACCGGTCGGGCTGAGGCTCGGCATCAACCGCACCTGGGATTCGCGCTGGTACGCGGAGGGGCGGGAGTACGGCCGGCTCCTCCACGAGGACATCGCCATCCGTGAGATGCTGATGAAGGAGCTGAAGCAGGCCGCTGTCTCGAAGATCGTGATCGAGCGTCCGCACAAGAAGTGCCGGGTGACGATCCATTCGGCGCGGCCCGGGGTTGTGATCGGCAAGAAGGGAGCCGATATCGAGCGTCTCCGCAGGAAGGTTGCCGCCATGACCGACTCGGAGGTTCACCTCAACATCGTCGAGGTGAGGAAGCCGGAGGTGGACGCGACCCTGGTGGCGGCCTCCATCGCCCAACAGCTCGAGCGCCGCATCGCCTTCCGCCGCGCCATGAAGCGCGCCGTGCAGACGGCGATGCGCATGGGCGCGGGCGGCATCCGTATCAACTGCGGCGGCCGGCTCGGCGGCGCGGAGATCGCGCGGACGGAGTGGTATCGCGAGGGACGCGTTCCGCTCCACACGCTGCGCGCGGACATCGACTACGGCACTGCGACGGCGCACACGGCCTACGGCTCCTGCGGCGTCAAGGTGTGGATCTTCAAGGGCGAGATCCTGGAGCACGACCCGATGGCGTCCGAGCGGCGCGCCACCGAGGCGTCGAACCAGGGCTCGTCCGGCCGCCGTCGCGGCGACGACCGGTAGGGGAGCGTAACCCATGTTGCAGCCGAAGCGGACCAAGTTCCGCAAGCAGTTCAAGGGCCGCATCCACGGCGTGTCGAAGGGCGGCACTGAGCTCAACTTCGGCGCCTTCGGCCTGAAGGCGATGGAGCCCGAGCGCGTGACCGCACGGCAGATCGAGGCGGCCCGCCGTGCCATGACGCGCTACATGAAGCGGCAGGGTCGCGTGTGGATCCGCATCTTCCCGGACGTGCCGGTCACCAAGAAGCCGACCGAGGTGCGCATGGGCAAGGGCAAGGGCTCTGTGGAGTACTGGGCGGCCCGCGTCCATCCGGGCCGGATCATGTTCGAGATCGACGGCGTGTCCGAGGAGATCGCGCGGGAGGCCTTCCGCCTCGCCGGCGCTAAGCTTCCCATCAAGACGCGTTTCGTCCAGCGGATCGCGGAGTGAGTGTGATGCGGGCCGAAGACGTGCGTGCCAAGACGACCGACGAGCTTCTCGATGCGCTTCGCGCGCTCAAGAAGGAGCAGTTCAACCTGCGTTTCCAGAGGGCGACCGGCCAGATGGAGAACACGGCGCGGGTGAGGGTGGTCCGCCGCGATATCGCGCGGATCAAGACGGTTCTGGGCCAGCGCCGCGCCAGCGCGGCCGCCGCGGCCGAGTGAGGATCTGATGCCGAAGCGTAACCTCGAGGGGATCGTGGTCTCCGACAAGGGCGACAAGACCATCGTCGTCAGGGTGGAGCGCCGGTTCGCGCATCCTCTCCTGAAGAAGGTGGTCCGTCGCTCGAAGAAGTATCACGCCCACGACGAGACGAACCGTTACAAGACGGGCGACCGGGTCCGCATCGAGGAGTGCCGGCCGCTGTCCAAGCTGAAGAGCTGGCAGGTGGTCGGGGCGCTCACCCCTGCGGGCGAGCTCATCCGGGCCGACGCTGAGGCGCAGGCGGCTGCCGCGGCGGTGAGCCATGCGGGCGGAGACAGTGCCGCGCAGGAGCGCGCCGCGGTCGAGGCCGGGGAGCGCGCGACCACTTGAGGGTGGCGGCGGACACACACGCGCGTTTCGCGCTGGGGATTGACCTGGATCGGCAGGGGCGGGGCACCGCTTCCTGAGCGGTCCCAAAGAGAGACGATGAAATGATCCAGATGCAAACCAACCTCAGCGTGGCCGACAATTCGGGGGCGCGCCGGGTCATGTGCATCAAGGTGCTCGGCGGCTCGAAGCGCAAGTACGCGTCCGTCGGCGACGTGATCGTCGTGTCGGTGAAGGAGGCTTCGCCGCGCGGTCGCGTGAAGAAGGGTGACGTGGCGAAGGCGGTTGTCGTGCGCACGGCGAAGGACATCAAGCGTGCTGACGGCTCGGTGATCCGCTTCGACGGCAACGCCGCCGTCCTCGTGAACAACAATCGCGAGCCCATCGGCACCCGCATTTTCGGCCCCGTGCCGCGCGAGCTGCGCGCGCAGAACCACATGAAGATCATCTCGCTGGCGCCGGAGGTTCTCTAGATGGCTGCCAAGATCAGGAAGGGTGACCGCGTCGTCGTGCTCACCGGGCGTGACAAGGGCAAGAAGGGTGAGGTTCTCCAAGTGATGCCGAAGGAGAACAGGGCCATCGTCGCGGGCGTAAACACCGTGATGCGGCACACCAAGCAGTCCGCGCGCGCCGAGGGTGGCATCATTCCGAAGGCGGCGCCGATCCACCTGTCGAACATCGCCATCGAGGATCCGAAGGACGGCGAGCCGACGAGGGTCGGGTTCCGCTTCGACGAGAATGGCAAGAAGGTGCGCTTCGCCAAGCGTTCCGGGGAGTTGATCGATGGCTGACGCGACCGAGGCGGCCACCGCGCCCACCCTTCCGGAGGGCTACGAGCCGCGCTTCCTGAAGCTCTACCGGGAGAAGGTGGTCCCGGGGCTGATGGAGAAGTTCAATTATCCGAACGTCATGATGGTGCCCCGCGTCGACAAGGTGGTCATCAACATGGGCGTCGGCGAGGCGACGGCGGACTCCCGGAAGGTCCAGTCCGCGATGAAGGATCTCGCGCTGATCGCGGGCCAGGCGCCCGTGATGACGCGGGCGAAGAACTCGATCGCGGGCTTCAAGGTTCGCGAGAACATGCCGCTCGGGTGCAAGGTCACTCTTCGCCGGCAGCGCATGTACGAGTTCCTCGACAGGTTCGTGACCATCGCCCTGCCGCGGGTCAAGGACTTCAGGGGGCTCAATCCGAAGAGCTTCGACGGGCGCGGCAACTTCGCGACCGGGATCAAGGAGCATCTGGTGTTCCCCGAGATCATCTATGACAAGGTGGACCAGGTGTGGGGCATGGACATCATCGTGGCGACCACGGCGAAGTCTGACGACGAGGCGCGGGAACTCCTGCGCCTGTTCAACTTCCCGTTCCGCCAGTAAGGGAGCTTGCCGTGGCCAAGAAGGGCAAGGTCGAGAACAACATGAAGCGTCGCCGCCTCGTCGAGCAGTACTCGGCGAAGCGGGAGGAGCTGAAGTCGATCACGCGGGACCAGGACCTTCCGATGGAGGAAAGGTTCGCCGCGCAGCTGAAGCTCGCCGAGCTTCCGCGCAACTCGGCGCCGAATCGGGTGCGCAACCGCTGCGAGGTGACGGGGCGTCCGCGTGCCTACTATCGCAAGCTGAAGATGAGCCGCGTCGCCCTCAGGGAGCTCGGCTCCGACGGGAAGATCCCCGGCCTCGTCAAGTCGAGCTGGTAAGGGAAGACGATGAACCTGACCGATCCTCTCGGCGACATGCTCACGCGCATCAGGAACGCCCAGATGCGCAAGCGTCCCTCCGTCCGCACGCCGGGCTCGAAGCTTCGCACGCGCGTCCTCGACGTGCTGAAGTCCGAGGGCTACATCCGCGGCTACACGGTGACGACGCACGAGAACGGTCGCTCCGAGATCGATATCGAACTCAAGTACTTCGACGGCGCGCCCGTGATCAAGGAGATCAAGCGCGTGTCGAAGCCCGGCCGGCGGGTCTACTCGTCGGTGCAGACCCTTCCGCGGGTCCGCGACGGCCTCGGCATCGCGATCCTGTCGACGTCCAAGGGTGTCATGAGCGAGCACAAGGCGCGCGACGAGAACGTCGGCGGCGAAGTGCTCTGCCAGGTCTTCTAGGGGGGCGGCAATGAGCCGAATTGGCAAGCTGGCGGTGCCGATCCCCAAGGGGGTCACTGCCAAGGTGGACGGTCAGACGGTGTCGGTGAAGGGGCCGAAGGGCGAACTGTCCTTCACCTGCCCGGACCTCGTCTCCGTGAAGGAGACGGACGAGGGGATCAAGATCGACCCCGTGAACGAGGAGCAGAAGGCCCGCGCCATGTGGGGCCTGTCGCGGACGATGGTCGCCAACCTCGTGAAGGGCGTCACCGACGGCTTCACGAAGAACCTCGAGATCAACGGGGTCGGCTATCGAGCGGCTGTCCAGGGCAAGGAGCTCGTTCTCGCGCTCGGATTTTCGCACGACGTGAAGTATCCGATCCCCGCCGGCATCGAGATCAAGTGCCCCAAGCCGACGGAGATCCAGATCTCCGGCATCGACAAGCAGCGTGTCGGTCAGGTGGCTGCCGAGATCCGCGAGTGGCGTCCGCCGGAGCCCTACAAGGGCAAGGGCATCAAGTACGCGGACGAGACGATCGTGCGCAAGGAAGGCAAGAAGAAGTGAGCCGGGAACGCATTCGCTCAGATCGGCGTCGCGCGCGCGTTCGCCGTCACATCAAGGCGGTGTCGAACGGGCGTCCGCGCCTGTCGGTCTTCCGCTCGTCGAAGCACATCTATGCGCAGGTCATCGATGACTCGCGCGGCGTGACCGTGGCCTCGGCCTCGACCCTCGACAAGGGGCTGCGCGAGGAGCTCGGGACGGGCGCCGACACAGCGGCGGCCGCGCGGGTCGGCATGCTCATCGCCGAGCGTGCGAAGGCTGCGGGCGTGGTCCGGGTCGTGTTCGACCGCGGCGGACGCCTCTATCATGGCCGCCTCAAGGCGCTTGCGGACGCAGCGCGTGAGGGCGGTCTGGAGTTCTAGGGCGCTTTCGCCGGGCGTGCGCGGTGCGCCGCCTCGAAAGCGCTTGATGGTGAGCTGGACATTCTTCGGTGGACCGAGGTTCGTCGAACGGTTTCCAGAGCGGTCGCGGCGAGGGCTGCGGCCGATCCCCCGGCCGGAATGAGCCGCCGGGGCGACGCCCGTCGGGGGCGCACGGACAGACGATCTCTGCCGGAACGCGGGCTCCTGCCCGAACGGCCGGCCGCAGGGAGCAGATATGGCTGACGGACACGAAAGAAGGGGTCGCAGGCGCGACCGTGACGACGAGGACAAGGAATTCACCGACAAGCTCGTCGCGATCAACCGCGTGGCGAAGGTGGTGAAGGGCGGCCGTCGTTTCGGCTTCGCCGCGCTCGTCGTGGTCGGCGACCAGAACGGCCGGGTCGGCTTCGGCCACGGCAAGGCCCGCGAGGTGCCGGAGGCGATTCGCAAGGCGACCGAGTCGGCCAAGCGCGGTCTCATCCGCGTCCCTCTGCGCGAGGGGCGGACGCTTCACCACGACGTCGCTGGCCGCTGGGGTGCGGGCAAGGTGTTTCTCCGCGCGGCGCCTCCGGGCACCGGCATCATTGCCGGCGGTCCGATGCGCGCCGTCTTCGAGACTCTCGGGGTCCAGGACATCGTGGCGAAGTCGCTCGGCTCGTCGAACCCCTACAACATGATCCGCGCGACCTTCGACGCGCTTCAGGACCAGGATTCGCCGCGTGCGGTCGCTGCCCGTCGCGGCCTGAAGGTCTCCCAGCTTCAGGCGCGGCGCCGCGAAGCCGAGCATGCGCCCGAGGCTGCCGAGGCCGCCGAGGCGGAGGCCGTCTGATGGGCGACTTTCGCGTGACCGAGGGCGCCAGGCGCGCCATCGATGCGGGGCGGCCGGTGATCACGGTCGAGCAGATCCGCAGTCCCAACCGTCGGCCCGACGACCAGAAGCACACGCTGAGGGGTCTCGGGCTCGACAAGATGCACCGCCGGCGCACGCTGGAGGACACCCCTGCCGTGCGGGGGATGATCCACAAGGTGCGCCACCTGGTACGGGTGGTGGAGGAATAGATGAAGCTCAGCGATCTGAGGGACAACGAGGGCGCGTCGAAGCGCAAGCGCCGTCTCGGCCGGGGCATCGGCTCGGGCCGCGGCAAGACCGCGGGCCGTGGCGTCAAGGGTCAGAAGTCGCGTTCGGGCGTCGCCATCAAGGGCTTCGAGGGTGGGCAGATGCCCCTCCACATGCGCCTGCCCAAGCGCGGCTTCAACAACATCTTCGCCCCGAAGCTCAACATCGTGAGCCTCGGCC
>Ga0008838_100483_pt1 | contig 37218 bp, 40 predicted proteins | sample HotLakConUCCSL28_FD_62212 | JGI IMG/M metagenome (GOLD analysis project Ga0008838, IMG submission 62212) | Hypersaline microbial mat communities from Hot Lake, Washington, USA - Hot Lake Consortium UCC-SL28 (Hybrid Assembly) | ecosystem: Environmental > Aquatic > Thermal springs > Hot (42-90C) ...
CGGTGAGCTCGGCACGGCCGCGCTCCTCATTGATGACGAAGCCGACCGGGTTCTGCATGAACGCGTTCGCGGCGAGGATGAAATAGGCCGACAGCGTGGTAGAGATCGCGAGCATCCAGATCGTGGCGAGGTGCAGCTTCGCCGGCAGCTTGTCCCAGCCGAAGATCCAGAGCCCGATCATCGTGGCCTCGAGGAAGAATGCGAGCAGGCCCTCCATCGCCAGGGGCGCACCGAAGACGTCGCCGACGAAGCGCGAGTAGTCGCTCCAGTTCATGCCGAACTGGAACTCCTGCACGATGCCGGTCACGACGCCCATCGCGAAGTTGATGAGGAAGATCTTGCCGAAGAGCCTCGTCAGGTGCAGGTACTTCACCTTGCCCGTGCGCACCCACGCCGTCTGCATGATCGCGACGAGCACGACCATGCCGATTGTGAGAGGCACGAAGAGGAAGTGGTACAGGGTCGTGAGACCGAACTGCCAGCGGGCCAGCAGCAGCGGGTCAAGCCATTCGAGCACGAGGGGGCGACCTTCCGCGTAACGATGAGGGGACTCCTCGATTGTAAAGGTCAGGCGGCCAGAGCGAGAAGGGTCGAAGGTCCCGGCATCGCCCGCGATCTTCTCGCCAGCAGTACAGCGCGCTCACGGTTGGTGCGCCGCCGCGCCTCGCTAGGCTCACGGTCGTGAATGAACTGCTCGATGACCTGCTCGGGCTCGTGCAGGCAGTCGATCCCGTGCTGCGCACGGCGCTCGCGGGGCTCTTCATCTTTCTGGAGACCACTGTGCTGCTCGGGCTCATCGTGCCCGGTGACACGGTCGTGCTCGTCGCCAGCACCGCCGTCGCGTCGCCCGTCGAGTACTTCGCGCTCACCGCGACCGTGATCGCCGGCGCCCTGGGGGGTGCGTCTGTCGGCTTCGCCATCGGTCGCTACTTCGGCCCCCGCCTGCGCACGTCGCGGCTCGGGGCACGCATCGGCGAGAAGAACTGGCAGCGAGCGGAGAACTTTCTCGATCATCGCGGCGGCCTGGCGGTGTTCGTCTCGCGGTTCCTGCCCGTGCTGCACTCGCTCACGCCGCTCGTCGTCGGCATGAGCACGCTGCGCTATCGCACCTTCATGCTGTGGTTGACGCCCGCCTGCATCATCTGGGCATTCGCCTACGTCTCGGTGGGGTCGGCCGCCGCCGAGGGTTATCGAGCACTCTCCGATCAACTGAGCTTCGCTGCGTACTTCTTCGTCGGCGCCATTCTGGGCTTCTGGCTGCTCGTGTTCGCGGTGAAGAAGATCCTCGACCGCTATGTCTCGCGCTTCGCCGACCGGCCGGGCGATGGCGACGCACGCACGCGCGAGGACTGACACCGGGGTCGCGCACCGACGGGACGCAATAGGGGCGAGCACCCGTCGGTGCTCGCCCCTGCGCGGTACGGGATGCGGCGACGCGGCTAGCCGAGGAACCCGTTCTCAGTCAGCCACTGGGTCGCGATCACGGCCGACGACTGCTCGTCGACCGTGCTCTGCACGTTGAGCGCCACGAGGCCCTCGGCGGTCAGAGCGGCACTGATCTCGTTGATCAGGTCGACGGCCGCCTGCGGCAGGTCTGCCGAGGCGAGCGGCACGACGTTCGAGGCCAGGAACAGGCCCTCGGGGTCGGCCAGCGTCACAAGGTTGTTGGAGCCAATGCGCGGGTCGGCGCTGAACACGTTCGCCACATTCACGAGGCCATCCAGCAGCGCCGGCACGGTCGTGTCGCCGGTCGCCTCGAACTCGACGGTCACGCCGTAGACGTCTTGCAAGCCGGTCGGGCCGTAGGGGCGCTCCTCGAGCTCCGGGAAGCCGCCGAGCACGAGCCCGTCGACGCCCGCGAGGTCGCCGATCGAGCTGAGCCCGTTGGCCTCGGCGAACTCGGCGGTCACATTGTAGGAATCCTGGTCGCTCGCCGTGGACTGGTCGAGCACCTGCAGACCTGCCGGCAGGGCATCGAGAAGCTCGGCATAGACGTCATCCGTCTGCGTCGCCGTCGTGTCGGGGCTGTAGAACTGCAGCAGGTTGCCCGTGTACTCCGGGAAGAGGTCGACCTCGCCGCCCTCGATCGCGGGAATGTAGGCGTCGCGCTGACCGATCTGGAAGTTGCGGTCGACCTCGAAGCCGGCCTCCTCCAGTGCCTGTGCATAGATCTCGGCGATGATCTCGTTCGAGTAGTACGCCTGCGATCCGACGGTGATCGACTCGCTCGTCACGTCACCGTCAGAGCCCGTCTCCGGCTCCTCCAGCGGGTCACCCGTTGCACACCCTGCCAGGGCCAATGACACCCCGACCACGGTCGCGCCGAGCGCGAACCGGCCCTTGTTCCTTGCTGTGAACATTGCACACTCTCTTTCTTAGGTGGTGGCGGAAGTATCCGCCGTCGCACGACGTCCGGATGACGTCGTGCGAACGTCTGGGGTGCGGCCCGCGCGCACGCCGCGCGGCACCGCGTAGCGCTCGAGGAGCGCGAAGATCGCGTCGAGCAGGAGGGCGAGCACGATGATGAGGATCGCGCTGCCGAGCATCTGGTCGTAGCGGCGCAAAGCAATACCCTGCACGATCTCGTAGCCGAGGCCACCGAGACCCACGAACGCCACCAGCACGACGGTCGCCACGACCTGCAGCGTCGCGCTGCGCAGACCGCTGATGAGCAGCTGCAGGCCGAGCGGCACCTCGACCTTCCACAGGATCTGCCACTCGGTCATGCCGACCGCCCGAGCTGCGTCGATAACGCGACGATCGATGGCCTCGAGCCCCGAGTACGCACCCGCGAGAATCGGCGGAATCGCCAGTAGGACGAGAACGAAGATGGTCGATGGTTCGCGATTGAGCACCCCGGCGAGGAGGACGAAGAGGAACAGCAGACCGAAGGAGGGCAGCGCACGCGCCGCACCCGTGATCGCCACAGCGATATCGCGCCCGCGCCCCGTGTGGCCGATCAGCCACCCCAGGGGGATGGCGATGGCGGAGGCCACCGCCATCGCCAGGAAGGTGAAGTAGAGCTGCTCGCCGATACGTTGCGGGATCGACCCGCGCCCCTCCCAGTGGGCGGGGTCGAGCAGCCAGGCGAAGGCCTCGAAGAAGAGTTCCATGTTCTACGCCCCCCGCTTCAGGACGAGCGGTTGCGACGCCGTCGCGGTCCACGGCATGAGCACGCGCCCCAGCAGCACGAGCAGACGATCGAAGAGGAGGGCGATGAGGACGGTCACGATGACGCCCGTGAGAACCGAGGCGAGGATGCCCCGCTGATAGCCGTTCGTGAACAGGTAGCCGAGCGTGTCGACACCGATGACGACGCCGATCGTGAGCAGGCTCACGGTGCTCACGGCGACGACACGCACGCCCGCGAGCACCACCGGCCCAGCGAGCGGAAACTCGACCGACCAGAACCGCCGCCACGAGGAGTAGCCGACCGCGGTAGCCGCCTGCTTGACGTCGCCGTCGACGCTTCCCAGGGCGTCCGCGATGGAGCGCGCCATGATGGCCACCGCATAGATGGTGAGCGCGATGACCACGTTGAGCTCACTCAGATACGGGATGCCCAGCAGCGGCGGCAGCGCGACGAAGAGCGCCAGCGAAGGAATCGTGTACAGCAGGCCGACGACGGTGAGCACGAGGCCTCGCGTGAGTCGGTAGCGGTAGGCGACCCAGCCGAGCGGCAGGGCGACGAGGAACCCGAGGAGGATAGGAATCACGCTCAAGCGCATGTGCTCGAGCGAGAGTCGACCGATCAGATCGAGGTTGTCCCAGACCCAGGTCACTGCTCAGCTCGCCTCCGTGAGCGCGCCCGCGACGTTGCCGTCGCCGTCAACCAGGATGCGCCCGCCGTCGACCTCGCGAATGCTCAGAGCACGCTTGCCGCGGTCGGCGCCGATGAAGCTCGCCACGAAATCGCTCGCGGGGTTCGCGAGAATCTCCTCCGGCGTGCCCTTCTGGGCGATGCGAGCGCCCTTCTCGAGAATGACGACCTGGTCGCCCAGCAGGAAGGCCTCGTCGATGTCGTGCGTGACGAAAACGACAGTCTTGTCGAGCTCACGCTGCAGGCGCAGCAGCTCTTGCTGCAGGTCCGCGCGCACGATGGGGTCGACCGCGCCGAAGGGCTCGTCCATGAGCAGGATGTTGGGGTCGACGGCGAGGCCCCGCGCGACGCCGACGCGCTGCTGCTGACCGCCCGAGAGCTGTGCCGGGTACCGCTCGGCCATGCTGCGGTCGAGGCCTACGGTGTCCATGAGCTCGAGGGCACGCGCGTGCGCCTCCTTCTCGGGAACACCATTGAGCAGCGGCACCGTGGCGATGTTGTCGATCACGCGACGGTGCGGTAACAGCCCAGAGTTCTGCATGACGTACCCGATGCGGCGGCGCAGCTTGACGGGCTCGATCGTCGAGACGTTCTCGCCGTCGATCTCGAGCTCACCGCTCGACGCATCGACCATGCGGTTGATCATGCGCAGCAGCGTGGTCTTGCCGCACCCGCTCGAGCCGACGAACACGGTCGTCTGATGCGAGGGCAGGACGAGACTGAAATCCTCGACCGCCGTCGTGCCGTCGGGGAAGGTCTTGGTGATGGAGCGGAACTCGATCATGCTGCTCTCCTTCGCGATGGCGCGCGTCGATGGCGCTCAGCCGGTTCCCAGTCAAACAGGAGAGCCCGTCATCGGCCGCGCTCAGGGCGACATTTCTCGGCAGTTACGCAGAACCACTCAGCGAGCACCCAGCCAGCAATCAAGCAGTGGGCCGCTTACCACCCGCGCGCTCGAGGAGCGCTAGAGCCGCCCCGCCACGATCACCGACACACCGTGGTGCGCCTCAGCGAGCCACGCAGCATCGCCCTCCTCCGACCGAGCGAAGGCTCGCGCCACCAGGGCGTCTGCCACCTCGAGCGCCGAGCCGACCGCCAGACGCAGCTCACTCGATTCCGTCAGGCCGAAGCGCTGCACCAACGCCTCACTCACAGCGTGGGCGATCGCGGCCAGTGCGGGCTCCTCCGTCATCGGCGGGCGCAGATCGAGCACATCGCCCGCGCGCAACGACCGGAAACCCGGCTCGGTGCGGAACAGGTCGGCCATGACATCGACCAGGCCTAGCAGGGCATCCTGCGCCGTCGTGTGCTCGGCACGCGCGAGCTCCTCGGTCACGCGAACCATGAGACGCTCGTGGTTGCGCAGAGCGAGTGACTGCAGAACGGCGATTCGGTCGGGAAAGTAGCGGTAGACCGTGCCGATCGACGCACCCGCGCGGTCGGCGACCATGGCGGTCGTCAGCTTCTCGTAGCCGATCTCATGGATCACGGCGGCCGCGGAGTCGAGCAGGGTCGCCAGGCGCGCAGTGCTGCGGGCCTGGACTGGCTCGTTGCGAATCATCGCAGATCCGCCGAGGTGCGGAGTGCTGAGATCGAGGTTCGACACAATGGGGTCCTTTCGCTAGACCGATGCCCAGGGTAGCGCCCTCAGAGCACTGATGGCACGCAACGCTCAGTTTGCCGGGCGCGTCGCGCACGCGTGCCCTCGGCGCCAGGGAGGGCAGAACGCTCGGTCGCGATTCCGGCGCTCTGACAGACTGGGGCCGTGACGGACGCCGCCCCCGACCCCGTTTCACCCTCGCGGTGGGCTCTCTGGGCGGCCGGCCTGGAAGACCGTTTTCACCGCTTCCGTGAACGACGTGCACGCAAGCGCGGGCTGGTGCCCACCGTCATTCCGTACAGCGGCTACGGAGGCGACGGCTGGATCCGGGTGCTGTGCCGGGTGCTCCTCACCCGGCCCGCCACGAAGGCGAAGGTCGCGAAGAAATCGATCCGCGGCTGGCGCAGCTTCATCAGCATCCCGGTCGCCCACGCCGCAGTCGTGATCCGCGCCGAGGGCCAGGAGTTCACCGTGCACGCCGACCGGGGTGGTGTCGTCGACGTCGACATCACGGTGCGCCTGCAGCCTGGTCTGCGCCGCATCACCCTCGACACCGAAGGCTCTGACCCGGTGAGCGCCGACATCTACGTCGTGAACCCGGATGCCCGGCTCGGCGTGCTCTCCGACATCGACGACACCGTCATGGTCACGGCACTCCCCCGACCCTTCCTCGCCGCATGGAACACTTTCGTGCTCGACGAGCAGGCGCGCCGCCCCGTGCCGGGCATGGCCGTCTTGCTCGAGCGGATCACGCAGGAGCACCCGAGCAGCCCCGTCGTCTACCTGTCGACGGGTGCCTGGAACGTGGCGCCGACGCTCGACCGGTTCATGGGCCGGCACCTGTACCCGCGCGGCACCCTGCTGCTCACCGACTGGGGCCCCACCTCAGACCGACTGTTCCGCAGTGGCCGGGAGCACAAGCGCGACAACCTCGAGCGGCTCGCTCGCGAGTTCCCCGACATTCGCTGGGTGCTCATCGGCGACGACGGCCAGCACGATGAAGAGCTGTATCGCGAATTCACCACAGCCCACCCCGACAACGTCGCCGCCGTCGCCATTCGGCAACTGTCGACGCCCGAGGCGGTTCTCGCCGGTGGTCGTCGGCACAGCGAGTCGCCGCAGGGCACCGCGCCGTGGGTCTGGGCACCCAATGGCGCGGGTCTCGCCCAGAAGCTCGCCGAGGTCGGCATCCTCCGCCGCCCTCGCTGACGCTCTCGTGCCGCGCTCGGCGCGCTACTATCGAACACACGTTCGATTACTCGGTGAGAGCGAGGGTGAGGAGGGGTCGTGGCACATCGGCTCTCTCGGCGGCCCGGCCCCGGGCATCCGGCGCTGTTCGACAGCGAGGCCGATATTCCTGCCGAGCCGACTCGTCCTGATCCGGCGACGGCGGATGCTCTCGCCGAGTACGGCGCGCTGCTCGAGCAGGCCGGCACGATGGCGCTCGCGGAGGCCGCACGCTGCGACCCCGGTCGCGAGGTCGTCGTCGCGGGGCGCCGACACCCGGCGGAGAGCGGTGATGCCGATGCCGTGGCGGTGCTCGACGACGGCACGGCTCGGGTGCGGCTGACGGTCGCCAACTCGGCAAGCGCCGCGCTGACGAGCGCGCTGCAGGCCCGTTTGCTGCTGCTGACAGCGCACACCGGCCCGAGTGCTGACGCGGCCGCCCTCCGCGTGAGCGCGGCTCTCGACCTGCGACGACTCGGCGACGAGCATCGGGCCGCCGAGCGATCGGCGCGCAGCGGTGGCCCCGCGCACGCTCGACACCGCGGGTGAGAGTGCTCTCATGCAGGCGGCGAGCGTCGGCGCTCGCACAGATAATGGAGGCATGCGGTCGCCCCTGCTCCGATTCTCGGTGCGCTCGCGCATTCTCGCCGTGATCTTGCTCGTGACCTCGCTCGGCATGACCGTCTCGGGCATCAGCGCCTACCTCGTGCAGCGCGACCGGGTGCTCGCCGGCATCGACGCCGAGCTCATCGCGTCGGTCGAGGCCGCACGCAGCATCGTGACGGGAGAGTCGACCACCCTCGAGGACACGGCGACCCAGGCCCCGGATGCGACTCCAGAAGTGTTCTCCACCGTCGACGAAGCGCTCTCGGCGATCATGTCGAGACTCGTACCGGGTCGCAACGAGAGCAGCATCGCCCTCGTGGACGGCGCCGCCCGATACGTGCCCGGAACACGCATCGCCTTTCCCCTTGACAGCGAGACGCCGTTCCTCGACCGGGCATGGGCCGAGGCCAGCACGGGTACGGTGACGCTCGGCACCGCCATCACCTCGGTCGGCACCCTGCGCTATGTCTCGGCTCCGGTCATGATCGCGGGCGACGACAGCGTCGGGGCCTACGTCACGGCCGTCGACGCGCAAGCGGCCGTCGACGAGGTCGGCGGCGCCTTCCTGACCTACGCTTGGCTGGCCTTCGCCTCGTTGGCGGCGATCGGAGTCGCCGGCTGGTTCGTGGCCGGGCGTCTGCTCGCGCCCATCCGCCACGTCACCGAGACCGCCTCCCGCATGACGGCCGCTGATCTGGGCGAGCGCATCCCCGTGCACGGCAACGATGACATCTCTGCCCTCACCGAGACCATCAACGCGATGCTCGCGCGACTCGACGATGCCCTCACCATGCAGCGTCAACTGCTCGACGACGTGCGCCACGAGCTCAAGACGCCGTTGACCATCGTGCGAGGGCACCTCGAGCTCATGAACCCCGACTCTCCCGCCGACGTCGATGCAGCCCGCCACATCGCGATCACCGAACTCGATCGCATGAGCGAGCTCGTCGACGACATCGACGCACTCGCACGCGCGGAAGACGCGGTGCTGCTCACCGAGCCGACGGATGTCGCCGACCTCACTGCACTCGTCTTCAGCAAGGCTGAGGCGATGAGCTCGCACCACTGGGTGCTCGCAGAACGTGCCGAGGCGATCGCACCGCTCTCGCCCAGCCGGCTCACCCAAGCGTGGTTGCAGCTCGCCGACAACGCGGTCAAGTACTCCCCGGAGGGTGCCACCATTCGACTCGGCAGCACCGCGTACGCCTCCGCGATCGAATTCTGGGTCGCCGACGAGGGCCCAGGAATCCCCGAGGGGGCCGAAGAGCGCATCTTCGAGCGCTTCGGTCGCGCCGATACGGGGCGCGGCATCGCCGGATCCGGTCTGGGTCTGCCCATCGTCGCGGCCATCGCCCGTGCGCACGGGGGTTACGTCTCGCTGGAGAGCTCGGAGGCCGGCTCACGATTCGGCATCGTGGTGCCGATCGACGCCCAGCCGGATGCTCCGCCGCCCCCGGCACGAGGGTTTACGGAGACCGTCTCCCCGCCGGACGCGGAGCCCCTACGCCCCGAGGCCGCCGCGCCTCCTGCACCGAGGAGTTCGTCGTGAGCAGCATTCTGGTCGTGGAGGACGAGGCGCGCATTTCCACCTTCGTCGAGAAGGGCCTGACCGCGGCGGGCTACACCGTCACGGTCGTGACCGACGGGCGGGTCGGGCTCGACTATGCGACAACGGGCTCGTTCGATCTCGTGCTGCTCGATGTGGGGCTTCCCGGCATCGACGGCTTCGAGGTGCTGCGCCAGGTGCGAGCGGGTGGCTCCACGGTGCCCATCATCATGTTGACGGCGCGCACGAGCGTCGATGACACCGTGAGCGGGCTCGACGGCGGCGCCAACGACTACCTGCCGAAGCCCTTCAAGTTCGATGAGCTGCTCGCTCGCATCCGCGTGCGCCTGCGGGAGGCCGGTCAGCAGGGTGCGGACGAGACCGTTCTGCGTCATGGCGACCTCGCACTCGATCTGCGTGCACGTCGCATCACGGTCGCGGGCGACACCCTCGACCTCTCGGCACGAGAGTTCGGTCTCGCCGAGCAGCTGATGCGGCACCCCACACAGGTGCTCTCGCGCGAGCAGCTGCTCAGTCGCGTGTGGGGCTTCGACTTCGACCCGGGGTCGAACGTGGTCGACGTGTATGTGCGCTATCTGCGCGCGAAGATCGGTGCCGACCGCATCGAGACGGTACGGGGCATGGGGTACCGGCTCGCCTGAGAGCGTCGGAGTCAGTCGGGCGAGTCGGGAGAATCCGGTGAGTCGGGCGAATCGGGCAACGCCGCGCTGACGCTCACCGCGGGTGCGACCGGTTGCGGAGCGGGAGCAGGAGCTCGCTCCACGTCGGGCGGTGAGGCAGGAGTCGGGGTCGCTGCGGCACTCTCGGGCGCCTCCGTCATCTCGATCGACGCCGACAGACCTTTGACCTCGTCGAGAGTCATCGTCGTGATCGGTGGCACGCTCGACTGGGTCGTGGACTCGACCAGCGGCATGGCGCCCGCCACCGAGACCGCGCTCGTGGCCAGGATGCCCATGCCGACGAGGGAGGTCGCGCCCACGGTCAACCAGCTCCGACCGCGAGCCGGTGCGCTGCTGCGAGCGGGAGGAGTCATGCCTCCAGTATCGGTCCTGCGGCGGCCAGCGTGGGTGAGATTTTTCTCATGGTGGTGGTGGCAAGCCCGCGCGGTGGTCTCACCAGGAGGAGGTCGTGAGCGGCCGCTCGTCCGCGTTCGCCACGTGCTGGGCGCGCTCCACCAGCAGCTCGGCATCGGTCGAGCCCGCCGCCGAGCGCGCGAGCGCGTGGCCGAGCAGCTGCGTGCCGGCGATAGCGTGGGCGCGGTCGGCGAATCCCGCATCCCGCGACCCGAACCAGCGACGACGCCAGCCGTCAGCAAGCACCGAGCAGCGTCGCGCCCGCACCGTCGCCGTGCTGCCGCCATCGTGCACCACCGTCGCGATGAGGTGCGCATAGAGAGCGGCGGCATCATCTGCCGGGTCTCCCCAGCCCGAGGTGTCGACATCGAGCACCCCTGTGATCCGAGCCGGCTCACGGGGATCGACGAGAAGCTGAGCAAGGTGGAGATCGCCGTGCACGGTACGTGAGGGGGGCGGGTCACCACCATCCCGAAACCGCTGGGCGATCATGCGCGCCGTGCGCTCGATGAGCACGTCGTGCTCGGGCATCTGATCCACCAGACGCTCCTCGTACCAGTCGAGGCGTCGCACCAGGGAGGCGCGTGCTGGCGCTTCCGAGGGCACCGAGGCGACCTGCACGACCAGTCGCTCGAGCTCGTCCAGCAGCACCCGGGGGTCGGTCACGCGATCGAGCACACTGATGAGTTCCGCGCCCGCCAGTGCTTCGAGAGCGACGAGGCCCTCCTCGCTCCACCCGAGCACCGACGGCACGGCGATTCCGTGCTGACGCCACTGGCTGTGCGTGCGCTGCAGAGGCTCCGCCGTCGACGGGCGCACCACCTTCAGGAAGTACGCGGTGCCCGAGGTGTCCACGCGCACGACCGCACGTTTTCCCGGGCGGTAGGCCGCGAGCGACACCTTGATCGCGTCGACGGGCAGACCGAGACGGCCCAGCACGACACCGGCGGCCTCCGCGTACACCGCCGTGCGCAGGGCGGGGAGGGCCGGGTCGGCCGGGTACACCCAGACATCCACGCGCTCACCCGTATCCGGCTGCGTGAGCGTCAGCACGCCGGGTCGCGTCGACTCGGGCGGGGAGGTCTCGACGAAGACCGTGTGGTCAGCGCTCTTGCCCTGTGCGTCAGTGAGCGTCACGCGGTACCCGTGAGTGAAGCCGTGGCCGGTGGGCTCGACCTGCAGAGCACTCACCTCTCCCAGGCTGGACCCGAGTGAGGACGCCACAGCGCCCAGCACGTCGTGGTGCTGAATAGGGCGAGGTGACGTCATCATCGTTCTCATTGTGTCGGATTCCCGGGCCCGTGACGGTCGCGGCGCACCGCAGGGAGGACGCCCGCTGTCGCGCAATTGCCAGGGTTGGCCGATTCACCTCCGGTTGGGGTACATGATGCGCTCGCCCCCGGGCGGCACGCGGTACCCGCGAGAGTTTCTGTACCCGGAATGACCGTCACATGCCTGCGCTGCTCGTCACCGCAGTCACCCTGATTCTCGTTGAGCGACGCCACCGACTAATCGGTCACAACGCGCACGCCGCGAGGCGACTGGCCCCAACACTTGGGGCCGCAATCCCGGTACGGTCCGCTTTCGCCGGAGGCCTGACGTCGTACCGCGAGCAACCGCAGCACAGACTCATCGACGGCCGCCTCGCTCACGGTGCCCTCCTCGACCGCGGCGACCAGGGCATCCAGCAGCCCCGCCGGATCGATGCCGACCGTGCTCGGATCACCCGGCAGCACGTACAGCAGCAGGTCGTTGCCGGCCGCGAGTGCGCGCACAGCGTTGCGGCGCGGATCGGCGTAGTCGTCGAGGCCCGAACGCTGCAGCATGATCATGTCGTCGGTGACGATCACGCCCTCGAAGCCCAGGTCGTCGCGCAGAATGTCGATCCACTCGGCTGACAGCGTCGCGGGCACGGCGCTGATCTCATCGAACTGAAGGTGGCCCGTCATGACGAGCGGGGCTCCTGCCGCGATGCCCGCCGCGAAGGGCACCGCGTGCGTCTGCCGCCATTCCTCCAGTGAGATACTCGACCGCGGAACGCTCACGTGCGAATCGGCCGGGCTCGCACCGTGCCCCGGGAAGTGCTTGAGAGTCGGCAGGGTCGCCCCCAGTTCTCCACGCACCGCCGCCGCGACACGCTCGGCACTGGAGTCGGGCGACTCACCGAGAACCCTTCCGCTGATGAAGCTTGAGCGGTCGGGAGTCACATCGGCGACCACGCCGAAGTTAATGAGCACCCCCGCTCGCGCGACGAGCGCGGCCCGATCGCGGAACGCCGCCTCGGCCGCCGACGGCGGCGAGCCCCACAGTGCTCGACCGGCCGGCGCTGAATCACCGGGCAGCCGACGCACGATGCCACCCTCCTGATCGATCGCCGTGAGAAGGGGCAGCCCCGGCTCGGCGTGCAGCGCACTCGTGAGCCGCGCGACGGCATCAGCCGATCCGCCGACATTGTCACCCATAAGGATCACCCCGCCGAAGCCGTGCTGCTCGACAACCCCGCGAATGCGCCCGGCGTCCGTGCCGGGAACGTGGATCATGATCTGAGCACCCAGCTTCTCGCGCAGATCCATGTCCGCCAGCCGCTGCAGCAGATAGAGCTGATCTGGGTTCAGCAACGGTGCCGCGCCGACCCCGCGCGCCTCGGGCTCACGCGGAGCAGGGTCGTACGAGACGCACCCCGTGACCGTGAACAGACCCGCCACCGCTATCAGCACGACCGCACCGCGCAGGCGTCGCAGGCGTCGTCGCATACGCACGATGGTAGCCCGCGCACTGCCACGTAGCATGGCGTGATGCTGACTCGCGTGCGCGCCCTGGTGGGCGCCTCGCACCCCGGCCCCAGCATCGTCGTGACCGTGGTGGCGGTTGCGCTGGGGGCCGTCACGGGTCTGCCACCCGAGCGCATCGCCCTCGTGGGTGCGGTGATTCTCGCCAACCAGCTGTCGGTCGGCTGGTCAAACGACGCCCTCGACGCGCAGCGTGACCGCGATGCCGTACGCGCCGACAAACCGACCGTGCGCGGGGAGGTCTCGCCGCGCATCCTGCTCGCTTACGCGAGCGTCAGTGCCCTCGCGGCGATCGCGCTCTCGGTAGCGCTGGGCTGGGCTGCCGCCCTGGCGCAGCTCGTGTTCCTCGCCTCCGGCTGGGCGTACAACGCCGGTCTCAAGCGCACTCTGGCGGCAACCGCCTGCTATGTCGTCGGATTCGCGAGTCTGCCGCTCATCGTGACCCTCGCCCGCGAAGAGCCCGCGTTCGCGGCATGGTGGGCGGTCGCCATCGGGGGGATGCTCGGTCTCGCGGCGCACGTCGCCAACGTGCTCCCCGACCTCGATGCCGATGCCCGGCACGGCATCCGCTCTCTGCCGCACGTGCTCGGCGCGCGCGGCTCAGGTGTCACGGCACTGCTCGCTCTCGCGATGGCCGCGGCCCTCGGAGCGCTGGGCCCGCCCGTCGTCACGTCGCTCGGCATGGTGGGGCTCGTGGCGTCGTGCACGCTGCTGGTGGCGGGCCTCATCGTCGTGACACGGCACCCCCGAAGTCGCGCGCTGTTCCGCATCATCATGGCCTCGGCGCTCACCGCGGTCGTGACGCTCGCGGGAGCCGGGTCAGCGATTCTCGCCTGAACCGGCGCCGCCCGCCGGGGTTGGTGCGGCGTCGGCAGCCGTCGTGCCCTCGGTAGGGCGGGGGTTGCGAATCCCGATGGCCGAGGTGATCGCCCCGATCGCCATGAGCGATGCGCACAGGATGAGCGAGCGATCAAACCAGGCTCCGTCGACCTCGGTGCCGATGGCCAGACCCAGCACGGCGATCGCGATGAGCCCGGCCACGCGTGACACCGCGTTGTTGGTCGCGGAGGCGATGCCGGACTGCCGCGTATCGATGGCGCCGAGCACGGCCGACGTGAGGGGGGCGATCGTCATCGTGAGGCCGAACCCGAACAGCACGATGCCCGGCAGGGCTTGGGTGAGGAAGTCGAAAGGCTCGTCGATGGCGAGCATCAGCAGGAACCCGATGGCGCAGAGGGCAGGGCCGCCGGCCATGAACCAGCGAGAGCCGTACCGACCGGCAAGGCCGCCAAACCACGACGAGAGCGCGATGTTGACGACCGTCACGGGCAGCAGCGCCAGCCCCGCGAGGGTCGCCGACAGGCCGAGCCCCTGCTGCAGGTAGACGACGATCGTGAGCGAGGCGACGGCGAGCGCGGCATAGATGGTGACGGTCGCAAGGTTGCCGACGGCGAAATTACGGGAGCGGAAGAGACCGAGCGGCAGCATGGGATGCGCGGCACGGCGCTCGCGCACGAGGAAGCCGACCAGGCTGAGCGCGCCAACGGCGAGCGGCACAAGCACAAGGGGATCGCCCCAGCCGTAGTTCGCCTGCTCGATGAGGGCGAAGACGACGCCGCCCAGTCCGAGCGCACCCAGCGCGGCGCCCGCGTAGTCGATGGGCACGCGCGTCTCGGCGGGCTCGTTGCGCAGCGGCACCATGAGGATGAGCGTCAGGGCGATCGGCAACACGTTGATGACGAACACCCAGCGCCAGCTCGCCAGGTCGGTGAGCAGCCCACCGATGAGGGGGCCGGCGATGAACGCGGCCGAGGTCCACGCCGTCCAGATGCCGATGGCGTGAGCCTGCGTGGGCCCGCGGTGGGTGGCCATGATGAGGGCGAGCGAGCTCGGCACGAGCAGTGCGCCGGCGACACCCTGCGCCGCACGTGCCGCGATGAGCAGTTCAGCGGTCGGCGCAAGACCGCACGCGAGGGAGGTCACGCCGAAGCCGATGAGCCCGATACGCAGAATGGCGACGCGACCGAGCAGGTCGGAGAGCGAGCCGGCGAGCAGGATGAGCGCGCCCAGGGTGATGAGGTAGGCGTCGACGACCCACTGCTGCACGGGCAGGCCGCCCCCGAGCTCCGCGGTGATCGCGGGAAGCGCCACGTTGATGACCGTGCCGTCGAGGAAGGCGACGAACGCGGCGAGGATCGCGATGGCCAGCGCGCGGCGGTTGAGAGAGCTCACCTCCTGATTGAACCACCTGCCACCGTGGTCGCGAGGGAATCCTGTAATACCCCCTGGGGTATGTATGGTACTGTCGCCCCCGAACCTCATGACAAGGAGCATCTTCATGCGACGCACCCTCAGCGCCCTTGCGCTCACCCTGACCCTGGCCTTCGGCCTCGCCGCCTGCGCCCCGAGCGCCGAGCCCGTCGCCGTCGATGAGAGCACCGTGCTGCTCGACGTGCGCACCCCGGGCGAATTCACCTCGGGTCACCTCGAGGGCGCCGTCAACATCGACGTGCAGTCCAGTGACTTCGACGCCCAGGTCTCCCTCCTTGACCCCGAGGCGCCCTACGTCGTCTACTGCCGCACCGGCAACCGCTCCGGCCAGGCCATCGCCCGCATGGAAGCGCTCGGCTTCACCGACCTCACCAACGGCGGCAGCGTGCAGAGCGCATCGACCGCCACGGGCGTGGCCATCGTCACCGACTGAGCGATCAGGCTGGTGGTGTCAGACCGATACCGCGGACGCCGCGGCGACGAGCTCGCGCACGCGCGGCATGACCTGCGTGCCGTAGAGCTCGATCGCATGCATGAGCTTGTCGTGGCTGATTGGCCCCGTGCTGTACTTCATGTCGAAGCGCTGCACACCGAGCCCTGTCACGGTCGCGGCGATCTTGCGCGCCACCGTCTCGGGCGAGCCGACGTAGAGCGAGCCGTGGGCGATCTCGGCCTCGAACTGCGCGCGCGTCGTGGGGCCCCAGCCGCGCTCGCGCCCGATGCGCGAGTACATAACCTCGTAGTGCGGCCACAACTCTTCCGCAGCCTGCTCGTCCGTGTCGGCCACATACCCGGGCGAGTGCACGCCGATGGGCTGCATCGGCTGCTCGAGCTGCGTCATCGCCCGGTGGTAGAGGTCGACATAGGGCGCGAAGCGCGCGGGCTCTCCACCGATGATCGCGAGCATGAGGGGGAACCCGTAGCGCGCCGCGCGCACGACCGACTCGGGGCTGCCGCCGACGCCGATCCAGGTGCGAATGCTGCCGCCCTCGGTGGTCGGGTACACCTGCACGCCATTCAGCGGTGGGCGGATGGTGCCCTCCCACGTGACGGGCTGCTCCTTCACAACTTCGGCGAACAGGTTGAGCTTCTCCTCGAAGAGGCGCTCGTAGTCGCCGAGCTCGAGCCCGAACAACGGGAACGACTCCGTGAACGAGCCACGCCCCATGATGATCTCGGCGCGGCCGTTCGAGACGGCGTCCAGGGTGGCGAAACGCTGGTGCACACGGATGGGGTCATCCGAGCTCAGCACGGTCACGGCCGTGCCGAGCTTGACGCGCTCCGTCTGTGCGGCGATCGCGGTGAGCACCACGTCGGGTGCGGAGACGGCGAAGTCGTCGCGGTGGTGCTCACCAATGCCGAAGAAGTCGACGCCGACCGTATCGGCGAGAATGCCCTCCTCGACGACATCGCGGATCACCTGGGGGTAGCTGACGTACTCACCGGCGTCATTCTTGCTGCGGTCGCCGAAGGTCTCGAGACCGAATTCGAGGCGGCCGCTCGTGGCAGCGTCTGCAGTGCTCATGATGATTGTCCGTCCCGAGCGGGGTGACCGCTCACACTCTGTCTCGCGTCAGTCTATTCATACGCATTGATGACACGAACGCGAGGATGCTCGGCGCTATTCCCGCGCCGTCATCAGGGCTGCAGGCGCCCCAACGTCCACTCCCCGCTCGCGCCGCGCGTGTAGACCAAGCGGTCGTGCAGACGGGAGGTTCGGCCCTGCCAGAACTCGACGCGGTGCGGCACGATGCGAAAGCCACCCCACCGCTCCGGTCGCGGCACCGTCTCCACACCCTCGAACCGCTCCTCCGCCTCGAGCACCTTGCGCTCAAGCCCGGAACGCCCATCGATGGGCTGCGACTGGTCACTCGCCCACGCCGCAACCTGCGCGCCGCGAGGGCGGTTCGCGAAGTAGTCGTCGCTGGCCTGCTGCTCGACGGGTCGTGCCTCGCCATACAGCATCACCTGCCGGTGCACCGTGTACCAGGGGAACACCGCCGAGACAGCCGGATTCGCGAGGAGGGCGCGACCCTTGCGCGAGCTGTAGTCGGTATAGAACTCAAACCCGCGCTCGTCGACGCCCCGCAGCAGCACGGTGCGCACCGACGGTGCGCCATCCGGATCAATCGTGCCCACGACCATGGCATTGGGTTCGTACACCTTCCGCTCGGCCGCCTCGGCGAGCCAAGCACGAAATTGCACGACGGGGTCGGCGGCCGCGTCGGCCTCCTCCAGCTTCTCCACCCCGTAGTCGGTGTGGGTGCGCAGCGCCGACCTCAGCGTGTCGTCGGCAGGGGTCGGGGTCGACTCGGGGCTCTCGCTCATGCGGTCAGCGTAGGCGGCGGCGGCCGAGAAGTCGCCGCACGAACTTGTCGAGCTCCACGATCACGAGCACGCTCGAGGCGGCGAGTGCACAGCCCACCCACTCGGTGAGCGTCAACCGAACAAGCCCCAGAACCTGTGCCGCCGGCTCCCACCACATGACGAAAGCCTGCAGGCCGATCGCCCCGAGCGCCGTGACCACGAGGAACGGATTGCTGAACGGACTCACCGTGAACAGAGAGCGGTGCTCGGTGCGCGCACTGCCGGACTGGAAGAAGCTCATGATGACGAACAGGGTGAGTACCAGAGTGCGAGCGTGCTCGAGCTCGTACCCCGCATCCAGTGCCCAGCGGAAGGCGAGCAGCAGCACGATGGCCATAAAGACCGCGGTGACGACCGTGCGCCCCCAGAGGGCGCGCGACAGGATGCCCTCGCTCGACGGACGCGGGGGCCGCTGCAGCTCATCCCCCTCCTCCGGCTCGAAGGCCAGCGCAACATCCTGCAACCCGCTCGTGACGACGTTCAGCCACAGCACCTGAATGGGGATGAACAGCAACGGCTGCTCCAAGAACACACTCACCGCGACGGCAAGCATGATGCCGAACCCCGTGGAGAGCAGGAAGAACGTCGCCTTGCGGATCGCAGCGAAGGTCACGCGACCCTGCCGCACCGCCTCCACGATCGTTGCGAAACGGTCATCGGTGAGCACGACATCAGACGCCTCCCGCGCGACATCCGTTCCCGAGCGTCCCATCGCGACACCGATCGCCGCCGCCTTCAGAGCGGGAGCGTCGTTGACGCCATCGCCCGTCACGGCCACCGTGTGCCCGAGCTGCTGCAGAGCACGCACGATGCGCAGCTTGTCGGTCGGCGAGACCCTCGCCGCCACCGTGACCGACCGCAGTCGCTCTTCGAGAGCCGCATCATCGAGCTCGCGCACCTCTGCGCCCGTGATGACGCCCTCGCCAACATCGATGCCCAGTCGGGCAGCGATCGTCGTCGCCGTGAGGGGGTGATCACCGGTGATCATGATGACGCGCAGGCCGGCATCGCGGCACCGCTCGATCGAGGCCCGCGCCTCCGGGCGCGGCGGGTCAGTCATGGCGACGAGGCCCAGCAGCTCGAGCTCAGCGGGGTGCGGCAGCTCGGGCCCGTGCGGTGCGACCTCGGGACGCTCACCGCTGTCGTACCGGCGCCGCGCGAGCGCGAGAACCCGATAGCCCTCGCCCGCGAGCTCGGCATTCGCCGCCAGAACCTGCTCGTGCGCCTCCGACATCGTCGCCTCGCTGCCCGCCAGCCGTGCGCACATCGCGAGCACGAGCTCGGGCGCGCCCTTGACGTGCAGCACCGGCCCACCCTGCTCATCACGCAGGGCCTGCGCATACCCGTTCTGCGGTTCGTAGGGAACATGCGCGAGCTGCTCGGGCAGGTCGTCATCCGGGTCGACCACACCGCTGTCTCGCGCCGCGACCGCCAGAGCGATGTCAACGGTGTCACCGAGGAAGCCCGTCTCGCTGTCCGCGTTCGGATGCGCCTCATTCACGAGAGCGCCGGTGCGCAGCGCGGCCGCGGCGAGCGAGTCGGGGTCGAGCCGTGCATCCGCGAGATCGACCCAGCCCTCCGCCGTCCACAGCCGCTCCACCGACAGCCGGTTCTGGGTGAGGGTTCCCGTCTTGTCGCTCGCGATGACCGTCGTCGAGCCGAGAGTCTCCACTGCTGGCAAGGTGCGCACGATCGCGTTGCGCGCGGCCATGCGGCGCACGCCGATCGCGAGCGCGATCGTGAGCACGACGGGCAGGGCCTCCGGAATCGTGGCGACCGCCATCGACACCGCCGAGAGGAACACGACCTCGAGCTCCTCGCCCAGCAGAGCACCGGCGACGAAGACCGTAGCCGCCACGACGCCCACGAACAGCCCGATGCGCTTCTCGAGGCGACGGATGATGACCTGCAGCGGCGTGAGATCGGGCGCACCCTGCACGAGCTCGTTGATGATGCCGAGCTCGGTGCTGACGCCGGTGGCGACGACAACGCCGAGTGCCCGGCCCGAGGTCGCGAACGTTCCACTGAAGAGCATATTGACGCGGTCAGCGACCTCGGTCGACTCAGTCACGGCCTCCGGCGACTTATGAACCGCCTCAGACTCACCGGTGAGCATCGACTCGTCGACGAGCAGGGCGTGGGCGTCGAGCAGACGCACGTCGGCCGGAACGCGCTCACCGCTCTCGAGAGCGATCACGTCACCGGGCACCAGCTCCGTCGCGCTCAGCTTGCTGAGGTGGCCATCGCGCATGACGCGCGCAGCCGGCACCGACAGAGAAGCGAGTGCGCGCATCTCGCGGTCGGCGCGAAGCTCCTGCCAGAACCCGATGGTCGCGTTGAGCACCAGCACGATGAGGATCGCGGTCGCATCGATGTAGTCCTGCAGCAACAGCGTGATCGCGGCGGCGACCAGCAGAATCGCGATGAGCGGCGAACGGAACTGCCGCAGGATCACCTTCCACACCGGGTCGGGCGGGCGCGAGGTCAACGAGTTCGGCCCGTATTCCTCGCGGCGTCGCTGAACCTCCTGCGTGCTCAAGCCGCGCGGGTGCGACTCGAGCGCGTCGACAACGGCCGTCGCCTCACGCGCGTGCCACGGCAGGGAAGTGCGAGAGTCAGCCATCGCGCCCACGCTATGCCTCGCACTCGCGCAGTTGCCAGAGTCGAAGGTCCCCGGGCTTCCGCCCGGAGGGATCTTCCGCAAAAAAGTGGACCTGAGGGGACTCGAACCCCTGACCCCCTGCACGTTTACGTGCCCGCGGCAAATCCTTGCAATCTCGGGGCAGGTCGCCCTCTGACCAGGGATAACTATATGACACGAGTGACCGTGAGTGGCCCCTGTTTACCGCTGCGGAGTGCCCACGAGTGCCGCCGTAGTGGCGCGCGAGTGCCCACGAGTGCCGCCCGACCAGGGCTAACACTGCGCGCCGGATGTTTCGGCGGCTCGGGCTGGAGCGGTCGGCGCTCGGCGTGTCGGGCATCGCGCGAACTGGTGGGCATCGCTTCGCGGGGCGAGCGGTGTTAACCTCCGGTCACCTAGTAGACGATGACCGCACGAGAGGGGCGAGCCATGAGCAGTGGTCAGGCAGTCGGATGGAGCGAGGCTCTGCGCGACTTCGAGCGACACCAGACAGAGAGCGGGCTGGGTGCTGGCAGTGCTGACCGGCAGCTGCGGCAGCTGCGGCGGGTTGCTCGCCACTTCGGCGGCACGCCGGCAGCGGTCAGCTCGGCGCAGCTGACTCGGTGGCTCTCCGAGCACCCCGGTGCAGCGAGCACGGTCAAGAGCGAGCGCATCACGCTGCGGGCATTCTTCCGATGGGCCGAGCTGGCGGGCATTGTTCCCGTGACGCCGATGCCGGCACCCGCGCCGGTCACTCGCTACGGGCTCGATGAGCGGTGGCAGGACGCGCTCGACGCATTCGAGGGGGCTCAGGTTGCGGCGCGGATCGCGCCGGCGACCATCGCGCAGAGGCTCAAACACCTAGGCCGGTTTGCCGGCGAGGTGCAGGCTGCGCCGTGGGCGGTCGATGGTCGCGCCATCCAGGCGTGGCTCGATGGCCTCGACGTCGCTCCACTGACACGGCAGGCCCACCGCACGAGCATGCGGGCGTTCTATCGCTGGGGCCACGGTCAGCAGCTGATCGCGACAAACCCCGCAGCGGCGCCCGAGCGACACCCGCTGTACCGAGGCGCGCCAGCAGAGTGGGCTCCCGAGCTAGAGGCCTACATGCGAGCGGGCCGCGCTCAGGGCAGGCCGGCGAGCACGCTCGCGACGCGGCGGGCGCAGCTGGAGAGGTTCGCGCGAGAGCATCGGGGTCAGCATCCCTACTCGCTCACGCTCGATGACCTGCTGGAATGGCTGGCCGGCAAGTCATGGGCAGCTGAGACGCGGCGAGCGATGCGCAGCACGGTGGCTGGGTTCTACGCCTGGGCCGAGGCCACTGGGCGCGTGGAGTCGAGCCCGGCGCGCGAGCTGCCGAGCATCCGACCGGCACAGCCGCGCCCGAGGCCGGCGCTGGAGCACGAGCTGCACGAGGCTCTGGCAAAGTCGTCACCGCGGCAGCGGCTCGCCGTGAGGCTCGCTGCTGAGCTGGGGCTAAGGCGTGCCGAGGGCGCTCAGGTTCACTCGCGCGACGTCGTGCGCATGCCCGGTGACGATCAGTGGTGGCTGCGCGTGCACGGCAAGGGCGCGCGGCAGCGCACCGTGCCGCTCACCGATGACCTGGCGAGCGCGCTGCGCGGGGTGCCGGCAGGGTGGGCATTCCCGAACGGGCAGGGCGGGCACCTGAGCGCCGGCTACCTGTCGAAACAGGTGAGCGAGCTGCTGCCCGAGGGGGTGACGATGCACGCGCTGCGCCATCGGTTCGCGACACAGGCCTACAACGTGGATCGCGACGTGTTCGCGGTGCAGCGGTTCCTCGGTCACGCGAGCCCGACGACGACACAGCGCTACGTGCTGGTGTCGGACAACAACCTGCGCGCCCTCGGCGCTGCCGTCGCGTGCTGAGCCGGCTGAGGGGGCCAGCTGCGGGGCCGGCGGTCAAGCTACACGAACAGCCATAGCCCCCAGATACTCGCGGCAGCACCGCACGCGAGACCGAGCGAGACAATCGCCATGTCGATTCGGAATGCTCGGCGGCGCGCTCTGGGGTTCAGGCTCGACATCATCGCGCTCAGATCGGCTATGCGGGTCACCTCGTCATCTGCGGGCAGGCCGGATGCAGAGCGCAGCTGCTCGGCGGCGCGGATCGGTCGCAGCGCTCGGGCGAGGCCGAGCACGGGGAGCACTGCAGCCGCCACATAGAGCGCTGTGATGCACAGGAGCGGGATCAGCATGACGACAGGCTACGCGGCGCCCCCCAGCGTCGAGTGCGTGGCGCCGTGGCGCGGCGCCCCCCAGCGCTGCGCGGGGTCGCCGGCGAGAATCGCGCTCGGTCAGGAGCTTTCAGGGCGTTCCTGATTCTGACCGCCTGAATCGCCCCCTTTCCCCCGATATTCCCGACTACTCGCCGTAAAAACGAAGGCTGGGGCGGGGTGTCCGTGGCCCCCTCACCAGAAAAAACGGGTCGCGCGAGCGCGTGTTCGCGGGACTACTGCCACACCTGCCACACTGCCACACCTGCGCCATAACATGCCTCTGACCAGGGGTTTTCCTTCGGGCCGCGGTGTGGCGGTTCGCTGCCGCACTGCCACACCTGCCACACCATCTGCCACACACCCGAGCGCGCCCCGCAGCCGGCCCTACCTGCTCGATGCTGCGAGGCGCGCTCTTGTAGTTCGGGTGCGTAGCACCCTGCTCACGCCTTCACGGGATGATCTACCGCCTGTAGATACAATCCCCCCCTGACCCCCCTATAAGGCCCCCACGGTAGCTGAGACGGTAGCACTGTCGATCACCAGGGCGCAAACTTGCCCGCGCCCACCAGCTCGGTGAGCAGCTTTCCCTGAGGGTTTGAGAGGTTGCGGCGGGCCTCTTGGTAGGTGAGGCCCGCGGCCTGCTGCTCGGCCATCCGCTTTCGCATGCGCTGCTCCAGGCGCTGCACTCGCTCCAGTTCGGCATCGTCAGGCTCTGCGAGAGCGTCGGCTACAGCGTCCAGGGTCTCCAGAGAGTGGGCGGTCACCGCGCCTGCTAGGTGCCAGTCCTCGGGGATCAGGTGGGCACGTCCCGCCATGTTCGCGAGAGCTATCGCGATGATGGCCCGATTGAGCAGCAGGCGGCTGTGGATCGGTTCGCGCTCCCCTCGGTGTGCGGCTCGGGTGTCTGCCTCGTGGGCTGCGTTCATGATCGGCAGCGCCTCGACAAACCGCACGGCATCCCACTGGTGCAGGGTCACCTGCACGGCGCGCTGTTCCCCCTCGGGGCGCGGCGCGGCAGCGGCGTCGGGGTCTTCAGCTGCGAGCCATACGAACCGAGCTGCGAGCCCGCCGGCGATGGCCCCCTCACTGAGCAGCGGGGCAGCGCGCCGGGGCTGCACGCCGAGGGTGAGCACGGCGCGGTAGCTGCCAGCGGGGATCGTCACGCCGTCACCCTTGGCGTTCTGCCCGCCGAGGGTTTCGCCTGACATGACCGACTTGACGGTCTCCAGCATCGTGGAGCCGGTGCGGTCGCCCTGCTGGGCGAGCTGCCCCACCTCATCCCAGTGCAGCCACACCGCATGATCCGAGCGCGTGTAGACCAGCTCGGGCTCTGCGTCCTTCGCTGACTGCACTCTGCCGAGCATGGTCGCGATGGCTTCACCGCTGCGAGCGTGGGCGGTCTCGGGTACGTCCTCCCCCACGAATGTGACCGCGCACGCTGCCCCGCGGATCGCGGTTGACTTGCCGGCACCTGAGCGACCCACGAGGGACTGGGCGAGGTTCAGCGGGGTGCCCTCGGGGTGCAGGTCGGATCGGTAACGCACTCGGTAGGGGATCGTCAGCAGGGAGCGGCTGATCGCGGCGGCGAGCAATGCCCACGGTGAGGCGATGCGCCGGCGCGCCTCGTACAGCAGCGCGTGCAGCTCGGGCCTGTCACTCAGCCACAGCTCGCCAGGTGCCGGCATCTGCATGTCGGGCGCCGGCGGCACGGTGGGCACGGTGTCGGTCACGAGGCGGCCCCCATCGTGCGGCGTGCGCTGGCGATGGTGCGCTGAGCTTCGGTCTCGGTGAGGCCGGCGGCGAGTGCGGCACCTTCGAGCAGGTCGAAGGTGAGTGCGTCGTGTCCGTCGCGGATCGCTTGGCAGGCCGCCCAGAACAGGCGGGCATTGCGGGTGCCCTCGGGAGCGTCCTGCACGTGTTTTGCCAGGTGCGCTGCCCGCTGACTGAGCGGGGTGCTCGGCGTGGCCCGGTGAGGGGCAGTGCGGCGCGGCGGGGCAGGGCGTAGAAGCTCCAGCAGGGCCGGCGGGAGGTGCGCCGGCTGTGCTTCATCCCAGCGGTAGGGCTGGCCCGTGGCGGGGTGCAGGCTGGGCGGCATGACGAGATAGCCGGTTTCGGTTTTGACGTCGATGCCGGCAGGGAGCCGGGTCGATGACAGCTGGCCGCCGGGGTTCAGGAAGTACAGGTGTCGCCCGCCCGTGCCGCGCCCTGAGTGCACCGTGAGGGTGCGCGGCAGGGTGCCGCCGGCAGCTGCTGCGAGCGCGTCGAGCTCGCCCCCGTTCTGCGGGTCGATATCGAGCACGAGTAGCGAGCGAGGTACTCGCGCGCCGATGTTGTGCGCCGTGTTGCCGGGCCACCATCGAGAGATCGTCTCGGGGTCGGTGGTGGCGTCTTTGACGCCGTGTCGGGTCACGGGCACTTTGCCGTGCAGCGGGATGATCGCCCAGCCGGCGGCGGCGAGGCGTAGCGCGTCGTCACGAGTGGGCATAGGTACACACCCCCTCGGCGCACCGGGTCGAGCAGCCACGGGGGCAGGTCGAGAGCGCGAGCGAGAGCACTCTGCGGCGCTCTCGGCGGCGACCGGGTGACCAGGGGCCGGCGGTGTCGGCGCGGGCCTCGGCCTGCTCGGCCTCGCGCTCCAGCACGGTGCGCAGCGGGTCATCCGAGGCGAGCAGCTGCGCGCGGTCTCTGAGGCTCTGAGCGTGGCGGAGGATCAGCGCGCGGGCGGGCGACTTCACAGCACACCGCCCGTGGTCGCTTCGAGCTTGACGAGGTAGTCAATGCCGCGGCCTCGCTCGCGCCGTGACAGGCGCAGCGGCACGATGTTGCGGGCGTCGAGCTGGGCGAAGGCGACGCCGACGCGGCGGGAGTTTCTGCCGGCTCGAATGTCAGCCCGGATCGATGCCGAGAGCGCGTAGTACGCGCCGTGCACGAGTCGAGCTGCGAGCGGGGCGTTGTCGGGCAGGTCAGGCACGTGCTCGCGCTGTGACTGCGAGAGCACGTGCCAGGGCTCGCGAGTGGGCGTTGTCGCGGTCATCGGGTCACCGCCTCGCGCGTGCTGGCGGCGATGTACGCATCCAGGTCGCTGCGGCGCATCCGCACGAGCTTGCCCAGCTTGACGATGGTGATGCGTCGCTCTGAGACCAGGCGGCGCAGGAATCGCTCGGACACGCCGAGGTAGGTCGATGCCTCAGGGATTGAGAGCAGGGCGGGGGTGGTCGGTGTTGCGGTCATGGGGGTGCCTTTCAGCCATGACCGACGCTGTGCACGGGTGCAGCGCGCGAGTGCAGCAGACACCCTGAGGGGTGCCTGGCGGGGGTGCCTGTAGGCGGGATCGGCGCTCAGCGCCGGTCAGGGCCGATACGTTCGGCCCACCGTGCCGCGAGAGTGCGGCGGGGTTGCGATCCAGCTATGCCAGGCGCGCTGGTGCCGGGTCGCGGGGGCTGATCGGGCGGCGACGAATCCAGGCGGTCTGCGGCTGGAGAACGTGGCCGAGGTCGCGAGCGGTGAGCACTGCCGTCAGCGCGCGGGCGTCAGCGTCACTGCTGAGCGTGTGCAGGGCGTCGCTGCGGGTGTAGCTCAGCGAGGCCGGCAGGGCGTCGAGCTGGGCGGCAGCGAGGGCGGCGACGTGGGCGCGCTGGGGGTGTGTGGCCGGCAGCAGGCGCGCGGTGAGGGCGACGTGCGGCGACCGCGAGCCGGCGCGGATGCGGTGGGCCTCGCGTTCGGCTGCGATGGTGCTGGCGGTGGCGCTCTCGGCGGCAAGCTTTGTCGCAACGGCGCTGAGGGCGACGAGGGGGGCGACCAGCTCAGCCCAGCTGCGCGGTGCGGTGGTCGGTGTCATGGCGTCCCCCTCTCTCGTGTCGGTGCGGTACGTGGGTGCCTGCTGAGGCTCGTGCAGGCGTTGCGGTGCGACGCTAGCTGACACCTCCGACACGGGGCCGCGCTCCCGCGTCTGCGTTGTGTGCAGTGCGCCGCGAGCCGCGTCCTATCTGCCCTCGTGGTCGCGGGCGAGCTGGTGCAGCTGCGCGCTCGCGGCGGCGAGCAGGTCGGCCAGCTCTGCGAGCGTGCAGGCGTCGTGCACTTCGGCGTGCTCGGCGGTGTGCAGTGTCCAGCGCTCGCCATCGTGGGCGGTCTGCCAGCGGCCCACGCTGAGCCCGCCGGCGAGCTGCTGCGGTGCGCTCTCGTGGAGCCAGCTGGCGGGCTCTGCGCCGTCGCCCCCGTGAGTCCAGGTGTAGCCCTGGCACCAGTCAACCGGGCAGGGGAATCGCTCGTGCAGGTCGTCGGCGCTCATCGGGTGCCCTCTCCGAGTGCGGCGAGTGCTTCACGCATGTCGGGTGCGAGGGTGCGGCGCTTGGCGTAGTGCTGCTCGGTGACGCGCGAGCGGGAGTGCCCGAGGGTGAGCGCTGCGGCGTCGAGCCCGCCGGCGGCGTGGTCAGCGATGGTGGTCGCGACGGTCTTTCGGAACACGTGCGGCACCAGCTCGGGCGAGAGGCCGGCCCACTCGCGCACGGCGCGCAGCTGGCGGTGCACCGAGTGGGAGCCGGTCGGCAGGCCCGTGCTGGTGTGGAACAGGTAGTCCGTGCCGGCGAGGTTCGCGGCCATCGCCAGGCGCTCCAGGGTGGGCACTGCCCAATCGGGGACGATGACCGACCGCATGCCGGCGCGGGTCTTGGTGGTCGGCTGCCAGTGTTTGCGCTGGCCGTGCCCCTCGATGAGCGTGCCGGCGATGGTGACGATCGTGCGCCCGTCTTGGAAGTCAACGTCCTGCACGCGCAGCCCGAGGGCTTCACCGATGCGAGCCGAGGTGGAGAGCATGACGTCGGTGACGTCGAGCAGTAGGCGTGAGGGCTTGGGGCCGCTGCGCTCGGGGCGGTTGCGCCACTGCTCGATGGTCTCGCGGAATCGCCCGAGCTGCATCGGCTCCAGGGTCACGATGGCGCGCTCAGGGCGCGGGTGCACGCGGATCGCCTCGGCCATGTCGAAGGTGAACAGGTCGCGCCTCTTGCCGAGCTTGACGACTTTGCGCAGCGCCACGAGGGCGTTACGGGCCTGTGCTGCACTGTGGGCATGCCACTGCTGGTAGGCGGCATCGAGCAGGCTCGGGCGGATCGCGCCGAGAGGCACCGCGCCGACGCTCGGCACGATGACGCGGCGGATGAGGCGGGCCTGCTCGTGCAGGTACGCGGGCCGCGCCTCGGCGTAGGTCTCTTCTTCGGCTATCAGCGCCTCGCACAGCGCCTCAAACGTGCTGGCGAGGCTCAGCACCCCGCGAGCGTTAGCAGGGGCCACTGACACCCGTGCGGGGTCGATCCACGTGCCCGTGGCGTGGGCAGCGCGCTCGGTGGCGAGCCAGGCCAGCGCTTCGGGCTCAGTGTCGAAGCGGTGCGGGGCGCGGATCGCGCGCCCTTCGAAGCGGTAGAGCGCTTCGAACTTGCCGGACTCGCGCCGGCGCACGGTGCCCCAGCTCGCCGGGCTCTTGCGCTTGCGGGGTGCAGCTGTAGACGGTTTCGGTGCCATGTCGGGTGCCTCTCGGTGTACCCGGGAGCACTCGCGGAGTGCCCACGAGTGCCGCCCGGATGCCGCGGAGAGGTCTGAACTCTTCCCCGATATGCCCTGTGACCAGGGGTTTTGCGGTGGACCTGAGGGGACTCGAACCCCTGACCCCCTGCATGCCATGCAGGTGCGCTACCAGCTGCGCCACAGGCCCGTGGCATACCCGACCGCCGCCGGGGACAACTCGACAAGAGTAGTACACCGACCCGGTGGCGACCAATTCACCGTGGCGGAGCATCCGGGCCACCGCGCAGTGTTGGATAGACGCATGACTGACGCCCCCGTGACCGTCTCCATCACCCGCTCGGTGCCGCCGGAGCGCGCCCGCGAGTTCGCCGCCTGGGCGCGCGCGGGCGAGAACCTTATGAGCCAGTTCCCGGGGTATCTCGGCTCGGGGTGGGTGCGCCCCGACCCCGTGTCGCCCCATTGGCACATGCTGCTGCGCTTCGCCGACGAGCCCAGCCTGCGGGCATGGGAAAACTCAAGCGAGCGCGGTTGGTGGGTCGGCACCGTCAAAGAGTTTGCCGCGAACCAGCGCGTCGAAGAGCGCACCGGCATCGAGGGCTGGTTCGACGAGCCGAGCCGCGTCGACGTCATCGCTCCCCCGCCGCCCGCGCCGCCGCGGTGGAAGCAGATGATCGCCATCATCCTCGTCTTCTACCCGCTGAGCCTCGGCACGAACGCCGCTATCGACCCGTTCACCGGCGAGTGGCCGCTCCTGCTGCGCGTACTGCTGCTCGTGCTCATCGTCTCGCCGATCATGACCTACCTGGCGCTACCGTTTGTCACGCGCACGTTGCGCCCGTGGCTGATGAGAGGGCGCGTCTAAGCCCAAACCAGAGGGAGCGTCTCCCCGTAGTGCGTGGCAAGCACCCCGAGTGAGGTGCGATGCGCGATCACGCCGAGGCCACCGTGTGGTAGGTTTCTTCACGTATCCTGGGGGGGCTCAGCACATGGTCCTGCCCGCCTGTCCACCACCCTTGGAGAGCTTCATGAACGCTCGACCCGCTGCTCCTGTCGCGCGACACACTGCGACATCTCACGTCCGCGGAAGCCGTGTCGGCGCTGGATGGGCCCGGTCGGCAGCGGCAGTCACCATGGTCGCCGCCATGCTGTCACTGGGGGCACTTCCCGCCTCCGCCGGCTCGGTCATCGACACCATCGATGTCGGCGACGGCCCCGTCGGGGTGGCCTTCACCCCCGACGGTACCAGTGCCTACGTCGTCAACGATAGTGGCGACTCCGTGTCGGTCGTCGATGTCGCCACCGGCACCCCCACCGGCCCAGACATCTCCGTCGGCGACAGGCCGGCCGTCGTGGCCTTCAGCGCCGATGGCGCCACCGCTTACGTCACGGTGAGGAACCAAAACGAGGTGGCGGTGATCGATGTCGCCACCGACACCACTGGAACCCCCATCGGAGTCGGTGCTCGACCGCAGGGGATCGCGCTCAGCCCTGACGGGAGCACCCTCTATGTGGCGAACAGCACCGCCGGTTCCGTGTCGGTGATCGACGTCGCCACCGGCACCGAAACCGGCACCATCACCGTGGGCGCCACGCCATTCGTTCCGGCGTTCTCCCCCGACGGCACCACCGCCTACGTCACCAACAACTCCGACGACACGGTGTCGGTGATCGATGTCGCCACCGGCACCGAAACCGGCACCATCACCGTCGGCGAGGCCCCGACCTGGGTGGCGTTCACCCCCGACGGCGCCACCGCCTACGTCACCAACAGGAGCGACGACACGGTGTCGGTGATCGACGTCGCCACCGGCACCGTCGACACCACCATCACCGTCGGCGACGGCCCGGTCGGGTTGGCGTTCACCCCCGACGGCACCACCGCCTACGTCGTCAACCAGCGCGACGGCACGGTGTCGGTCATCGACGTCGCCACCGGCACCGTCACGGGCACCCCGATCGACGTCGGCGCTAACCCAGTCGCGGTGGCGTTCACCCCCGATGGCACCACCGCCTACGTGAGCAATTCCGGTGACGACACGGTGTCGGTCATCGCGGTGGACCGGCTGCCAGCATTGGCCGCCCCCTCCAGCTTCCCCCAGGCTGAAGTCGGCACACCGCTGACGTTCACAGCGCCGTTGTCTCTCGGCAGTCCCGCCGCAACCTTCGCCGTCACCGGCGGGGCACTCCCCGACGGCCTGAGCCTGGATGAGACCACCGGCGTCGTGTCGGGCACCCCCACCACCGCCGAAGACTTCAGCTTCACCATCACGGCCACCAACAGCGTCGGAGACGTCTCGCAGACCTACACCGGCACGATCATCGCCGCGACGGAGCTTGCCGCCACCGGGCTCGAGAGCGCGCCGATACTCGGTGCCGCCGCTGCACTCACCCTTGCCGGTGGGATGCTGCTCATCGCGCGTCGTCGCACGACCTGACCCCTGCTGTGCGTCCAGGCACCCCCGGAAGGCTGAGGCTCAGGCGGGTGCCCTGACGGCGTGCGCCTACTCGCCGGCCGGGTGCCCGAGCTCGAGCGGCACCGCCGGGCAGTCTTTCCACAGTCGCTCCAGGGAGTAGAACAACCGCTCCTCCTCGTGGAACACGTGCACGATCACGTCGCCGAAGTCGAGAAGGATCCACCGCCCCTCCGCTCGGCCCTCGCGACGCAGAGTCTTCGACCCCGCCCCGTTAAGCTGACCCTCGACCTCACCGGCGATCGCCTGCACGTTGCGCTCGTTGCGCCCCGTCACGAGCACAAAGACATCGGTGAGGGGCAGCGGCCCCGAGACGTCGAGGGCCACGATGTCCTCCCCCTGCTTGGAATCGGCAGCTCGCGCGGCGAGCTGGGCGAGGTCGAGGGCCTGAGAGGTTGCGGTCACGGGATCCTTGAAGAGTCGGAGACGAGAGGAAGCATTCAGAATAGTCCGTTGACCGCGGCGAGGACGAACAGACCAATCGCGACCACCGCCATGACGACGGTTGACGCGACGAGCACGGTCGTGAGCGTGTTGCCGCTGCGGGGCGGCTTGCCGTTCATCATGCTGTTCGAGCCGGTGTGCCCACTCACCGCGCGGAGGGCGCTGACCGGAGCGGAGTTCGTCGACGTGAGTTCCACATCGCCGGGCTCCAGGTAGTCATCGATGTCAGGTCTGTCGTGGATCGACGGAACCGTGCCCGTGCTCGTCATGATGCGGGGCACTTCGATCATGCCGGTGACGATGATCTCGCCCGTTACCCCCACGGGCCCGCTCAAGGTCGATTCGGGCATCTGTGGCAGCACGAGGGCGTTCGTCGAACTCGACGCAGCGCCCACTTCACGGCTGAAAGTGTTCGCGAAGGGATCCTCGTCGTCGTGCGCCCCGACCGACCAGTGGCCGCCGGTCGGCGCCGAGGAGGGCGGCGCGGTCGAGCGCTCCTCGCCGCCCGCGCGCGGCTCGATGAGGGGTGGCGGGGCCGGTGCCGATGATGGCAGCGGTGCGGGCGACGGCAAGGTGTGGGTCTCGGGAGCGCTGTACTGCGGCGGCGTAGGGGCTTCTGCAGGCGGTACAAGGTTCTCTCCAGGTGGCACCGTGCCGTGCTCCTGAGCCTCTCGCAGAGTGCGCAGCTCACGCCGCGACAGGGTGCGCTCACCGATCACATGCGGGTCCGAACGCTGGCGACCTCCCGGCGGCAGGTCAGCGCCGTGGTGCGACGGTGGCGGCGTCGCGGGGTGCTCGGTGCGATAGTCCAGCGGCGCATCCTCGTCGAGCGTCGTAGAGAACGACGCCCGGCGGGAGGGCTGCTCCGCCGGCGGCCGGAAGTCGCGACGGCGCATGCGTTGCTCGGGCTCGGCGCGCGGAGCAGAAGTGGGCGGTGCGCTGGCGGACGGTGTCGGGCTGACCCACTCGGGTGCCGGCAGCGAGCCCTGCGCCGCCTCGCGGGCGGCGCGCTCGGCCGCCTCGCGGGCGGCGCGGCGGCTCAGTGGTTGCTCGTTGTTCACGCTCATGGTGTGTTGCCTCGGTACAGCCGGTGCTTGGAGATGTACTGCACGACTCCATCGGGGACCAGATACCAGACGGGGAAGCCCTCCTCCACACGGCGTCGGCAGTCCGTCGACGAGATCGCCAGGGCTGGAACTTCGAGCAAGCTTACGTCGCCCTCCGGCAATGCGCGAACGCTCAGCGGATGACCCGGTCGGCTCACAGCGATGAAGTGCGCGAGCTGCCACAGCTCGCGCGCATCCTTCCAGTCGAGGATCTGCGCGATCGCGTCGGCACCGGAGATGAAGAACAGATCGGTATCGGGATGCTCGTCGCGAAGGTCTTGCAGGGTGTCGATCGTGTACGTCGGCCCCACGCGATCCACATCGACACGGCTGACGCGGAAGTTCGGGTTGGACGCGGTCGCGATAACCGACATGAGATAGCGGTGCTCACCAGAGGTCGCATCCGGCTTCTGATAGGGCTGACCGGTCGGCACAAAGACGACCTCATCGAGGTCGAAGTGGTGCGCCACCTCGCTGGCGGCCACCAGGTGCCCGTGGTGGATGGGGTCGAAGGTGCCACCCATCACACCGATACGCTGACGGCGCGTCTCGGTCTTCGTCATGGCGGGGCGGCGAGAAATGATCGACTCGGTAGGCAGCCGGCTCAGTGGCCGGCGTCGTGCCCCGCCTGGTCGCCGGTCGTGCCGCGGGGTGCACCCTTGGTGCTGTGACGATTGGCAACATCGCGGTAGGCAAACGTCACCAGACCCAGCATGAGGAACACGAGCGCCGCGGCGAGACCGATGACGGGCGCCGGCGCGATCAGCGGCGCGAGCTCCTCTTCCGAGGCGAGAATCACACTGGCCAGTGTCGACAACATGACGGCTCCTGAATCGTTGGGTTTCGAGTACCCAATCTACCGTGTCTCAGCCGCGAACCTGCCCGGCGCCGCGCACGATCCACTTCGTGCTCGTCAGCTCGGGCAGCCCCATGGGGCCGCGCGCGTGCAGCTTCTGCGTCGAGATACCGACCTCGGCGCCGAAGCCGAACTCGCCGCCATCGCTGAAGCGCGTCGAGGCATTCACCATGACGACGGCCGAGTCGACCTCAGCGAGAAAGCGCTCAGCGTTGGCCATGTCGCTCGTGATGATCGACTCGGTGTGGTGGGTCGAGTAGCGGCGAATGTGGTCGAGAGCGCCGTCGAGGTCATCGACGACCGCGATCGACAGTTCGAGCGCCATGTGCTCGGTCGCGAAGTCGTCGTCGGTGGCCGTCGCGAGCGACGCGTCGATCGCACGCGCGCGGGCATCGCCCCGCACCGTGACGCCGGATGCCCGCAGCGCCTCGATGACGGGCGGCAAGATGCGGGCTGCCGCATCCCGATGCACCACCACGGTCTCGACCGCGTTGCAGACGCTGGGTCGCTGCACCTTGGCGTTGTGAACGATGTCAACGGCGATCGAGACGTCAGCGCTCGCGTCGAGGTAGATGTGCACGACACCTGCGCCGGTCTCGATCACGGGCACGGTCGATTCGCGCACGACGGTCTGGATGAGGTCGGCGCTGCCGCGCGGAATGAGCACGTCGACGAAGCCGCGCGCGCGCATGAGCTGCTGGGCGCCGGCTCGTCCGAACTCGTCGATCGTCTGCACCGCCTCGGCCGGCAACCCGACGCTCACGAGGGCCTCCTGCAGCAGGCCCACGAGCGCGCGATTCGTGTGCTCGGCGGCGCTGCCCCCGCGCAGCACAACGGCATTGCCGCTCTTGAGTGCCAGCGCGGCGATGTCGACCGTGACATTCGGCCGTGCCTCGTAGATTGCACCGACGACACCGAATGGCACCCGCACCTGGCTCAGTTGCAGACCGTTCGGCAGGCGCGAGCCGCGCACCACATCCCCCACCGGGTCGGGCAGTGCGCGCACGTCGCGCACGGCGGCGGCAAGCCCGGCAAGGCGGTCGGAGTCGAGCCCCAGGCGATCCATCAGGCCCTCGGAGATGCCGTTCTGACGCCCGCGCTCGAGGTCGCGCTCGTTGGCGGGCAGCACGCCGGCGAAGGCGCCGTCGAGGGCGTCTGCGATCGCGGTGAGTACCGCATCCTTGCGCTCCGTCGTGAGGGTGGCGAGAGCGCGTGATGCGGCGACCGAGTCAGCGAGCACCACTTCGAGGGCGGGTTCGAGGCTGCGCGTGTCAGGCGCTCGATCGGTCATGGTCATGCCGACGATTCTACGGCGCGCCCCTGGCTGCTCAGCCAGCCGGCGGGGCGGCGTCAAACCAGGTGCCGACGTTATCGCCACGCAGGGCCGCATCCACGGCGCTCGTCGACGTCACGATCGCCGGAACACCCTGGCTGGCCGCGAACTTCGCCGCACCGATCTTGGTTCCCGCTCCCCCGGTACCGACACCCGCGACGCCGATGTCGCCGAGTTCGATGTGCGCAAGATCATCATCGACGGCAACGTGCCCGATGCGCTGGGCACCCGGCTCGTGCGGCGGCCGGGTGTAGATCGCGTCGACGTCGCTCAGCAGCACCAGCAGATCGGCGCCGACCAGCTCGCACACGAGCGCCGCCAGCCGGTCGTTGTCACCGAAGCGGATCTCCTGCGTCGCCACCGTGTCGTTCTCGTTGACGATCGGCAGAATCCGCAGACCCAACAGCCGCTCCATCGCACGCTGCGCGTTGCTGCGCGGCGTCGCGTTCTCCAGGTCGCCCGCCGTGAGCAGCACCTGCCCTGCGACGATGCCGTACCGGTCGAGGCTCTCCTGATACCGAAAGATGAGCACGTTCTGACCCACGGCGGCCGCTGCCTGCTGGGTCGCCAGATCGGTGGGCCGAGCATCCAGGTTCAGGTACGGGATGCCCGTGGCGATGGCACCGGAGGACACCAGCACGACCTCCGTGCCGCGGGCGTGGGCAGCCGCGAGCGCGTCGACGAGCGGGCCGATCTGCGCAGCGTTGGCGCCGCTGATCGACGAGGAGCCGACCTTGACCACGACCCGACGGGCGTCGGCCACGGTGCGGCGCGCTGCCGGGCTCATTCCTTTGTGCCCTCCTGGTGGGAATCATCACTCTGGGAATCTTCACGCTGGTCGTCGTCTTGCCGCCACAGGCCGGCCTCACGCTCGCGTTCGAGCTCGGCGCGGGCCTCGGCCTTGGCGTCCATGCGGTCGAAGTAATTCGCCCGGCGCTCCTCGCGGGTGAGGCGAGCATTGCCGTCGATGCGAGGGTCAGACCCGCGCGGCGCCGTCATGAGCTCGGCCGCGCTCGTGAGGGTGGGCTCCCAGTCAAAAACCACGCCGTCCTCCCCCCCGATGACGACCGTCGCACCCGCGATGGCTCCCGCCTGGAAGAGCTTGTCCTCCACGCCGAGCTTCGCCAGCCGATCGGCGAGGTAGCCGACGGCCTCGTCGTTGCGGAAGTCGGTCTGGTGCACCCAGCGCTCGGGCTTCGCCCCGCGAATACGGTAGAGCGGGCCGTCCGAGCCGCCCTCGACCGTCACCGTCACCTCGACCTCGTTGACGGCGCGGGGGCGCAGCACAATGCGCTCGCGCGTCGTCGACTCGGCGGCGCGCGCTGACCGGTCGGCCTCGACAAGCTCGGCGAGAGCAAAGGTGAGCGAACGCAGGCCCTCACGACTCACTGCGCTGATGTCGAAGACGCGGTACCCGCGCTCCTCCAGCTCGGGGCGCACGAACTCAGCTAGCTCGCGCCCCTCGGGCACGTCGACCTTATTGAGCGCGACCAGCTGCGGGCGCTCCAGTAGGGGGGTCTGACCCTCCGGCACGGGATACGCCGCGAGTTCGGCGAGGATCACATCGAGGTCGCTCAGCGGGTCGCGCCCCGGCTCGAGCGTCGCGCAGTCCAGCACGTGCAACAGGGCAGTGCAGCGCTCCACGTGCCGCAGGAACTCGAGACCGAGCCCTTTGCCCTCACTCGCGCCCTCGATGAGGCCAGGAACGTCGGCGACCGTGAACCGAGACTCTCCCGACTCGACGACGCCCAGGTTGGGGTGCAGGGTCGTAAACGGGTAGTCGGCGATCTTCGGCTTCGCCGCCGAGATCGACGCGATGAGACTCGATTTGCCGGCGCTCGGGTAGCCGACAAGTGCGACGTCGGCGACGGTCTTGAGCTCGAGCTGAATGTCGCCCATCCAGCCGGGCGTGCCCAGCAGGGCGAAACCGGGCGCCTTGCGCTTCGTCGTCGCGAGCGCCGCATTTCCCAGGCCGCCCTGACCGCCGGGGGCGACGACGATGCGCATGCCCTCTGCGTCCAGGTCGACCAGCTCGGTGCCGTCCGCATCGCGCACGACTGTGCCGACGGGGACGTTGAGCACCAGATCCTCACCCGAGAAGCCCGAACGGTTGTCGCCCATGCCGGGGCCGCCGTTGTCGCTCGTGCGGTGTGGGCGCCGGTGGTACGGCAGCAGAGTCGTCTCCTGGCTGGAGGCGACCAGCACGATGTCGCCGCCGTCACCACCGTTGCCACCGTCCGGGCCGGCGAGCGGCTTGAACTTCTCGCGGCGCACCGACACGCAGCCGTGACCGCCATGGCCAGCGGTCAGGTGGAGGGTGACGCGGTCGACGAACGTCGCCATATGCGCGAACCTCCTTCAGGTTGGGTGCTCGATCCCCGTCTCAGGTGATCGGGGTGCCGGGCGGAGTGGTGCTGCGGGGTCGGAACGGCCCCTAACGGAAGAATGGGCGGGCCGAAGCCCGCCCATCCTCACCGAAAACTGTGCGAAACGTCAGGCGCTCGCCACGATGTTGACGACCTTGCGGCGACCCTTGGCGCCGAACTCGACCGCGCCCGCCTCGAGAGCGAACAGCGTGTCGTCGCCGCCACGGCCGACGCCCGCGCCGGGGTGGAAGTGCGTGCCGCGCTGGCGGACGATGATCTCGCCAGCCTTGACGACCTGGCCGCCGAAACGCTTCACGCCCAGGTACTGTGCGTTCGAATCGCGACCGTTACGGGTAGACGATGCGCCCTTTTTGTGTGCCATGTGTCTCTCGCGACCCTTCTTACTTGATGCCGGTGATCTTGACGCGGGTCAGGTCAGCGCGGAAACCCTGGCGCTTCTTGTACCCGGTCTTGTTCTTGAACTTCTGGATGACGATCTTCGGGCCGCGGAGGTCGCCCACCACCTCGGCGGTGACGGTGATCTTCGCGAGCTTCTTCGCGTCGGTCGTGACCGTGTCACCGTCGACGTGCAGGACGGGGGTGAGCTGAATCGTGCCGTCCTCGCCCGCCTTGACGCGGTCGAGCACGACAACGGTGCCCACCTCAACCTTTTCCTGACGCCCACCGGCGCGCACAACTGCGTAGACCACTGTTTACCCTTACTTCTCGTCGAAGAGATGAAGCTGAAGATGGCGGTGTTTCGCGCGGGCACAACCCAGCACACACCAACAGTCAAGAATAGCCGACGCGGGGATGGGCGGTCAAACTGGCGTCGTGGGTCTGCGGGGAGTCGGAGGCTGGTGGAGAGCCGCTCGGGGTCGCCGCTCGGGGTCGCCGCTCGGGGTCGCCGCTCGGGGTCGCCGCTCGGGGTCGCCGCTCGGGGTCGCC
>Ga0008838_100502_pt1 | contig 35837 bp, 34 predicted proteins | sample HotLakConUCCSL28_FD_62212 | JGI IMG/M metagenome (GOLD analysis project Ga0008838, IMG submission 62212) | Hypersaline microbial mat communities from Hot Lake, Washington, USA - Hot Lake Consortium UCC-SL28 (Hybrid Assembly) | ecosystem: Environmental > Aquatic > Thermal springs > Hot (42-90C) ...
AGCGCCGCCAGAGACCCCACGTCCGCGATTGCGTCATTGGATGCCATGTAAAGGCCGTCGCGGCACAGGGTCAGCGTTGCCTTGGGGTTTTCAGAAGAAGTGATCATTGGACAATTCCTTTATTTTACGCGCAGTTGAGCGAGGGCGGTGTTGATGTGGGCTTGGGTAATGTCTCCTTGCCGCGCAAGGATCGCTGCAAGCTGAAGAACCTTCACGACGCTTCGGATTTGACGCGTTGCCGTTCCCTCCGGATTTTCACCAGAGAGGGCGGCGAGCGCGGATGCACACCTGACCCCGTAGGAAGCGGCGATCTGTTGAAGGTCTTGCGCTGTTGCGGCACCGAGGATCAGCTTTGGATCCGCTCTGGTCCATAGCTTTGACAGTCGCTTGAGTTTTTGCGCAAGGCTCATGTCGCCGATCAGCGCAAGGTTTGCGCCAGCCTCTTCACAAGTGATGCGCAGCCATTCAAGACCGGTTTCGCTGAGATTGTTGGCCTCGTCGAAGATAATGGTTGCGCCCGAAAGCTGCCGCCCTTCCCGAAGCGATCGACGGATCGAGGTTTCGTTTTGGTATTCGTATGCAACATGGCAGTGTGAGGCGAGGAGCTCTGCGGGCTCACGATCTCGGGTTTTTCGATTGCCACTCCCTGCCGCGGTGAAGATCAGAACATTGCTGTTCATCATCTTGAAGTGCTTGGCAGCCTCGGTTTTGCCGATGCCTGGGACACCAGCGATCATCGCCATCTGCGGACCGGGCAGCACCGTGATCAACTCTAGGGCGTCAACAATTTTCTGAGCTGTCGGCGTGGTTACAAAACCTCCAGGCTCAGGTGGCGGATCGGTCTTGGCAAGAGGGATAGGTTCTGGCATGTTTGCCTCCTCTGAGTACGCGGGCTCGCCCGCATTAATGGCATGAGAGGCGGGTTCAGCGCTTCTCATGCCTCATTCCTTTTCTTCAAACCTTCGGTCTTGAATTGTTGCAGCACAGCCAAGATTTTTGGGTCAGAAGAGTGTTCTGAAGTCGGTTTTTTCGATCCGCGCAGCGGTGACGCAAAGTGCCCGGCGACAACTTTGCTGTTTTCGACTTCTGTCGAAGCGGTGTCGCATCCGCCTTCGTCCAGTTCTGCAAGAAGTTGCTGATATTCATTAACAGCCAATAGATTGGTCGCGGCGTCTGCTTCCTGGGCCGCTTTTCGGGCAGCCTTCTTGTTCTTGCTCGCCTGTTGGACGCCTTCGGAGCTGTCATAATCTCCGCGCTTTACGTGCGCGATGTCAGCACAGATAAGCCGCATACTCTCGTCATAAGCTACGCCTGGAGCGCTGAAGTTGGTCGGATCATATCCGAACAGAACCTTCTTTTTCTTTTCGTGGTGCGGCATCAGTGCGTTCACCGATGTATGATCACCGTAAACCCAGTTGTTGATCTTGATGCGGCCATTGAGGTCAACGGCCCGCCATTCGTAAGTCAGGCTGGCATGATAGAGCTGTTGCTCCGTCGCTTTGCGCAATACTCGACCCGCCATAAGATCATTGAATTGCTGATCGTAAGAACGCCCATTCGCGCCTTGGTTGCGCCGTCCTGTCTCTGTATTGTGCCGTTCGACCTCGCGCGTGATCACAGAACGCGCGAACTCAAAAGTCACGGGAGTGATGCTGCTATCAGGCTTTTCGCCAACGCTGTGGCCAGCATGCGCGCCTTTGAACTCAGGTCGATCATCTATGCTGCGTGATAGGGTTCGAAAGGTTCGCTCCGCCTCCTTGGCGCGACCATTCCTTGGAAGTGCGAAGTGCATCTTGATGCCCAATAGAGCACAAACACCGGGCGGCGTTGTGCCGACCTCCAGCTTGCGCTTCTTTCTGAAATGGGTTGGGTTGCCGCCAGCAATGAGGTTCCCGGCGAAGGCGCGGCCATTGTCAGTGTACAGCTTGTCAAACAGGCCATATTTACGCACGGTCTCGACGATAAGCGCCTTGGTTGTAGCGGCATCTTCGGCTGAGGCCAGCTTCCAGCCAAGAATCTTGGTGGATGCCACATCAACCAGAGCCAAGAAGGTAGGCCGAAGCGGGCTGCCATTCGTCCCCTCGATGAAGAAATCAAGCGTCCGGCCATCCAGCGAAACCCATTCCAGAGCGTGAATGCTTGTCTTGTCGCGCAACACAGGCTGCGAAAGCCGCTTCTGCGCCTCCTTCTGGCCCACCCGTGCAGTCAGCCTTTCGGTGTATGGCAGCGCCTTCCAGCGGCGATTGACTGTTTCATATGCAGGCCAGCGCCAGCCCTGCTTCTGCGCCACATCGCGCGTATCACGCCACGCTTGAATGATCGGGAAATCCTGATGGGCGAGATGGATCGTCTTCAAGAAGAATTTCCAAGCGGCTTCGCTCATCTCCGCCTCCACCGTCCTTCCGGTATGTGCGGTGAGGAGTGCGGGGGCGTAGTTGATTTGGTCAACACCTTTCAGCGCGGCGAGAAGGCGTTTCAGCGACGCAACTGAGAGCATATCACCATTGAACTGCGCGCTCAGGCGCCCATGGCAGTCGGCCCACTTAACCCCGCTGTCGCGTAGCTGTTGGAGCGCGCATGCAATCTTTGCCTTGCGCTCAGCATCGGCGCGGCGTGTCGGTGCGGCCGCCAGGAAGGCTTCCCAAGCATCGCCGTCCCACTCACCTTGCGCCCGACCATCCTTTGGGCCAAGCGCCGCCGCAAATGCCTGAAGCTCCGGTTGCGGCAGCTCTGCGGGGTCGATCACCAGCCTTTCGCCGCCTGGACATGGTTGGCGGTGAACGGTGATCCCATTACGCTCAAGCCACTTTCGGGCAGATGTTTTGTCGCGCGGTATCGCCCCAACACCAAGGAGTTCTTTTACTGGTGTCATGGCGCGTCTCGCCTTTTGGCTTCGCAGTATACACGCTCCACCAACGCCGCTGCTTTCGGTCCTGCCCAGTCGCCGATCAGAGCTTTTCTCACATTCTGCTTTGCAAAGCCGTTTTTTCGTGCCCAGCCCGATAGGGTTTGACCCTGCATAACCAGCAAGCCCATGACCTCTTTCAAGAGTTCTGGAGATGGTGTAGGGTGTTGATAGGCAATCATGCATCGACCTCGTGGGTTTGCATGTAAACTATGTCATCGACATATTCAAGTCAAGGGGGCTTCATGGGGACTACCACCGACGATTTAATCGACCAGTTGAAGGAAAAGTTCGCGGTCGAAACCGATGCGGACCTCGCGCGGAAGCTCCGGGTGGATAAGAGCACTGTCTCATCTTGGCGGCGCAGGGATGGACTGCCCGCCCGGTTCCAAAAAATCCTAGAGGTTGGCCTTTCGGCGCAATCGGTGCAGGCACCGCCGCTTGAATGGGGCGAAGAAGAGAAAAAGGCATTCTCGCTCGCCCTATTTCGTTATTGCCGCCTATACGCAGACATCGTGAAGCGTGGCGAGTTCCGAGACCTTGCCAACTTGTTCCCCGGTGGTATGGGGGCTTTCTGGGTGTTGATGTCTCAGGCACACAGAGACCTGATCAGTCGGCAAGGCTCAGGCCAGCACAGCCTCGATACGGCCCTGAGCTTGTGCATCTACGATGACCTCGAATACGGCTCTGGCGCAATCGAGAGAGATCTGTCTCTTGTGCCCAGCCATATGAGACCGGCTCAGGCCGCCGATGACCGCCCGTCAGACAAAAAATGAGGTGTGGGGTGTGGGCAACTTGCCCACACCCCCTCAGTTGGCCATCATTGATTTTTAAGCGTTTTTCGCGCCAGCTTCGAAGGCCCATACCCCCCCAAATCGCGCGCCAGCATGCTCCCGTATCAAATCAAGTGACAGCGTTCCCGCTAAGTCATTGATTTGTAACGGTCGAAAATTCGCGGCTGGATCAAATCAAGTGACCGCCCACACCAGCCCGGTGCAATCATCGCGCTTGATCCAGATTTCCGGGCCACCCAGTTCGGCGCTCAACCGGTCCAGACGTTCCAGAGGGGTTGGAAAATGACCAAGCCGATACCGCGGAAAGCGTGCAAGATGCATTGTGTTTATCCTGTCCTGTTCATATCAATATGTGAAACACGGAATTTACCCTTGTTCAAATGCCAATATGCGACATAAACATGCACAAATTGCATATAGGAGTGCAAATGCGGTTGGAGTGGATAGAAGATATTCTGGCTGTGGCCGAGAATGGGTCGTTCCAGATGGCTTGTGAAAAGCGCAATGTCTCGCAGCCTGCTTTTTCGCGCCGGATACGGCAGATTGAACAGGCCTTGGGTGTTACGCTGTTTGACCGCAGCACCCGGCCCGCGCGGCTGGCCCCGCATATTCAGGACCAGCTTGACCGGATGCGCGACCTGTCCGCCGGGCTGCGCGATCTGGCGGCGGCCATGCAAGACAAGGACGGCACGCGGCGGCGGCGCATCGTCATCGCCTCGCAACATGCGATTGCGGCCACATCAACCCCCGAAATCATGGGCCGCTTTGCCGATCTGGATATCGACACACGTTTGCGTTCAGCAAACCGCGACGATTGTCTGGCGCAGGTGATGACGCGCCGCGCCGATATAGCCTTTATCCATGATGTGATGGGAGCCGAAGAAATCCCCGGTTCGGATTTTCTGGACATTGCGACCATGGGGCGCGAAACCCTGATCCCGGTTTTCGCGGGTGACAAGTTGGCGCTTTTGAACGATGCCTACAGCCATGGCGAATTGCCGGTGATCGCCTACCCGTCGGATGTGTTCCTGGGGCAGGTGCAAAGACGGGTCATCTTTCCACGATTGATCCGTGTTGGTCGGGTGCGCCCCCGGCTGGAAACCGCGCTTACACTTGCCGCGCTGGAATTTGCGCGCACGGGCTTTGCGATCGCGTGGATACCAGAGCCGCTTGCGCGAGACGAAATCCGGGATGGGCGGCTGGTTGACCTAAGCGCGACGTTGCCTTCTGTCCCGATGACGCTGATCGCCGCCCGGTTAAGCGATACGGTAACGCCGATTGTCCGCGATGTCTGGCAACGGATTGTCCAGCATCCGCCGGCGCCGCATGGCCAAGGCGCTGTGCGGCACAAGAACGGGGGTCGCAATCCGGACTCGTGATACGGCTTGCAACATGGGCATCAATAATATATCGTAAAACGACGATATACGATACTGCTTCCGGTCAACATGGTGCAACAGCTCGAAAACCCTGAAGATGCGCAACTTGCGGCGCTGGCGAAAGCCCTGGGGCATCCGGCCCGGCTGCGCATCTTGCGGCTGCTGGCGCAAACGCCGGGCTGCATTGGGGGCGATATCGTGGGCGCGGTTGGGCTTGCGCAATCCACAGTGTCGGAACATCTGCGCATTCTGAAAGACGCCGGCGTGATCGCAGGCCAGATCGACCCGCCGCGCGTGTGCTATTCGCTTAGCCCCGGTGCGCTTGTGCCGCTTGCCGCCCTGATCGGCGTGCTCGAGGCCGCGCCGACGGGCGATGCGTGCTGCACCCCACCCACCGCCACCGAAGGATAAGCCATGTCCCTGTTCGACCGTTACCTGTCCGTCTGGGTTGCGCTGTGCATCATCACCGGCATCGTTCTGGCAATGCTCCTGCCGGGTCTGTTCGCGACACTCGCCGCGCTGGAATACGCGTCGGTCAACCTGGTCGTGGCGGTGCTGATCTGGGCGATGGTCTACCCGATGATGGTCGCGGTCGACCTTGGCGCGCTGAAGGGCGTAGGTCAGCGGCCAAGGGGCCTGATCATTACCGTGGTGGTGAATTGGCTGATAAAGCCCTTCACCATGGCGGCCCTTGGTGTGCTGTTTTTTGAGCATGTCTTCGCGGGTATGATCGACCCTGCCGATGCGGGCGAGTATATTGCCGGGCTTATCTTGCTGGGCGCGGCCCCTTGCACGGCGATGGTATTCGTCTGGTCGCAACTGACCAAGGGCGACCCGAACTATACGCTGGTTCAGGTGTCGTTGAACGATGTCATCATGGTGTTCGCCTTCGCGCCCATCGTAGCGGTGTTGTTGGGTGTGACCGATATTGCCGTGCCATGGGAAACGCTGGTTTTGTCCGTGGTCCTTTACGTCGTTTTGCCGCTTGTGGCCGGTGTTGCCACCCGGTCGTGGCTGATGCGCCGCGAAGGGGAAAGCGCCGTCGCCCGCTTTACCGCGCAGATCAAGCCAGCCTCTATTGTTGGGCTGCTGCTGACGGTGGTGCTGCTGTTCGGGTTTCAGGGCAATGTCATTCTGGATAATCCGGTGCTGATCTTGGTGTTGGCCACGCCCATCCTGATCCAGTCTTATGCGATGTTCGCGTTGGCCTATGGCTGGGCTTGGGTTTGGCGCGTGCCGCATAAGGTTGCCGCACCCTGCGCGCTGATCGGAACATCGAATTTCTTTGAACTGGCGGTGGCTGTCGCCATCGGGCTGTTCGGCCTGAATTCCGGCGCGGCACTGGTCACGGTTGTCGGCGTGCTGGTCGAAGTGCCGGTGATGCTGTCGCTCGTCTGGTTCGCCAACCGCACCCGCGAGCGCTTTCCCGCATGAGTGACACACCCCAGCTAAACGCCGCCGCTTTTGCCGCAATCGACCGTGATCGCTTGTTGACCCCAGCCCTTGCAACCCATGCGCCGCGTATCCTGATCCTGTATGGATCGCTGCGCGCGCGGTCGTTCAGCCGCCTGACCGCCGAAGAAGGCGCGCGCATTCTGATGCGGCTGGGCGCAGAGGTGCGGTTCTTTCACCCGTCCGGTCTGCCCTTGGTGGATGACGGTGTCGATGCCCGCCATCCCAAGGTGCGCGAATTGCGCGATCTTGTGGCTTGGTCCGAAGGCATGGTGTGGTCCAGCCCCGAACGCCACGGCGCGATGACGGGCCTGATGAAAACGCAAATTGACTGGATACCCTTGTCAGAGGGGGCCGTGCGCCCGACACAAGGCAAGACGCTGGCGGTTATGCAGGTCTCTGGCGGGTCGCAAAGCTTCAACGCGGTGAACCAGATGCGGCTCTTGGGGCGTTGGATGCGGCTTTTGACCATTCCCAACCAATCCTCTGTCGCCAAGGCCTTTCTTGAATTCGACGAAGAGGGGCGGATGAAACCATCAGCCTATTACGATCGCATCGTCGATGTCATGGAAGAGCTGGTGAAATTCACGCTTCTGACGCGTGATCGGGCCGAGTATTTGGTAGATCGTTATTCCGAACGCCGCGAAAGCGCGGTAGAGCTGTCGGCGCGGGTCAACCAATCCACGCTCTAGGCGCAGGCCGTGGCATTCCTGCATTTTAGGGTTGTTCCGGGCGCGGTGCATGGGCATGCTTGACCAAGCCCCAGTATTCCGTGGTTTCCGTGCCAAAAATTCTGCACACCGCTGATATTCATCTTGATTCCCCGTTGCGGTCGCTTGCCCTGCGCGATGAGGCCCTGCACGACAGGGTGCAGGCGGCCACGCGGATGGCATTTACCCGGCTGGTCGATACCGCGCTGGCCGAACAGGTCTTGGCGCTGCTGATTGCGGGCGATCTGTTTGACGGGCGCGCCCGGAGCGCGCGCACCGCCGCGTTCCTGACCGCGCAGCTTGAGCGCCTGCGCGGCGCGGGTATCCGGGTGTTTTACATCAAGGGCAATCACGACGCGGAAAACCCGCTGAGCGGTGCGCTGGACCTGCCGGAAAATGTGCATGTGTTCGATGCGCGCGGCGGCTGCGTGCAACTGACAGACACCATCTGGATACACGGTGTCAGCTTTGCAAAGGCCGAAGCACCCGACAGCCTGTTGCCACGCTTTCCCGCGCCGGTGCCGGGGGCGGTCAATATCGCGATGCTGCATACCTCTCTGGCGGGGGCGGCGGGCCACGACACCTACGCCCCGTGCCGCCTGTCCGATCTGACCGGCATGGGGTTCGATTACTGGGCCTTGGGCCACATCCACAAACGACAGGTTCATGCAAGCGACCCGTGGGTGGTGATGCCCGGCATCCCGCAGGGCCGCGACATTGGCGAAGCCGGGCCGAAATCTGCAACCCTGCTGCGCATTTCGGATGATGGAATCGCGCTGTCCGAGGTGCCGAGTTCGGTTGTCGAATTCACGCTGTCTTCGCTCGACATTTCGAATGTGGATAGTGATGACGCCCTGCGCACGGCGCTGCGCCGCCATATTCACGCGCTGGCAGAGGGGTTGACCGCGGGGTCCGGCGTGCTGCGCCTGACATTGAGCGGCACACCGCCGCGTCATTGGCATATCCTGCGCGACCGGGACTATTGGGTCGAAACCGTCGCCGCCTTGCTACAGGATAGCGGCAAGCTGTGGCTGGACAAACTGCTGCTAGAGCTTGACGCCCCGGGCAACGCTACGCCAAGCGGCAGCGCAACGGCGGAATTGGGCCGGCTGATGCAGGGGATCGGCACAGAACCCGCCTTCGCCGCCGCCGCCCGCGCCGAGATTGAAGAGTTGACCGGGGATCTGCCCGCCTCTGTGCGGGCGGCGTTGCTGGACGGTCCCGATGCACCCGACAGGCTGGCCGAAACCCTGTCGCAAAGCGGAGCGCGCCGGGTTCTGGCGCGCTTGAAAGGGGCCGAGGGCTGATGCGGTTGCGACGCCTCTCGCTGGATCGCTTCGGCCATTTCACCGGCCATGCGCTGGATTTCGGCCCTGCAAGCGCGCGCCCCGATTTCCATATTGTCTATGGCCCGAACGAAGCCGGGAAAACCACCACGATGGAAGCGGCCTTGCGGCTGTTCTACGGGTTTCAGCATGTCGAACCCTATGCGTTCAAACACCAGCGCGCCAATTTGCAGGTCAGCGCCGAGATAGAGATTGACGGCACGCCCCGCAGCTTTACCCGCTTGCCAAAGCGCAGCGGCAACTTGGTCAATGGGCATGGCAATGCGCTGCCAGAGGCCGCGCTGGCCGCGCATCTGGGCGGTATGGCCGAAGAGGATTATCGCAACCTGCTGTGTCTGGATGATGCCACCATCGAACGCGGCGGCGAGGAAATCGTGCAGGCCCGCGGCGATACGGGGCGACTGCTGTTTTCCGCAGCCGCCGGGCTTGCGCATTTAAGCAGCGTTCTGGATGCCGTGCGCACCGAGGCCGATGAGATTTGGCGCAAGCGCGCCAGCAAGACCCGCATCGCCGTGCTGAAGCGTGACTTGGCCGATGTTGAAAAAGCCATTCGCGCGCAGGACGTGACCGCCAGCGCATGGCAGGCTTTGAAAAAGACAGCGGCGGAAGCGGTCCGCTCTGAAGCGGTGGCCCGCGAGGCGCGTCACGCCGTGCAGGCCGATGCCGCCGCATTGGAGGGCAAGCGCCGCGCCTTGCCGCTTTTGGTCGAACTGGATGCGCTGCGCGACGATCTTGCCCCGTTTGCCGATTATCCCGATCATCTGGGCTTTGATCTGGAAGCGCTGGTCACGCTCAAGACTGACCAAAGCCGTGCCGAGGGTGATATCGTGCGGCTTGAACAGGAACTGACCGACCTTGGCGCGCAACGCGCGGCGCTGGTTCTATCGCCCGCGCTGGTGGCCTTGTCGCAGGAACTGGACCTGCTCGACCCGTTGCGCGCGCGCGATGTGTCCGCCGGGTTGGACCTGCCGCGCCGTCGCGACCAACTGGCCCAGACCGAAGCGGCCATGGCGCAAGCCGCCCGCGATCTTGGCGCGCCGACAGGCTGCGACCCGGCTTTGCTGGTGCCAACACAAGCGCAACTGGCCGGGCTGGAGGATGCGCGCGACCGGCTGCGCCAAGCGCGCGCCACGCTGCAAGCCGAAGCACAGGAATTGGCCGAGCTGACCGAAACCCGCGACCGCGCCAAAGCGGCGCTTGATCGGCTGGCGGTGCAAGGGGCGCAACCGGCGGATCTGGGCGCGATCTTGGCCCGGCATGACGCGGACAGGCTGATGCCGGAACATGCCTCTGCGGTGCAGGCCATTGCAACTGCGGAACAGGCCGCGCGGCAGGCTTTGGACCGGCTTGGCCACCCCGGCGCGCGTTTCACGACGATCCCGGACTGCCCGATGACCCCGCTGCGCGCGCGCCAACTGGTCGAGTTGCATAGTGAAATCGCAGGCAAGATTGCACAAGAGCAAGCGCTGCGCGACACCCACCGCGCCGATGCTGCCGCGCGACAAGCGCAGGCCGAGGCGCTGTTGCGCGACAGCGATCTTTGCACCGACGACCGGATTGCGCAAATGCGGGCCGAGCGCGACAGGCTTTGGGCCGACCACAAGCTGGCGTTGTCCGCGCGCACGGCGCAAGCGTTCGAAACCGCTATGCAGGCGCTGGATGGCGCGCAGGAAACCCGCATCGCCCATGCCGCAGAGCTTGGGCAGCTACGCCAGATCGCGCAGGCCAGCGCAGAGGCAAAGGCCCGCGCCGATCAGGCCGATGCAAGGCTGGCCGCTTTGCACAGCGAGCGCGACGCCCTGCTGGCAGAGATTGACGAAGCAGCGGCGCTGTCGGGGCTGCGGACCCCGATCCAGCCCGATGAATGGCTGGATTGGGTTGTGCGCCATGGTGCCGCGCAAGAGGCACAGTTGGCTGCTGCCGCCACGCGCGACGCATATGCAGACACGCTGGCCCGCGCGCAGGCGCTGCGCGATGCGTTGGCACCGCATCTGGATATGGTTGCGCCGGATGTGGCTGGCGCCGTTGCCGCCGCGCGCCGCTTTGCCGAGGCGGACCGCAGCGCCCGCGAAACCCGCGCCGCCGCGCAAGAGGCTTTGCGCCGCGCCGAAGACGCGCTTGCAAAACGGGCTGAGCGCTTTGCAAATTGCCAGCATATCGCGGCAAAGGCCGAGACGGCGTGGCAAGCCGCGGTTGAAGACGCTTTGCGCGGGTCGGTCGCGCCCGAGGGCTTGCTGGCCTCGCTGGAGCCTGTGCGCAACCTTGTCGCCCAGAACGCCGCGCGCAAGGATGCCGCGCAGCGCGTCGGCACCATGGAGCGCGATCAGGCCCTGTTCGCAGAGAAGGTGGCGGCCTTGGCCCAGACACAAGGCATGAGTTTGGGCGCGACACCCGCTGACAGCTTTGCCAAGCTGCGCGCGGCATCGGATACCGCCCGCCGCGCCCAGACCCGCGCGCAAGACTTGGATGGGCAATGTGCCAAGACGCGCGCTGCGCTGGACGAAGCGCGCGCAGCTTTGGCCGAAATCGCGCGCAGGGTCGAAACCTATGCTGCCGAATTCCCGACAAGTGCAGAGACCAGCACGCTTGATGCGCTGCGCGTGACCGCAAATCAGGCCATGCAGGTGATCGAGAAGCGTGTGCAACTGGTGAAGCTGGAACGCGATATCCTGTCAGAACTTGGCGCAGCGACGCTTGCGTCTGCCCGCACAGCGCTAGAGGGGGAAACCCTTGTCACCCTTGGCACCAAGCTGGACCGCGCCCGCGCCGAGCTAGAGCGCGCCGAGCAGGCCTGGACCGCGGCGACAGAAGCGCGTGTGACCGCGCAACAGGCGCTGGCGCAGATCACGGGCGATGCCGGTATTGCCAGCCTGACCGAGCAGCGCAGCACATTGGAATTGCAGCTTCAGGACGCGGTGCAAGAGTATCTGGAATTGTCTTTCGGCCACAGGCTGGCAGATGCGGCCATTCGGCGGTATCGCGACACGCATCGCAGCGGCATGATGGCCGCGACCGAACGGTGTTTTGCGGCCCTGACGCAAGGTGCATATACCCGGCTGACCAGCCAGCCCGACGGGGCAGGGGAAACGCTGCTGGCGGTTGATGCATCGGGCACGGCCAAGCGCGTGGCAGAGATGTCGAAAGGCACCCGGTTCCAGCTTTACCTTGCCTTGCGGGCCGCCGCGCATGAGCAATTGATCGCGCAAGGCACCTGTTTGCCCTTTTTCTGCGACGATATTTTCGAAACTTTCGACGAGGCGCGCACCAGCGCCGCCTGCCGCGTGATGGAGCAAATCGGCACGCGCGGGCAAGCAATCTACCTGACGCATCATCGCCATGTGGTCGAGATCGCGCAACAGGTCTGTGACACGCCGCCAATTTTGCACGAGATTTAGGTCTGGCTTGCCCCCCTTGACAGGCAGGCGCTGCAAGACGATGGTGCAATATGTGACAGGGGCGTCCGCGCAGGCGGGCTGAGAAGCACCCTTCGAACCTGAACCAGATCATGCTGGCGTAGGGAGTCGCGGAAACCGTCCAGCGCCAGAATGGGGCTATGGCGGTTTTGCGTTGCTCCCGCAGGCGTTTGGCGGGAGGATATGATGACAGACCACGGAACCCATTTGGACCAGATGCGCGCACAAGCGCCCTTGGTTCATAACATTACCAATTACGTCGCCATGAATATTATGGCCAATGTCCTTCTGGCGGTGGGCGCGTCGCCCGCGATGGTCCATGCCCGACAGGAAGTGGCCGAATTTGCCGGGCTGGCGCAGGCGCTGACTGTCAATATCGGCACCGCAGACCCCGATTGGGTAGAGGCAATGGCACTTGCCGCGCAGGTCATGACGCAGGCTGGCCGTCCTTGGGTGCTGGACCCGGTCGGCGTGGGTGCAACCCGGTTCCGGCAAGACGCCTGCGCGCGGCTGGTCGATCTGGGGCCAAGCATCATTCGCGGCAACGCATCTGAAATACTGGCGCTGGCCGGGACCGCCGCCGCCGGACGCGGGGCAGATGCCGCCGACAGTGTCGCCGCCGCACAAGAGGCCGCGCTGGCGCTGGCACGGCGCAGCGGGGCGGTGGTTGCCGTCTCTGGCCCCGAGGATTTCGTGACCGATGGACAGCAAAGCTTCCATGTCGCCAACGGACACCCGATGATGCCGCGGATCACGGCGCTGGGCTGTTCGCTCAATGGGGTGATCGCGGCTTTCGCGGTAGCAGCCCCAGCGCTGCCCGCAACTGCTTCGGCGCTGGCCTATTACGGGCTGGCGGGCGAGCAGGCAGGCGCGCGCAGCGAGGGGCCGGGTGGGTTTCAACCCGCGTTTCTGGATGCGCTTTACGGCATGACAGCCAGCGCGCTTGATGCTGGCGCAAAGGTGCGCGCCGCATGATGGGGCCGGTCTATGTCATCACCGACCCCGACGCGCCCTGCCCGGTGGCCATGCAAGCCCGGCTTGCGGCGCAAGGGGGTGCGGGTGCGGTGCAAATCCGCGACAAAACCTTGCCCGATGACGAGTTCACTGCCCTTGTCGCCAGCCTGCTTCCAGAAATGACCGCGCGCGGTGTCATGCTGATCGTGAATGACCGCGTTGATGTGGCGCTGCGCAGTGGTGCCCATGGGCTGCATATCGGGCAGGGCGACGGCGATCCGGCGCAGATCCGCGCGCGTCTGCCACAGGGCATGATCCTTGGCCTGTCGGTCGAGACACTGGCGCAGGCCAAACAAGTGCCGGCGGGCGTGGATTATATCGGTGCAGGGCCGGTGCGGGCGACCGCGACCAAGCCTGATCATGCCGCGCCCATTGGCTTTGACGGGTTGGCGCAGATTGCCGCTGCGGCACGCCTGCCCTGCTACGCGATAGGCGGGATCAAGCCGGGCGATGCGGGGGCGGTCAAGCATGCCGGGTGTGTGGGTATGGCGGTCGTCTCTGCCGTGACCCGCGCGCCAGACCCGGCCCTTGCCACCCGCACCCTGCTGACCGAATGGAGCGATGCATGATCCCGAATATCCTGTCGATTGCCGGGTCGGACCCGTCCGGCGGTGCTGGTATCCAAGCCGACATAAAGGCGATTTCGGCCAATGGTGGCTATGCCATGGCCGCAATCACGGCCCTGACGGCGCAAAACACCCAAGGCGTGCAGGGCGTGCACATGGTTCCGCCCGAATTTGTTGCCGCGCAGATTGCCGCCTTGCGCGCGGATATCCGCATAGATGCCGTCAAGATTGGGATGCTGGGCAGCGCTCAGATGATCGCGGCGGTGCGCGATGCCGTGGCGGGGCTTGGCGTGCCGGTGGTGTTGGACCCTGTCATGGTGGCCAAAGGCGGTGATCGGCTGTTGCAGACAGAGGCCGTGGCCGCCTTGCGTGCGGCGCTGCCCATGGCCAGCGTCCTGACCCCGAACCTGCCAGAGGCCGCCGATCTGCTGGACCGGCCCGAAGCCACGGACCGCGACCAGATCGAAGATCAGGCCAAGGCGCTTCTGGCGCTTGGGCCGGGCGCAGTGCTGCTGAAGGGGGGGCATCTGCCGGGCGCAGACTGCCCTGACCTGCTGGCCACGGCCGATGGGCTGACATGGCTGCCCGGTCCGCGCCATGACACCCGGCGCACGCATGGCACGGGCTGCACGCTGTCTGCGGCGCTGGCCACGCTATTGGGGCATGGTCAGGCGCTGCCGCAGGCGTGTGCCGGGGCCAAGGCCTATGTCGCAGGCGCTATTCGCCATGCCGATGCCTTGTCGGTCGGGCAGGGGCACGGCCCGACACATCATTTTCACGCAGTGAAAGGCTAGTTCCATGAGTTTTATGACACGCGCGCTGGCCGAAACTGCGCCGCTCTGCGCCGCGATGCGCGATATGCCCTTCAACCGTGGTCTGGCCGATGGGTCGTTGCCGCGTGCAGCGTTTCAACGCTACATCATTCAGGATGCGCATTACCTAAATGGGTTTGCCCGGGCCTTGGCGCTTGCCGCCGGGCGCGCGCCAGATGCGCAGGCCGTCAGCCAGCTTGCGGGTTTTGCCGCGGGCACCTTGCAGGCAGAGCACGAATTGCACGCCCATTACATGGGTCTGTTCGGGGTGACCAAAGACGACTTTGCCGCCACCCCGCCCAGCCCGGCTTGTGACCATTACACCAATTTCCTGATTGCCACTTCTGCCACGCGCAGCACGGCTGAAAGCGTGGCTGCCGTGCTGCCCTGTTTCTGGGTGTATCGCGATGTCGGGCGCGCGATCCATGCGTGCGCCGCGCCGGATACCCCCTATCGCGCTTGGATTGACACCTATGTCAGCGACCGCTTCGATGCCGCGGTAGAGGCGTGCTGCGCCGTTGCCGAACGCCTATACGAATCCGCGCAGGGCACCACCCGCGACAGCATGTGCACCATATTCGCGCGCAGCACCTTGCTTGAATGGAGCTTCTGGGACAGCGCTTGGCATGGCCATGCTTGGCCTGATCCGGTGGCAGTGGGGCAGGGGTGAACGCAGCCAAGGCATGGACCCCGATTGCGACAATTGTTCCAAGCCGGGCGGGAAACCCGGCGCAGTGCAATCGTTTTGTCATGGAAGGCTGTTACGAACTGGTTAAGCGGGGTAATCCCCCAATGTCACCAAGCTGTGGACAGGCGCGATGCAGACCATATTCAGTGCTTTTGCCGAATCTCGGATGCAGGATCGTATGTGCCAAGCTCGCGCCGCTTTGTGGAGGCGGAAATGAGCCTGATGGCTGCCCTTGGTGTTGCGGGTTTGACCGGGGTGCATCTGCTCTCGGCAGCGCTTGTGGCTGCGCGTCTGAGGCCTGCCACCGTGACCCGTGTTCACCGCCCGGTTTCCATAACGCTTCTGCGCCCCGTGCATGGGCTGGATGCGTTCGATCTGGAAACGCTGGAAAGCAGCTTTTATCTGGCTTGGCCGGACTATGAGATCATCTTTTGCGCTGCCCATGCCGATGACCCGGTCTGCGAAGCCCTGCGCCAGATGATCGCGCGGCACCCCAACCGCCGCGCCCGGTTGATGATCGGAGAGCACAGGACCACCGCGAACCCAAAGCTGAACAATCTTGAAAAAGGTTGGCGCGCGGCAAGTGGCGAAGTGATCGTCATGGCGGATGCCAACCTGCTTTTGCCGCCCGATTACCTGCAACGCCTGTTCGCCGTCTGGGACGAGGACTGCGCACTGGTCAGCAGCCCGCCCGCAGGCATTCGCCCCGGCAACCTTTGGGGCGCGGTTGAATGCGCCTTTCTGAACGGGTTTCAGGGCCGCTGGCAACTGGCGGCGGACAGTGTCGGTTTGGGCTATGCCCAAGGCAAGACCTTGATGGTGCGCAAGGATTGGCTGGAACAGGCCGGCGGGTTGCAGGCGTTGGGCCGCAACCTTGCCGAAGACGTGGCCTTCACCAAACTGGTGCGCGAACGTGGCGGCAAGGTGCGGCTGACACGGCAAATGTTCGCGCAGCCTGTGGGCGAGCGTCGCGCGCGTGCCGTTTGGGACCGGCAGTTGCGCTGGTCACGGGTGCGGCGCGATGGGTTCGCGGGGCTGTTCGCCTTCGAGATCTTGCTGGGCGGCTTGCCGCCCGCGCTGATGTTGGCCAGCTTTGCCGGGCCTGGCTGGATTCTGCCTTTCCTTGCCTTGTGGTATGGCACGGAATGGGCCTTGTCGCGTGCGGCGGGTTGGCCGCATGGCCCGCGCGACGTGGCCGCCATGGTGCTGCGTGACCTTATGCTGCCCGCGCTCTGGGTCGCCGCCTATGCGCGGCGTGGCTTCGAATGGCGCGGCACGCGGCTGGATGCCGCGCAGCATGATCCAGCTTGAAACGCTCGCCCCTCTGGTCGCGGAGTTCGGCTTGTGGATCGTGGCGGCGGCGGCGATCATAGAAGGGCCGATCGTTACTGTCTTGTCCACGGCACTGGCGCGGCAAGGCTTGCTGCCTTTGGTGCCCTTGGCGGCCATCCTGCTGTTGGGCGATCTGGTGGGGGATTTGCTGCACTATGCCCTTGGCCGACGTGGGCTGGCCCAGATGCCGCGTGCATGGCGGCGGTGGCTGGGGCTTGGCCCGGCGCGCGCGCTCCAACTGACCCGGCATTTCGGGCAGCATGGCGGCAAGACGTTGATGCTGGCCAAGCTGACCCATTCGGTCGGTGCGCCTGTTCTTGTGGCTGCCGGGATGGCCCGGATGCCGGTTGGGCAGTTCTTGGGGTGGAACGCGCTGGCATCGGTTCCCAAAACCGCCGCGCTTATGGCGCTGGGCTGGTATGCGGGCGATGCGTGGCGGCAGATCGAAACATGGCTGGGGCGCTGGACATGGGTTGTCCTGATCTTGCTGGTTGCCTCGCTGGCGCTTTGGTGGCTTTGGAGGAAACGATGGCCGCAAACGTAAGCTGCATCATTCCCGCCTATAATGAAGGCCCGCGCATTGCGCAGGTTCTGGCGGTGGTCCGCGCGCAGCCACTGATTGACGAGGTGATCGTGGTGGACGATGCCTCTGACGATGACACGGCTGCGCAGGTTCTGGCTATGGCGGATGTTACCTTGATCCGGCAGCCCCGCAATGGCGGGAAATCGCGCGCCGTCGCCGCCGGGTTGCGCGCGGCGAAGGGGCGGATCATTCTGTTCTTGGATGCAGATCTGACCGGGCTGGATGCACAGGCCCTGCGGGCCTTGATCCTGCCGGTTGTGACAGGCCGCGCCGATACCACGATCAGCCTGCGTGGCAATGCGCCTTGGCCGTGGCGGCTAATTGGCCTTGATTACATCTCTGGCGAGCGGGCCATGACGCGCGCATTCGCCCCGTGTCCCGATCTGTTGCAAACCCTGCCGCGGTTCGGGATGGAGGTGGCGATGAACCGCCTCTGGCTGGACCGCACCGCCCGGTTGCAAGTGGTCGCTTGGCCCAAGGTCGCCAGCCCCTTGAAGGGCGCGAAGCGCGGCTTTGTGGCCGGGCTTGTTGCGGATATTGCCATGCTGCGCGATATCGTCGCCACCGTCGGTGCCCGCGAGATTCTGGCGCAGATACGCGGCCTGCGGCGCAATCGTATCCAGACCGTGACCGGCAGAGCGCGGCCAGATGCTGTGCAGCACCAAGGCTGAACGAAGAGTCTGCGCATTTAGTCAGACGCGCAGCCCGTCTGTGCCAAAGAAGCTAAGCCGCTCGGGTTCGAACGCCAGCCCGATGCGGTCGCCCGGCCTGACGGGGCTATCGCCTTGAATGCGCGACATGACCTGTCCAAGCGCGCCGCAATCGGTCACGACAAAGCTGTCGGCGCCAAGATATTCGACCACTTCGACACTGCCGGAACACTGGCCCGCGCCCGGTTCGACCATACGGATATGTTCAGGCCGCACCCCTAGATGAACTGCTGGGCCGGTGCCCGCGAAGGGCCCGGTTCCGCCACCGTCCAGATGATACGCGCCCGCATCGGTCCGGCAAGGCAAGATGTTCATCTTGGGGCTGCCGATGAACTGGGCCACGAACAGGTTGGCGGGGCGCTCATACAGCTCTTTCGGGGTGCCGACCTGCGCAATCTTGCCAAATTCCAGCACCACGATACGGTCCGCCAGCGTCATCGCCTCGACCTGATCATGGGTGACGTAAATCATCGTGGCTTGCAGCCGGTGATGCAGCTTGGCGATTTCCAGACGCATCTCGACCCGCAAGGCGGCATCTAGGTTCGACAGCGGTTCGTCGAACAAGAAGGCCGTCGGGTCGCGCACGATACAGCGCCCGATCGCCACGCGCTGCCGCTGCCCGCCTGACAGGTCTTTGGGGCGGCGGTCCAGATAGGGTTCCAGCTTCAGCACCTCTGCGGCCTTGTCGACCTTGGCGGCGATTTCGGCCTTGGATGCGCCAGCGGTTTTCAGCGAAAACCCCATATTGTCGCGCACCGACATATGCGGATATAGCGCATAGCTTTGGAACACCATCGCAAGCCCACGTTTCGAGGGTGGCTCTGCCGTGACATCGCGGCTGTCAATCTCCAGCGTGCCGCGGCTGATGTCTTCCAACCCGCCGATCATGCGCAGCAGCGTGGATTTGCCGCATCCCGAAGGGCCAACGAACACCACGAATTCGCCGTCGTGTATGTCAAGGTCTATGCCTTTGATGACCTGCACCTCGCCGAACCATTTTTCGACTGTGTTCAACCGTATCCTACCCATCACGCACCCCCGTTCGAGGGCGAGGCCCATGCCAGCCAGACCGCCGCCGTCCAAGTAAAACTGCCGCCGCCCGCCGGGTCGCCCGTCAGCGGGTCGTAATATTCGGCAAAGCCGTGTTCGGCCATCAGCGCCGCGGTGCGGGCGCGCAGTTCCTCTGCCTCTGCCTTGTGGCCCATATCGGCCAGTCCCAGCCCGATCAGCATATTGACAATCCCCCATGTCGGACCGCGCCAGTAGCGTTTGGCGTTGAACCAGTCGCTGCCCACCTTTTGGCTGGGCACCGGGTAGCGGCATTGGTCAAAGGCCTGATGCAATTCGTCCAGCATTTGCGCGCTGTCCAGATGCCCATACCAACACAGGAAAGATGCGTTCGACACCGACCCGGTATGATGCCCCGCATTCAGGTTGAACCCGTCAAACACACCCGCGGTGTTGCGCAGTTTTTCGGCACCGGCCGTTAGCTCGGCGGTCCATTGGTCCAACTCGGCGCGGTCCTCGCCCAAGGCATCGGCCAGTGCGGCCAGATCACGATTGGCGCGCAGCAGCACAAAGGTCATCAGCGGGTCGGCCACCTTGAAAGGCTGGTCTTGCGCCACCGCCGCATCATCCCACCCCAAGCCGCGTGCACGCTGCACCAGCCAGATGTAGCGGTCGTAATCGTCCTTTGTGGGCCGCATGGACGCGTCAACATGGGCGGTGTCGCGGCGGGTGTAGTCGCCCACGCCGACCGGGTCAATGGCTTGCATGGCGCTGTCCCAATCGGGCGCATTGTCGCGGCCACCTTCCCACGGGTGCGTGATGAAGATCATGCCATCTGCGTTGCGCCAGCGCATGAACCAGCGATGCCACGCCACCAGCTTGGGGAACAGCGCGGCCATGGGGTTGCGCCCCGCATCCGGGTTTTTGTCGTAGATCATGCGCGCGAATGTGGCGGCAACGGGCGGCTGCGAAATGCCAGAGGACGGGATCGGCCCCTTGCCTTCGGTGCCCCAGACGTCAGGCCCCGGAAAATAACCCGGATCGGGCTTGTGAAACAGGATATGCGGTAACATCCCGTTTGGCCATTGCCCGGAAAACAGCGTTGTCAGTTCCAGCCATGCGCGCTCAATGTCGAATTGGGCAAAGCCCCAAGCGGCAAAGGCGCTGTCCCAGTTCCATTGGTAGGGATACAGGCCAGAGGTCGGCAAAGTGTAGCCGCCACGGTCGTTCTTGCGCAGGATCGCGCGGGCTGCCTGGTCCAAGGCAAGGTGGTCCATTATCGTCATCCTTTCACAGAGCCTGCGGTCAGGCCCTTGGTCATGAAACGTTCCAGCCCCAGAAACAGCGCCATGATGGGCACCGTGGCCACAACGGCCCCGGCCATCAGGTGTTGGCGCGGAATCTCGGAGGAGTTGAGCGAGGCGATGCCCCGTGTCAGCGTAAACTTGGACGGGTCGTCCAGCAGCATGAAGGCCAGCAGGAATTCGTTCCACGCGATCATGAACACGTAAAGCGACACGCTGGCCAGCGCGGGCAGCGCCAGCGGCAAGGTGATTTTCCAGATCACTTGCAGGCGGTTCAGCCCGTCCATCAGCCCGGCTTCTTCCACCTCTGCCGGAAGGCCCCGGAAATAGCCTTGCAGCATATACAGCGCGACCGGAATGGTCGTGACCGGGTAGATCAGCAAAATGCCGAACAAGGTGTTGCGCAACCCGGTCATGGAAAACCCGATATAGATGGGCAATGCCAGCACGATGACGGGCACCATGTAGATCAGCAGGATGGACCGTGAAAACACCGCCTGCCCCTTGAAGCGCAGCCGCGCCACCGCATAGGCGCCCGGCACGCTGAACAGCAGCGTGATGACCACCGTCATCACAGAGATGAACAGCGAATTGACCATGTAGGTGCCGAAATTGTAGCTGGTGAACAGCTCGTAATACGACCGGAACAAGCCCCAGCCCTGCGTCAGGTCCAGCGAGAAATCGAGCGGATTGGCCACCAGTTGTTGCTGGTTCTTCAGGCTGGTCATGACCATGACGTAAAACGGAATAGCCACGATCGCCGTGAAGAAGATATAGCCGAACCCTGTCAGGAAGTGGATAACCGCATCCTCGAATTCGTGGCGCGTCAGGGGGCCGGGGCGCAAGGGCGCGGTCATCTTCGACAGGCCAAGGCCAAAACCCACGCCAACCATCAGCGCGGTGACCAAGCGCAGGCCAAAACCGGCATCCGGCATCATGATCGGCGATGGGCCAGCATAGGTCAGAAGCAGAAGCGCGCCAGCCGATGCCGCCGCCAACAGCCAGCCCCGCAGGCCCGACACGGCGATAATCCCGGCAGGCGCCCCGAAAAACAGCGCAGCAAGGATGCCCGGCCGAACAGCAGCCCCGGTGGCGAAGGCAACGGCAACCGATACCGTTACAGCGACAACAACCATCCACAACGCACCAAGGAACAGGCCCGTCACATAGCCCCGGCGGATCATGCCCATCATAACCCTTCCTCCCGGCTCATGAATTTGAAGAAGAACACGGAGAAGGACAAAAGGCACAGGAAGATGACCACAGCCACCGCCGCACCCGCGCCGATATTCGACACGGCAAAAGCCTGTTCATACACATTCACCGTCAGGGTGCGCGTGCCGGCATTGCCGCCCGTCAACAGGAAAATGTCGTCGAACTTGTTGAAGGTCCAGATAAAGCGCAGCAGGAACAACACGCTTAGAATGCCCAGAAGCTGCGGCATCGACAGATACCAGAATTTCTGGAAGGGCGATGCACCGTCCATATCGGCGGCTTCATACATGTCGCTGTCGATGGCCTGCATCCGGGCAAGGATGAACAGGAAGGACAGCGGAAAGTAACGCCAGATTTCGAACACCGTGACCATGATAAGCGCCAGCGGGCGCTCGCCAAAAAAGTTGATCGCTTGGTCGGTCACGCCCATTTGCACCAACAGCGCATTGGCAGAACCGGAAAACGGGTCGAACAGGATAAGCCACGAAAACGCGACCGCGATGATGGGGGCGACATAGGGGAACAGGTAAAGCCCCCGCAATATGCCCTGCCCGCGAAACGACTTGTTCAGCAATAGCGCCGCGAACAGGCCCACACCCAAGGCCCCCACGGTGCCAAAGACCGTGTAGAACATGGTTACACCGAACACGCCCCAGAATTCTTCGCCGTCAAAGATGCGCGCGAAATTGTCCAGCGTGAAGGTCGTATTGGTCAGGATGCTGTCGGATTGACCGGTCACACGGGGTAGGCTGGCCTCGGCTAGGTCTTCGGTCAGGTCGGCATCCTCTGCGGCCAGCGGAATGATGATGCGTTCGTTATACCCGCCTTCGATCGTGCCGATATCGCAGGTCAGTTCCTGCCCGGTCAGTGCGCAGGGCGCGGGCAGATCACCGCGCAGGGTTACGCCCTCGGGAAATGTGTCGGACAGGGTAACGCCCGTGACCGGAGTTTCTTGGCTGGAATTGCGCAACCGGTATTCAACGCGCAGATCGTCGCCCGCGCCGCGCACGCTTTCGCGCAAGATGGGCGCAGGGGGGCGCAGATCGGCTAACCCGATGGGCTTGAAACTGATCCAAAAGATCGCAAGCAGGGGCAGCAGCACGACCAGCGCGACACTTATCAGCGTCGGCGCAAGCAGGCCCCAGGCAAGCCGGGCCTCGCGCCGGGCAAGCGGCGTAGTACCGTTGGGGGGAACGGCTGACATCGGACAACTCCTGTCAGGGATGGGGCCGCCGCTAGGATGGCGGCCCCGGCAAGGTTACTCGATCGCGGAGAGTTCCGCGTTCATCGCCGCGACAGCGCCTGCCGCGTCAATGCGCCCGTCGATATACTGGCGCACAATGCGGTTGATGGCTTGGCTGTTGATCATCTTCGACGCCAGCGCAAGCTGGCCTTCAGCTACGCCCCAACGCTGCGCAACTTCCAGCCCGCCGACAATCTCGTCAATCATGGCCGGATCATACAGTTCGCCCAAGGGCGCTTTGCGGTCAACGCCGACGGGCAGGGTCGCCCAAAGATCCTTGAACTTGCTGGGTTCTTCCGCCGTGCCCGCACGCACCGGGAACTTGCCCTCGGGGGCAATGGACAGCGTCTGGCCATAGCCCTCATCCATAGAGAACTTGATGAAATCCATCGCGGCATCGGTGTCGGCATCTGTCGTGATCCCGAAATACCGCACATCGCCCCAAGCGGCCCCATCGGGGTTGGATGGGCCAGAGAAATTGGTCACGATACCGGTCAGGCTGGCCAGTTCCGGCGATGTCGGGTCATCATTGATGGTGGGCGGCGCGCTGTCACGCAGGCCAGCCAGTTCGTCCAACACAAAGGGCGACCAGATAATCATCGCCGCATTGCCACTAAAATACAGCGTGCGCGATTGGTCCCAATACAGATCGCCGGGGGGCGAGGCTTCGGCAATCGCCTTGTAGAAGTCCAGCACTTCGATGGTTTTGGCCTCGTCCAGCGGCTGGAACCCATCTGGCCCCACGGGCGAAACGCCATTGGCCAAGAATACATGTTCCAGAACTTGGCTCATGAAGTTTTCATCTACCTTGGTGGCGGCGACGAAGCCATACATTTCCGGCGGGTTGTGCAGCGCGTCTATCGCGGCCAGCACATTGGCATAGCTGGTCGGCGCGTCCAGCCCGGCGGCATCGAACAGGTCTTTGCGATACAGGATCATCTGCGTCCAGCCATCGACCGGGACAGACGCAGTGTTGCCTTCATAGGCGGCCATGGCTATCGCACCGGGCGCGAAAGTGTCGGCGCCCAGATCTTCGACCACTTCGGTCGCGGCGTCGGTGTCCAGAATACCGGCTTCGGCCCATGGCAGCGCATATTGCAAGGTGTGATAGATCACATCGGGCAGATCACCGGCAGCGAAAGCGGCGGTTGCGCGTGTGCCCAAGTCGCTTTCGGTAACCGGGATCACCTCTACCGATACGCCGGTCATGTCCTTGAATTGCGCGGCCATCTCTTCTTGCTTGGCTAGGCGCTCTGGCTGTTCTTCGGTTGTCCAGAAGCGGATCGTGTCTGCCGATGCCGCCAGCGCAGACAGGCTCAGCGCCAGCGCCGTTCCTGTCATCAGCTTGGAAATACGTGTCATTCTCTCTCTCCCTTGGTGCAGTTGGTTGATGGACTACGCCGCACCCGGCGCAACCCCGTGTGACCCGCGCGACTGAAACGCCGCGCGGCCCAATTCTCGCAAATCCTCTGGCGCAGCCCCGCGGCAGCGCCGTATCAGCAGGTTGGCAAGCCGTGCCCCCGCGGCGCGCGTATCGACCCGGTAGGTCGACAGCGGCGGGTCCAGCAGCGTGGTTTCCGGAATGCCGTCATAGGAAATGACCGACAGGTCGGTGCCAATGCGAAGCCCCCTGTGGCGCGCAGCATCATAGACACCCAGCGCCGCCGCATCGACAGAACAGACAATCGCGCTGGGCGGATTGGGCAAGTCCAGCAGGCTCGCGGCAGAGGCCGCGCCCGCAATCCGCGCCATTGCAGGCCGGGCAATCAGTTGCGGGTCATGTTCCAACCCGTTTCGCGCCAATCCGGCCATGAAACCGTCATGGCGCAGCTTGGCATAGGTATAGCCCTCTGCCCCCGGCACAAAGCCGATGCGCTGGTGCCCCAGCCCTGCCAGCAATGTTACCGCGTCCTCGATGGATTTTTCGCTTTCAATGTCGAACCATGCGCAACCTTGCGTGTCAGCGGTCCGGCCATACAGAACGAACGGCACATTGCGCGCGCGCAGAAACTCTATGCGCGGGTCGGTCAGCTTGGTGCGCGGCAGGATGAAACCATCGGCCTTTTTCTCTGCGGTCAGGCGGTCCAGCAATTCCAGCGTCTGGTTGTCGCTGCTGGCGGTCGCGACCGTCAGCGTCCAATCCTCGGCAGAGGCAGCTTCCGACAACCCTGCCAGAAACTCTGCCACGAAGGGACGGTGCGCATCATGTTCATTGACCTGCAACACCAGCCCCAGCGACCGCACGCGCCCTGTGCGAATGGCCTGCGCATGGCTGAGCGGGCGGTAGCCCAGTTTCTCGGCGGCCTTGCGCACGCGCATCCGGGTGCGGTCGGAAATATCGGGATGGTCGTTCAACGCCCGGCTCACCGTGCCCTTGGTCAACCCAAGCTGTGCGGCTAGGTCGACAAGCCGCACCCGTTTGGGCTGCCCAGATCGCGGCGTATCTCCGCAAATTTGCATGTGATTCGTCCTCCCAATTCTGAAATTCGGCTCCGAAACCGGTTTCGGCAACCGCTTTCGCCGAATTTCTTCACTCGGGGCGGATGGCAGGGCTTATGACCGCAGTTGGACTTCGGGCATCTGCACTTATCGTTTGCATAGCTGTGGGGCGCAGAATGGACAGTCTAGCAATGCTTGGCGCGATTGCAGGCGGAGGGTGATTTTGAAAAGCACCCCCTGCAATCCCCGTAAACACGCGACGCGGTTTTTTTATTCTACGCCCCGCGTGCCAACACGGGCCATCCCTTTTGGTCCGGGGAAAAATTTACGCCGTGTGCGCGGATTGCCCACGCGCGATTGCCGCCATACGGAAGGCTTGCACGCAGGTCTTACAGCGCGTTTGGGCATGGGTGGGCCGGGGGCATTGCGGGCAGCCAACCGCCACTAAGCATGACATGTTGCAAAAGCGCGGGCGCGTTTGTCAGTCCGGATCATAGGTCCAGCGATAGGTTGGTGGGGTTGGTCCTTTGTTGCGCCCACCTTGTTCGATCTGCTCCCACGCATGGGCCAGAATCCCGACGCTGCGTGACAATCCGAAAAAGCCCCGCGCCAAAGGCGGCGGGCAGCCAAGTTCGGCATAGATTACCGCCGTCGCCCCGTCGATATTCATCGGCACGGGTTTGCCGCGCTCGGTGGCCAGATGCTCCTCTATTGCGCGGGCTATGCGGGCGACGGCGCCACTGACCACACCTTGGCTGGCCGCCTCATCCACCAGCGCCAGCAGGCGGGGCGCGCGTGGGTCAACAGGTTTGTGAAAGCGGTGGCCGAAGCCCGGCAGATAGCGGCCATGGGTGGCGCGCCATGTGTCGAGTGTTGCGGCCAGGCTATCTGGCCCTGCGTCCAGCGCGCGCTGATACAGCGCGACCGCCTGTTCACCCGCGCCGCCATGCACATCGCCCAGCATGTTCAACCCTGTGGCCATGGCCGATTGCAGCCCCACGCCGCAGGTCGCGGCCATGCGCGCGGCGGCGATGGAGGGGGCTTGCGGGCCATGGTCCACCGCGGCGACAAGCGCGGCCTCGAACAGTTTTGCATGCGGTCCGTCAATCTGTTCGCCCATGACCATCAGCCAGATCATCTGCGCAAAACCCATAGTGCCGATCAGGTCTTGCACCGGCTGGCCGCGCAGATGAATGCGCCCCGGTTCCATGTCGATGATCTTCGTGCGCCACCAATCGGAAACGTCCTTGTTGTCTGTCATGTCACGCCCTCTGCCCGAAAGGTTGCGATGTCTTGCGCGCTATAGCCCAAGTCGCGCAAGATCGCGTCGCTATCTGCGCCGAGGGCAGGGGGCGGTGTTGCAACTGCCGGGCGCACGCCATTTATCAAAGCGCCGATGCGCAACACGTCAATCGCGCGGCCTACGCCGGGCGTGTTGTCGAACCGCGCCAGCAGATCGCGCGTTGTAATCTGCGGATGGGACAGAATATCTGGCACGGACATAACTGCGCCCGCAGGCACGCCGATGGCGTTCAGCGCATCGGCCCAGTCGCTGGCCGGGCGGGTGGTCAGCACGGTTTCCAGTTCGGCGCGCAGGCGCAGGCGGTTGCGCTTGCGGTCTTCGCGCGTGGCAAAATCCGGGTGCTCCAGCAGGTCGGCCCGGCCCAAGTGTTGGGCCAGCGCCTGCCATTGTTCGTCCTTGTTGGCGGCTATGTTCAACAATCCATCGGCGCATTGAAAGGCACCCGACGGGGCAGATGTTGGGTTTTCATTGCCCTGCCGCTCTGGCGTGATCCCGCCGATCAGGTGGTTCGACACGACCCAGCCCATAGTGGCCAGCACCGCATCGACCATGGGAATGTCGATGAAAGCGCCGCGCGGGTTGGCGTTTAGCGCGGCGCAAATGGTCATGGCGGCGGTCAGCCCGCCCACGGTATCGGCAAGCGGATAACCCACGCGGGTTGGGGTGCCGTCCGCCGCGCCCGTCACCGACATGACGCCCGATGCGCCTTGTACGATCTGGTCATAGGCGGGGCGCGTCGCCCATGGCCCGGTTTGGCCAAAGCCCGAGATCGCGCAATAGATCAGGTTCGGGTTCTCTGCCTTGAGCGCGTCAAACCCCAGCCCCAGCCGGTCCATCACGCCGGGGCGAAAATTCTCGACCAGCACATCGGCGCGGCGCACCAACCGACGCAACGCTTCTTTGCCGCGAGGGTCTTTCAGGTTTAACGTCAGCGAGCGTTTGCCCGCATTCTGCGCCAGAAAGCTGATGCCCATTCCCTGCGCCGAAAGCGCAGGGTCCGCGCCAAGGTTGCGGGCCAGATCACCCCGGCCCACGGTTTCTACCTTGATGACATCGGCCCCCAGATGGGCCAGTTGGTGACAGGCAAACGGTCCGGCCAGCACATTCGTCAGGTCCAGAACCGTGATGCCGGCCAGCGGGTCAGTCGCCATCGGCCACGCCCTCGGCGCGTTTGCGGGCTATATAGCCCCGGTAGCTGGGCAACAACACCAGGAGCAGCGCCAGCACCAGCAGACCCAGCGTCAGCGGCCGCTCTAGGATGAACCCGAAACCCTTATACAGCTGCATAGCGCGGGCAAAGTTGTCTTCCAGCATGGTGCCAAGGATGAACCCGATCAGCAGCGGTGCCAGTGGGAAATCGGCAAAGCGCAGGATGGTGGCGACCACGCCAAAGCCCACCAAGATCAGCAGTTCCGTGGAATTGTTCTGACCCAGATAGCTGCCCATCAGGGTGAAGAACAAGATGAACGGAATCAAGAAGGTGCGCGGAATGGTCAGGATCTTGGCGATATAGGGGATCAACGGCAGGTTCAGGATTAGCAGAACCAGATTGCCGATATACATTGAGATGATGACCGCCCAGAACACGTCAGGCGTATCGGTCATCAGCCGTGGCCCCGGTGTGACATTCAACGCCAGCAGCGCGCCCAGCAGAATGGCGGTGGTGCCAGAGCCGGGAATGCCCAGCGTCAGCAGCGGCACAAAAGACCCGGTGCACGCCGCGTTATTGGCGGTTTCCGGCGCCGCCAGCCCTTTCAGAGACCCTTTGCCAAATTCAGCCTGTTCTTCCTTGGTGGCCAAGTTGCGTTCGACCGCGTAGCCCAGAAAGCTGGCGATGGTCGCCCCCGCTCCGGGCAGAACGCCGATGAAAAAGCCCTGCAAGGATTGCCGCCCGATCACGGGGGCAATGATTTTGGCTTCGGCGCGGTTGATGCGCAGGTTGTCGATCTTGCCGCCGTCGCCGCTTGCGGCGCGGGCGGGGTTCATGACCAGAAACAAGGCTTCGGGCAGCGCGAACATGGCCATGGCCAAGGTGATGAAGGAAAAGCCCGATTGCAGGTCCATCATCCCAAAGGTGAAGCGCGGCATGTTCGACAGCGCGCCTTCGCCCACGGTCCCAAGGATCAGGCCCAGAATGGTCATCATCAGCGCCTTGGCGACCTGTCCGGTGCCCGCGAAGGCGGCGATGGCCGACAGGCCCACCACCATCAGCGCGAAATATTCTGCCGAGTGGAACAACAGCGCCACGGATGACAGCGCAGGCGCGAACACCATCAGCAGGATCGCGCCAATGGTGCCGCCCGCGAAACTGGCGATGGCGGCAATGGTCAACGCTTTGCCCGCTTGGCCCTTGCGCGCCATCGGGTAGCCGTCAAAGCTGGTGGCGACTGTGCCTGCCACGCCGGGAGCGTTCAGCAAGATGGAACTGGTCGAGCCCCCGAAAATAGCGCCGTAATAGACGCCCGACAACAAGATCAGCGCCGCGGTTGGATCGCCGATGCCGATGGCCACGGGGATCATGATGGCGATGATGGACATGGGCCCCAGACCCGGCAACATGCCGATCAGGGTGCCGATCAGGCAGCCCAGAACCACCATCAACAGGTTGAACGGGGAAATCGCGGCGGTCAGGCCGATAAGCAAACCTTCAAGCATCTTAGCGTCCCCTTACATGAACATGGCAGGCCAAGGGCGCAGGAATATCCCCAACACCTCTTGCACCAGATACCAGATGGACCCCACGGCAATGCCCGCGACCGGCAGCAGGATGTGAAAGCGCCGCTCGCCCAGCAGCAGCGACCCGATGACCAGAAAACCAACAGTCGCGCCCACAAAGCCCACGGGCCGCAGCATCAGGGCATAAGCAACCATTAGCGCCAGCAGAGCAATGGCCTGCCAGATGTGGTAATCGCCCAAACGTGTCAGGTCGATTGCGCCGTCTTTGGCAGGTTGCGGGCCACCGGGTTTCGGGCTGAACAGCACGATCAGCCCCACGATCAGGCCCAAGACGGTCAAGATCTTTGGGAAGGTCGACGGCCAGATCGGATTGCGCCGCAAAATGGGCGGAAGCGTATCGTCCATGGTGAAGAATGCCGCGTAGCCATACACGCATACAAGCGCGATAAAGGCCAGCGCGATCCAGCGATCGAGCGCCATCGGGTTTCCCCCTTTGTCGATGTTCTGAATGGGATGCGGCTGGCCCAGCACAAGGGCAGGCCAGCCGCGTGGTGGGCTAACAGATCAGAGGAAGCCCAGATCGCGCATCAGGTCGCCCAGTTGCTTTTCCTGCGTTTCAAGGAAGGCGGTGAAATCGTCGCCGGGCCGGTAGATATTGACCAGACCCATGCGCGCGCGCACGGCTTCCCATTCGGGGGTTTCCATCATCGTGGCCAGCATGTCCTGGTAGGCGGTCAGTTGTTCCTCAGGCAGGCCGGGGGCGGCGAAGAAACCGCGCCAGTTCACGAATTCCGCTTCGATGCCTTGCTCGGCAAAGGTGGGGGCTGCGTCATAGGCGGGCACGCGCTCTGGCGCGGTCACGCCCAGAATGCGCACTTCGCCCTGCTCGGCCAGCGCAATCGCTTCCGAGAACCCGGTGGATAGCGCATCAATCTCGCCCGACAGAAGGCCCGCCATGGCCTCGCCGCCCGCGTCATAGCCGATATAGTTGAAGGCGGTCGGGTCTTCGCCCGCGCCCTGCATCACGATGGCGGCGACCAGATGGTCCATCCCGCCGGGAACCGACCCGCCGCCAATGGCGAAATCCATCGGTGCTTCGCGGTAGCTGGCCAGCGCGTCTTCCATGCTTTGCAGCGGGCTGTCCGCGGTCACGACAAGGGCCGCATAATCGCCCACGGTGCCGGCCACCATGGTCAGGTCGCGGAAGCTCTGCGAAATCTCGCCCGTCAGCGCGCGGATCACGATGGGGGTCGAATTGACCATCAGCGTGCCGTGGCTGGACTCGGCATTCTCGATCAGGTTGGCAATGGCCACACCACCGCCGCCGCCCGACAGGTTCTCAAAGGTTGCATTGTCGACCAGCCCGGAATTGACCAGCGCCTCGCCCGTGCCGCGCGCGGTGCCGTCCCAGCCGCCACCAGCGCCGCCGGGGATCAGGAAATGCACGGCATCCATCATCTGCTCGGCTTGTGCCTGAACAGCGCCGCCCAGTGCCACGGTTGCGGTTGCCGCTGCGATGACCGCGCGACGGGTCCACCCAAAGGTGTTCATTGGTATTCCTCCCATTTGACAGGCGGTCCTCTGCCGCCCATGGTTATGTGAAGAACATAGAAAGCTGACAGAAGCCTGACACGGGCGCAAAAGGGACAACGCGTGCGGTATTTGCTGGTCGAAGATAACGCCGAACTGGCCGAGGCCGTGGTCAAGCGGCTGGCGCTGGATGGTCACGCGATAGATCATGCCGCCACATTGGCACAGGCAGAGGACTGTCTTGCCGTTGCCAGCTACGATCTGATCTTGCTGGATGTCATGCTGCCCGATGGCGATGGGCGCGAATTTCTGGTCCGCAGCCGCGCGCATTTGCAAACCCCGGTCATCGTGCTGACCGCACGGGCGCAGGTGTCAGACCGGGTGGGGGCGTTGGATCAGGGGGCGGATGACTACATTACAAAACCGTTCGACTTTTCAGAGTTGGAAGCGCGGTGCCGTGCCGTTCTGCGCCGTAGGGGCGGGTTGGCGCGCAACCAGATCGCGCTTGGCGCGGCATTGTTCGATCCGCTGGCCGGAACCTTGCAATACAACGGTATATCGCTTGCTCTGCGCAGCCGCGAGATTCGCCTGCTGGAAATTTTCGCCCGGCATCCGGGACAGATTCTGTCAAAAGCGCAGGTGATGGATCATTTGTTTTCCTACGATGCAGAGGTGACGGAAAACGCCATAGAGGTCTATGTCGGTCGTCTGCGCCGCCGTATTGATGGCATGGGGCTGCGCATAGAAACGGTGCGCGGTCTTGGGTATCGCATGGATGCGGACGCAGCATGATCCGCACGGCCTCTATCGGGGAACGGCTGACACTTCTGCTGGCGGGTGTTGCCGCGGCCCTTTCGCTGCTCAGTTGGGGCATGGTCACAAGCCTTGCAACGCAAGCCGCAGCAAAAACGCAGGACAACGTTCTCGCGGCCTCGACCACCACGATTGCCGAAACCCTGCGCAGCGAGCAAGGCGAGGTCCGGCTGGAACTGCCCTATGCCGCTTTCGCCATGCTGGGTGCAATCAGCGAAGACAGGGTGTTCTATCGTGTCGAAGCAAGCGGTCGGATGCTGACAGGCTATGAAGACCTGCCCAAGCCATCTGACGGTGCCCTTGGACAGGTCGTCTTTGATACAGGGGCCTATCGCGGTGCCCAGATCCGAATGGCATCTATCACGCGGCTGGTGCTTGTGGGCATAGATCGGGTGGCGGTTACGGTGACAGTGGCGCAAACTCGCGATGGGGTCGATGCGGTCACGTCCGAAATATCTTGGTTGGCCGGTGTCTTGTCCGTGGCGTTTTTCTTGGTGGCCGTGGCATTGTCTGCCGTCGCCGTGCGCGTGTCGCTGCGCCCATTGAACACCATTGCCGCCGCTGTCTCGCGGCGCGGCCCATTCGATTTACGCCCGCTCATGCGCCCGGCCCCGGCAGATCTGGCGCCGCTTCTGGATGCACTCAACCGCCTGATGGAACGCTTGCGCCAGTCCATCAGGCGCTCTGAGGATTTCATCGCCGAAGCCGCGCACCGGGTGCGCACGCCGCTTGCAACGGTGCGCACCCAAGCAGAGATTGCTTTGCGCACCGTGTCTGACGATACCGAGAAAGAACGCCTGCGCCGTATTATTCGCGCGGTTGATGAAAGCGCACGATCTGCCGGGCAGTTGCTGGATCACGCAACGGTCGCCTATCGGGTCGAAGACCTTGCGCGCGACAAGTTGGACCTTGCCGAGATTGCGGCGCTAACTGCCGCCGGGATGGAGCCGACAGCCGATATGCGCGATATCCGTTTGGAGCTGGTGCTGACACTGACCCCCATCTTGGGCGATTCCGTGTTGTTGGAAAGCGCCATACGCAACGTGCTGGACAATGCCATAAAGTATTCCCCCGAAGAAACGACTGTTACCCTGCATGTCGAACCCGTCGGGCAAGAGGCGTGGCTGACCGTCCGTGATGAGGGGCCGGGTCTGGGCCACGGCCCGACATGCGAACTGACCGATCGCTTCCGGCGTGGCACGAATGTTGCGGGTATTGTCGGCTCGGGGTTGGGGCTGACCATCGCCGCAGAGGTGTTACGCGCCCATGGTGGGCGCGTTGAATTGACCAATGCCGAAACAGGGAGTGGCGCATGCGTTTCGCTTATCTTGCCCTTGGCCTGATTCTGACATGGTGCGCGCCGCTAAAGGCGCAAACCATAGAGGACCAGCGCGTATTCCTTGGAACAAGCGACCGCCTGTTGCGGATTGTTTCGACCACTGATCTTGCCGTGTTCGTACCCTATATCCGCAGCTTTCAAGAAGAGCACCCGGAGATCGGGGTAGATTACACCGTGATGTCCTCCAGCGACCTGCATCAGGCCATTCGGCAGGGCGCGCAGGCCGATCTGGTCATATCATCCGCGATGGATTTGCAGTTCCAACTTGTGAATGACGGCTTCGCGCTGCCCTATCGGTCCGACCAGACCGATGCGCTGCCGGAATGGGCGCGCTGGCGAGATTTGATCTATGCGTTTACCACCGAGCCTGCCGTAGTGGTCATAAACAGTGCAAGCCTTCAGGGGCTTGATTTGCCAACGACCCGGCAAGACCTGATCGCCATGCTGCGCGATAACCCGGAGCGGTTTGTTGGGCGTATTGGAACCTATGACGTTCGCAATAGCGGGCTGGGCTATCTGTTTGCCACCCAAGAGGACCGCTCGACCGATGCCTTCTGGCGTTTGAATGAAGTGATGGGGCGGCTTGATACCCGGCTGTATTGCTGTTCTTCGGACATGATAGAGGATGTGGCCGCAGGTCGGCTGGCCTTGGCGTATAACGTGCTGGGCAGCTATGCCGCCGAAGAACTGGCCCTTGGGTCTGGCGGGAATATGCAGGTGATCCGAATGCAGGATTTTTCCAATGTGATGCTGCGCACCATGTTCATTCCCGCCACGGTGCAGGATGCAGAGGGCGCAGGGGCGATGATCGACCTGCTGAGCAGGCTTGCTTTGCGCTCTGAACCCGGACCTTGGGGGCTGCCGTCCTTGAACGAAGCGGGGGAAAGGGCGTCGCTCGGGTTTGGGCCTATTCGCTTGGGTCCGGCACTTCTGACCTATCTGGACCCGTTAAACCGGCGTTCGTTTCTGCTCGAATGGAACAACGCAATGATCCAATGACGGCAGGCGCATTGACGGTCCGCCCCGGCCACCAAGACGCCGACACCCACCGTCGTTGGGCGGGAATGCTGAATGGGGCGAATGACGGATTTCAGAAGGGGGGTTGTGCAAATCTGGCACTAGACGGCTCAGGCAATGGGCCTAAACACCCTGCCAGCGCCAAGTACGAAACCTGCGTTAGTATGAGGTGGAACGCAACCTGCCCGCGTGATTTGCCATTCTATCCAAACACTTTCTTGGGATAAATGGTGCCCAGGAGAGGACTCGAACCTCCACGCCCGTACGGGCACTAGCACCTGAAGCTAGCGCGTCTACCAGTTCCGCCACCTGGGCAGGTTGCGTAGCGCAGCTTTTAGAATTGGCGTGCGGCACTGTCAACGGCTGAAATGCGGAAATTCGTGTGCCCTTTGAAAAAAGCGCAGCACCCTTGCCGCGCCTGCTCTGCGGCTGTATTCACAGGGCGCAACACAGGCGGAGGTCGGCATGTCGAAACTGGTCACGATCTATGGCGGCTCGGGGTTTGTCGGGCGCTATATTGCGCGGCGCATGGCCAAGGCCGGCTGGCGTGTGCGCGTCGCCGTTCGCCGCCCGAACGAAGCGCTGCATGTCAAACCTTACGGCGCGCCCGGACAGGTCGAACCCGTGTTCTGCAATATTCGCGACGATGCATCCGTTCGCGCGGTGCTGCAAGGGGCCGATGCGGTCGTCAATTGCGTGGGCATTCTGGGCGAAGTGGGCAAGAACCGTTTCGACGCCGTGCAGGCCGACGGCGCTGGGCGGATCGCGCGGATCGCGGCAGAGCAGGGGATTGCCACGATGGTGCATATCTCTGCCATCGGTGCGGATGCCAAATCCGACAGCCTGTATCAGCGCAGCAAGGCAGAGGGCGAGGCGCTGGTGCAAGCTGCGATGCCGGGTGCGGTTATCCTGCGTCCTTCGGTCGTGTTCGGAACCGAGGATCAGTTTTTCAACCGGTTCGCAGGGATGGCGCGGTTCAGCCCGTTCCTGCCCGTGGTGGGGGCCAAGACGCGCTTCCAGCCCGTCTATGTCGATGACGTGGCCGCCGCTGCCGAGTTGGCGCTGACACAGGGCGCTGCGCCGGGCATCTACGAATTGGGTGGCCCGGATGTGGCCAGCTTCCGCGATCTGATGGTGCAGATGCTGGCCGAGATCCGGCGCAAACGCGTTTTGGTCCATGTGCCGTTCTTTGCGGCAAAGATCATGGGCACCATCTTCGACATTCTGCAAAAGATCAGCTTTGGACTGTTCACCAACGGGGTGCTGACCCGCGATCAAGTGCGCAATCTGGCGCGGGACAATGTGGTCAGTAAGGACGCGCGTGGCTTTGTAGAACTGGGCCTGACACCGACGCCAATGTCGGCGATCCTGCCGGATTACCTGTATGTCTACCGGGTTGGTGGCCAATACAAGGCGATCCACGAATCCGCAGAGCGTTTGCGCAAAGGTTAGGACGGCGCGCCCAAATAGGCGCGCCGCAAGTGGTTTAGCGCGGCACCAGCACGCTATCGACCACATGGATCACGCCGTTCGACTGGTTCACATCGCTGATGGTCACCCGGCCAGCGTTGCCTGATTCGTCGTAGATCCAAAGGGTGCTGCCGCGCATCTGGGCGCTAAGTGCATCACCCGACAGGGTTTCCATGTGGAAGAACCCGTCTGCGCTGTTGCGCGCGCGGCGCATCAGGTCTTCGCCGGACAGCTTGCCCGCGACGACATGCGCCGTCAGCACTTTTTGCAGCATCCCCTTGTTTTCCGGCATCAGCAGCGTGTCGACCGTGCCAGCGGGCAGGGCATCGAAAGCGGCATTGACCGGGGCAAAGACGGTCATCGGGCCGGGGCCTTGCAGCGCATCGACCAGATCGGCGGCCTGCACGGCAGCAACCAAAGTTGTGTGATCTTCAGAGTTGACCGCGTTTTCCACGATATTGCGGGTTTCCAGCATCGGCGCGCCGCCGACCATGGGGTTGGCGAAAGCGGCGCCGGCGGCCAGCGCGATGGTGGCGGTCAGTGTTGCAAGTTTCATTGTCTCTCTCTCCTGTTATGGCAGATTGCCGGGCGCGTTTCGCGCCCATGCCACGGAAACGAAAGAGACTTCGGCCAAGTTTCAGGATTGCGCAGAACGCAGGTCGTGTCTCGGAGTTGGTGGAAATTCGAGGGCGGCGTAATCTCCGGGTGAACTGACACCCACCCAACCGGCGGCTGCAACCGCCAGGGAGATCACGCCATGAACCAGATTACCGACA
>Ga0008838_100533_pt1 | contig 33721 bp, 30 predicted proteins | sample HotLakConUCCSL28_FD_62212 | JGI IMG/M metagenome (GOLD analysis project Ga0008838, IMG submission 62212) | Hypersaline microbial mat communities from Hot Lake, Washington, USA - Hot Lake Consortium UCC-SL28 (Hybrid Assembly) | ecosystem: Environmental > Aquatic > Thermal springs > Hot (42-90C) ...
ACCATGCCGAGCCAGTAGTGCGGCACCGAGACGCCGGCGACGGCGATCATGGACGCGAGCTTGTCGATCCAGGTGCCCTGGAAGTAGCCCGCGACGAAGCCGAACAGGGAGCCGAGCACGAAGCCGATGACGGTGGCGACTGCGGCGAGCATCAGCGTGTTGCCGACGGCGCGGAACACCTCCTCCGCCACCGGGCGCCCGGTCGCGATGGAGGTGCCGAGGTCGCCCTCCAGCGCGCGCGTCAGCCAGATGAGGAACTGCTCGTGGTAGGGCCTGTCGAAGCCGTAGAGCACCATCAGCCGGTTCTGGAGCTCGACGGAGGCGTCCGGCGGCAGGACCGAGACCAGCGGGTCGCCCGGCGAGATGTGGACGAGCGCGAAGCAGACGAGCGCGACGCCCAGCATGATGGGCAGCGTGTAGACGATGCGCTTGGCCGAGTAGAGGAGCATCGGGCTTCCCTCCGGAGGGGGCCGGCGCCCCGGGGAGGCGCCGGCGGGGCGGATCAGTCCGCGATGGTCATCGGGGCGATGTCGATGAACCAGCTCTTAGGCTGGACGACGCCGCCGACGCGCGGGTGCATGGCGCGCGGGCCGACGTCGTGCGCGATCCAGACGAACGGCGCCTCCTCGACGATGCGCTTGTGGAGGCGGGCGAGTGCCGCGTCACGGCCGGCGTCGTCGAAGGTGGTGCGGGCGTCGGCGATCAGCGCGTCGAACTCCTCGTTGCCGAAATGGCCCCAGTTGTTCGACACCGGCGGGAAGGTCTCGGTCGACACGAAGCGGACCATGGCGAAGAACGGGTCCATGGTGGCGAAGGACACGTTGATGGCGTTCGCACCGCGCGCCGTCTCGTCCATGGCGCCGCGCCGCCAGTTGGTGAACAGCGTGTTCCACTCGATGACGTCGAGCTCCACGTCGAAGAAGCACTCGGCGAGCGCCTGCTGGACGTACTCGTTCATCGGGATCGGCTGCATCTGGCCAGACCCGGAGGCGGACGTCTGCACCTTCACGCTGAGCGGGTTGTCGGCGGACCAGCCGGCCTCCTCCATGAGCGCGCGGGCGGCGTCCGGGTCGTAGCGGATGTCGAACTCGGGATCGCCCCACCAGGGGTGGTCCGGCGGCACCGAGCCCTTCGGGATGCCCATGTAGCCGCCGAGGAAGGACTGGAGCTCCTCGCGGTTGATGCAAAGGTTCGCCGCGTGGCGCACGCGCCTGTCGAGCCAGGGCGAGCCCTCCACGAACGAGAGCTGCCACGGCCACACGTGCGGCTGCGGGTTCGCGTAGATCTCGAAGCCCTGGCTCTCGATCCGGGGGATCGCGTCGGGTGCCGGCGCCTCGATCCAGTCTGCCTGGCCCGAGAGGAGGGCGGCGGTGCGGGCGTTCGCGTCGGGCAGCGGCAGGAGGACGACGCGGTCGATGGTCGGCGTGCGCTCGGGATCCCAGTAGTCGGGGTTGCGCACCATCTCGAAGCGCTCGCGCGGCACGAAGCGGTCGCCCATGAAGGGGCCGGTGCCGGACGGGTCGGCCGCGAAATCGGTCCAGGCCTCGGCGGCGCGCTCGGCCGGGTCGGCGATGTCGGAAAGCGCGTCGTACTTCGCCTGCCAGTGGGCGGGCGAGGCCATGAAGAGGTTGGTGAGGTTGAGCGGCAGGAAGCTGTCCGGCTGCGAGGTGGTGAGCTCCACCGTCAGGGCGTCGATGGCGCGCGCGGACCGCAGCGTCGGCATGCGCGAGACGGTGACGCCGATCTGGTCGGGCGCGTAGTGCGGCGCGTCCTCGTCGAGCACCTTCTCCACGTTCCAGACCACAGCGTCGGCGTCGAACGGCGAGCCGTCGTGGAAGGTGACTCCCTCGCGCAGATTGAAGATCCACTTCGTCTGGTCGTCCGGATCGACGGACCAGGAGGTGGCAAGGCCCGGGACGACGACGCTCGGCTCCGTCTCGGACGAGAGGTCCCAGTGGGTGAGGGCGTCGTACATGGGGATGCCTGTGAAGCGGTTCCCCTCGAAGCCCTGGTCCGGCTGCCCGGACGTGCGGGGGATGTCCGCGGCGGTCATGCCGATCGTCAGCACCTTCTCGGCGGCGGCGGGTCCTGCCGTGCCGAGGGCGATGGCGAGGGCGACGGCCGCGCTCGCGTGCCGCAACCTGTGGAAATTCATGGGTGTCGCTCTGCTCCTGTGTCGGCTTCTTCCGTGGGCGCGCGACTGTCTCGCGGGCCGCGCCGCCTCGTCGGAAAGCAATCGCCATGCCACCGGGAACGGACGCCCGCTGTGGCGACGGGCTCGCGGGGACTGCGCGGCAGCGCGCCGCGGCCGGGCGGCGGCCGTTCCTCGCGCGCGTGGGACCCGTCGACGGCCGCCGCCGGAACGTCGACGCCGGCCCCGACATTGCCGCCCCGATGTTCAGGGGAGCCGCGTCCCGGGCAGGGGCCGTGGCGGCGTTTGCGGCCAGCGTGCCTGTGGGGGCGCGGAGGTGAGGGAGGAGCGCAGCGCGATGGCTTGGCTCAGCGCTCCGGATGGAGGAGGCGCAGCATCTCCACGAGGCGCTCGTCGCGGGTGCGGCGGAGGGCGGCGTCGTCCCGCCCACCCTTCGCCTCCTCGACGCCGTCCACAAGCGCGGCCCGGACCTCCGGCGTGAGCGGCGTGTGGCCGAGCGTGTCCCACCAGCTCTCGATAGGTCCGCCGAGATGGTCGAGGAAATGGGCCATCCCGCCCTCGCCGCCGCCAAGGTGGAACGTGAGGTGCGGCCCCATAATCGCCCAGCGCAGGCCCGGCCCGTCGGAGATCGCCGCGTCCACGTCCCCGACGCTCGCGACGCCTTCCGCGACGAGGTGCACAGCCTCCCGCCAGAGCGCCACCTGGAGGCGGTTCGAGACGTGGCCGGGGACCTCCTTGCGCACGTGGATCGGGCGCTTGCCGACGCGGCGGTAGAAGTCGATGGCCCACGCGACCGCGGCCGGATCGGTCCGCTCGCCGCCGACCACCTCCACGAGGGGGATGAGGTGGGGCGGGTTGAACGGATGGCCGACCACGAGCCGCCCGGGGTGGGCCATCACCGACTGGAGGCGCGAGGGCGTGAAGCCGGAGGTGGAGGAGGCGATCACGCGGTCCGCCGGCAGCGCCCCGTCGAGCCGCTCGAGGAGGGGGAGCTTCACCTCCGCCTTCTCCGGAGCGCTCTCCTGGACGAAGCCCGCACCTTGCACGGCCTCCTCGAGCTCGGTGGAGAGCGTGACGCGGGAGAGGGCCTCCTCGCGCGGCTCGGTGGCGACGCCAAGGGCGATGAGCGAGGGCCAGGCCTCCTCCACGATGCGGCGCACGGTGGCACTCGCCGACGGCGAGGGGTCCCAGCCGCGCACATGGAAGCCGCGGGCGAGGAACCATGCGGCCCACGATGCGCCGATGGTTCCGCACCCGACGAGGGCGACCGTGTCGACCCGTGAGACGTCCGCAAGTGGCATCGGAAGCTCCGAGGGAAGGCCGGGCGCCTCTGCGCCGAGGCTCACAGATAGGTGGATGACAGGAGCGACTCGGCGCCGCGGGCGAGGAGGTCCCGGCTCTCGCCCGACAGGACCATGCGCCCGTTCCTGAGCACGTGGCCGTAGTCGGTGACCTTGAGCGCCATCGCCGCCATCTGCTCGGCGATGATCACCGTCGTGCCCGACTCCCGCGCGTAGGCGGAGATGAAGTCGTAGATCTGCGTGACGATGATCGGCGCGAGGCCGAGCGAGGGCTCGTCGAGGAGGAGGTAGCGCGGGTTGCGAATGGTGGCGCAGGAGAGGATCGCCATCTGCTGCTGCCCGCCCGAGAGGAGGCCGGCGCGCACCCTCGCCTTCTCCTTCAGGATCGGAAAGCGGTCGTAGATGGCCGCGCGCGCTGTGGCGTAGGCCGGCGTGCGGGCGCCGAATGACCAGGCGAGCTCGAGGTTCTCCTCCACCGTGAGCTGCTTGAAGATGCGCCGCCCCTCCATGGCGTGGGAGAGCCCCATCCGTGCCCGCTTCTCGGCGGAGAGCTGGGCGATGCTCTCGCCGCCGACGAGGATGTCCCCCGAGGCGACCGGGGCGATCCCCGAGATCGCCCGCAGGAGCGAGGATTTTCCCGCCCCGTTGGCGCCGAGGATCGCCGTGGTCGACCCCTCGGGCGCCGTGAGGGTGATGTTCCTCGTCGCCTCGACGGCGCCGTAGCTGACGCAGAGCTGGCGGACCTCAAGCATGGGCGCGAACCTCCTCCGCTGGCGGCTCCTCCTCGCCGAGGTAGGCGCGGATCACCTCAGGATCGCGGCGCATCTCCTCCATGGAGCCGCGGAAGATCACCTGGCCCGAATCGAGGACGACAGTGCTGTCCACGAGCTCGGCGAGGAAGTCCATCCTGTGGTCGATGAGGAGGATCGTGAGGCCGGAGTCCTTCATCCCGCGGATGAGATCCGAGAGGGCGGCGATCTCCACCTCGGAGAGTCCTGCCGCGGGCTCGTCGAGAAGGATTGTGTGGGGCTTGGCGAGGAGGGCGCGGACCACCTCGACGAGGCGGCAGTAGCCGTAGGGGAGCTGGTCGATGGTGGTGTCTGCGAGGTGGGCGATGCCGGTCTCCTCCATCACCCTCTCCACCTCCCGCAGGAACGCCGCCTCCTCCCGCATGGCGGAGGGAAGGTGCAGCGTCGCCTCGAGCCCTGAGCGCCGCGCGAGCCTGTGGGAGCCGAGGAGGAGGTTCTCGCGCACCGTGAACTGCGGCACGAGGCGCGGGTCCTGGAAGGTGCGGATGATGCCGGTGCGCGCGATGGCGTGGTCCGCCATCCCGGTGATGTCCCGATCGCCGAGGAGGACGCGGCCGCCGCTCGGCTTGTAGATCCCGGTGACGACGTTGACGAGGGTCGACTTGCCCGACCCGTTGGGTCCGACGAGCGCGGTGATGTGCCCGGGCTCCAGGGTGAGCGACACGCCGTCGAGCGCGACGAGCCCGCCGAAGCTCTTCGACAGGGTCTCCACCGTGATGGTCGCCCGGTCCGGGGGCTCCGGCGCGGCGGGCGCGGCGGGTGCGGTGGGCGCATTGCCCGAGCGCGCCGCCTTCAGCGCGCCGGCCCGGATGTAGCGCGGCGCCTCGAAGAAGACGCTCGCAAGGCCCCGCGGCAGGACGAGGAGCGCGAACGTGAGGATGAGGCCGTAGACGATGAACTGGTATTCGGCGAACGTCTGGAGCACCTCCGGCAGGAAGGTGAAGATGACGGCGCTGATCACCTGCCCCGCCATCGACCCGAGGCCGCCGACGATGGCGATCACGAGCACCTCGATGGAGCGCATGAGGCCGAAGCTCTCGGGGCCGAGATAGCCGACGAGGTGGGCGTAGAACGCGCCGGCGACGCCCGCGATGAGCCCCGAGACGCCGTAGGCGAGCCGCTTCGTCGCCGTGCGCGAGATGCCGAGGCTTCCCGCCGCCATCTCGTTGTGGTGGATCGCCATCAGGCTGCGCCCCGTCCGGCTCTGGGCGAAGTTGCGCAGGAGCCAGAGGACGAGCACCGTGGCGACGAGAACGACGCGGAAGTAGTCCACGCCGTCGAGCTCGACGCCGAGGATCGTGAGGTTGCGCAGCGCTGCCGAGGCGACTCCGGGAAGGCCCATGGTGCCGCCGGTCACGTCCCGCCACTCCCGCACGATCTCGTAGAAGATGAGGCCGAACCCGACCGTCATCATGGCGAGATAGACCTCGCGCACGCGCCCCGCCGGGAAGGAGAGGAGATAGCCGACGGCGCCCGCCATCACCGCGCCCGCCGGGATCGACAGGAGGAGCGAGACGTCGTGCGTCTTCGACAGGATGGCCGTGCCGTAGGCGCCGATCCCGAAGAAGCCCGCGTGGCCGAGCGAGATCTGGCCCGCGAGGCCCGTCAGGATGTTGATCGACTGGGCGAAGATGACCGCCACCAGCGAGAATGTGAGGATCTGGACCGTGCCGGCCTCGAGGTGCGGCGCGGCGAGGACGAGGCCCACCACCAGCGCGGCGAGGACGACGGGATTGAGGAAGACCCTCGTGAGGATCGCGCGAAAGCGGCTCATGCCTTGGACACCTCCGGCCGGGCGAAGAGACCCTGGGGGCGGATCCAGAGCATCAGCATGAGGAGGGCGAAGGCGACGCCCTGCTCGGCGGCGGTGGAGACGTAGCCTCCGATGAGCTTGGAGAGGACGCCGACGAGGATGCCGCCTGCGAGCGCGCCGAGGGAGGATCCCATGCCGCCCACCACCGCCGAGACGAAGCCGAGGACCACGAGGTTGAAGCCGAAGGCCGGATCCACCGTCCCGCCGATCTGCGCCACGAGGAGCCCGGCGACGCCGCCGAGGAGGGCCGACAGGATGAAGGAGCCGACGATGATGCCGCGCACGGGAAGCCCCTGGATGCGGCCGAGGGTCGGATCCATGGAGACCGCGCGCACCGCGTGGCCCCAGCGGGTGAAGCGCAGGAAGCTCTCGAAGAGGATGATGAGGACGATCGAGACGCCGAGGACGAGGAGATACTGGTAGGAGACGAACATGCCGCCGACCATCAGGAAGTCCGAGGAGGAGAAGATCAGCGAGGGGAAGGCCACGGCCTGCGAGCCGAACTGCTTGGCGGCGATGCCCTGGAGAAGGATGCCGAGCCCGAGCGTCGCCACCACCCAGTCCATGGAGTTCTCGGTCTTCAGCGCCGGTCCGACGAGGCGCTCGACGAAGAGGCCGAGGAGGACGGCGACGAGAAGGACGAGCACGACGGCGAGGAGGACCGGGAGCCCCTGGGCGATGCCGAACGTGAGCAGCATGGCGCAGATCATCATCACCGACCCGTGCCCGAAATTGAGCGTGCGGGTGGTGAGGAACGTCATGTTGAGGCCGAGCGCCACGAGCGCGTAGACGGCGCCGACGCTGATGCCTGCAAGAACGAGGGAACTGAAGAACTCCATCCGCGATGCCCCGCTTGATCGGTCGGTGGAAAAGGACCCCGGCGCGGGAAGGCGCGCGCCGGGGTCTTCAGGGATCAGTCGGCGACGGGGACGAAGGCGATCCTGTCGCCGTCCTTCGTCATCTCGTAGATGAAGAGGTCGTCGACGCCGAGGGCGACGTGGTCGTCCGGGGTGAAGGTGATCGAGTGGATCGAGGCGCTGGGCGAGCCGCTCGTCTCCTCCATGGCCGCGATCACCGCATCCGGATCGGTGCTGCCGGCGCGACGGACGGCGTCGAGCAGGAGGTTGGCGCAGTCGTAGCCGGACATGACCGTCGAGGCCATGCCGATCTGCGGCCGGTCGGGATTGTTGCCCCACCAGCGGTCGACGCCGAACTTCGCCTTGTAGCGGTCGGCGAAGTTCCGCGTCGCCTCCGACAGCGTTTCCTCGCCGACGGCCCTGACGCTTGCCGCCCGCGTGCCGACGACGAGATCGCCGGCGCCTTCCACGTAGGGCGGTGTGACGCCGCCGGCGGTGGCGTAGAGGGGCAGGTTGATGTTGAGGCGGGCCATGTTCTTGCGGATGACCGCAAGGTCCGCGCCGAGGCCGATGACGAGGAGGACCTCGGCGCCCGAACGCTGGGAGCGGGCGAGCTGGGCGGTGAAGTCCTGGGCGCGCTGGTTGTAGCTCTCGACGTTCACCCTGATGTCGGGGTTGGACTTCTCGAGCTCCTCCTCCACGAGCTCGGCGCCGGTGACGCCGTAGCCGGTGCTCTCGTGGAGGACGGCGACGTTGTCGAACTCCTCGGCGAGCACCACGGCGAGCTTCTGCGCCTCCACGGTGTTCGAGATGGACACGGAGAAGATGTTGCGGCGCGGCGGACCGTCGGGGCCCTGGGGGTCGACGATGGAGGGCGTCTGGGCCTGCGTGTTGCAGACGGGGCGGCCGTCCGCCTCCAGCATGTCGACGACGGCGAGGGTGGGGCCGCTGCCGGACGGGGCGATGATGAGCTCGATGTTCTCGTCGTCGAGGACGCGGCGCATGTTCTGCACGGCACGGTCGGGCACGAGCTGGTCGTCGAGGGCGATGCCGATCTCCACGGGCACGCCGTCGATGCCGCCCTTCTCGTTCCACTCCTCGACGGCAATCTCCACGCCGCGGCGGTAGCCTTCGCCGAACTCGTTGAAGGGGCCCGTCAGCGCCGTGGTGAAGCCGATCGAGACCGTGTCGTCCTGCGCGAGCGCGGGCGTCGCGGCGATGAGGGCCGACAGGCCGGCCGCCACGAGGAGCGCCGGGGAGCGGCGCACGTGATGGACCATCTGACTTTCCTCCCTGTGGTGTCGCCCCGATTCTTCGCGACGGGGCGTCTTGTTGAAGCTCAGCCCTTGAAGTGTCCGGTATTCTCGAGCGGCCTTCCCGATGGGCCGCGGATGCCGTGACCCGCGTCCCGTTCGCGGCATCCGCCGCCCCGTGTGCGCGGTGTGCGAGGTGGGCGCGCCGCGCGGAGGGTGCCGTGGGGTCAGCCCGAGGCGGCCGCGCGCTCGGCGGCCGCCGCGCCGTTGCCTTCGGCTGCGGGTCGCTCGGCCGAAACCTCCATGAGGATCGGGACGCTGTCGGTGCAGGTGTGGATGCCGAGGACGCTGATGAGCTCGAACACCTCCATGATCTCGGCGGCGGTGGCGCCGTGCTTCAGGGCATTGCGGATGTGGATCCTGATGCCCGGCTCGTAGAGGTGCGTCGTCGCGGCGTCTATGGCGATGTAGACGAGCTCCTTGTCGCGCGGCGACAGCGTGCCCTTGCGCCAAGGGACCGACGAGAATTCCTTGTAGGCCTCGAAATATTCGGGTGACAGGCGCAGCACGCCTTCCCACAATTCGCTCCAGTAGCCGCGGGTGGCGACGAACTCCGCCTTCAGCGCCTCCTGCTCTGGCGTGAGCGGCCTTTCGGTCTCCATGGTGCGGCCGGCGAGCGCCAGCTCCTCCATCAGGATCGGGACGCCGACGGTGCAGGAGTGTACGCCGAGCACCGATGTCAGCTGGAGGACCTCCATGATCTCCTCGCGCGTCGCACCGTACTTCAGGGCGTTGCGCATGTGGATCCTGGTGCCCGCGCCGTAGAGATGCGTGGTCGACGCGTCGATCGCGACGTAGATGAGCTCCCGCAGCTTGGGCTCCAGACCGTCCGCCCGCCGCCAGGGGACGGACGAAAGATTCATGTAGGCCTCGAAGAAGTCGGGGTCGAGCTCGAGCAGGTCGTTCCAGACCTCGCTCCAGTAGCCGCGCGCTCGCTCGAATTCCTCACGCAACGCGCGACGGCGTGCATCCGTGTCCGGCATGTCGTCCTCCCCGTGGCCGTGCATGACCGCTTGGGCGGCTGCCGGCTCATCTGTTCTGGGCAAATTGTCGGCATGCAAAGGTGCCGAATCCGACCGTTGAAGTCACGATAACCCGTCGGCCCACGCGCGAGAACAACAATCACCGATCACCATCTTTGCACCAGATGCAAAGGAAGGCGCCCGAAGGTGGACAGGCGCGCGCAGGACCCACCGGCGGCGCGCCGCCACCGACGTTTCCGCGGACCGCGCACCGTCAGCCCTCGCGGCCGCGCCAGGCGTCGACGAGATAGTCCACGAAGGCGCGCACCTTCGGCGGAACGTGGCGGGACTTCTCGTAGACGATGTAGATGGAGTGGTCGAAGGTCGTCGGACTTACCCGATACTCCGGCAGGACGTGGACGAGGCGGCCGGTCTTCAACGCGTCGCCGAGGCACCACACCGGCAGGAGGGCGATGCCCATCCCGTCGAGCGCCGCATCGACGAGGACTGTCGGGTTGTTCACCTGGAGGCTGCCGCGCACCCGCAGCTCGCGCACGCCGCTGTCACGCTCGAACCGCCAGACGGCATGACCGTCCTCGAAGCGCCCGTCGAGGAAGGTGAGGCAGTTGTGGGCGAAGAGGTCCTCCGGCTCGCGGATCGGTGGCGTGCGCCCGAGATATTGCGGGCTCGCGAACAGGATGCGGGGCGAGGCGTCCATGAGCTTGCGCACGGCGAGCGTCGGCTCCTCGAGGTTGCCGAGGCGCAGGGCGACGTCGATGTCGTGCTCTATGAGATCGCGCGTGTCCTCCGTCAGCCAGAGCTTCAGCCTCAGGTTCGGGTAGCGCGCATGAAAGTCCGGCATCACCGGCGAGAGGAACTGCGTGGCGAGCGCGTGTCTCGTGTGGACGTGGAGAAGGCCGCGCGGCTCGCTCTGGTGTTCGGCGAGGATCCGCTCGAGCTCTCCGAACCGCGTCTCGATCTCGCGCGCGTGCTCGTAGAAGAGCTGCCCCGCCTCGGTCAGCTTCAGCTTTCGGCTCGTCCGATAGAAGAGACGCACGCCGAGCGAGGTCTCGAGGGCGTTGATCTGCCGCGAGACCGTCGCGGGCGAGAGCCCGAGCGTGCGACCCGCCGCCGAGAAGCTCCCGGTCTGCACGACGCGCACCAGGAGCTTGATCCCTTTCGGAGCCTCCAACACGGGTTCCTTCCCGACACGCTGCCCGGCGGGCAGGGGCGGCGACAATACGGCCGAAGGTGCCGATGCGCGAGAGTGTCCTCGCGGACGTCCCGCGCGACGTCGTGGCGGCCCAGGTCGTGGACCCGGAAGCGATCGAGGGCGAGATCCTTTCGGTCAGCGAGAAGAAGCTTTGCCTCTCCTGTCGCTTCCCATCCCATCCCCCGCCCGTAACGTTCGCGCAACGGCGTGCTGCGAGCGCCGACCAACAAAGAGACAGGGCAGGAAGCGGCATGAGAGGAATCCAGGAGCAGTTCCCGCAGGAGCGCGTGATCTTCGGCATCCCGGTGGCCGAAGCGCTGGCGCAGCAGATGGACGCCCTCGGCGCGGAACGCGTCTTCATCATGTGCTCGGGCACCCTGAGCCGGAAGACTCCCGTCATCGAGGACCTCGGGAAGGCGCTCGGCGCACGCTTCGTCGGCCTCTTCGACGAGATGCCGGCGCACTCGCCGCGCTCGGCGCTGCTGAGGGCGGCCGAGAGAGCGCGCGAGGCGCGGCCCGACCTTCTCCTGTCCGTCGGCGGCGGCTCGTCCATCGACGGCGCCAAGATGATGCAGCTGATGCTCGCCGAGGACGTGCGCTCCCACGATGACTTCGACGCGTTCCACCTGCGGCGCGGCGCGGGCGGCGCACTCGAGAACCCCGGCTTCAGAAGTGGCACGATCCGCCAGATCGCCGTTCCGACCACGCTGTCGGGCGCCGAATATACGACCACCGCCGGCTCGGTGGACGACGTGCGGCACAAGAAGGACCTTTACGTCGGCCCCTCGCTGGTGCCGATCTCGGTGATCCTCGACCCGGCGGTCGCGCGCCACACGGAGGACGGCCTTTGGTACTCCACGGCCGTGCGCGCCATCGACCACGCGGTGGAATCCATCTACTCGCCGAAGGCCAACCCCTTCACCGACGCCACCTGCATCCACGGCCTCAGGATGATGCAGGAGGCCCTGCGCGGCACGCGGAAGGATCCGGACGACCTTGCCGCGCGCCTCGACGCGCTGATGGCGGTGTGGCTGTCGACGACCGGGATGGGGCGGGGCCAGCACGGGGCGAGCCACGGGATCAGCTACTCCCTCGCCGCCATCGCGCACGTGCCGCACGGGCATTGCTCCTGCGTCCTCCTGCCGGCGACGCTGAGGTTCAACAAGCCGTGGACGGAGGAGCGGCAGGCCCTCATCGCCGAGCTTCTGGGCAGGCCGGGCGCCGACGCCGCAGACGCCCTCCTCGAGCTCCTGCGCGAGCTCGGCCAGCCGACGACGCTGCGCGAGGTGGGCGTGACGCACGACCAGCTCCCGCAGATCGCCCGGACCGTCGTCGCGAGCGGTCAGGCGTCCGGCAACCCGCGCCCGGTCGAGCGCGAGGAGGACATCATGGAGATCCTCGAAACCGCGTGGTAGCGGGCGGCCATCTTTTCGGAATGCGCAAAGATGGTGCCCGCCGGCAACGACTTATCGTCACCGGCCGGTGAGACTATCATCAACCCGCCGTCGCGCTGACGTCGTCACCGGCCTCGATCCTGTGGTGGACAGTCGGCGCGCAACCGCCGGAAGAGGAGCCGCCCGAAGAAGGCGCGCCCTTGCTGCCGGCCAGACAGAACAGCGGCGACGACCTGGGGAGAACGTCATGGGGTTCGGCTCGCTCCGTCAGTGCCGGAACGATGTCCTGCTGTCGGTGTGCTTCGCCAGTGCCGCCCGAAGGGCCACACGATGAAGCTTCATCCCGATTCGCAGAAGATCGTCGACGCCATCCGCGATGGCGGGCGCCCGCCCATGGAGGCGATGAGCGTCGAGGAGGCGCGCGCCTCCTACGCCGCCGCGCGGGAGGCGAGCATGGGGCCGCCCGTCCCGGTCGCCGCGGTGGAGGAGATCACGCTCGCGGGCCCCGCAGGAGCGCTCGCCGTGCGCCTCTACAGGCCCGCGCCGCGCGGGTGCGGGCCGCTGCCGCTCCTCGTCTACTTCCATGGCGGCGGATGGGTCCTCGGCGGAATCTCCTCCCACGACGGCCTCTGCCGCCGCCTCGCCGCGGGATCGGGCGCCGCCATCGCGTCGGTGGAGTATCGTCTCGCGCCGGAGCATCCCTTTCCGGCAGGGCTCGAGGATGCCGTCGCCGCGGTGCGCGAGCTCGCCGCGCGGGCCGCATCGCTGGAGATCGACCCGGCGCGCATCGGCGTCGGCGGTGACAGCGCCGGCGGAACCCTCGCGGCGGTTGCGGCCATCGAGGCGCGGGACGCTGGCGGGCCACAGCTCGCCTGCCAGCTCCTGCTCTACCCCGTGACCGACCTTGCGATGGACACGCCCTCCCACGTCTGTTTCGCCACGGGACACTCCCTCACGCGCGGCGCGATGGTCTGGTTCCGTGACCAGTACTTGGGCAGCGGCGACCCGCTCCACTGGCGCGTCTCCCCGCTGCGGGCAGAGCGGCTCGACGGGCTTCCCCCGGCCTATGTCCTGACGGCGAGCCACGATCCGCTGCGTGACGAGGGCGAAGCCTACGGCCAGCGCCTCGTCGCGTCCGGGGTGCCGACCACACTGTGGCGCGTCCCGGGAATGCTTCACGGCTTCCTGCCCATGGACAAGGCGATCGCGCCGGCGGCACCCGCGACGGACGCCGTCGCCCGCGCCCTCCGGCACATGCTCGACGCGGGAACGCACGGAGCGGCGAGCGCGCCCGCGCCCGTCGGCGCGCCGAGCCGGGAGGATGCGTGAGCCGCTCCCCGCCGGCCTGACGCTGCGCCGCCGACCACACGATTTCGGCCCCTTCCGCGCCCTGAAGAAGCCCGGCGCTGAAGACACGCCAGACGACAACGACTGACGGAGAGCCTGCGAATGGACGACGTTGCGGAAACACTCCACGCCCTCGACCTCGGCCAGCAGGCGCGCCAGGTGACGCGAGACTGGCTCGCCGCGTTCGAGAGCGCGCTCGACACGAAGGACACGGCGCGGATCGGCGCCCTCTTCCACGAGAACTGTCACTGGCGCGACCTCCTCGCGCTGACCTGGGAGTTCGCCTCCGCACGCGGACGCGCCGACGTGGCGTCCGCCCTCGCCGCGGGCAAGGCGGCGCGCGGCATGCGCGGCATCCACCTTCCGCAGGGCCGCAAGCCGCCGCGCCACGTGCGCCGTGTCGGCCGCGACTGCGTGGAGGCGATCTTCGCCTTCGCCACCGACGTGGGGCGCGGGGCCGGCATCGTCCGCCTGTCGCCGGACGAGGGCGGCGTCATGAAGGCGTGGCACCTGTCGACGACCCTCGAGGAGCTCGAAGGGCATCCCGAGAGGACCGGCGACAACCGCCCTACGGGAGCGGCCTACTCGCGCAACTTCGGCGGCGACAACTGGCTCGACATGCGCCGGCGCGCGATGGCCTACGAGGACCGGGAGCCGACGGTCCTCGTCATCGGCGGCGCGCAGGCGGGCCTTGCCATCGCCGCCCGCCTCAACGCACTCGGCATCGACAACCTCGTCGTCGAGAAGTGGCCGCGCATCGGCGACAGCTGGCGCAGGCGCTACCACTCGCTCGCGCTGCACAACTCGATCCACGTCAACCATCTCCCCTACCTGGACTTCCCGACGACGTTCCCGAAGTACGTTCCGAAGGATCTTCTCGGCAACTGGTTCGAGTTCTACGCCGACGCCATGGAGATCAACTGCTGGACCGACACCGAATTCGTCGCCGGCGCGTGGGACGATGCGACGAAGACGTGGACCGCGGTGCTGCGGCGGGGCGACGGGACGGAGCGGACCGTGCGGCCGAAGCATCTCGTGTTCGCCAACGGGGTGAGCAGCTATCCCTACATTCCGGACCTTCCGGGCCTCGACGACTTCGCGGGCGAGGTGATCCATTCGGAGGGCTTCGACACCGGCGCGCGCTGGGCGGGCAAGCGGGCGCTCATCATCGGGACCGGCAGCAGCGCCAACGACATCGCGCTCGACCTTCACAGCTTCGACGTGAAGACGACGATCGTCCAGCGCGGCTCGACCACGGTCGTCTCCATCGACCCGAGCGCCCGCCTCAACGAGGCGCTCTGGGACGAGGGGCCGCCGCTCGAGGACTGCGACCTTGTCGTCGCATCCACGACGCCGGCCCTGATGGTCGAGGGCTACAGGATGGTCACCCAGCGCATGCTGGAGCTCGACAGGGAGCTGATCGAGGGCCTCATCCGCATCGGCTTCAAGTTCGACATCGGCGAGGACGAGACCGGCCATCAGATGAAGTATTTCCGCCGCGGCGGTGGGTACAACCTCGACTGCGGAAGCTCGGAGCTCCTCATCAGGGGCGAGCTCGGCCTCCTTCACTACGAGACCATAGAGCGGTTCTGCGCGCAGGGGGCGCTCCTGAAGGACGGGACGGTCGTGCCGGCGGACGTCATCGTGCTCGCCACCGGTTATCATCCGCAGCAGGAGCTTATCCGCCGCGCGCTGGGGGAGGAGATGGCCGAGCGGATCGGCCCCGTGTGGGGTCTCGGCGAGGACGGCGAGCTAAACAACATGTTCCGCCGTACGCCGCAGGAGAATCTCTGGTTCATCGCCGGCGCGCTGCCGCACGTGCGCATCAACTCGAAGTATCTCGCGCTGCAGATCAAGGCGACCGAGGTCGGGATCCTCGGCCCACGCTGACGGGCCGGCGCCCGGTCTGGCGCCCGGTCTGGCGCCCGTTCTGGCGGTGGGGCCGGCGGCGTGCAGCCCGCCCCGTCGCGCCCGGCGCCCTTTCGCGGCACGTCGGGAGAGGGCGGCGCCGTCAGGAGCGGGGGTTGAACAGGGCTTCGGGCAGTCCGTATTGGTCGAGCCAGCCGACCCAGTGCACGTCCGTCGGCCCGATCACGTGGTCGACCACGCGCCAGCCGGAGCCCTCCCGCCGCAACAGCACCATGATCACCTCGCTCATGGCGTCCGCCGCCCACTCCCGGGCGAGCGGAGTCTTCGACCAGTCGAACGGGCCGCCGTCCGGCCCGAGGGGCACTGCCTGGAGGTAGCACCAGGTGCCGTCCGTCCTCAGGACGCTCGCCTGGAAGATGACCGGCTGCCCCAGCGCGTTCATGACGGGCACGCGCGCCGCATCCATGATCTCGCGCCGCTCCGACGAGCCGAACGCCGGCGTCGTGTAGTGTGCGCCGCCAGCCACGTCCTGCCCCGCCGCCTGATCGCCTGCCGCCGCGGCGGGCTCCGACGGGGTTTCGGCGGGGGAGAGGATCGTGGCCGAGACCATCGGCTTCGGGTCGGCGGCCGCGGCGGTGCTTCCTGCGTCCCCGGCCCTCGCGAGGTCCTCCGGGAGAAGGTCCGCGTCGGCGGAGCCTGCAGCTGCGGATGCCGCGAGAACGAGCACGACGAGACAGGCCGGAGCCACGCTGCGGGTCGTCATGGGCTTTCCTTCCTCTGATTGGGCACCGCGCGGCGCATCCCCGGCGGGGCGGAACCCGGGTCGGCGGGCGTCGGTAGACGGGAGCGGGCGATGGCCGTGTCGCCGGGTGCCGAGCGACAGGCCTTGTGCGCCTTTCCGGCCTCGACGGCGCGGCACGGGCATGAGACGATCCTGGCGGGCGGCGACCCTCTCAGGGAAGTTCCCCGTCTCGAACGGGATGGCGTCACCGGCTGCCTCCTCGCGACGGCCTTCCGTGCGGCCCACGGCTTCGTCGTCGTCCGTCGGATGCTCTCGGTAGAGCAGGCGCGGCGCCGGTCGCGCATTGATCGCGGTCAAGCCGTGCCGGAAGCAGGATGGCTCGCCGATCGTCGGCGGGACGGGTCGGGAGACGACGACGATGGCCGAGACGTTTGGTGAAGGATACCGCGTTCCGTGCGGCGTGAAACGTCATCTCGACGACGTCGACCCGTCGGACACGCGCCTCGCCACGGCGAAAAAGCAGGCGAAGGCCGCGCTCGCGGTGGACCTCGAGGCCATCGCGGCGCTCCAGTACGCGCTCTACGCGGAGGCGAGGAAGTCCCTTCTCATCTGCCTCCAGGGGCCGGACGCCGCCGGGAAGGACGGGCTGATCCGCGCCCTTTCCGGCGGGCTCAACCCGCAGGGCTGCCGGGTCGAGAGCTTCAAGGCGCCGACCGAGGTGGAGCGCGCGCACGATTTCCTGTGGCGCATCCACGAGCACGCGCCGCCGCGCGGTGCCATCGCCATCTTCAACCGCTCGCACTACGAGGACGTCCTCGTGGTGCGCGTGCGCGGGCTCGTGCCGGAGGAGGTCTGGCGGCGCCGCTACGATCACATCAACGCATTCGAGCGCCTCCTCGTGGACGAGGGGACCTGGGTGATAAAGTTCTTCCTGTGGATCTCGCGGGAGGAGCAGCTTCGCCGCTTCGCGAGGCGCCTCGACGATCCGGCGAAGCGCTGGAAGATCGACGAGGCCGACTTCAGCGAGCGTGCCCTCTGGGACGACTACAGGGGCGCCGTGGATGACGTCCTCGAGCGGTGCAGTCCGGCCCATGCGCCCTGGTTCGTGATCCCGGCGGACAAGAAGTGGTACCGCAATTTCGTGGTGGCGCGCATCGTCCGCGAGACTCTGGAGGCGATGGACATGAGGCTGCCGGAGCCAAGTGCCGACCTTGCGGAGATCCGGCGGCGCTACATGAGCGCCGCGGGACGCTAGCGCCTCTTCCGATCGGGTCGGATCAACCTGATCGATCGGAAATCGCGCCGCTCTGCGTGCGAGCACGTCTCCATCCGCTCGATCTGATCCGGATCGAGCGGATCGTGCTCTTTTGCCGGACGCGGATGCTTCCCGGGAGGAGCGGGGCGAGGGCGGTTCGCGAAATCAGTTCGCGACGCGGTTGCGGCCTGCCTGCTTCGCCCTGTAGAGGGCCGAATCGGCGCTCGCGACCCACAGGCCAGTGCTTTCGAGGGTGACGTCGAGATCGGCGACGCCGAAGCTCGCCGTGAAGGGGATGTCCGGCCATTCCGGCGCGACGGCCTTCTCGATCGCGAGGCGAAGGCGCTCCGCCGCGGAGACGGCCGCGCTCCCGCAGAGGCCCGGCATCAGGACGGCGAACTCCTCTCCGCCGAGCCGGCCGATGATGTCCGCGTCGCGCTTCAGGGCGGTGCAGGTGGTGGCGACCGCCTTCAGGACGGCATCGCCCGCCGGGTGCCCCCAGCTGTCGTTCACGTGCTTGAAGTGGTCGAGGTCGAAGATGGCGAGCGAGGCCCTCCCGCCGTCGTGCACCGTGGAGGCGAGCACACCCTCGAGCGCCTTGGAGAAGGCGCGGCGGGTGAGCAGCTTCGTCAGCGCGTCACGCGAGGCGGCCTGGCGCAGCTCGAGCTCCTCCACCACCAGCGCCGAGAAGTTGCGCAGGACGAGGACCTGGCCGGCGTCGAAGTCGCGCGGGCGCTGATCAATGGCGCACAGGGCACCGACGTTGTACCCTTCGGGCGTCTCGAGCGGGGCACCGGCGTAGGAGCGGATGAAGGGGGGACCCACCACCAGAGGGTTCTGCGCGAAGCGCGGATCCTCGCACGCGTCGTTCACCACCATGCAGTCGCGCCCGCGGATGGTGTAGGTGCAGAAGGAGATGCTGCGCGGAGTCTCGCGCGCGTCGAGCCCCTGGATCGACTTGAACCACTGGCGCTCGCTCTCCACGAGGGAGACGGCGACGATGGGAACGTCGAGGATCGACTTGACGAGTGTGGTGATCTTCTCGAAGCCGGGCTCGGGCTCCGTGTCGAGCACGTCATAGCGTGTGAGGGCACACAGCCTTCCTCGCTCGTCCGCCAGGCGGGCCGGGTGGTTCACGTTCTGCAGCATGGCCTTACTCCGTGAGCGAGCGGGCCGCGGCGATGAGCTCGTCCCCGAAGGACGAGGACACCGTGCGCACGCTCGAGCAGATGACGCTTTCCGGAAGGCCTGCCCGCCGCATCGAATCGACGAGATCGGCGAGGCGTTGCTTGTGGCGCTCGACACTCGAGACGAGACCCGGCGGCAACGGTCTCGGGATGGCCGAGCGCAGTCGCGCCTCGGTCTCGCCGTCCACGCCCTCGAGAAATGAGGTCTCGTCCATTCGGTCCATCCCGCTCTTCTCCCGCCCGTCTATGGGCGCGCCGGCTTGCGCGTGGCTTGCACCGCTCTGACTGCACCCGTCCCCGGTTGCCCTCCACGCTCGCGAAGCCTCTCGATGTCTCGAGCCGTGGAGCCCCCGGAGGTTCGAGGAAAGCGCCCCGCGCCGCGCCCGTCACCGAGCCGGGGCGAGGGCGCGCATGGGCCGCAGCATCTTCCCCATGGATGCAGACGGCCGCGGCGATCGTGCTACAAGCTGTGCAGGATGCGACGCGCCGGCACCGCCGGCCGAAGCGCGGGTCGGCGGCGCACGCGGCTTCCGGACCCGGAGCACGCCGGATGGGACAGTCGCCGCCGCACGGGGAGGACACGGGGCTTGCCCATCGAGATCGCGGTCCTCGTCCTCGCTGCCGCCGCGGTTCACGCGCTCTGGAACGCCATCGTCAAGGTCAGTGACAACAGCCTCCTCACCCTCGCCGCCATCGTCCTCACCGGAAGCGCGATCAGCCTCGCGGGAACCTTCTTCGTCTCCTTTCCCGTTGATGCCGCGACCTTTCTCATCCTCGGCGCGATCCTTCGCTGCGCGTACTATCTCGTCCTGATCCGCGCCTATCGGTCGGGTGACTTCAGCTACACCTATCCCCTTCTGCGCGGCACCACACCGCTCACGGTCGCGGTCCTCGCCGCCGTTCTGGCGGGGGACCGGCTGGGGGCGCCCGGCGTTCTCGGGATCGCGCTCATCACCTTCGGCATCCTCGTCCTCACCCTCGAGGGACGCTCGCTCGCCGGCGTCTTCTCCCGTCGTGCGGCGCCGGCGATCCTTGCAGGCCTTCTGGTGGCCGGGTTCACGGTGATGGACGGGATGGGTGTGAGGGCGGCCGCGGACCCGTGGGACTTCATCGTCTGGACGCTGGTCGCCAGCGGTATTCCGCTCCTCGTCTACGTCCTCCTCGTGGAGCGTGGGCGGATCCTGCCCTGGGCGGCGCGGCACTGGCGGCTCGGCATCCTCTCGGGGCTCCTCTCGACGGCAGGTCTGTGGATCGTCCTCTACGCGCTGCAGCACGCGCCGATCGCCGCCGTGACGGCGCTACGCGAGACCTCCATCGTCATCGGCGCGATGATCGGCGCGTTTCGCTTTCGCGACAGGCTGGGCGGGCGGCGCATCCTGGCTTCCGTCATCGTTCTTGCTGGCATCAGCGTGCTCCAGCTCGCGCCGTAGTGCCGGCCAGCGCTTGTGCCATCAGGGAATGTCGATGGCGGCCATGGCCTCGAACGCCTCGCACAGGGCCGGCAGGAACGCGCGGGTCAGCCGGGACTGGGAGCGGTCGCGGGGCAGGAGGTAGCCGACGGTGACGGCGATGCGCGGCACGAACGGTCGGACGGCGAGGCGGTCGAACCTGTCCCTGCCGGCAGTGAGCTCCTCCACCAGCGCGACGCCGAGCCCGTGGCGGGCGAGCGAGCACGCGACGATCGTATGGTTCACGTCGATGAACTGCGTCTTGCCGGCGCCCTCCCGGGCGAATGCCGCGTCAACGGCATCTCGCACTGCCGCATCGCGACTGGTGCAGATCACCGAAAGCCCGTCGAGGTGCCGTGGCGTGATGACGTCCTGCGCCGCGAGGGGGTGATCGGCCGGGAATGCACAGACGAGCGCAGTCTCGCCCAGGGCGACATGCCGCGCCATCGGCGTGTCGCGCGGCGCGTAGAGAAGGCCGACGTCGATCGTCTGGGCGTTCGCCTCCTCCACCACCTGCGCGCCCTGGCGGATCCTGAGGTCGACCCTGACATTCGGCCGTGTGGCCTTGAAGGCGGCCATGGCGCGGGGCAGGTAGTCGAAGGCGAGCGCGGGGGTGCAGGCGATGCGCAGATGCCCCGCGCGGGCATCCTTCAGCTCGACGAGGCGCTGGCGAATAATGGTGAGGCCGTCGAAGACCTTTCCATTTCCGCCTGGATGGCCTTCGCCTCCATGGTCGGCTGGAGGCGGCCGTTGAGCCGCTCGAATAGCCGCATGCCGAGCTGGTCCTCGGCGTGGCGAAGGATCTTGCTGACGGCCGGCTGGCTCACCCCGAGCTCGCGCGCCGCGCCAGTCACCGAGCCGAATCGCATGATGGCGTTGAAGACCTCGAGCTGCCTCAGATTCATGGCAATTGCCTAATGCTGCATCACTGCCGAAACCGATAACCCTAGCTCATGGAGCGGTAACGATATGGAATTCGACTTGAAGCGTCAATCGTCGAACAATTCGAAATCGATGATCGACTCGAATGGATTGCTGCAATAGGTCATGGACACTTGTGACGCCATTGTGGTCGGCGGCGGACTGGTCGGATCGGCGATTGCCTACGGGCTCGTCCGGCAGGGGAGATCTGTACTCGTCCTCGACGAGGGGGACATCGCCTATCGCGCATCGCGCGGAAACTTCGGCCTCGTCTGGGTTCAGGGGAAGGGGGCAACGCTGCCGAGCTACGCGGCGTGGACCATGCGCTCTGCGGAGGGGTGGCCGCAGCTGTCCGACGAGCTCGTCGCCGAGACAGGCGTCGATCCCGAGCTCGCACAGCCCGGCGGCGTGCGCTTCTTCCTCTCCCGCGAAGAGCGGGACCATCGCGCGCAAGTCATGGCTCAGGTCGCCAAAGGGGTCGGGCGGCCCTATGCCTACGAGTTCCTCGACCACAACGAGGTGCGCGAGCTCGTGCCGGACGTGGGCGAGGCCGTCGTCGGCGCCTGCTACTCGCCGCTCGACGGCGCGGCCAACCCGCTGAGGCTCCTCCAGGGCCTCCATGCGGCGCTCCTGAAGCGCGGCGTCAGGATCGCGTCCGGAACGCCTGTGGAGCGGGTGGAGCGCATCGGCGAGGGCTTCGAGGTGACCGCCGCGAACGGCGAGCACTACGGCGCGGGGATCGTGGTCCTCGCCGCGGGAACCGGGACCGCGCGGCTCGGTGCCATGGTGGGGCTCGACGTGCCCGTCCGCCCCCAGCGCGGGCAGATCATGGTGACCGCCCGCGTCCGCCCGTTCCTGTCGATGCCCACCCACACCCTGCGCCAGACGGCGGACGGCGGCGTCCTCATCGGCGATTCCCTTGAGGAGGCAGGCTTCGACGACCGATCGACGCCGCGCGTGATGGCCGCCATCGCCCGCCGCGCCGTTCTCACCTTTCCCGCCCTGAAGGACGCGCCGGTCACGCGCTCCTGGGCGGCTCTGAGGGTCATGACGCCCGACGGCTATCCCGTCTACCAGGCGTCGGAGTCGCATCCGGGGGCGTTCGTCGCGTGCGTGCACAGCGGCGTCACGCTGGCCGCCGTCCACGCGGGCCCCCTCGCCGAAGCCCTCGCGGAAGGGCGCCTGCCGCAGGACGTCGCCCCGTTCGGCACGGAGAGGTTTCGTGTTCGCGCGGCGTGAGGGGGCGGGTGCGAAGGTCACCCTCAGCTTCGAGGGGCAGACCGTGGAAGCCCTCGAGGGGGACAGCGTGGCAGCGGCACTCCTCCTCGCCGGCGCCGGGGCGACGCGCACGACGCCCCGCACCGGCGCGCCGCGGGCGGCCTACTGCATGATGGGCGTCTGCTTCGACTGCCTGATGGTGATCGACGGCGAGGCGAACCGCCAGGCCTGCATGGTGCCGGTGCGCGACGGGATGCGCGTCGAACGCCAGAAGGGCACGGGGGACCTCGCATGAGCGGCGCCGGAGAGACGCGCCACGAGCTCCTCGTGGTGGGGGGCGGGCCGGCTGGCCTCGCCGCGGCGACGGAGGCGGCAAGGCTCGGGGTCGACGTCGTCCTCGTGGACGAGCAGCCGGCGCCGGGCGGGCAGATCTACCGCGCCATCGAGACGACCCCTGCCGAGACCGCCATCGGCGCCGAATACATCGCCGAAGGCCGCCGCCTCGCGAGCGCCTTCCGCGCCTCGGGCGCGCTCTACCGCCCCGGCACCGCCGTCTGGGAGATCGCCGAGGCGGAGGACGGGGAGAATGGCTTCTGGGTCGGCCTCCTCGCCGGGGGAGAGGCCTCGGCGCTGACGGCGCGGCGGATCGTCCTCGCCGCGGGGGCGCTCGAGCGGCCCGTGCCGATCCCCGGCTGGACGCTGCCCGGCGTCATGACGGTCGGCGCGGCGCAGACGGTGCTGAAGGCGAGCGGCGCAGTCCCCGGGCCCGAGACCGTCCTCGCCGGAACCGGCCCGCTCCTCTACCTCTTCGCCGCACAGGTGCTCGCGGCCGGCGGCACCCTCCGCGCCATCCTCGACACCCGCGCCCCCGGCGCCCTCTCCCGTGCGCTGCCGCTCCTGCCCGCCGCGCTCCTCTCCGGCGGGGGGATCGCGAAGGGCCTCGGCCTCCTCTCCACCATCCGCCGCGCGGGCATCCGGCACGAGAAGGGCGTCGTCGCCCTCGAGGCGCAGGGGCGGGAGGCCGTCGAGGCCGTCCGCTTCCGCCGCGCCGACGGGACCGGGGGGCGGATCGAGACCGGGCTCCTCCTCCTCCATCAGGGCGTCATCCCCATGACGCAGATGAGCCGCGCGCTCCGCCTCGACCACGCATGGGATCCCGTCCGCCTCGCCTTCCACCCGATGACCGACCACTTCGGCCGGAGCTCCCTTCCCGGCGTCCTCGTGGCGGGCGACGGGGCGGGCGTGGAAGGGGCGGAGGCGGCGGCTCTTCGCGGGCATCTCGCGGCGCTCGCGGTCGCCGAGAGCCTCGGCAGCATCGAGGCGAAGACGCGCGACCGCGAGGCAAGGACGCCGTTGAAGGCGCTCGCCCGCCACCGCCGCCTGCGGCCCTTCCTCGATGTCCTCTATCGCCCGGCGGACGGCTTCCGCGTCCCCGCCGACGATCGCACCATCGTGTGTCGCTGCGAGGAACTCTCGGCGGGAGAGCTTCGGGCGGCAGTCCGACGCGGCGGGCGGGGGCCGAACCAGCTGAAGAGCTTCGTGCGCTGCGGGATGGGGCCGTGCCAGGGCCGGCTCTGCGGTCCGACCGTGACCGAGCTCGTCGCCGCCGAGACAGGCCGCACGCCCGGGGAGGTCGGCAGCTATCGCATCCGCCCGCCCTACAGGCCGCTCACCCTCGGCGCGCTCGCAGCGCTCGACGCGCCCCGCGTCGCCGCCGACGCGCCGGAGGCAAGCGCCACGCTGCCGCTCGAGGGGCTCAACCGGCCAGAGCGCCTCACCGGCTTCCCGTCCCTCGACCGCCAGCCCACCTGAGAGGAGCGCCGCCAGTGCAAAGCCGTCCAGTACGGATGACCGGCCAGCCGGAGAATCCCCAGGGCGGGGCGGACGGCGGCCGTGCCTTCGACCCGATCCTGATGGAGGTGTTCTCGAACCGCCTCCTCTCCATCACCGAGGACATGGGCAACGGCCTCGTCCGCTCGTCCTTCTCCACCAACATCAAGGAGCGGCGCGACTGCTCCGTCGGCATGTTCGACGCCCGCGGGCGCTGCGTCGTCCAGGCGGCGCACATGCCGATGCACCTCGGCTCGCTCTGGGGCAGCACCCTCGCCGTCCTCGACCGCTTCAGGGTGGAGGACATGCGCCCCGGCGACGCCTTCATCTGCAACGACGTCTTCCTTGCCAACGGCACCCACCAGCCGGACATCACCCTCGTGACCCCCGTCTTCTGGGACGGAAGGGTGCGCTTCTTCGTGGCGAACGTAGGCCATCACTCGGACGTCGGCGGCGCCGTGCCGGGCTCCGTCGCGGGCGGGGCGAGGACCATCTTCGAGGAGGGGATCCGCATCCCCGTCCTCAGGATCGTGCGCGGCGGCGCGCTCGACGAGGAGCTCATGTACTTCCTCGTCTCGAACACGCGCGAGCCGCTCGAGCGCGAGCTCGACCTCAAGGTCCAGATCGCCACCAACCGGCGCGGCGCTTCGATGGTGGAGGACCTCGTCCGCCAGATGGGGATCGACGCCGTCGAGCAGGCGATCGACGACCTTCTCTCCTACACCGGCCGGCGCATCCGCGGGCGCATCGCCGAGCTCGGCGACGGCGAGGCGACGTTCACCCGCCTGATGGACGACGACGGCTTCGGCGAGGGCGAGAAGGTGAGGATCACGGCCACCGTCCGCGTGAGGGGCGAGCGGCTCGAGATCGACTTTGCAGGCACCTCACCGCAGGGGCGCGGCGCCATGAACCTGCCGCCGAGCGGGCTTCACGCCACGTGCTTCTACGCCGTGAAGACGATCCTCGATCCCTCGCTTCCCCCCAATGGCGGCCTCTTCGAGGCCATCGACATCGTGGCGCCCGAGGGGACCATCGTCAGCCCGCGCTTCCCCGCGGCGACGGGCGCACGCAGCATCACGGCGAACAAGGTGGCGGGCGCGATCCTCGGCGCCCTCCAGCAGCTCGCACCGCCAGCGCGCGGGATGGCCGCGAGCCACGACGCCGTGCCCGCAACGGTCTTCTCGGGCCAGCGGCGCGACGGGACGGGGGCCTACGTCTATCTCGAGACCATCGGCGGCGGGGCGGGCGCGCGCGCCACCCACGACGGGATGGACGGCATCCACGTCCACATCTCCAACACCTCGAACCTGCCGGCCGAGGCACTCGAGCACGAGTATCCGCTGCGGGTCGACGCCTATGCGCTCGTCGAGGATTCCTGCGGCGCCGGCACCTTCCGCGGCGGGTGCGGGATCGCGCGGCAGATCACCACCCTCGAGGACGGCGTCGTCTTCTCGGTGCGCGCCGACAACCACATCGTCACCGCCCCCGGCATGAACGGCGGGCTCGACGGCGGCAACGCGCGCCTCGTGAAGAACTACGGGATGAACACCCAGCAGGAGCTCGGCTCGAAGGTCGCCTATCTCGTCCTCGACACCGGGGACAACATCCGCATCCAGACCGGCGGCGGTGGCGGCTACGGTCCGCCGTCGGAGCGTGCGCCCCAACTCCTCGCCGAGGACGTGCGCGGCGGCAAGGTCTCGCGCGCGAAAGCCGAACAGGACTACGGGGTGGAGAAGGTCCGCTCAGCGCTCGGAGACGGGTGAGCGCCAGCGGGGGCCAGGGTCGAGACGTCGCTTCAGTGAGGGCCGAGGGCGCGCGTTCATCGGAAGCGGGCGGCGCCTCCGGCGGGCTCGGGTCCCACCAGCAATCAGGCTACCGGCGGAGAATTGCGTCGGCGCTCGCAAGGGGACCGGAACTGTCCGTGAGAGATCCGCAGCGTTCAGGCTTTCCGGAAGCGCGCGATGGAGAACGCGCCCACCGGCGTCTGCGAGGCGCCGGAGACCGCGAACTCGGCGAGGACGGCGCCCACCGCCGGTCCGAGCTGGAAGCCGTGGCCGGAGAAGCCGAAGGCGTGGAAGAGGCCGGGTGTGGTGGCGCTCGGCCCGATCACGGGGATGGTGTCGGGCATGTACCCCTCCACGCCGGTCCACACCCTCAGAAGCCGCGCCCGCGCAAGGTGCGGGACGACGCCCCGTACCTTCGCGAGCTGCTCCTCCGTGTTCTCGGGCAGAGCCGTGGCGCGGCGGGTCGCAATGTCCGCCCGCCCGTGCCGGCCTCCGCCGAAGACGACGTTCCCGCGCGGCGTCTGGCGCAGGTAGATGGGGCTGTCCACGATGCTGACGGCGGGGCCGATGGCGTAGGGGAGGGGCTCGGTCACCCCTTGCTGCGGCGCCGAGGGACGGAGCGGAACGGGCTCGCCGAACGCCTCGGCGATCCACCCGGACCACGCACCCGCGGTGTTGAGAAGGACCGGCGCGCGCACGGTGAGCCCGGCCGCCGTGCGCACCGTGAAGGCCGTGCCGTCGTGGTCGATGCCCGTCACCTCCTGACCCTCCAGGATCTGCGCGCCGAGGGCGGCGGCGCTGCGGGCGATGGCGGGGGTGACGAGGCGCGGGTTGGCGTGGCCGTCGTCCGGCTGGAGCGAGGCGCCGACGACGTGGTCGGCGAGCCACGGAAAGCGGCGGCGCACGTCTGCCCTGTCGAGGAGCGTGAGGGAGAGGCCGTAGGGCTCCACGTCCCGCTGGTGCGCCTCGAGGCGGTCCATGTGGTCCTCGTCGAAGGCGAGGCGGACGTGGCCGAGGGGCAGGAATTCCACCGAGGTGCCGAGCCGCTCCTCGAGCGTAGACCAGATCTCGCGCGAGCGCATCGCGAGCGGGATCTGCGGCAGGTAGCGCCCCTGCCGCCGCACAGCGCCGAAGTTGACGCCGCTCGCGTGAGCACCGACGACGCCCCGCTCGAGGAGGACGACCGTCCGCCCCGCCTGCCTCAGGTGCCACGCGGCTGAGCATCCCATGATGCCGCCGCCGACGATGGCGACGTCCGCCTCAAGGCGCATCGGCGGCCTCCGCCGGCCGGGCGTCGAGGGGAAGGGGCTTCACCGGCGCCTGGCCGCGCAGGCGCCCCGCTGCGGCAAGGTCCGTCCCGAGCGCATCGGCGAGGACCGCAGCGCCGCCGAGACCGCACATGCGCCCCTGACAGCGCCCCATCCCGAGGCGGGAGAAGGCCTTGGCGCGGTTGATCTCGTGGGCGCCGTAGGGGGAGCGGCCGAAGCCCCGGGCGGCCGCCCGGATCTCCCCGGCGGTGATGGCCTCGCAGCGGCACACGACGAGATCGTCCGGCACTGGCCCGGGCTCGGGGACGCGGAACGCGCGGCCGATCCCCTCCCGCTGGAAGCGGCGGAGGCGGGCGACGCGGCGTCTCAGCGCCACCATCCGGGCGGGATCGGGCGTCGCGGCGCCGGTGTCGGCGAGGAGGGCGAGGGCGGCGAGCTCGCCGCTCGCCTCGGCCGCGTCCGCACCTCCCGTCGCGGCGCCGTCGCCCGCGAGGTAGAGGAGGCGCCGGCCCTCCGCGCGCCCGTCGGGGTCGATGCGTGGGAACCACTGGCGCAGGCTCCCGTCGAACGCGAAGTCCACCCCCGCGAGGTCGGCGAGCTGCGCCTCCGGCTTCAGGCCATAGCCGTAGGCGACCGCGTCGCAGGCGATGCGCCTCTCGCGGCCGTCACGGGCGCGGTAGCGGATGGCGGCCACGGCGCCGTCCGGCCCGGCCTCCACGGCGAGCGGGCGGACGCCGTACGCCACCGGGATGCGCCGCGCGGCGAGGCGGGCCATCAGCGCGAGGCCCTTGCCGAGGATCTGCGCCTCGGCGAGGAGCGCGGGCAGGGCGCGGACCTTCGCGCCGAACGGCGTCGTTTCGAGGACTGCGGCCACCTCGGCCCCCGCCTCGGCGTACTGCGTCGCGACGAGCGGAAGGAGGGGCGAGGCGCCGAGGAAGACCGTGCGCCGGCCGACGGCGCACCCTTGCGACTTCAGCACCACCTGTGCCCCCCCGAGGGTGAAGGTGCCGGGCAGCGTCCACCCCTCCATCGGCAGCACGAGGTCGCTCGCGCCCGTCGCGAGGAGGAGGGCGTCGTGGGGCAGGCGCTCGAGCACCCCGTCGCGCTCCACGTGGAGGATGCCGCCCTCGAGTGCCCAGGCGAGGCTGCGCGGGCGGTAATCCATCCGGGGCGCCGCCTCGTCGAATGCGGCATGGAGGGAGGCGGCCTTGCCGGCCTCCGTGCCGTAGAGCGCCGCGGGTGGGCGCGTCTCGAGCTCGGCCGGCGGGCGGCGGTAGATCTGCCCTCCGGCGCGCGCGCCCTCGTCGATCACCGTCGGGCGGATGCCGTGTGCGAGGAGGGCGAGGGCGGCACGCATTCCGGCCGGCCCGGCGCCGACGACGGCGACCCGCGGCTCGCTCACGGTGCGGCGCCCGGGGCGGGCCAGTGGGCGGGGAGCGCCGGCGGGCGGGTGAGGACGTGCATGCCCTCCGCGACCGGCGTCGTGCAGGCCCTGAGGCGGCTGCCGTCCTCCAGGAAGACCCAGCAGTCCTGGCACGCACCCATGGCGCAGAAGCCGGCGCGCGGGCCCTCGCCGAACTCCCCCTCCCGCACGCGGCGGCCGTTCACGAGGAGGGCGGTCAGCACCGTGTCGCCGGAAAGGGCCGATGCGGGCGCCCCGTCGATGTGGATGGCGACGGCGGGCCGCCCGGTCCCTGAGAGGCGGACGAACTGCGTCACCCGCGGCCCCTCACGCGCCGACCGTGATGACGATGTTGCCGAGCCTGTCGATGCGGCCCGTGAAGCCGGGCGGGACGACCGTGGTGGAGCTCATCTCCTCGATGATCGCCGGCCCCGCGACGGTGGCCCCTGCGGCAAGGCGGCCGCGGTCGTAGACCGGGGTCGCCATCCGCCCGTGGCCTCCGCCGAAGAAGGCGGCGCGGGTGCCTGTCACCGCGTCGGAGGGAGGGCCGCCGCGGCTGATCTCCTGGAGCGGCGCCTTCGGTGTCACTCCGACGGCCTTCAGGCGGCAGTTCACGAGCTCGATGGTGCGCCCGGGGATGTCGTAGCCGTACTCGCGGGCGTGGCGGACTGCGAAGTCCCGCTCGAAGGCGGCGAGCGCCTCTGCGCCGAGGCCGTGAACGTCCACAGGCACCTCGAAGTTCTGCCCCTGGTAGCGGGCATCGACGGAAAGGAGGCAGCGCCGCTTCGGAGGCGCCACCTCCTCCCTGTCGAGCCATGCGTCCGCCTCAGCCTGCATCTGCCGGAAGACGTCGCAGATTCCGCCCCAGCTCTGCGCGGTGACGGGCACGATTTCGGTCCGCACGAAGTCGAGGCTGATGTCGGAGAGGAGCATGCCGCGGGCGCACATGGTGCCGGGCTCCTCGGGAACGATGACGGTCGGGATGCCGCATTCGATGGCGACCTCCACGGCGTGGAGGGGACCTGCGCCGCCGTAGGCGAAGAGGGCGAACTCCTTCACGTCGTGGCCCCGCTCGGTGGAGACCGAGCGGATGGCGCGGGCCATGTTGGCGACGGCGATCTGGATGATCCCGTAGGCGGCGACGTCGAGGTCGAGGCCGAGGGGACCTGCCACGCGCCGCTCCAGCACCTCGCGCGCGCGCCCCTCGTCCACCGCCATCTGGCCGCCGAGAAGGGCACCGGGGTCGAGGCGGTGGAGGACGATGTTGGCGTCGGTCAGCGTCGGCTCCTCGCCGCCGCGGCCGTAGGCGGCCGGCCCCGGATCGGCGCCCGCGCTCTGCGGGCCGACCTTCAGCGCGCCAGCGTCGTCGAGCGCCGCGATGGAGCCGCCCCCAGCGCCGATGACGTGGATGTCGAGCATCGGCACCTTGAGCGGATAGTCCGCGACGGTGCGCGTCGAGGTGACGAGCGGGCGCGACTGGTGGACGAGCGAGACGTCCGTGCTCGTGCCGCCGACGTCAAAGGTGACGATGTTGGGAAACCCCGCGGCCCGTCCCACCTCGGTCGCGCCGACGACGCCGGCCGCGGGGCCGGACAGGCAGGTGCGTACGGGCATGTCCTGCACCGTCGCCGCCGACATGAGGCCGCCGTTGGAGTGCACCGTGTAGGGCGATGCCGCGATGCCGAGCCCTTCCATCCCGGACAGGAAGGAGGCGAGGTAGGCCTTCATGCGCGGGCCGACGTAGGAGTTGAGGACGGTGGTCGACAGCCTCTCGTACTCGCGGAACTCGGGCAGGACGTCGCTCGAGATGGAGACGTAGACGTGCGGCAGCATCGCCTCGATCATCGCCCGCGCGCGCCGCTCGTGGGAGGGCTCGCGGTAGGCGTGGAGGAAGACGACGGCGATGCTCTTCACGTCCTCCCCGCGCAGCGTCTCGATGGCGCGCCTCAGCTGCTCCTCGTCGAGGGGGCGGACCGTCTCGCCGTCGACGCCGATGCGCTCGTCCACCTCGAGGCGGCGCTCGCGCGGGACGAGTGGGACGGGCTTCAGGACGGAGTAGTCGTAAAGGTGCGGCCTCACCTGTCGGCCGATGTCGAGGATGTCGCGAAAGCCCTTCGTGACGAGGAGGCCCGTGACCGATCCGCGGCGCTCGACGATCATGTTGGTCGCGACCGTCGTGCCGTGGCCGAGATAGACGACGGCGCAGGGCTCGACACCGTCGCGTGCCAGCATGGCGGCGATCCCGTCCCTAATGGCGCTCGCCGGCGCGCTCGGGGTGGACGCGACCTTGTGATAGCTGACGCCTCCTGTCTCCTCGTCGAAGAGCGTGAGGTCGGTGAACGTGCCGCCGACGTCGACACCGATACGGTACATTCCTGTCTCAGCCTTCCCTGTTGGTTCGGAGGTGCTCGCCCGCCCCTCAGCGCGCCCCGAACACGAGGTTCGGCAGCCAGACCGCGAACTGCGGCACCAGGACGACGATGACGACGACCGTGAAGATGGCGAGGTAGAACGGCCAGATGGCCCGCACGAGCCTGTCCATGGAGATCGCCGCCACCTTCATGACCGTGAAGAGCGTGAGGCCCACGGGCGGCGTGATGGAGCCGATCATCATCGTGAGCACGATCACGACGCCGAGGTGGATCGGGTCGATCTCGTAGACCGCTCCGAGGGCGATGAAGGTGGGCACGGTGATCAGCATCACCGGGATCGCCTCCAGGATCATCCCGAAGAAGAGCAGCGTCGCAATCACGAACACGAACACCGCGAGGGGCGAATCGATGTTGGTCGACAGAAGGGTGACCACCTGGTCGGGCACCTTCTGGATAATGATGATCCACCCGTAGATCATGCTGCACGCGATGATCCACATGGTGGCGCAGGTGGTGCGCACGGCGTCGATGGCGGCGTGCAGGATGTGCCGCCAGCTGAAGTTGAGCTGCACGATGCCGATGAGGAGCACGTAGAGGACGACGACGACCCCCGCCTCGGTCGGCGTGAAGATGCCCGAGATGATCCCCGACAGGAGGATCACGGGCGCGAGCAGCGGCAGGAAGGCGCCGCGGAAGGCGAGCCACACCTCGCAAAGGCTCGCCCGCGGCAGGCGCGGGCAGGCATAGACGCCCGTGCGGGCCAGGAAGTAGATGAGGATCATCATCGAGAGCGCCATCAGGAGCCCCGGGATGGCGCCGGCGAGGAACAGGCGGCCGACCGATTCCTCGGCAAGGAAGCCGTAGATGACCATGGTGATCGACGGCGGGATGACCGGGCCGATCACTGCCGAGGCCCCGGTGATGGCGGCGCTGAAGGCGTTGTCGTAGCCCGCCGCGCGCATCGCCTTGATCTCCACCTTGCCGAGGCCGCCCGCGTCGGCGACCGCCGAGCCGGACATGCCCGCGAAGATCACCGAGGCGACGACGTTGACGTGGCCGAGGCCGCCCGTGACGTGCCGCACCAGCACCTGGGCGAAGCGGAAGATGCGGTCGGTCACGCCCATGGTGTTCATGAGCCCGCCCGCGAGGAGGAACATCGGAATCGCGAGGAGGGGGAAGGAATCCACCCCGGCCGCCACCTTCTGCGTGAGCTGGAGGAGGGGGAGGCTGCTCGTGAGGAGGTAGACGACCGAGGCGATCAGCATCGCGAAGGCGACCGGACAGCCGATGGCGAGGAGCGCCACGAGGAGCCCGACGAGGATGAAGAGCTCCTGCATCAGGCGATGCCCCCGTCGTCCGTCGGGCCGCCGAGCGGCGGGGGCGCCACGGAGGGCTCGCCGGTGCGCACGCTGCGCCACTGTCGCACCAGCTCCTCCAGCGCGAAGACGATCATCGCCGCGCTCGCGATCAGGAGGGGCAGGTGGTGCAGCGTGAAGCGGGACACCTGGATCTGGCCGTAGAGCGAGCGCTGCGTGAGCCCGCGCATCTGGATGATCTGGTCGATGATGAGCGCCAGGCTCGCGATGATCGCGACGTGGACGAGCGCGGTGAGGACGGCCGAGATGCGGACCGGCAGCATGCGCACGAGGACGTCCACCTCTATGTGGCCGCGCTCGCGGTAGAGGAAGGCGGCGCCGAGGAAGGTCATCCACACGAGCGCCGCCTGGGCCACCTCGTCCGTGGGACCGACCGATGTGCCGAGGAAGTAGCGGGTGACGATCTGGGTGGTGAGGGTGACCGTGATCACTGCGAGGGCGAGAAGGGCCGCGAGGAGCATCGCCCTCGCAAGCCACTCGCAGAGCACCGAGAATGCGCGCACGCCGCTCTCGTTTTCCGCGTCCTGCCGGCCGGCCGTGCGCCGCTCAGCGCATCGCCCGGATTTCTTCCCACCAGCCCTCGGGGATCATGCCTTCCTCGACGAGCTCGGTGACGCACTCCGCCATCTTGGCGACGAATGTCGCGCGCTGCTCGTCCGTCAGCGGCTGGAACTTGCCGCCCTCGGCCATGACCTTCTCCCACTCCGGCTCGAAGCGCTCGCGGACGAGCTGGCTCTGGTAGTCGCCCGCCTCGAGCGCGGCCTCGACGACGATCTCCCGGTCTTCCGGCGAGAGCGCCTGGAAGGCCGCCTCGCTCACGTAGACGGAGGCGAGGGGATAGCCGTGGAAGGCGTCGGTGACGTAGGGCGCCACCTCGTGGAGCTTCATGCCGTAGAGCTGTTCGCCGGAGATCTCGGTCATCTCCACGAGGCCCTGGGCGAGTGCGAGGTACTGCTCCTGGTAGGCGACCACGACCGGGTTCGCCCCGAGGCACTCCCAGTTGCGCAGGTGAATCGGAAGGTTCGGGGCGCGCACGCGGCGGTCCGCGAGCGTCTCTGCGTCGACGATGAACTCTTCCCTGTGGAGGAAGTAGCGCGGCATGCGGAACCAGTTGCTGGCGATGACGCGGATTCCGAACTCGTCGATGAGCCGCTTGTCGATCTCGGCGCGGATGTCCGACCTGTTGAAGGCGTTGACGTGGTCGTGGTCGTCGAACAGGAAGGCGGCGTCGAGGATGCCGAGCTGGGGGACGAGGTTGGACGCTGCGACGGCGGAGGAGATGTAGAACTGCTGCGTCCCGAGGGCGATCGCCTCCATCTGCTGGTTGGCGGTGCCGAGGATGGCCGCGTCGTGGTGCTGGAAGTCGAGGCGGCCGTCGGTGCGCTCCCTCACGAGCTCCACGAACTTCTGCGAGCCGCGGCTCGCAGGTGTCCCCGGCGCCTGGATGCCACCGCCGATCCACGTCACCTCCGAGGCGGCGAGCGGGGCGGCGTGGAGCGGAAGGGCGATGAGGGCTGCGGCAAGGGCGGCGGGCGCTCCCGAACGCAGGACTCTCATGGGATCGAACGTGTGCACGGCTCAACCTCCTCGTCTCGTCGCGGTGTCTTCCGAAGACTGGCGCTTCCGGACGGCCGCGGCCGCAAGATGCATCGACGAGGTCGAGGAGACCGTGGATTGCACGAGCCTGTCCAATTCCAAAGCGACGGGTGTGCATGAGGCTGGGTTATGAGGAGGAACGCGCCCGCCGGATCACTCCGAGGGCGTGACGGACCCCGAAGACTTGATGACGACAACTCTGTCCTCGGCCCCGTCGAGCGGGGCGTCGAAGAAGTCCGGATGCGTCCCGATGATCTGCGGAAGATCCTTCAGGAGCTCCCGCAGGTGCTCC
>Ga0008838_100542_pt1 | contig 33403 bp, 28 predicted proteins | sample HotLakConUCCSL28_FD_62212 | JGI IMG/M metagenome (GOLD analysis project Ga0008838, IMG submission 62212) | Hypersaline microbial mat communities from Hot Lake, Washington, USA - Hot Lake Consortium UCC-SL28 (Hybrid Assembly) | ecosystem: Environmental > Aquatic > Thermal springs > Hot (42-90C) ...
AAGCTGTTCGCCAAGAAGGGCCGACGGAACCAGCTGACAAGTGCCGGCAGGGAATTGCAGGAATACGCCGAACGCATGGTTCGCCTGAACGACGAGGCGCTCGGCCGCTTCGGCCCCCGCGCCTTCGACGGGCGGCTGAGGGTCGGAACGCCGGACGACTATGCCGAGGCCTTCCTGCCCCAGGTGTTCGGCAGGTTCGCGGCGATCCATCCGGACGTCGAGATCTCCATCGAGTGCCGCCCGTCCCTCGAGGTGGCGGCGCTGGTGCGCGCTGGCGAGCTCGACATCGCCGTCGTCACCATGGAGAGCGGGATCGGCAGGGCAGAGGCGCTCCACGCCGAGCCGCTCGCCTGGACGGCCCCGCCCGACAGGCGGCTCGAGCTCGACCGCCCGCTCCCGCTCGCGCTCTGGCAGCCGGGGTGCGTGTGGCGCAAGCTCACCATCGACGCCCTCGAGGCCGCCGGCCACCCCTACCGCATCGCCTACAGCGGCTGGAACTCGGCCGCCCTTCGCGCCACCGTGCGGGCGGGCCTCGCCGTCTCGGCGCTTCCCCACCGCTTCGTCGGCCAGGGGCTGAGGGTCGTCCCCGAGGAGGCGGGGCTTCCGCGGCTCGGCGCCTTCGAGATCGGCATCGTGCGCCCGCGCAAGGGCCCCTGCGCGCTCATCGACGCCTTCGCTGAGACGGTGGAGGCTGCCTTCGAGGCGCTCCAGGCGGCGGGGCCGGAGCCGCTGGTGGCGGCCTGAAGCGCCGCCCTCGCGGCGCGCGGCCGGACGTCAGCGCGCGAGCTCGCGCGCTGCGCTCTCCTCGTCCGCGCGGCCGTCGCCGGCGATCCGCTCCTCCATCTTCACCACCTGCCTGTCGTAGTCGGGGTGGATCGTGCCCATCACCCTGTCCCACACGGAGAAGTGGTTCGCGTAATTGTAGTTGAATGTGGAGTGGTGCATGTCGTGGAACGTCACCGCGGCGAGCGGCCAGGGCGTGCGCGACGACCTGCCGGCCGCGAACTCGAATCCCGAATGCCCGATCATGCCGTTGAAGTGGTCGAACACGCGGTGTGCCAGATAGATCTCCCACGGGAGCGGCAGCACGATCGGCATGAACAGGAAATAGCTCTGCTGGGAGAAGGCGTCGAACGTCGTGTCGGAATAGTTGCTCCACACGGTCGGCGCGACGGACTGGTGGTGCAGCATGTGCCACTTCTTGAACGGCCCGGTGTGGGCGAGCCTGTGCACCCAGTAGAACCAGGTGTCGTAGCCGATCACCGTGGCGAGGAACATGAGCGGTGCCGACCACCAGGCGAGGGAGAAGGGCTCGAACAGCGTCCACCCGTTGAGAAGGCAGTAGAGGCCGCCGGCGAAGCAGGCGCAGGTGACGACGAGGGAGCGCGCGCTCGCCCGGATCTCCTTCGCCCGCCGCTTCTGCCCGTGCCGTCCCTCCTGGATCTTGCGCTCCGGATGGCGCCGCGACCACACCGTGAACGCCCAGCCGAAGGCGAGATAGGTGCCGAATGTGACGGCGTAGACGAGCGCCCACAGGGCTGTGAACTCAACGAGGTGGTCGGCGAGAGCGCGCATCGCGATCCTCAATCTGGCGGTCCGGTGGCGCGGGCGTTTCCCTCGGCGCCCGCGGCGCCGGAGGTGCACGCCGCTCCGGCGCCAACGCTTTGTCACGTTGCGGCGCATCATGCAAAGCCCCGGTCGCCGCACGCCGGCCTCGCTGGCGGCGCGAGGCCGCGGGCCGCGGCGCTGCCGGGCTCGCCGGGTGTTGCCGATCTGCATCAGGCACCGGCGGAGCGTTCCGGGCACGTCGACCGCGGGCGCGTCATCCACGATAATATTCGTGGAGCGCCAGCGTGCTTGTGGTGGAGTAGATGCGTTGCGAATTGCCCGAAGCTGCCTCGTGGCGGCGGTCGTGGCCACCGCGGCCAGCGCGCTGAGCGCCGGTCCGGCAGTCGCGTTCGAACTCTTCGGCATCCGCCTCTTCGGCGAGGATCCGACGCCGCCGGCCCCCGGCGCGGTGACGGCGAACGTCGTCTTCGACGTCGAGGGCGATCGTGCGCTCCTCGGCGCCCTGCGCGCGGCCTCCGTCCTCGAGGAGGAATCCGACCGGCCCTTCCCCGGCGCCGTCTCCATCATCGCCGCCGCCCGGCGGGACTACCAGCGCCTCCTCGGCACGCTCTACACGCTCGGCCGGTACGACGGCGTCATCTCCATCACCATCGACGGGCGCGAGGCTGCCGACGTTCCGCTCGATGCCACTTTCGGCGACGAGGCCGAGGTGGTGGTGCGCGTTGAGCCCGGCTCCGTGTACCGCTTCGGCAGCGTCGACATCGAGAACCGCCCGGGCGTGCCGCCGGACGACGACACGCTCCCGCCGACGCCCGAGGAGCTCGGCCTCCAGCCGGGCCTCGATGCGCTCTCCACCGCCATCGTCGCCTCGGAGGCCGCGCTCGTCGGTCGCTGGCGCGAGCTCGGCCATCCCAAGGCCGCCATCGCCGACCAGCGCGTCGTCGCCGACCATGCGGACGATCGCCTCGACGTCGGCATCACCGTCGAGCCCGGCCCCAGCGCCGCCTTCGGCGACGTCTCCGTGGTCGGCGCCGAGCGGCTCGATCCGGCCTTCCTCGCCTGGTACGCCGGCATCGAGCCCGGCGAGCCCTTCGACCCGGACGACATCGAGCGCGCCCGCGACCAGCTCCGCCGCCTCGAGGCGTTCCGCGCGGTGCGCATCGTTGAGGCTGACGCCGTCGGTCCCGACGGCAGGCTGCCCATGGAAATCCAGGTGGCCGAGCGCAAGCGCCGCGTCTTCGGCTTCGGCGGGAAGTATTCGACACTCGACGGCGTCGCCCTCGAAGGCTACTGGCGCCACCGTAACCTCTTCGGCCGCGCCGAAAGGCTCGCCGTCGAGGCGCGCGTCGGCGGGATCGATTCGGAGAACCCGGAGGACTACAACTACCGCCTCGCGACGACCTTTCTGAAGCCTGGCGTCATCACGCGCTACACGGACTTCAGCACGACCATCTTCGCCGAGCAGGTGCGGCCCGACACCTATCGCGCGCGCACCGTCGGCGGCCGTGCGGGCTTCATCCACCGGCCTGCCGACGGCTGGACCATCGAGGCGTTCGGCTCGGTCGAGGCCTCCACCATCGACAGGACCACCGTCGGCGACGGCGAGTTCCTGTTCGCGAGCCTGCCGATCGAGGCACGCTACGACGGCACCGACGACGAGCTCGACCCCACGAGGGGATACCGTATCGAAGCGGGCTTCGAGCCGTTCTACGAGGCGGTGAACGGCAACTTCGGCGCCGTGACCGAGCTCTCAGGGTCCGTCTACTACGGCCTCGCCGGGGACCGCGTGGTGCTCGCGGGGCGGGCGGCCACCGGCTCCATCGCAGGCGTGCCGCAGGGCGAGGTGCCGGCGAACCGCCTCTACTTTGCGGGCGGCGGCGGATCGATCCGCGGCTATCCCTACCGCGGCGTCGGCCCGATCGACGCCGACGGCGCGGTCATCGGCGGCCGCTCGTTCTTCGTCGGATCGGCCGAGGCGCGCGTGAAGGTGACGGACACCATCGGCGTCGTCCCCTTCCTCGACTTCGGCAACGCCTTCGACACGCAGTATCCGGACTTTTCCGAGCCGCTGCGCTTCGGCGCGGGCGTCGGCGTGCGCTACCACACGGCCCTCGGCCCCCTGCGCCTCGACGTCGCCGTCCCGCTCGACAGGCTTCCTGGCGACCCCTCATTCGCCGTCTACATCGGACTGGGGCAGGCCTTCTGATGCGCACACTCCGCTTCATCGTCGCGGCCTTCGTCCTCGCGGGGCTCGCCTTCGCGGGCATCGCCATCGCCCAGGACGTCGGGGAGGAGCAGGAGCGCTCCCGCTTCGTGCGCTTCGTCGAACGCCAGATCTCGACGCCCGACCGGCAGATCCGGCTCGGCGAGATCCGGGGCGCGCTCTCCTCCGACGTGAGGATCTCGCAGATCACGGTCGCCGACCGCGAGGGCGTCTGGCTCGTCATCGAGGACGCGCACCTCATCTGGTCCCGCCTCGCGCTGCTGCGCGGGCGCCTTTCCATCGACCTCCTCGAGGCCGACGCAATCCGCGTCCTGCGCAGCCCCGAGCCCGCCGAGGGGGACGGCGAGGCGATCGAGGAGGCGGACGAGGCGTTCACCCTGCCGAGCCTGCCGGTCTCCGTCATCATCGACCGCCTCGCCGTGCCCCGCGTCGAGATCGCGCAGGGCGTCATCGGTCCCGCCGCGGCGCTGTCCGTCGACGGTTCGGTGCGCCTCGCCGGCGGCGAGCTCGACACGGACGTCTCCATCGAGCGGCTCGACCGGCCGGGCACGCTCTCGCTGGAGGCGAGCTTCGACGACGAGACGCGGCGCCTTGCCGTCGACTTCATCATCGAGGAACCCGAGAACGGCGTCATCGCCAACGCGCTCGGCATCGAGGGCCGCCCGCCCGTCACCTTCGAGATCGAGGGCGACGGCCCGCTGTCGGACTTCTCGGCCGGCATCAGGCTCGACGTCGCGGGGGAGACCCTCCTGTCCGGCACCACCGCGATCGCCGGGGAGAACGGCGGCCTGCGCTTCCTCGCCGACATCGACGGCGACCTCTCGCCCATCGTGCCCGAGCTCTACGCGCCGCTGGTGGCGGGCGGCTCGCGCGTGACGCTGAACCTCCTGCGGCAGGTCGACGGCAGCTTCGTCATCGACGAGGGCGAGCTCGCGTCCGGTGTCGCGCGGCTCGATTTCGCGGGTGCCCTCGCGCCCGATGGCGTGCCGACCCGCCTTTCGGTCGACGGCCGCCTCGCCCGCGAGGACGGCGCCCCCGTCGCGCTTCCTGGCGGCGGCGGCGAGGCCACCGTGCGCTCGGCCACCATCGGCGCGAACCTCGCCGAGGCCGGCGACTTCGCCGCCGACATCGTGCTTCAGGATCTCGACAGCCCGCTCCTCCTCGCCCCCCGCTTCGAGATCGAGGCGCGCGGCAGGGCGCAGAACCTCTCCGATCCCGGCGCGCGCAGCATCTCGTTCGCCGCCTCCGGCCGGGCGGAGGGACTGACCTCCTCCGTGCCGGCGCTCGCAGACGCCCTCGGCGATGCGCCGTCCTTCTCAGCGGAGGGGTCCTGGGCCTCCGGCGCGCCCCTCGGCCTCGACCGGGCGCAAATTTCAACGGCCGGCCTCGACGCCGCCTTCGCGGGCACCGTGTCGGACGGTCTTTCCGGCAGCTATCGCCTCGAGGCTGACGATCTCGGCGCCTTCCGCGCGCTCGTCGGCCGTCCGCTCGGCGGGGCGGTGGCGCTGAGCGCCGAGGGTGACGTCGGCTTCGACGGGCTCTTCGAGCTCGCCCTCGACGGCACCGCCCGGAACCTTGCCGTCGGCATCCCCGCAGTCGACGGCCTTCTCGACGGCGAGACAACGATCTCCGGCGGCGCCGCGCGGGGTGAGGGGGAGATCGCCTTCCAGGACTTCCGCATCGCCTCGACGGAGTTCTCCGTCGCGGCCGACGGCGTCGTCTCGGGCACCCACACCGACCTCACCGCCGAGGCGAACCTTTCGGACCTCTCCGCGCTGACGGAAGAGGCGTCGGGCCCGCTCTCGGCCCGCCTCGCCGTGACCGGAAATCCCGCCCGGCCCGACGTCGTCGCCGAGATCACGAGCCCCGGTCTCGTCCTCTCCGACCGCCGGCTCGACGGCCTCCTCGCAGGCTTCGACGGAACGCTCGAGCCCGACAGCGGCGTCCCCTTCGACCTCGACGGGCGCCTGTCGGTGGAAGGCACCTTCGCGGGCGAGCCGCTCCGGCTTTCGGCGACCCTCGTCAGCGACGAGGGCGGGCGGACGCTGCGCGACCTCTCCGCCAGCGTCGCCGACGCCACCGCCTCCGGGACGCTCGCCTTCCTGTCGCGGACCGGCCTCTTCGAGGGCGATCTCTCCCTGTCCATCCCGGAGCTCTCCCGCGTCGCCCCGCTCGCCCTGGCCGAAGCGTCGGGCAGCGTCTCCGCGGACGTCTCCCTCTCGGCGGACGACGGCACGCAGGCCCTCGCCGTCGACGCCGAGGCGCGGCAGGTGGAGGCGGCCGGCGTCGCGCTCGGCTTCGCGGACGTCGACCTTGCCGTCGACGACGCCTTCGGTGTTCCCGCCGTCGAGGGCACCGCGGACGTGCGCGCCCTCGCGCTCGCCGGCTTCGACATCCGCTCCGCCCGCCTCGTCGCGGACCGCTCTGGCGAGACGACGCGCCTTGCGCTCACGGCGGATCTCGGCCGCGCGACGCTGGAGCTCGCGGGCGCGCTGGAGCGGATCGCCGGCGGCTTCCGCGCCGCCCTCGGGGAGCTCGTCCTCTCCCGCGAGGGGTTCGCCGCCCGCCTCGTGTCCCCGACGTCGGTGACGGTCACGGACGGCCGCGTGGTGGTGGACGCGACGCGCCTCTCGGTGGGCGAGGGCACCGTCACGGTCGCCGGCACGCTCGGCGAGACACTCGATCTCGAGGCGGCGCTCGACGCCGTCCCGCTGTCGGTCGCGAACCTCGTGCGGCCGGACCTTGCGGCCGCTGGCACCGTGTCGGGCACGGTCGACGTCTCCGGCACGCGGGAGGCGCCCGTGGTGAGCGCCGAGCTCGACGCGGACGGCCTCACCGCCGCGCCGCTCGCAGGGCGCGGGATCGCCCCTGTGGACGCCTCCGCCCGCGGCCGCTTCGAGGGCGGGACCGCCACCGTGGAGCGCCTTTCCGTCTCGGTCGGCGACGGCACGCTGCGCGCGTTCGGAACCGTCGGCGAGACGCTCGACCTCGATGTCGCCCTCGACGCGCTCCCCCTCGCACTCGCGAACGCGGTCGCGCCCGACCTCGGGCTCTCCGGCAGCCTCTCCGGCCGCGCCGACCTAACGGGCTCGCTCGAGGATCCGCAGGCGACGTTCAGGGCGAGCCTGTCTGACGCCTCGGCCGCGCCGCTGCGGCAGGCGGGCATCGCCCCCGCCTCGGCGCAGGTGGCTGGCAGTTTCGCCGACGGCGAGGCAACCCTCTCGACGGCTCGGGCCACCATCGCCGGAGGAACCCTGACGGCGACGGGCACCATCGGCGAGCGGCTCGACGTCTCGGCGAGGGTCGAGGGATTCCCGCTCGCCCTCGCGAACGCCGTGCGCCCCGACCTCGGCCTCTCGGGCACCCTCTCCGGCACGGTGACGGCCACGGGTCCGCTCGTGCGCCCGCGCGTGGCATTCGACGTCGCCGCCCCGTCCGTCTCCGCCGCGCCCCTGCGCGATGCGGGGCTGCCGCCGGCCTCGGCGGCGGCGCGCGGCACGTTCGACCGCGGCACAGTCACGCTGCGCGAGGCGTCCGTGCGGGTCGGCGGCGGCACGGTCCGCGCCACCGGATCGGTGGGCCGGACGCTCGACCTCGACGTCACACTCTCGCGCCTTCCCCTCGCCCTCGCGAACGCCGTCCGGCCCGACCTCGACGTCTCTGGCGCCCTCTCCGGCACGGCGCGGGCCACGGGCTCGCTGACCAATCCCTCAGCGACGTTCGGCCTGACGGCCACCGCCGTCTCCGCGGCGCCGCTGAGGGACGCCGGCGTCGGGCCGGTCACGGTCTCGGCGGAAGGACGCTACGGCAACGGTGCTGTGGATCTGGCAGCGCTCGACGTGTCGGGGGCGGGGCTCTCGGCGCAGGCGTCCGGCCGCATCCCCCTCTCCGGCCCCGGCCTCGACGTGAGGGCCACGGCGACAGCGCCCCTCTCCCTCGCCGAGCCGTTCCTCGCCGAGCGCGGCTCCGTCGTCTCGGGGACCGCGCGCATCGACCTTGAGGCGCGCGGCTCCCTCGCCGATCCGGCCCTCTCCGGCAGCGTGTCGGCGAGCGGGATCGACTTTCGCGACCCGGGGACCAACCTCGCCCTCACCGGCGGGGCGCTCTCGGCCACACTCTCGGGCGACCGCGTGGTGATCGACAGCCTGACAGCCTCCCTCGGCGACGGGCGCATCTCCGTCGCGGGCTCGGTCGGCATCACGCCGCCCTTCCCGGCGGACCTCACCGTGACGGCCCGCAACGCGCTCTACACCGACGGGCGGCTCCTTTCGGCGGTCTTCGACGCCGACCTCACCGTGACGGGGCCGCTCGCAGCGGCGCCGCTCGTCGCCGGCAGGGTCGGCATCGCGCGGGCCGAGATCCTCGTGCCTTCCCGCCTCTCCGGCCCGGCGACCCTCATCGAGGTGACGCACGTCAACACCCCGCCCGACGTCCTCGAGACGCTGCGCCGCGCCCGCCTCGGCCCGTTCGCCGGCCGGAACGGCGACGGTGACGGGGCGGCAGGGCTCAGGCTCGACGTCCTCATTTCCGCGCCGCAGCGCATCTTCATCCGCGGCCGCGGCATCGACGCCGAGTTCGGCGGCGAGGTCCGCGTCACCGGGCCGGCCTCCGACGTGGTGCCGGTCGGCCAGTTCGACCTCATCCGCGGCCGCATCGTGGTGCTCGGCCAGCGCATCGTCTTCACCGAGGGGTCCATCACACTCCTCGGCGATCTCGACCCGGAGCTGCGCCTCGTCGCACAGACCCAGGCGAACGAGGTGACGGTGCGGGTGATCGTCACGGGGAGCGCCCGGAACCCGCGGATCCTGTTCGAGTCCGAACCCGAGCTGCCGCAGGACGAGGTCCTCTCGCAGCTTCTCTTCGGCCGCAGCGTCGACCAGCTGTCAGCCTTCCAGCTCGCCCGCCTCGCCGCCGCGGTCGCCGAGCTCGCCGGCTCGGGCGGCGGGCCGGGCCTGCTCGAGCAGGTGCGCGTCTTCTCCGGCCTCGACGACATCGAGGTCATCACGACACCCGAAGGCGGCACGGCGGCGCAGGCCGGGCGCTACATCGCCGACAACATCTATCTCGGCGTGCGCGCGGGCGAGACGTCTTCCGGCGTCACGGTGAACATCGACATCACCCGCGGCCTGACCGTCCGCGCCGAGGCGCTGACCGACGAGTCCTCCCTCGGCGTCTATTTCGAGCGCGAATACTGACGGGAGCCAGCCGCCCCGCGCCCGCCGGCGCGAGAGACCCTCGCCGGCGGTGAGCCGCGAGCGCCCTCCCGCGCCCCTTTCGCGACCGGATGCAGCGCGTTCGGGCACATTCTGGAACTCTTCAACTTCGATTTCGTTTAGCAGGGGCTCGTATTGTTCTAAATATCATCTTTCGTGATCGTGTTGACGTCGTTTGACGGCAAGGCTAGGGACTGCTCAACCGAAGAAACGGGAGAGCAACAATGCGCAAGAGCGTTATTTCTGCGATTGCCCTGGCGGCCATGACCGCACCGGCATTCGCGCAGGGTGAGGTGAACCTCTACTCCTCGCGCCACTACGACACGGACGAGGCGCTCTACTCCAACTTTACGGAGCAGACCGGCATCACCGTGAACCGCATCGAGGACTCCGGCGACACCCTGATCGCCCGCATGGCCTCCGAGGGCGAGCTGAGCCCGGCGGACCTGCTCCTCACCGTCGACGTGACCCGCCTCACCCGCGCGGCCGAGGAAGGTCTCCTGCAGCCGATCGAGTCCGCCGTCGTCGAGGAGAAGGTCCCGTCCTACCTCCAGGAGGACGACCACCTGTGGATCGGCGTCTCCACCCGCGTGCGCCACATCTTCTACGACAACGAAGACGTGACCGACGTGCCGGAGACGTGGGAGGATCTCGCCGATCCGAAGTACGAGGGCATGATCTGCACGCGTTCCTCGTCCAACGTCTACATGCTGTCGCTGCTCGCCTCCATCATCGCGCACAACGGCGAGGAGGCCGCGCGCGAGTGGGTCGAGGGCCTCTACAACAACCTCGCCCGGCCCCCGCAGGGCGGTGACACGGACCAGCTGCGCGCCGTCATCTCCGGCGAGTGCGACATCGTCATCTCCAACCACTACTACTATGCCCGCGGCCTCGCCTCGGAGGTGACCGGCCTCACCGACGGCATCGAGCGGCTCGGCATCGTCTATCCGAACCAGGACTCCTACGGCACGCACGTCAACATCTCGGGCATCGGCCTCGCCGTGAACGCGCCGAACGCCGAGAACGCGATCCGCTTCATCGAGTACCTTCTGAGCGACGAGGCGCAGAAGATGCTGGCCGACGGCAACAACGAGTACCCGGTTGTCGAGGGCGTGGAGCCCTCCGAGGCGGTCCAGCAGATGGGCACCGACTTCAAGCGCGACGAGCTTCCCCTTTCGGAGCTGTCCGCCAACGTCGGCCTCGCCCAGGAGATCTACAACGAGGTCGGCTACCCCTGATGAGGGCGGTTATCGGGACCTGATCCCGATCACGCATCGGCGCAATGCGGGGGGCGGTCCTGAACAGGGCCGCCCCTTCGCCGTTGTTCCCGCAGCTGTCCGCCCACGAAGCGGCGAGAGGCGGTCGGGGTCGGCGTGGTCGGGCGCGTGCCGGACATCCTCACCCGCGTCGGCCGGGTCGGCGCCTCATGCGCCTGCCGTCAGAGGCCGCTGATCGAACAGCCGCCGTCGCCGGCGACCGTCACGTCCGCCGTCACGATGACGACATTCGCCCCGAGCGCCCTCAGCCTCCCGGCGGCATCGGGCGTGTTCGCCCCGGCGATGGACGGAAAAGGCCGAAGCGCCGGTCGTCGGAGGTGGCTCGGACATCATGGCCGTCCGTCCGGGATTGTGGAGACGGCGAGCGAAGGCCTATTGTCCTCGAGCCGTGCCGCGGCCGGCAGCAACTCATGGAGCGCGTGTGAAACTGCCGCCCCTGCAAGAGGAATTCGTCCTCCACTTCGGCGAGATGGGTTCGCGATGGGGGATCAACCGCACGGTCGGCCAGATCTACGCCCTCCTGTTCCTCAGCGAGACGCCCCTCAACGCGGAGGAGATCTCCGAGAGCCTCGGCTTCTCGCGCTCCAACGTGTCCATGGGCCTCAAGGAGCTCCAGGCGTGGAACCTCGTCCGCCTCAAGCATTTCCCGGGCGACAGGCGGGAGTATTTCACGACGCCGCAGGACATGTGGGAGATCGTGCGGATCCTCGCCGAGGAGCGCAAGCGGCGGGAGATCGACCCCACCCTGTCGAAGCTGCGCGAGCTCCAGCTCGGCTATCAGGCCGAGGGGGAGGACGCCTACGCCCGCGAGCGCATCGAGGAGCTGACGAACCTCATCGAGCTCCTGAACGGGTGGTACGAGGATGTCAGGCACCTCGAGACGGAGCGCCTCGTCCAGCTCCTCACCCTCGGCGCCAGGGTGCACGATCTCGTCTCCCGCGCGGGGAAGGTGCTTCCGATGCGCGGCCGCCGGCGCAAGGCGGGCGGCGGCGACGCCGGCGAGGACGACGGCGCCGCATGATTTGACAAGGCCGCCCTCCCGTCCGATGGCGGGCTCCTCAGAAGGAGGATGCGGCATGACGATGAGGGCGCTGGTCGTCGACAGGACCGACGACGGTGTGACGGCTTCCGTCCGTGAGATCGACGAGGCGAGCCTGCCGGCGGGCGAGGCGGGGGACGCGATGGTCACCGTGCGCGTCACCCACACCACCGTCAACTACAAGGACGGTCTGTGCGTGACCGGCGGTGGCGGCCTCGTGCGCACCTACCCCCACGTTCCCGGGATCGACTTCGCCGGCGTCGTCGAGGCGTCGGACGATCCGCGCTACGCCCCGGGCGATGCCGTGGTGCTGACGGGATGGCGCGTCGGCGAGGTCTGGTGGGGCGGCTACGCGGACAAGGCGCGGGTGAAGGGCGACTGGCTGGTGCCGCTCCCGGACGGGCTGACGCCGCGGCAGGCGATGGCGGTCGGCACGGCCGGCTTCACCGCGATGCTCGCCGTGATGGCGCTCGAGGCGCACGGGCTCGCCCCCGGCGGACGGCCGGTCCTCGTCACGGGTGCCGCCGGCGGCGTCGGCTCGGTGTCGACGGCGCTCCTCTCCCGCCTCGGCCACGAGGTCGCCGCCGTCACCGGGCGGCCTGACCAGGCGGACTACCTGAAGCGGCTCGGCGCCGCGACGGTCGTCCCGCGGGAGGAGCTCGCGAGCCCGCCCGAGCGGCCGCTCGGGAAGGAGACCTATGCGGCCTGCGTCGACGCCGTCGGCGGCGCCATGCTCGCCCGCGTCCTCACCCTCCTCGAATACGGCGGGAGCGCGGCCGCCGTCGGCCTCGCGGGCGGCGCGAAGCTCGAGGGCGTCACGGTCGTGCCCTTCCTCCTGCGCGGGGTGAACCTCCTCGGCATCGATTCCGTCATGAAGCCGCGCGAGGGCCGGCTCGACGCGTGGTCCCGCATCGCCCGCGACCTCGACCTCTCCCTCCTCGAGGCGATGACCGAGGACGCCTCACTCGACGACGTCCCCCGCCTCGCGAGGGAGATCCTGAAGGGGGCGGTCCGCGGCCGCGTTGTGGTCGACCTTTCGCGCTGACCGGAGCGGCCGCCTGTTGCGCTGCAACATGGCGCACACCCATATGCCCGCCGGTCACGGCTCGGGAGGGAGCGGATGCGCGAGCGGGTTCGCACGATCATTTCGTCGAAGGCGTGGGAGAGGGCCATCATCGGCCTCATCGTCTTCAACGCCTTCACGCTCGGACTCGAGACGAGCGATTCGATCATGGCCGAGATCGGCCAGGCCCTGCGCGCCGTCGACCGCCTCGTCCTCGCCGCCTTCGTGCTCGAGATCGCGCTTCGCCTCTACGTGCACCGCCTGCGCTTCTTCCGCGACCCCTGGAGCCTCTTCGACTTCACCATCGTCGCCATCGCGCTGGTTCCGGCGAGCGGGCCTTTCCAGGTGCTGCGGGCGCTCCGGATCCTGCGCGTCCTGCGCCTCATCTCGGTGGTTCCCTCGCTGCGGCGGGTGGTCGCCGGCCTCATCGCCGCCCTGCCGGGGATGGGCTCCATCATCATGCTCCTCACCATCGTCTTCTACGTGGCGAGCGTCATGGCGACGGAGCTCTTCAAGGACAGCTTCCCCGAGTGGTTCGGCTCCATCGGCCTCTCGGCCTATTCGCTGTTCCAGATCATGACCCTGGAGTCGTGGTCGATGGGCATCGTGCGCCCGGTCATGGAGGTCTATCCCTACGCCTGGGCATTCTTCGTGCCGTTCATCCTGACGACGACGTTCGTGGTGCTGAACCTCTTCATCGGCGTCGTGGTCTCGGCGATGCAGGACACCGTGGAGGAGAGCGCGGGCGAGACGAGCCGGGAGATCGCGTTGGAGGGGAGGGCGCTCGCCGACGCCATCGCCGACCTCAAGCGCGAGGTGCGGGAGTTGCGCGTCGTCGTGGAGGAGCGGGCGCGGGTGCCCTGACGCCCGGCAGGCGCGCGGGGTGTGACCGCGCCGATCGCGGGGCATGAGGAACGACGGTATCTCGTCCGTCAGGGGAGAGGGCGACAGCGTCGTCACGATCCGGGGGGATGCCGGCTCCGGCGGCCGCAGCACGGTGTCCGGTCCGGACGACGATTGTCCCGAGCATCCTGCGCCCGACCGGATGCGGGCAGGATGCTCCAGCTCTTCGCTGCGAGGCGGCATTCGCGGCGAACAGGACGAGGAGCGCCCTGATCGTCGCCGTGGACCTCCTTCCCGGCGGAGGCCGTGGACACGGCGTGACGGGAACGTCTTGCGGGCTTGTTCCCGGCGGTCAGGCGGCGATGTCGGACCGCATCCGCCCGCCCGGCCACCTCAGGTGCGCCGCCGCCGCGTAGACGCCGGCGCGGGCTTGTGCGACGCTCGCGCCGTCGGCCACCAGCGTCAGCACGCGGCCGCCGTTCGACACCACCCCGTCCGCCTCGCGGCGCGTGCCGGCGTGGTAGACGCGCGCACCCGCCGCCTCGATCGCCTCGAGACCGCCGATCGCCTCTCCCTTCTCCACGGGTCCGGGATACCCCCGCGCCGCAACCACGACCCCCACACTCGCCCCCGGGCGCAACTCGAGCGGCGCGGAGGCGAGGCCGCCGGTCGCCGTTGCGTGGAGGAGGGCGTAGGCGTCCGAGGCGAGGCGCGGGAAGAGGACCTGGCACTCCGGATCGCCGAAGCGCACGTTGTACTCGATGAGCTTCGGCCCCTCGCGCGTCAGCATCAGCCCGGCGTAGAGCGCGCCGACATAAGGGATGCCGCGGCGGGAGAGCTCGGCCACGGTCGGGCGGACGATTGCCGCCATCGCCGCCTCCGCCGCCGCCTCGTCGAAGCCCGGCGCAGGGGCGACCGCGCCCATGCCGCCGGTGTTCGGCCCCCTGTCGCCGTCGAAGGCGCGCTTGTAGTCCCGCGCGGTGCCGAAGAGGCGGACGGTGGCGCCGTCGGCGAGCGCGAAGAGGCTCACCTCGGGCCCCTCAAGCCGCTCCTCCACGACGACGCGGCTGCCGGCCTCGCCGAACGCGCCGCCGAAGCACTCGGAGACGGCGCGCTCGGCCTCGGCGAGCGTGTCCGCCACGACGACTCCCTTGCCGGCGGCGAGCCCGTCCGCCTTCACAACCACGGGCGCGCCCATGCGGCGGACGGCGGATAGGCCCTCCGCGAGGCTGCCCGCGACGATCGCGCGCGCCGTCGGCACGCCTGCTGCCGCGGCGATCTCCTTGGTGAAGGCCTTCGACGCCTCGAGGCGGGCGGCCTCCCGCGAGGGGCCGAAGACGGCGCGCCCGGCAGCGCGCAGGCGGTCCGCGAGGCCGTCCGCGAGCGGCGCCTCCGGGCCGATCACCACGAGGTCGAACCGGCCGGCCTCCGCCTCCACGGCGTCCGGCGCGATCCGCTCCGCCATCGCCTCGAGCCCGGGGTTGGGGCCGCCCGCAAAGGCGACGTGCCCGACCACGGGCGACGCGGCGAGGGCGACCGCCAGGGCATGCTCCCGCCCGCCGGAGCCCACCACCAGCGCCGCGGCGCCCTCCCGCCCTGCCGAACCGTTCGAGACCATCTGCCGCCCTCTTCCTGCCTTGCCCGCGGGTCATCCCGCACGAGGCCGGCCGGACGCAAGCCCGCACCCGTCCCGGCCGCCCGCAGTGCCCGCGTCAGGGGCCTTCGCGCCCGGTGCGGCGGCGCGACAGCTCGCGATAGAGCGCCTCCCGCGTGACGCCGAGCTCGGCGGCGAGCTCCTGCCGCTGCCCCTTGCCGGGGAGGGCGTTGCCCTCGGCGAGCCATGCGTCGAGACGCTCTGCCACCCTCGGCAGCGACCGGATCTCCGCCCGCACCCGCGCGGCCTGAACGCTGCGGGCGAGCATTGCCGCCCACGCCTCGGCCTCCGCCGGGCGATCCCGCAGGGCCGCGAGAAAGGCGCAGCGTCGCACGGCGGCGACCCGCGCGATCCCTGCGCAGACGGCGTCGCAGTGATAGGTGGGCGAGTAGGCCGACGCCTCGGCCAGCACCGTGCCCGGCCCCGCGTTCTGGAGGATCAACATCGTCCCGTGCGCGGTGTGGCGCTGAAGGCGAACACGCCCGGACCTCACGAGGAACATGCGCTCGACGGTCTGCCCCGCGAGGAAGAGCGCCTCGCCTGCGCAAAGATCGATGGAACGCGCGCCTTCGAAGAGGGCGAGGAGAGGTTGCTGCATGATCGCGATCATATGCGGCTGCCGGATTCGCTGCGATAGGGGAGGAATTGCGAGCCACGGGAGACCCCATGCTGCGCGCCATCACAGTCCTCCTGTCCCTGTTGTTGCCGGCCCTGGCTCTGGCGCAGGACCCGCACGGGCACGGGCATGATCACGGGCACGGGGCGGCCGCGCGTCCACATGCCGCGCACGCCCATCGAGCCGCCTCGCCGTCGCCCTACGCGGGCATGGAGACGCGCGACGTCAAGAGCCTGTCGGAGGAGGACGTCGCCGAGCTGCGCCGCGGCGCGGGCTGGGGGCTCGCGCTGGCGGCCGAGCTCAACGGGGTGCCGGGTCCCGCACACCTCCTCGAGCTTCGCGAACCGCTCGGCCTCGATGCGGGGCAGGTGGAGGCGCTGGAGGCCATCTTCGCCGAGATGCAGGCCGAGGCGAAGGCGGCGGGCGAACGCTTCATCGCCGCAGAGGCCGCCATCGAGGCCGCCTTCCGCGATGGCGATGTCGATCCCCGCAGGCTCCGCGCTCTCGTCGATGCCGCGGCGAGCGCGCGGGCCGAGCTGCGCTTCATCCACCTGTCCCGCCATCTGGAGACGCCGCGGCTCCTGACGCCCGCCCAGATCGCCCGCTACCGCGCGCTTCGCGGATACGGCGCCGCCGACCCGTGCGACAGCGTCCCCGAGGGTCACGACCCCGCCATGTGGCGCCGCCACAACGGCTGCCGGTGAGAGGATTGCGCCGCTCCGCCCGGTGCGAGGCGGCCCGTCAGCAGCCGTAGCCGAGATTGTCGAACCGCAGCACGTCCTGCGTCCGCCGCCCCGTGGGCTGGCAGCGCGAGTGCACCTCGCGCACGCCGCGCAGCTCGATGTTCTGGTTGATCTCGTTGGTCCAGCCTTCCACCCCGTAGAGGAGGGGGCTGCCGGGGCAATGACGGGAGAAGACGCGCGCCGTGCCGGAGATCAGGAGCCCCGAGTTGACGCGCCCGTCGAACAGCAGAGTGCCGTTGCGCACGCCCGCCCGCGCGAGAACGTCCCGCGGCCGCACATAGTGGATCGTGATCTGGCTGCCCGAACGGCGGACGGCCATCGTCGAGCCGTTGTGATCGTAGATCCCGCATCCGGGACCCGCGGCCTGTGCGGAAGCCGCCTGCGGCGCAAGCGCCATCGTCAGTGCGGAAAGGGCGAAAAGGGCCGTCCTGATCGTTAGCTTCATGTCGATGTCCTCGAGGTTTAACAGTCTTTTCCGCACGATCGGCAAAGCTGCAGGGCAATGAGAGCAAAACTGTGTCCGATCAAGTGGATCGAACGTTTCGTGAGGGCGCAGTCGACGCCATGACGATCGGTCCCGAGCTGCGACGGTGCGATGCGTCGAGCGCCTTCCCCTGTGGGCGATCGTCAGCCGCGAGGCTGGCGGGCGACCCGGTGTCTTCCCGATGCTGAACCCTCCGATGGAAGCTCCAGGCGAAGACGGTTGCGGCGCCGGCCTTCCCACCGTCCCCGTGTTCCCCTGTCCCCGTGTTCCCCTGTCCCGTGTCCCCTGTCCCCGTGTCCCCATGTGATGGCCGGTCGCGCCGACGCAGGAACGCAGGGCGCTTGAACCCGCGCGCCCGTCCCTTCAGGGATGGGGGCCGGCACGACGGAACGACGGAACGCCTGAACGACGGACCACAGAGGACGACGGGAGAAGGACCATGAGCGAGACGCGCGCCACCGCCGACGGGCGGGTCGCCGACGCGCCGGCGGACAACTGGGTCGACCGCTTCGTCCCCGTCCGCATGCGCCCCTACGCCCGCCTCGCGCGGCTCGACAGGCCCATCGGCTGGTGGCTCCTCATGTGGCCGTGCTGGTGGGGCGTCGCCCTCGCTGCGGTCGCGGCGGGCACGCCGCCGAACCCGTGGCACCTCGCCCTCTTCATGCTCGGCGCCATCGTCATGCGCGGCGCTGGCTGCACCTACAACGACATCCTCGACCGCGACATCGACGCGCAGGTGGAGCGCACCCGCTCCCGCCCGATCCCCTCCGGGCAGGTCTCGCCGGAGGCGGCGACCCTCTTCATGCTGGGGCTCGCCTTCGTCGGCCTCGCCGTCGTCCTCCAGTTCAACGCGCTCACGGTGATGACGGCGTTCGGGTCGCTCGCCATCGTCGCCCTCTACCCGCTCGCCAAGCGCGTGACGGACTGGCCGCAGCTCGTCCTCGGCCTCGCGTTCTCCTGGGGCGCGATCCTCGGCTGGACGGCGACCCACGAGGGCTTCGCGGTGGCCCCCTTCGTGCTCTACGCGGGGTGCATCGCCTGGACCATCGGCTACGACACCATCTACGCCCACCAGGACAGGCGGGACGACGCCATCATCGGCGTCCGCTCCACCGCCCGCCTGTTCGCGAACGCCACGAAGCCGGCGGTGGGGATCGCCTACGGCATCACCGTCGCGGCGTTCGCCGTGGCGCTGTGGCTGGTGGGGGCGGGGCCGGCGAGCTATGCGGGCCTCGCCGCCTTCGCGGTCCACTGCGCCTGGCAGCTCTCCCGCGTCTCGACCGAGGATCCGGCCTCCTGCCTCGCCGCCTTCCGGTCCAACCGCTGGGCCGGCTGGCTCTTCTTCCTCGGCCTCGTGGCGGACACCTTCGTCTGAGCCCTGTCGGCCCCGTCAGGTCCGCGCGATGATCTCCCGCTCGTCCCGGACCACCGGCATCTCGGCGAGGGGGCGGACGGGCGCGGCGCGGCGGCGGCGGGCGTAGCGCGAGCGGCGGCCCACCAGCGGCGAGCCGTGCCGCCTGTCGGACGGCCGCTCGGCGAGGACGACGCCGAGCGCCGTCAGCTCCGCATGGACCGAGCCGTCGGGCTCCACCGCAAGAAGCGGCAGGGACAGCGCCTTCGCCCACGCCTGCCACTCGCGCGCCACAACCGCCACCTCGGTGCCGCACGAGAGCGGAACGGAGCGCGCCGCCTCGTCGTGCATGAGCGAGATGTGGAAGACCGGGCCGCCCTCGCCGCGCTCCACGCGGACCGCCACGCCGCGGTAGGAGGAGAGCGGGCAGGTCGCCCCGGCCTCCCCGGCCTCCCCGGCCTCGGGGCGGATCGTCACGGCCTCGCGCGAGATGTCCACCGAGACGGCGCGCTCGCGGCGGCCGCGGAAGGAGAGGCGGGCGGGCAGCGTGACGCGGCCGGAGCGGGCGGGAGCGGCATCGTTCGCCGCCTCGCCGGGACAGGCCGACGGGGCGAGGGCGGTCACGGTCGCGGCGGAAAGGATTGCTGCGCCAGATTGAACCGCGGTCATGAAGGACGCTCCGTGCGATGAACTCTGAACGGGGCCAGACTACGCCCGCCCCGTTTGCGCCCGCGCTAAGTGAGGCCGCCCAATTCCGGGCGAGGCATTCACGAAGCCTCAACCAATGCGGACCGGGGGCCGCGGGATTCCTGCATTTCCGCCGCGTCACTTGCCTCGGGGCGTAACGGCTCATAAACCATCGCCCCATGTCCTCCGATCACGCCGACCCGCTCGACCTTTCCCGCCTGTGCGCGCTCGCCGAGGGCGCGCTCGATGCCGCCCGCGCCGCAGGGGCAGACGCCGCCGACGCCGTGGCCGCCACGGGGACGTCCATCTCGGTCACGCTGCGCAACGGCGTGGTGGAGGAGGCGGAGAGCTCCGAAGGCACCGACGTCGGCCTGCGCGTCTTCGTCGGCGCGAGGAGCGCTCTCGTCAGCCTCGGCCCCGCCGCGGACCTGAAGGAGGCGGCCGCCCGCGCCGTCGCCATGGCCCGCGCCGCGCCGGAGGACGACACTATCGGCCTCGCCGATCCCGCAGCGCTCGCCACGGCGACCGACGCCGCTCCCCTCGACCTCGCCGACGACGAGGCGCCGGACATGGACGCCCTGAAGGCCCGCGCCGAGGGCCTCGAGAGGGCGATGACGGCCGTCCCCGGCGTCACCAACTCGGGCGGCGCCGCGGCGTCCGTGAGCCGCGGGGCGCGCTGGCTCGCCACCACCACGGGCTTCTCCGCAGGCTACGTGTCGAGCCGCCATGGCCACGGCGCCACCGCCGTCGCGGGGGAGGGGACGCGCATGGAGCGGGACGGCTGGTCGAGCGGCCGCCGCCATCTCGCCGACCTGACGCCCGTGGACGAGGTGGGGCGGATCGCCGCGGAGCGCGCCGTCCGGCGCCTCGGCTCGGAGCGCCTCACCACGCGCACCGCCACCATCGTCTTCGAGCCGCGCGCCGCGTCGGGCTTCGTCGGCCATCTCCTGTCGGCGGTGAACGGCTCTGCGGTGGCCCGCGGCGCGAGCCTCCTCGCGAAGAAGCGCGGAGAGCGCGTCTTTCCCGAAGGCATCACCGTGCGGGACGATCCGACGATCGTGCGCGGCACGGCATCGCGCCCGTTCGACGGCGAGGGCCTCCCCGCCGAGCCGTTGAACATCGTGGAGGACGGCGTTCTCGAAGCCTTCATCCTCGACCTGTCGTCAGGCCGCAAGCTGGGGCTTCCCTCCAACGGGCGCGCCTCCCGCGGGACCGGATCGCCCTCGCCATCGTCCACCAACGTCTCGGTGATCGGCGGCGCGGGGGACATGGCCGAGCTCATGAAGGACGCTGGGTCGGGCCTTCTCGTGACCGACCTCATCGGCATGGGCGCCAACATCGTGAGCGGCAACTACAGCCGCGGCTGCGCTGGCTTCTGGTTCGAGGGCGGGGAGATCCAGTATCCCGTCTCGGAGATCACCATCGCAGGCCACCTCGCGGACATGTTCCTGCGCGCCCGCTTCGCGGACGATGCGCCAGGGCTCTACGCCGTGGACGCGCCTTCGGTCGCCATCGAGGGAATGACCATCGGTGGGCGCTGACGCCTCCGGTGGCGACGCGACACGGGACCTTGCGCTCCTGACCGAGGCGGTGCGGGCCGCCGGCGAAACGGCCCTCGGCTTCCGGTCAGGCAGCGTGCGCCAGTGGAGCAAGGGCGACGGCTCGCCCGTCTGCGAGGTCGACATCGCGGTGGACGAGGCGCTGTCGGCGTCCCTGCGCCCGGCGCGTCCCGGCTACGGCTGGATCTCGGAGGAGCTCGGCGGCGCCTCGGTGCCGGGGCGCGCATTCGTGGTCGACCCCATCGACGGCACCCGTGCGTTCCTTGCCGGCGACGACGGCTGGTCCGTGGTCGCCGCCGTGGTGGAGGCCGGCCGCCCCGTCGCCGCGGCCGTCTACCGTCCGACACGCAGGGAGCTCTACGCCGCGGCGCTGGGCGGCGGGGCGATGCTGAACGGCGTTCCGATCAGGATCTCCGGGCGGGCGGGTCTCTCGGGCGCGACGGTCGCGATGCCGGCGGTCCTGTGGCGCGATGCCGGGTTTCGCGACGCCGGGGTGAAGAAGGGCGGCTGGATCGCGTCGCTGGCGCTGCGCCTCTGCCGCGTCGCGCGCGGCTCGCCGGACGCCGTCGTCACCAAGCCGGGGCCGCACCACTGGGACCTCGCGGCGGCTGACCTCATCGTTCACGAGGCGGGGGGCAGGCTCGTCAACTTCGCCGGGACCGCGCCACGCTACGATGCGGCAGAGACGGCCCACGGCGCCATCGTCGCCGGCCCCGCGCCACTCGCGGAGGCGCTGCGCACCATGGCCGCGCGCCACGCCGAGGGTGCGGCCTGACGGTCTCGCCGCCGCGCTGGTCAGCGCTCCCGCTGCCGGGTCCCTTCCATCAGGAGGGCGAGGTCGCTGCTCGCCTGGAGCGGTTCGGGAAGCGCGCTGGCGATCCCGGCATAGGCACGGGACCAGGCGAGGAGGCGCGCGTGATCGTCCCGCGGATCCGACGGATGGGTTGGCGCCGGGACAGGCACCGCCGGCGCAGGGGCGGCGGGCGCCGGCCTGAAGCGCAGCCCGGCGGCGAGCCTCTCGTCGGCCTTCACCTCGGGTTCGACCGGCGCGGTGAAGGCGCGCTCGACCCCGGGCAGCGCGTCCCCCTCCCCGTTGCTCGCCAGCATCAGCGCCGCGAACACCACGCAGAAGCTCGCCGCGACGAGCGCGAAACGTCTCACGATGTCCGCCACGTTCCCCTCCCTCGGCATCGGGAGGAGAATGATCCTTTGCGGTTAAGACCGGATTAACCGCGTTTCTTCACGCCTCGGTCATCATGGCTGCGCGCGCGCCGTGGGTGCCGACCACCGCCGCGAGCTCGTCCACGATGTCGGCGATGAGCGTGGCGTCGTCGCCCTCGGCCATGATGCGGATGAGAGGCTCCGTCCCCGAGGGGCGAACCAGCACCCGGCCCGACGCGCCGAGACGCTCGCGCGCCGCCTCGATCGCCTGCTTCACGGCCTCGTGCTCCAGCGGAGCGCCGCCGTCGTGGCGCACGTTCTTCAGGATCTGCGGGACGGGCACGAAGCTGTGGCAGACCTCGGAGACGCGCCTGCCGGCGTCCACCACGACGGCGAGGAGCTCGAGGGCGGCGAGGAGACCGTCGCCGGTGGTCGTGTAGTCGGTGAGGATGATGTGGCCGGACTGCTCGCCGCCGAGGTTGTAGCCGCCCTGGCGCATCCGCTCGACCACGTAGCGGTCGCCCACCCTGGTGCGCTCGAGCGTGATGCCCTGGCCGGCGAAATGCCGCTCGAGACCGAGGTTCGACATCACTGTCGCCACCACCGCCGACTGGCGCAGCCTGTCCTGCCGCGACCAGGAGTCCGCGATGACGGCGAGGAGCTGGTCGCCGTCCACGGGCTTGCCCTTCTCGTCCACGATGATGACGCGGTCGGCGTCACCGTCGAGGGCGATGCCGACGTCGGCGCGCACCTCGAGCACCTTGCGGCGGACGGCGTCGAGTGAGGTGGAGCCGCACTCGCGGTTGATGTTCGTGCCGTCCGGGGAGACGCCGAGCGAGACCACCTCGGCTCCGAGCTCCCACAGCGCCTCGGGCGCGACGCGGTAGGCCGCGCCGTTGGCGCAGTCGACGACGATCCTGAGGCCATCGAGGCTGAGGTGGCGCGGGAAGGTGCGCTTGGCGAACTCGATGTAGCGGTCGCGCACGCCGTCGATGCGGGTGGCCTTGCCGATGGCCGAGCCGGTGGCGAGGCGGCGGCCGAGGTCCTGGTCCATCAGGGCCTCGATCTCCGCCTCCACCCCGTCGGAAAGCTTGAAGCCGTCGGCGCCGAAGATCTTGATCCCGTTGTCGGAGAAGCCGTTGTGGGAGGCGGAGATCATGACGCCGATGTCGGCCCGCAGCGAGCGGGTGAGCATCGCGACGGCCGGTGTCGGGATCGGGCCGAGAAGCATGACGTCGGCGCCGACGGCGGTGAAGCCCGCGACGAGGGCGGTCTCCAGCATGTAGCCCGACAGGCGCGTGTCCTTGCCGATGACGATGCGGTGGCGGCCGTCGTGCTCGGACATGACGAGGCCGGTCGCCATGCCGACCTTCATGGCGACCTCTGGCGTCATGATGCCGTCGTTGGCGCGCCCGCGGATACCGTCGGTCCCGAAATACTTGCGGCCCATCCCAATCCCCCACACGAACCGCGCGCGACTAAGCCGGCGGGAAGGAACGAAGTCAACCGAGCGCCGCGCGTGCCGCCCGGTGGCCGTCAGGGGGCGAGGGCGTCCTCCGCGGTGGGGGCGGGGAAGAACTGGGCGTCGCGCACGTCGTCGATCTTGCTCTCGACCCGGGCGAGGAGGCGCTCCACCACGTCGAGGCGGCGCGCGATGTCCTCCCCGGCGCCGTCGGCCGCGAGCGCGGCCTCGATGGCGTCGACGCTGTCGTCGAGATCGGCGAGGGTCTCGGCGCGTGCCTCTCCGCTGCGGGCGGCTGCCCCGGCGAGACGGTCGAGATCGCCGCCGATGGTCTCGAGGCGCTGCTCGATGCGCTCCAGCGAGGCCGCGACCGCCTGCGTCGGGCGGGCGGGCGGCAGGTCGAGGGCGTCCCTGATCGTGGCCTCGCTCGCGAGTGCCGCCGCCACGACGGCGCCGAGGACGGCCGCCTGGAGCGTCAGACCCACGAGGTACATCACGCGTCTCCAGGTGCGGTGCCGCCGTGGCGCGAGGTCTTGCGGCGGGCGCGCCGGGACGCGGGGCCGCCTCCCGGCGCGCTGCGCGACGATGGGCCTTCGCCCGGTGCCGAGATCGTCATTCGTTCCGTCCACCATCGGTTCCGCTCTCCGTCCGATGCGCAACGGTCGAGCCCGCCGGCCCGATCCGTCACCGGTGTGCGGCCGATGGAGAAGGGCGGGGCGCAGGTCTGGCCCCGTCCACGAAGAAGGGGGCGGCCCCTTCGGACCGCCCCCTCGATCGTCCCGGACGCTGCCTTCCGCGTCAGGCCACGTCAGACCCCTGTCGGCCCTGGGTCAGACCCCTGTCAGCCCTGGGGCTGCGGCTCCAGCCCGCCCTCGCCTGCCGAGGGGCGCCGCCTGGAGGCACCCGTGGTCGGCACCGTGGATGCCCGCGGCGCCGGCTCGTCGGAGCCGGTCTCCCGCACGGGCGCCTTGCCCTTCAGGAGGTCGCGGATCTCCTCGCCGGTGAGGGTCTCGAACTCGAGGAGGCCCTTCGCGATGGTGTGCAGGTCGTCGAGGTTCGACTTGATGATCGCCTGGGCCGTCTCGTAGCCCTCGTTCACGAAGCGCTTCACCTCGCGGTCGACGAGCTCCTGCGTGCGCTCCGACACGTGCTGTGAGCGGGCGACGGAGTGGCCGAGGAACACCTCCTCCTCGTTCTCGCCGTAGAGGAGCGGGCCGAGCTCGTCGGACATGCCGAACTGGGTCGCCATGGCCCGGGAGAGCTTGGTCGCCATCTTGATGTCCGCCGAGGCGCCGGACGTCACCTTCTCGTGGCCGAAGATGAGCTCCTCGGCGACGCGGCCGCCCATGGCGACGGCGAGGTCCGCCTTGCACTTGGCGCGGGTCAGCGAGATCTGGTCCCGCTCCGGCAGGCGCATCACCATGCCGAGCGCGCGGCCCCGCGGGATGATGGTCGCCTTGTGGATCGGGTCCGACGCCGGCATGTGGAGAGCCACCAGCGCGTGCCCTGCCTCGTGGTAGGCGGTGAGCTTCTTCTCATCCTCGGTCATGACGAGGGTGCGGCGCTCGGCACCCATCATCACCTTGTCCTTCGCGTCCTCGAACTCCTGGTGGGTCACGAGGCGCTTGTTGCGGCGGGCGGCGAGGAGCGCTGCCTCGTTCACGAGGTTCGCAAGGTCCGCGCCGGCGAAGCCCGGCGTGCCGCGGGCAAGGGTCTTGAGGTCGACGTCCGGCGCCAGCGGCACCTTGCGCACGTGAACCTTCAGGATCTTCTCGCGGCCGACGAGGTCGGGGTTCGGCACCACGATCTGCCGGTCGAAGCGGCCCGGGCGCAGGAGCGCGGGGTCGAGAACGTCCGGCCGGTTGGTGGCGGCGATGAGGATGATGCCCTCGTTGGCCTCGAAGCCGTCCATCTCCACGAGGAGCTGGTTGAGCGTCTGCTCGCGCTCGTCGTTGCCGCCGCCGAGGCCTGCGCCGCGGTGCCGGCCGACGGCGTCGATCTCGTCGATGAAGATGATGCAGGGCGCGTTCTTCTTCGCCTGCTCGAACATGTCACGGACACGGCTGGCGCCGACGCCGACGAACATCTCCACGAAGTCCGAGCCAGAGATGGTGAAGAAGGGCACGTTCGCCTCGCCGGCGATGGCGCGCGCGAGGAGCGTCTTGCCGGTGCCCGGAGGGCCGACGAGAAGGACGCCGCGCGGGATCTTGCCGCCGAGCTTCTGGAAGCGGGACGGATCCTTCAGGAAGTCGACGATCTCCTGGAGGTCCTCCTTCGCCTCGTCGACGCCGGCGACGTCCTCGAACAGGACGCGGCCGTGCTGCTCGGTGAGCATCTTCGCCTTGGACTTGCCGAAGCCCATGGCCTTGCCGGCGCCGCCGCCCTGCATCTGGCGCATCAGGAAGAGCCAGATGCCGAGGATGAGGAGCATCGGGAACCAGGTGGCGAGGACGCCCCAGAGCGAGATGCCGTCGTTCGGCGGCTCGGCCCGGATCGTCACGCCCTGGTTCTCGAGGCTCGAGATGTAGTTCGCACCTTCGGGCGCATAGGTCTGGAAGCGCCCGCCGGTGGAATACTGCCCGGTGATGTTCCGCTCCTGGATGGATACGGAGCGGACGTTCCCGCTGCGCACCTCCGACAGGAACTGCGAGTAGCTGATCTCGCTCGTGTTCGCCTGCTGGCCGGGGTTCTGGAACAGCTGGAACAGGGCGATGAGCAGGAGTGCGATCACCACCCAGAGCGCGAAATTACGGAAATGATTGTTCATGGCTGACCTTGCGTAGCGCCCGGGGCGCGGTCGGGCGAAGGCGCGGCGCCTCCGATGACTGTCAACATAGGGAGGCGCGGCTTTCCTGCCAACTCGTCTTGACGGGTCCGGGGCAGGAGGCGGATCATCGCACGTGTGTCAGGGTTACCCACCCCCGCGCGAAATCGCGCGCCCGCATGCCAAGTGTCGGTGCCGCGGCGAGGGTGCCTGCGCGGAAGATGCCCGGTGCCGTGGCGACGGCCTCGCGAAAGCTCGCTGCCGGCAGGGAACGTGCGGCTGCCGCGCCGATCGCGTCCACCGTGACCGCCGGGGCGTCCGTGGCGAGCGCCACGCGATAGCGCCCGTCGAAGACTCCCGCCTCGCCCGGCGACAGGTGAAGGGGGCGGATGCCGCGTGCCTCGCGCCACACGTGTGCGACGTCCCGGCGCGGCGAGACGACCGCCCGGCCGAGTGTCGTCGCTGGCCCGCCGGAGAGGACGGCGGCCTCCGCCCGCGCGAGGGCGTCGAAGCGCGGCGGGTGATCGCCGCCGCCCGCACGCTGGACGATCTCGCCGAGCGCCCTCAGCCGCACCTCCCGGGGGGCCGCGGCGAAGGCGGCGACGACGATGGTAAAGGCGCCCGCCCTGTCGCGCCGCGCCGCCGTGGCGACGAGGGCCGTCGCCGCCTCGTCGACGGCGTCGCTCGCGCGGGCGAGATGGTGGGCCGTGGCGGCGAGACGCTCCGCCCCGAGCCCCACCGCAGCGAGGCGCGGCAGGAGGGCGCGCATCGCCGTCCTGTCGAAGCGGGGATCGGCATTGGACGGATCCTCCCGCCAAGGAACGGCGCGGGCGCGAAGCGCCTCCCTCAGCGCCGCACGGGACACGCCGAGGAGTGGGCGCAGGAGGACGAGCCCGTCGCGCTCCGCCCGCGGCCGCATGGCCGAAAGCCCCCTGACCCCGCTGCCGCGCGCAAGGCGCAGGAGAAACGTCTCCGCCTGGTCGTCGAGCGTGTGGCCGAGAGCGACTGCGGCGAGGCCCCGGGCCTGCGCCGCCTCCGCCAGGAGCTGGTGCCGCTCCGCCCGCGCCCAGGCCTGCACCGAGCCCGACGGACGGGACCGGGCGGCGAGGGCGACGACGGGAAGGCCGAGGCGGCGGCCGAGCCGTTCCACCGCGGCGACGTCGTCCGCCGCGTCCGCCCGGAGGCCGTGGTTCACGGTAAGGAGAACGAGGCGGCGGCGGGGAAGCGCCTCCGCGGCGAGGACGGCGAGCGCGGTGGAGTCGCCGCCACCCGAGATCGCGATGCCGATGGGCCCGGCGACGGCCTCGAGGAGTGCGAGGTCGAAGCCCTCCGGCAGCGCCGGCGCGGCCTCCGCCGGCGTCACGTGCAGTTGGCCGCCTGCTGCTCGCGCTCCGCCTCCGCCCTCAGCTCGGCGTCGATGTTGGGATAGGCCCCGAAGAACTCCTCGAGCGACGAGCAGGCCGCTTCCCTCTCGCCGAGCCCGTTGAGCGCCGACGAAAGCTTGAGGAGGCTCGCCGGTGCGCGCGCGCCGCCCGGATCGTTCGTGTAGTTTTCGAGGAAGAGGTTTGCGGCGTTGCGATAGGAGCCCTGGGCGAGGAGCACCTCGCCGAGGAGGAAACGCGCCTCACCTGCGACGGGGCCGCTCGGATTGTCGAGGAGGACCTGGCGCGCCTCCTGCGCGGCCATGGCGTAGCGGCCGGAGCTCAGGAGCTGGCGCGCGTTCCGCAGGGCCGGCGTCGAGACCGGCTCAGGCGTCGCGCGAACCGGGGAGGAGGGGCTGACCTCGGAGAGGCCGCGGTTGAGGGCCGACAGGTCGAGGGGTCCGCCGTCGGAGGGGGGGATCCGCGCCGTGGTGGTGGGCGGCGCGACGGCTCCGGTGGCGGGGGGTGCGGCGTCGCCCCGCGGCGGCAGGCGCCCGTCAGCCTCGAGGGCGCGCTCGAGGCGGCGCACGGTGAAGGCGAGCGTCTCCACCTGGCCGGTGAGCATCCGCACCTGCTGCTCGAGCTGCTCGATGCGCAGCGCCATTTCCGCCCGATCGCGGCCTTCGCCATCGTCGCCGCCGCCGAAGAAGCGTGGCAGGAGGCGGTCCTGCACGGCATGGACGTCCCGGTCCACCGGCGGCGACGCCGGCATCGGCGGCGCGGCCGTCGCGGCTGCGGACGCGGCCACAAGTCCGCCGAGCACGGCGAGGGTCATCAGGCGCATCGATGGCTCCATCCGGCGCTGCCGGGCACCCGCCGCAGGGGCGGAGGCCCGCGCAAATTGTGCGGCGCACGGCGGTCCCGCCGCCCCCCCACGGGGCGGAGCACCCGAGCGCGCCCGTCGCCACGGATATAGCGCACGAGCGGGGACGATTGAACGGCGGCCGACCAGCGGCCCGCAGGACGGGCCGGTCGATCCGGATGCGCGGACGTCGCGCGGGCCCGATCCGTCGAGAGGCGCCCGGCGGGATCGCCCGGATCGGGCGCAAGATGCGGCGCCGCCGAGGCCTTCCCGCGGGGGCGCCGACGCCTCAGGAGGCGGCGTCGAGGACAGTGACCGCCCGGCGGTTCTGCGACCAGCAGGATTCGTTGTCGCATACCGCGACCGGCCGCTCCTTGCCGAAGGAGACGGTGCGGATCCGGCTCGAGGGGATGCCGCGGCTCTGGAGGTAGTTGCGTGCCGCGTCCGCACGGCGGGCGGCGAGGGCGATGTTGTATTCCCGCGTGCCCCGCTCGTCGGCGTGCCCCTCGAGGAGGATGCCGTAGCGCGGGTAGCGCTGGAGCCACTCGGCCTGGCGGTCGAGGACGCGCGCCGCGCTGGAATTGATGGTGGAGGAGTCCACCGTGAAGAACACGCGGTCGCCCACGTTGGCGACGAAGTCCTGGGGCGAGCCCGGGGTGGCGGCCGTGGCGCCGGCCACCTGCTCGGCGGGCGTGCGGGCGCACCCCGCAGCGAGAAGCGCGGTGATGGCGATGGCGGCGGCAGCGCCGATCCCCCGCCTCCGCCGGTCTCGGTACTCGGTCATCGGGTGACTCCGAAGAATACGCGGTCGTGGATAGCCTGGAGCGGGTTAACAGGCTCTTTGCCTTTTGTCTCGCGCGAGACGACTCAGCGGCGCGGCGACCAGGCGGGGTCCGAGGCGAGGGTCGGTATCTCGAGGCGGCGCTCGTTGCGGCCCGTGATGTCGACTGTCCAGATGCTGGCACCGCCGTCCGCCCCGCCGCTCTCGCGGAAGAAGGCGAGGACGCGCCCGTTCGGCGCCCACGTCGGCCCCTCGTTGTGGAAGCCGGAGGTGAGGATGCGCTCGCCCGACCCGTCCGGCCGCATCACGCCGATGGAGAAGCGGCCCTGGTGCTGCTTGGTGAAGGCGATGAGGTCACCGCGGGGAGACCACACCGGCGTCGAGTAGCGCCCCTCGCCGAAGGAGATGCGCTGCGGGTCCGATCCGTCGGCGCCCATCACGTAGATCTGCTGCGTGCCGCCGCGGTCGCTCTCGAACACGATCTGCCGCCCGTCCGGCGAGTAGGACGGCGCCGTGTCGATGGAGGGCGAGGAGGTGAGGCGCCGCATCTGCCGGTTCGACAGGGTCATCTCGTAGATGTTCGCGTTGCCGCCCTCCTGGAGGCTCATGACGACCCGCGATCCGTCGGGCGAGAAGCGCGGCGCGAACGTCATCGAGGGCAGGTTCTGCCCGAGCACCTCGCGGCGGCCCGTCTCGATGTCGAGGATGTAGACCTGCGGGACCGCCCCCTCGTAGCTCATGTAGGTGAGGTTCTGGCCCGCGGGGCTGAAGCGGGGCGTGAGGACGAGGCTGCGCCCGTCGGTGAGGTAGGTGAGGTTCGCCCCGTCCTGGTCCATGATGGCGAGGCGCTTCTGGCGCGCGTTCTTCGGCCCGGATTCGGCGACGAACACGATGCGCGTGTCGAAATAGCCGGTCTCGCCGGTCATGCGCTCGTAGATGGCGTCGGACACGATGTGGGCGACGCGGCGCCAGTTCTCCGGCGTCGTGAAGAACTGCCGGCCGATCACCTGTTCCTCCTGGAGCGGGTCCCACAGGCGGAAGTCCACGCGCAGGCGATTGTCCCTCTCGCGCACGACCGAGCCAGTCACGAGCGCCTCCGCACCGATGGCCCGTCAGTCGCCGAAGCGGGGAAGGTCCGACACGCCGAGGGTCTGCTCGACGTAGGCGGATGCGTCGATGACGCGGAAGAGGCCGGAGTTCGCGAGGTTCCGGCGGACCACCTCGGTGATCTGACCCGCCACATCGTCGTCGCGCACCTGGCCCGAGAAGTCGGGGATCGCGATGGGGAGCAGCCTTGCGTCACCCTCCGTGACGTCGATGGTGACGAGCGCGGGGGCGGGCGCCGCTGCGGCGAGGCTTGCGAGCGCGACGACGAGCGCGGCGAGGAGCGGGCGAAGACGCATCGGACCGTGAACCCCTGGGCTGACCGGTTCAGAACAACTCGCGCGGGTCGAAGTTGACGCGCACTTCCTTCCACGCCTCGTACTTCTGCGGCGGGAGGGCGTAGGGCTGGCACTGGAGCACGGCGCGGCGGGCCGCGTCGGCGGCGACGTCGTAGAGGGCGCCGATCCCCTGGGCGCCGACCTCCACGATCTCCTCCACACTGCCGTCCGGTGCAAGCTTGATCTGCACGGTGATGACGAGATCGCCGCTGCCCCGCACGCCGATGGGCGGATTCCAGCAGCGCTGCATCTGCGCGCGGAGCGCGTCCTGCTCCGAAAGGGTGAGCATCGCGTTGGCCCGCCCCGCCTCGGCGCCGAGGGAGGCTGTCGCCGTGCCCTCGCCGCCGCCCGTGGGGTCGGTGCGGTTCAGGAGCTGCGAGATCCGGTCCGCGTCGAACTCCTCGGGCGCCTCGCGCTCCACGCGGGCGGGCTCGGGCCGGCGCGGCGGCGGGGAGGGGCGCGGCTGGGGAACGGCGGTCGCGGGCGTGCGGACGGGCTCCTCCGCGGCAGGCTCGGGCTCGGGCGCGGTGTCAGGAAGAGCCGCCACGTCCGTCTCGGCAGGCGTCTCGGGGGGCGTCTCGGCCTCCTGCGGCTCGGCCTCCTGCGGCTCGGCTTCGGGCTCCGGCGGGGTCTCCGGCTCGGACGGTGTTTCCGGTTCGGACGGCGTTTCCGGCTCCGGCGGTGCGGAGGGCTCGGGCGCCGTCGATTCGGCGAGGGCGTCGACGGCGTCCTCCTCGGTGGCGACCCTTTCCGCCTCCCTGCCGGTCGCACCAGGCTGCGTCTGCGGCTCCGCGGGCTCGGGCGCCTCGCGCACCGTTCGCTCCGCCGCAGTCTCCACCACCTCGCTCTCGTCCGGCCGGCCGACTGTGAGGTCGGTCTCCTCCGCGACCGTCACGAGCTCGACGGGAAGCGCGTTGATGGTCGGCGTCGACGCGGTGTCGGGGGAAGGCAGCCTCACGAGCGCCGCCAGGATGATGGTCGCATGGAGGACGCTTGAGAGGATGAACGCCCCTCGCACGCGCCTCACCCCTCTTCCGGATTCGTCACGAGGCCGATGCGGTTGAAGCCGGCCCGGTTGAGCTCGCCGAGGACGCGGATGATCGTGCCGTGCTGCGTCGCGGCGTCGCCGCGCACGAGGACGCGCTCCTCGTAGCCCTCCTCCGCGATTGCCGTCAGCCGCGTCACGAGCGTCTCCAGGGTGATCTCGCTCTCCTGCAGAAAGATGGTCCCGTCGGCGGTGATGGACACCGTCAGGGGCTCGACATCCCCCTCGAGGGGGCGCGCGCGCGATTCCGGCAGCTCGAGCGGCACGCCCACCGTGAGGAGGGGTGCGGAGACCATGAAGATGATGAGGAGCACCAGCATCACGTCCACGAAGGGCGTGACGTTGATCTCGCTCATCGGGGTGAAGCGGCTCCTGCGGCGGCGTCCGCCGCGCTGCGCGGGGCCAGCGCCCGGACCGAGCTGCATGTCAGAGCCTCTCGTCTATCTCCCGAGACAGAATGGCGAGGAACTCGTCCGCGAACCCTTCCATCTGCTGGGTGATCCGCCCGACGTCGTTGGCGAGCTTGTTGTAGAAGATGGTGGCCGGGATCGCTGCGAGAAGGCCGAGCGCCGTGGCGAACAGTGCCTCCGCGATGCCTGGCGCCACCACGGCGAGGTTGGTCGATTCGGCCGTCGCGATGGCCTGGAAGGACGTCATGATGCCCCACACCGTGCCGAAGAGGCCGATGAAGGGCGCCGCCGAGCCGGTGGACGCGAGCACGGTCAGCCCGCGCTCCATCTCCTCGCCCTCCCGCGCGAGGGTCATCGTCATCACGCGGTCGATGCGCTGGGCGAGCGAGGCGAGTGCCGGGCGGTCGCCCTCGTGGCTCCTCTTCCACTCGCGCATCGCCGCCATGAAGACGGCGGCGAGCCCGTCCACGTCCTTCTCGGCACGCTTGCGGTAGAGCTCCTCGAGGGACTGGCCGGACCAGAACTCGTCCTCGAACTCGTCCATCCGCCGGCGGATGCGCCGGAAGGCGACGATCTTGTTGAAGATGATCGCCCAGCACCAGACGGACGCGATCACGAGGCCCACCATCACCGCCTGGACGACGATGTGGGCCATCAGGAAGAGCTCGACGAAGGAGAACCCGCCCGGCGGGGCGAGGGCGGTGGTCGTCACGGCCTCGTTCATGGCCGCCAGCCCGCCACAAGGGGATCGCGTCGCGTCACACTCAAAACTCAGCCTCGCGAGATGCGTCCGCGGCCACCCTGCCGCCGGCGGTCCCTCTAGCGATTTCCGCGCGCCTTGACCAGCGGGGGGCGATCAACGGCGGTTGTAGAGCGTGCCGACGCGGCTGTCGTCGCTCTCGGTGTTGGCCCGCACGATGGAGTCCGCCCCGGTCCCGGCACGGTGGACCGATGTCTCGCGGCGGACGGTGCGCGGGTCGGTGACCGTGATGCAGCGGCACGGGCCGTAGACGACGCTCACGCACCGGCAGGGCAGGGCGATGTCCGCGACGCCGCGGACGCTCACCGGGGTGCGGTCGGCGAACGGACCGGTGAAGCGGATGGCATCCGTCCGGCGCACCTCGAGGATCTCCCCCGCGACGGCGGGCGCGACGGCGGCGAACGAGAGGGCGACTGCGACGGCGAGACGCGCGATCATGGCTTTCCACCCCTTTCCACAGGACGCAATTGGATAACCTGTGGACAACTGCGAGTCGACGCGGGGACACCTCAACCCTTCGTGGGCGAGAGCGCGGCGCGCACGTCCGCCGGGGGCCGGCGGGGGCGGCCCCCGTCGTCGATCAGGCAGAGCTCGACCCGCGCCGTCGCGATCGTGGCGTCGCCCCGCACGATGCGCTGGTCGAGGACGATGGCCGCGCGCGCCCCTTCGGCGTCGGCGGGCGTCGTCTCCACGAGGAGGACGTCGTCGATGACGGCCGCCGCGTGGAAGGTCACGGCGATGTTGCGCAGCGTGAACCAGAGCGGCGGGTCGCGGCGCGCGAGCGCGCTGTGGTCGATCCCCGCCGCCCTCAGCGCCTCGGTGCGTCCCCGCTCCAGAAAGCGGATCAGCGCGCCGTGATAGACACGGCCCGTGAAGTCGGTGTCCTCGAAGTAGACGCGGATCTCGTGGACGAAGGTCATCGGCGCTCGAACAGCCGCTCGATCTCGCCGAGCGACAGGGACACGAACGTCGGCCTTCCGTGGTTGCACTGCGCCGCCGAGGGCGTCGTCTCGATCTGGCGCAGGAGGGCGTT
>Ga0008838_100548_pt1 | contig 33048 bp, 32 predicted proteins | sample HotLakConUCCSL28_FD_62212 | JGI IMG/M metagenome (GOLD analysis project Ga0008838, IMG submission 62212) | Hypersaline microbial mat communities from Hot Lake, Washington, USA - Hot Lake Consortium UCC-SL28 (Hybrid Assembly) | ecosystem: Environmental > Aquatic > Thermal springs > Hot (42-90C) ...
CGCCGCCTTCAGACCAGCAATCGAGTTTTGGGTCGGCTCATTGCTCGTATTCCCAGGAGCGTCCGTGTCATCAAGGATCAGAGCAAGGCTCGTATATTCACCGCTGCTCGCAAAACCCTGGATCCGCTGTTCGAAGAGCGCGATAGCCTGATCGACAAACCGGCTGACGGTCAGCTCGATGTCTTGCGGCGACACTTCGATAGATTGGGTAGCTCCAGATTCCTGCAAGATGAACGACTTCGGACCGGTAGCAGGATCTTGCAACTGCACTTGACCAAGCAGATGCGAAACCGCCAAATAACCTTCCAGCAGATCACCGTCAGTCGGCCCCATACTTACGACAAGGTCTCCCACGCCGGCAAAGGAGGTCTCAGCCTCCAAGGCTTTAACGAACTGGTCATAGGTGATGATCAGAGTGGAGTTGATCTCAACGGTTTTACCGATACGGGCGAGGGTCGCACCTGTCAGATCGACCGTGCCGTCGCTAACGATGATGTCACCAAAGTTCAAATCGATCGTACCAGTTATCGCGACCTTCTGCTCAACACCCGCGCGCTCGTCGCCGTCCATGTCAAAGATGAGGTTGCCGGTGATATCGATGTCGAGCGCGAAAGATCCATGATCTGTCGTAGTGGAGGAAGCTGTACCCACAAGCGCCCACACATTCCCTGTCCCAGCAACCTGTATCTGCGCAAGGTCTTCGATGGTGACAACGAGTGTGACTCCACCGGCAAGATCAATCGTGGTGAGCCCGGTAACATCCACAGGCGCGCTTTCCTCGACATATTCCAGGAGCTTGCCTGCAACATCCTCAGGATCAGCGGTAACCGAGGTGATTTCTGCATCATCTCGATCAAAAAACGCAAATGCACCGCTAACTGTCGTTGCGCCGGAAACAACGGGCGTTACGCCAAAACTGTTAGAATTTTCGTCACTCTCGTCACCATCACCTGAACCATCGCCGTTGCCGACGCTTCCGCCCGAACCACCACCACAAGCCGCCAGCGCCGCCGCCATGAACCCGAAGGTGCCGACGCGTTTAGCAGCCTGAGCGTTCTTGCTGTTCCAAGCCTCGATCAGCTTTTTGAGCGCTTCATCTTTCCGAGCAGGGTTGGAGCGATCTGCTGCGATCTTTGCGGTGAACTCGATATCTTTTGCCATGGTCTACGTCCTTCTTTACGCCGCTGCGCAGCGGCGCTGCTCGGTCATTATGGTGGTTGCGGATGCGGCACCTTGTGGGCTGCGCTTGTGTGGAGTGGCCGCCAATACGACCAAAGCGGAGCGCGCCATGGGCGCCTCTGCGGAAAACTTTTCGGAATGTGACAGTGACGAGATCGTGCGACTTCGTCGCTTTTCAGGCCTGTTGGCCACTTCTGCCAGTGATGCTGAAAATGATGCAGGGCGGAAACAGCATGCAGACACGCCTGTCAGGGACGCTGACAGTGACACCGCGCCACTCGCGCGCGCGAAAAACCAGTCGCAAGCGCCCAAAATGAAGCTTCTGTCATGAAACATGACAGTGACGTTCACTTCGCTCGCTCTCTTTTCTCGTTTTTTATCAATGCTTTGCCGCATTTTTTCCTGCTCTCTTACCGTCACTTTCAGCCTCATCCCCACCCGAAAAGTAGAAAATGACCAAAACTCAAACATTCTCGGCACTACTTAACTGGAACGACAGGTGCATAGAATAACCAAGTTCTATGGTCCAAAGATAACGACTACCTTATTTATTGGGTTTGTCTGGGCTTTGCCGATGTAACCGCACAGTGGCTCTGATGATGTGACCGCCACCCGACGGCGTCTTTGTGCCAAGGTGGGTCTGCGATGATCCACAAAGGAGGACGGTCATGTCGGAGATTATCACGGTCGGGCTCGATCTGGCGAAGAATGTGTTTCAGGCGCATGGCGCTGACGTCTCGGGGCGAGCAGTTCTGCGCAAGAAGCTGAGACGGGATCAGGTGCTGGAGTTTTTTGGACAGCTCCCGGCCTGCGTTGTGGCGATGGAAGCCTCCGGCGGCGCTCATTTTTGGGGGCGTGAGATTGGCAAGCTGGGCCATGACGTTCGGCTAATCCCACCCGCCTACGTCAAGCCTTTCGTGAAGCGGCAGAAGAATGATGCGGCCGATGCCGAAGCGATTTGCGAGGCGGCGTTGCGGCCGACGATGCGCTTTGTTCCGGTGAAGAGCGAACAGACCCAGGGCGCGGCCATGGTGTTTCGCGTGCGCGAGCTTCTGATCCGGCAGAGGACGCAGGCCATAAATTCGCTTCGCGGTCATCTGGCCGAGTTCGGGGAGATTGTGCCGCAGGGGGCAGCGAATGCATCGAAGCTGATTGCACTCGTCAAAGATCCGGAATGCACTCTACCGGCTGATGCCCTCCCTACCCTGAAGGTTCTGGCCTCGACGCTGACGCAGTTGGAGGAAGAGATCACCAAGCTTGATGCCGAGATCGCCCGTCGCGCCAAGGAGAACGACGTGGCGCGGCGACTGATGACGGTGCCCGGCATCGGCCCGCTGATCGCGACGGCCATAGCGACCCTTGCGCCGCCGCCCGAGACTTTCCGTAAGGCTCGAGACTTTGCGGCATGGCTCGGGCTCACGCCCCGGCAGCATTCGACCGGTGGCAAGCAGCGGCTCGGAGCAACGACGAAGATGGGCGAGCGTTCCCTTCGTCGCCTACTGATCATCGGCGCCAACAGTGTCATCATCAAACGTTGGACCTGTCGCGGTTTGGTGCCGCTCCTTTGATAGCGTAATGTGCAGCAAAGGAGATGACTCATGGGCACAGGAAGAACGGACGAATTTCGTAAAGATGCGGTGCGAATTGCACTGACAAGCGGGCTTTCGCGACAGCAAGTTGCGGATGATTTGGGCGTTGGCAAATCGACGCTGAACAAGTGGGTGACGGCGCATCGAGATACGGACGTGGTCTCGTCTGAGGATCGCGAGCTTGCTAATGAGAACGAACGGCTTCGGCGCGAGAACCGCATCCTCAAGGAGGAGAGGGATATATTAAAAAAAGGTCGTCATTGATTGCGCCATTGGTTCGAGCAACAATGGCGACCAGTTCTTCGCGAGCCAAAAGCCGTGAGGTTCAGGTTCGTTGAAGAACAGCGCGGGGCTTTCCCGGTCGATCGGCTGTGTCGGGTGATGAATGTCAGCCCCCGCGGATTGCGGGCGTTCCGCAGCCGTCCGGCCAGCCGCAGGCAGCGCATGGATATGGTGGTTCTGGCGCATATCAAGGAGCAGTCGCGCCTGAGCCTGGGCAGCTATGGCCGCCCACGAATGACCGAAGAACTGAAGGAGGTCGGTGTCGATGTCGGGCACCGGCGCGTCGGTCGCGTTCGACAGGAAAACGATCCCCCGGATCGTTTTCAGAACCTGTCTCACTGCGCGAAAACGGGATTACCGTTGAAAGAACGCGCAAGTTCAAGGGTAAGGAGGATCAGGAAACGATCCAGTGGATCGTTTCCCCGACGTCCAGACAGCGATCATACGTTCAACATCGCCCCGAACCTGCTGGATCGCGACTTCAAAGCAGATCAGCCGAACCAGAACCGTAGGTCCGCGCAGCGAAATGGGCTGGCGACATCAGCTACATCTGGACCCGTGAGGGTTGGCTGTATCTGGCGGTGATCCTCGATCTGCATTCCCGGCGTGTCATTGGTTGGGCAGTCAGCAATCGCATGAAGCGTGACCTGGCGATCCGGGCCCTGAAAATGGCCATCGCCTTCCGAGCGCCACCCAAAGGCTGCATTCATCACACAGACAGGGGCAGCCAATACTGTTCGCGTTCGCCATTGGGCTCGAACCAATGGCGCCTTCAATGGCTCACTACCAGAAGATCCTGCGCGAACACGGGTTCAAGGTGTCGATGAGTGGGAAAGGGAATTGCTACGACAACGCCGCAGTCGAAACCTTCTTCAAGACCATCAAGGCCGAACTGATCTGGCGGCGCACTTGGGAAACGCGTCGACAGGCCGAAACCGCCATCTTTCAATACATCAACGGCTTCTATAACCCTCGACGCCGACATTCAGCATTGGGCTGGAAAAGCCCGGTCGCTTTTGAACGGAAGGTGGCTTAAACGAGAACCTGGAGCGGCACAAATACGCGACAGGTCCACCCTTAGATACCATCAATTGATGCCGCTTTCAGCACTCGTCGTCGCCCAACAAAACAACAGAGATCTTTGTTGTGTTTTAGCGGCCTTAAAATTTAACGTAGGCACAAGGTTATCGGAGTAAACTGGTCACGCAACATTTCAAGCGTAGCTCCCTGGCCATAGCGCTCTCGAGACAACCTATGGCCAAGGCAATCTCGTCTTATTCTATCATCAATACCCGCCGACAGCATTCGGTCCTCCCATGAATGCCTTAGCGAATACATGCTGTGATCTGGACTTTCCAAGAGGCCATGAGCGCGCAGGTATTTGTTCACCGTAGCCGAAAGTGCCGCGCTATCCCGGTAGCGGGGAAACCCGTCAGGGAATTGCTTGAACGCCTCAAGGCTGACGCCGAGAAGCGGGATCTTCCGGCGCGCATATTGGCTCTTGAGCTGACGGCCAACAGGCTCGATGCTGATGTGAGGCACGGCATGGTCCAGCCTGATCTGGGCCGCCGTAAGCGAAGCGCCTTCGCTGGGCCGGTAGCCCGTATTCACCATGCCTAAAAGGATCGCACGGGCCTCTGCGTTCAGCCCGTCGAGCGCGCCGGGCGCCAATAGCTTGTCCTTGATCCAATCCACCGAGAAGGCCGGGCGGGTTTTCTTCTCGCATTCCTTGATCGACAGATCGGATAGCGGAAGATCAAGCCCCAGCCGCTTCATCTTGTTCACGGTGCGCAGCACATTGGCGATGTGAATGATGTCCTTGTTCGCGCTATTTGCGGTCAGCCCTTCATTCCTTATGCGATCCATCCACCATTCGCGGAAATCCAGCATGTCATCGGCAGTGAGGTTCTGGATCTCGACATCGCCAATCACGTCGATCAGGTTCTTGATCGCCTTGATCCTTGGGTTGCGCCAGCGCCGGATCTGGTCTTCGCTTTTCCCAACGGTGCGATCATCGGCCAGCTTCCAGAATTCTTTGAGAGATTCCGATAGCGTCAACTTGGGCTTGGGCACCGCGCCCAGAAGCGCGTCGGCCTCCCGGTCGTCTATCGTGCCATCCTTGCGCACCACGGCGCGCACGCGGGCATAGAATTCATCATCTGGCAGCTTCAACACCTTGCTGGATGGCAGGTAACGGTAGCCCCTGATCCCCGCCAGATGCTTTGCCGCGACGAGGCGCTGTTCGTGATCCTCGGTGTCGCCGTTTAGCTTGGCTTCCCATGCTTCCAGCATTTCTTCCCAGACTGCGCCGGCCTTGCGCTTGGCCACGTCTTCAAGGTCGGTATGCAGGCTGATCCAGACGTATTCGCGCGGCTCGATGTCAGCGAACCGGCGCGGGACGCGCTTTCGGAAGTGAAGGGTGCCATTGCGATTCACGAATTTCATGGCCGGATTGTGCCCCGAAAAGCGCGGCCGCCGCAAGAGGCTAAATGTGCAGCATTTTGGGTCGAATTGTGCAGCAAGGATCGCCCGCGTCGCCCGATCGGATCTGTTTTAGCCTTATTTTATTGGTGTTTGGTCTAAAAATCTGGCGGATGGGGTGGGATTCGAACCCACGGTAGGCTTTCACCTACGCTGGTTTTCAAGACCAGAGCCTTAAACCACTCGGCCACCCATCCGTTCGCGCGGTGCTAGCGCGACTATGCGGGCGGTGCAAGATCTGTTGCGCGGGTTTTGGCTGGACAATTGGTTTCTGCGCGGTCATCTGTGCACATGTGAAGCATACCCCAGAGGAAACCGCCCATGCCGACCGCGCCAACCCTTGGAAACTGGATCGGGCTTTATGCCCTTGGTCTTATCTGGGGGGCCTCTTTTCTGGGCGTGGCGCTGGCGCTTGATGGCTTTGGTCCGGTCAGCATTGCTGCCGGGCGGATCGCGTTGGGGGCGCTGACGCTGGGCGCGGTGGCGCTGATCGCGCGCATCCCGCTGCCGCGTGATCCGGTCATCTGGGCCTTTACCGCCGCCATGGCCGTGCTGTCGAACGCCCTGCCCTTTTTCCTGCTCAGCTGGTCGCAACAACATGTCTCGTCAGGCTTTGCGGGCATCACAATGGCCGCGATCCCGCTATTCGTGATCGGGCTGGCGCATGTCTTTGTGCCGGGCGAGCGGCTGACCCGCGCCAAGGCTGCGGGCTTTGCCATCGGGCTTTTGGGCGTGGCCGAGCTGATTGGGCCGGGGGTGCTGCGCACCACCGGCTCTGCACTGGAAAGCGTGGCGAAGCTGGGCTGTCTGGCAGCGTCCCTCAGCTATGCTGTGGGCGCGATCGTGACGCGGCGTTGCCCCTCGGTGCACCCGGTGGCATTTGGGGTCATGGCGCTTGGCATTGCAAGCTGTGTCATGGTCCCGCTGGCTTTGGTCACCGAAGGGGTGCCGACCGCACCGTCCCAACAGGCCATGGGCGCACTCATATACCTAGGCCTGCTGCCCACCGGGTTGGCAACGCTTATTCTGGTGGGTATCATCCGCAGCGCAGGCCCAAGTTTCTTGTCGCAGGTCAATTATCATGTGCCGGTCTGGTCGGTCATCCTTGGCGTGGTCGTGCTGTCCGAGGAACTGCCGGGCCGATTTATACTTGCGCTGGCCATCATCATCGGCGGGCTGATGTATAGCCGCCGCAAACCGGTTCAGCCTGTGCCCGCCGCATGATACCTTGCTGCTATGTGCGGACGTTTTGCCCTGACCTTGCCCGATGACGCGGTCGCGCGCCTGTTCGACGCGCGGCTATCCAATGACAGCGCCACCGCACACGGCCAGAATATTTGCCCGACGCAGCCGGTCCTGACCATCCTTAGCAGCAAGGGCCAGCGCCATGCCGGGCCAATGCGCTGGGGCTTTCTGCCGCATTGGTACAAATCCGAAACCGATGGGCCGCTGTTGATAAATGCGCGCGCCGAGACGATTGCCACGAAACCCGCCTTCGCACAGGCGGTGCGGGCGCGGCGGTGCATCATCCCGGCAAGCGGGTTTTATGAATGGACCAAAGACGCCGATGGCGCGCGGCTGCCGTGGTATATCCGCCCGGAGCAGGGCGATCTGCTGGCCTTTGCAGGCGTCTGGCAGGTCTGGGTTCAGGGCGATACGCGCCACGCCACCTGCGCCATCGTGACCTGTGCCGCCAATGCCGCGCTGGCCCATATCCATCACCGAATGCCGGTGATCCTTGCGGCGCAAGACTGGCCGAAATGGCTGGGCGAAGATGGGCCGGGCGCGGCCCCGCTGATGCAGCCCGCCCCCGAGGACAGCTTGCGGTTTCACCGGGTTGGGGTTGCCATCAATTCCAACCGGGCCAGCGGTGATACGCTTATTGACCCGCTGGAGGGGTGAATCTTCTCTGGCCTTGGCGACCGTTTTCCACCTATCCTTGCGCAAACGCACCTGCACTGGAGATATGCCATGCGCGCCCTGTTCCTGACCCTACCCGCCGCCCTTGCCCTGACCGCCTGCATAGAATCCGATATGGATCTTACCGTCTTGGGCGAGGATGAGGCCCGCGTCACCGGCTATATTCAGATGCAGCGCCAGATGTTCGAAATGGCAGGGCAAGACCCATCGTTCTGCGATGAAGAGGGCGGCACCTTCACCCTGACCGACACCCATGCGCGCTGTGACATCGACAAAACCGGCACATTCGCGGAAATCATGGATGATGGCGGCGCGGATGCCCCGCAAGACATGCAGGCCGAGCTTGTCCATCTGGACAGCAACCGCGTGCGTGCGCTGATGCCTTTTGCGGCCATGTCCGGCCAGATGGATGATATGGCATCGGACCCGCAGGCCATGGCCATGGCGCAGCAGATGATGGCGGGGCTGTCGGTCAGCTTTTCCGTGACCGGGGCCAATATTGAAAGCACCACTGGCACGCTGTCGGAAGATGGCAAGACCGCGACCGTCACGCTGACACTGGACGATCTGCTTGCCCCGGAAACGCCGCTTCAAGACTTTGAGACCATCGTCACCTATTAAGCGGCCCGCGCCCCGGCTGCTGGCCGGGGCGTGCCCTTACACCCCGGCCGTGCGCAGATATCCCACAAGGGCTTGGGTTGACCCGTCCTTGCCCGACGCGTCGGCACCTTCCAGCACCGGGCCAAGCGCGGTCGCCAATTCCTTGCCCAGTTCGACCCCCCATTGGTCGAACGAATTGATGCCCAGAATCACCCCTTCCACGAACACCCGGTGTTCATAGAGCGCCACAATCTGACCCAGCGTGAAGGGCGTCAGCTTGGGGTATAGCAACATGGTCGAGGGGCGGTTGCCCGGAAACACCCGGTGGCGGGCCTGTCGGTCCAGTTCGGCCCCTGTCAGCCCCTTGGCAGCCATGATCGCGCGCGCTTCGTCAAGCGAACGGCCTTTCATCAACGCCTCTGCCTGTGCCAAGCAATTCGCGGCCAACAAGCGGTGCTGATGCGCCAAATCAGGTTCATGCCCTTGGGCGGCCAGCAGAAATTCACAGGGCACGACCCGCGTGCCTTGGTGGATCAACTGGTAAAAGGCGTGCTGGCCATTGGTGCCCGGCTCCCCCCAGACCACGGGGCCGGACTGGCGGCCAAGGTCTTCGCCATCCATGCCCACGCGCTTGCCGTTGCTCTCCATCTCCAACTGTTGCAGATAGGCGGGCAGCCGCGACAGGCGTTGGTCATAGGGCAGCACCGCGCGGGTGGCATGGCCGCATAGCTGGTTGTGCCAGATGCCCACCAGCGCGAGCATGACCGGCATGTTCTGCGCAAAGGGCGCTTCCACGAAATGCGCGTCCATCGCGCGCGCGCCGGCCAGAAAACGCTCGAACCGGACCGCACCAATCGCGATCATCAGGCCCAGCCCGATCGGCCCCCACATGGAATACCGCCCACCGACCCAATCGGCAAAGCCGAACACGCGTTCAGGGGCGATACCGAAAGCGGCGGTCTTGTCGGCGGCGGTGGACACGGCGGCGAATTGGGCCGCAGGATCGGCCACTTTCTGGGCCATCCACTTGCGCGCGGTTTCGGCATTGGTCATCGTCTCGATGGTGGTGAAGGTCTTGGAGGCCACGATCACCAAGGTCGTGGCCGGGTCCAGCCGCTCCAGCGTGTCGCCGATATGCGCGCCATCCACATTGGACACATAGTGCAGCCGCGGCCCGTCATGGAACGGCTCTAGCGCCAGTGTCGCCATGGCCGGGCCAAGGTCGGACCCGCCAATCCCGATATTGACCACATCGGTAATCCGCCCGCCCTGCCCCGTAAATGCGCCAGAGCGCACGGCTTCGGCAAAGGCATAGGCGCGGGCGCGGGTCTCGCGCAGCGCGGGCATGACATCGACACCGTCCAGCTCGATCACGGCGGCATCATCGGCGCGCTGCGCGATATGCAGCACGGCGCGGCCCTCGGTCTCGTTGATCTTCTCGCCCGCGAACATCGCGTCGCGCTTGGCAGCCACGCCCTGCGCCTGTGCCAGCGCGATCAGCATGTCGCGGCATGTGGCGTCAATATTGGTCTTGGAATAATCCAGCAGCATCTCGCCCGCTCGAATGCTGAAATCGGCTGCGCGGTTCGCGTCCTCGGCGAACAGCTCCAGCATATGCCGTGTGTCGGTGGCGCGCTGGTGCTTGGCCAAATCGTTCCATGTGCTCATTGTCTTTGTCCCTCGATTCGCGTCATCTTGCCCCGAATACTCAAAAAAGAAGGGGGCAATGCCCCCTCTTTCCTAGCTTATCACTCTGCCCAATGCACCTGCGCATGATCCAACAGTGCCGCAATCGGGGCCTGATCGGGCGGCAGTTTGCGCGCGCGCTCTAGGGCCGCGCGCTTCTCCGGGCCGGTTATCAGCACATGCACCCGCAAAGCCGCTTGCAGCACCGGCAGGGTCAGGGTGATGCGCGGCTCGCCCGCCGCATCCGCGCGCAGCGCCATCAGTGACGGCGCATCAGCGGCCATGGCTTGCGCCAGCTTGTCGGCGCCGGGAAACAGGCTTGCCGTGTGCATATCCGCACCCATCCCCAGCAGCAGCACCGAAATGGGCAAATGCGGCTGAATACCGTCTGACAGCGCGTCCAGCGCATCTTCGGGGCGAGGCGCACGGGCATAAAGCGGCACGAGCTTTGCGTCAGCCGCGCGGCCCGTCAGCAGGCGTTTGCGCAGCAGCGCGGTGTTCGACCGCGGATTGTCCTCTGGCACCCAGCGTTCGTCATTCAGCATGACCGACACGCGCGACCAGTCCAGATCGGCCCCCGACAGCGTGTCGAACACAGGTCCGGGCGTGGTTCCGCCGGGCACGGACAGCGTGGCACGGTCCGCCGCGCGCAGGGTTTCGCCCAGTTCTGAAGCGATGCGCTGCGCCACGCGCAGCATCATCATGTCGCGGTCGGGGTATTCGTGAAATTCCATTACCTGATCTCCCGCCAGCGGCGTCCGTCGCGATGCATCAGCATCATCGACCCTTCCGGCCCGGCCGATCCCGGCTCGTAGGGTTCGGGCACATCGCCGCGCTCTTCAATCATATCTATCACCGGATCGACCCAACCCCAGGCCGCTTCCACCTCGTCCCCGCGCATGAACAGCGTCTGGTTGCCACGGATCACATCCATGATAAGGCGCTCATAGGCGTCGGGAATGTCCAGATCGTCGCCCAGCGCTTCGGCAAAGCTCATATCAAGGGCGACATCTTTCAGCCGCATCCCGCCCGGACCCGGTTCCTTGATCATAACGCGCAAATCCATGCCTTCGTCGGGTTGCAGACGGATGACCAGCATATTCGCGCGCCACTGGTTGGATTCGCCGAAAATGGAATGCGGCGGTTCCTTGAAGGTCACGGCAATTTCGGATGCGCGGGCGCGCAGGCGCTTGCCCGTGCGCAGATAAAAGGGCGTGCCCTTCCAGCGCCAATTCGACACATGCAGCTTCATCGCTACGAAGCTTTCGGTGCGGCTGTCGGGATTGCCGGCTTCGGTCAGGTAGTCGTCACCACCTTTCCCCCGATATTGCCCGCGCACGATTTCGCTGGGCGCCACCGGGTCCAGCGCGCGAATGACCTTAAGCTTCTCGTCGCGCATGGCGTCGGGTTCAAAGCAATTCGGCGGCTCCATCGCGATCAGGCACAAAAGCTGCATCATGTGGTTTTGCACCATGTCGCGGATCGCGCCAGAGGTGTCATAATATTCGCCGCGCCCGCCCACGCCCACGGTTTCTGCCACCGTGATCTGCACATGGTCGATATATTGCGCCTTCCACAAGGGTTCGAACAGGATATTGGCAAAACGCACCGCCATCAGGTTCTGCACGGTTTCCTTGCCCAGATAATGGTCGATCCGGTAAATCTGGTCTTCCTGAAAATAGCTGGCAAGCGACGCGTTCAGCGCGCGCGCGGTTTCCAGATCCTTGCCAAAAGGCTTTTCAACCACGATCCGGCTGTCACGATCGGCAATCCCTCGCTCTTTCAGGCGTTTGGCGATATCGCCGAACAAGGCCGGTGCGACCGAGAAATAGAACGCCCGCACTTTGCCAGCCCGCATCAGCGCGGCCAATTCGGGCCAGCCGGTATCGCCGCGTGCATCTATGGTGACATAGGCCAGCATATCCAGAAAACTGGCCACAATATCTGGCAGCACTTCCTCCGCCGGCAAGAATTCTTCGAGCGTGCTGCGCACAAGGTCGCGAAAACTGTCCGCATCCAACTCGCTGCGCGCCGCACCCACAATGGTGCACCCTTCGGGAATTTGCCCTTCTTTCCAGCGCCGATAGAGGCCCGGCAGGATTTTGCGCCGGGCCAGATCACCCGTCGCCCCGAAAATGACCAGGTCGAAACACTCAACCGGAATGACGCGTGCGACCATCTCACAACCTCCGCGATGTTAGCGCTAGCAACGCTTTACCCGTTCAGGGCAGGGCCTGTCCAGTGCCAGCATCGGCGTGCAAAGGGTTATGCGTCAAGCTCGGTGTCCCAATACAGGTAGTCCAGCCAGCTTTCATGCAGGTGGTTCGGCGGAAACCTGCGCCCCAGATTGCGCAAATGTTCCGCATCTGGCTGGCGCGGGGATTGGCGCAGCTTCATCCCGCATTCGCGCAAGGTCTTGGACCCTTTGCGCAGATTGCACGGCGCACAAGCCGCAACAACGTTTTCCCAGCTTGTCACGCCCCCCAGCTTGCGCGGCAATACATGGTCAAAGGTCAGGTCATGGCGCGAGCCGCAATACTGGCACGCGAACTCATCGCGCAAAAACAAGTTGAACCGGGTAAAGGCCACGCGCTTGCGCGGCTTGACATATTCGCGCAGCACCACCACCGAGGGCACCTGAATCTCCATCCGCTGGCTGCGCACGACCTCGTCATAATGCGCCAAAATATCGACCCGGTCCAGAAACACGGCCTTGATGGCATCTTGCCACGGCCAAAGCGACAACGGGTAATACGACAAAGGCCGGTAATCCGCGTTCAAGACAAGCGCCGGAAACTGCTTCAACGCCACCGGCTCGCGCACAAAATCAGTCCTGAAATCACCATCCATGGTGCCACCCTTCCTCTGGCGGCCCCCAAGGGCTTGGCGCGCCCCCGTGGGGCAAGTGTCATGGTGCCGGGGCACCATGGCGTGAGAACACTATATCTAGGGCAAACAATCTGACAAGCGATTAGCGCGCACCAGATGTCGCAGTTTCCCGGTTAGCCCAGAAAAACGACAACCCCATGACAGGACAGATGAAGGACAGGATTTCCCCTTACCTGCGTTTGCGGATGGTCTCTCCGGGGTCAAGGATGGGGTCCAGTTCGATGCGTTGCGATCCGATCAGCCCATCGGTCGGCTTGCCCGCAACAATTTGCGCCGCGCGCAGCCCGATCTCGCGGCGGTTGGCATCTGTCGTGGCCAGTTTCAGGCGCAGACCGTCCAGCAGTTCCAGCCCGTTGAACCCGGCCAAACCCAAGCGGCCGGGCACGTCCAGCCCCTGATCCAGACAGTAAAGCAGCCCCCCTGCCCCGATCATATCATTGGAATAATACAGAAAATCCAGATCTGGGCTACGCTGTAACATGGCTTGGGTCATCTCGCGCCCCTTGGCCAATGACGAGCCGCCGGCGTAATCCTCTGTATCGGCCAGCGACAGACCCGCCTCCGCCAAGGCCTCGGTAAACCCTTCCAGACGTTTGCGCGCGCGGAAATCATCGGGCACCTTGGTGCCCAGAAACCCGATTCGCCGATACCCGGCCTGCAAGATGGCCTGCGCCATTTCACGCCCGGCACGGCGATGCGAAATGCCCACAACGGAATCAATCGCCTCGCCGTCGATATCCATGATCTCGACAATCGGGATGCCCGCATTGGCCAGCATGGCGCGCGCCGCATCGGTATGTTCCAACCCCGCCACGATCACGCCCGAAGGCCGCCATGACAGCATCTCATAGATCACGTTCTCCTCGCGGTCCGCCAGATAATCCGTCGCGCCGAACACCGGTTGCAACCCGGTGTCTTCCAGCCCCGCCGAAATGCCGCGCAGAACTTCGGGAAACACCATATTGGCCAGCGACGGGATGATAACGCCCACAAGATTCACCCGCTGCGACGCCAGCGCCCCTGCGATCTTGTTGGGCACATAGCCCAGCGCCTTGGCCGCGGCCAAAACCTTGTCGCGCGTGGCGGGCGAAACATCGTCACGGTTGCGCAAGACGCGGCTGACGGTCATTTCACTGACGCCACTGGCCTCGGACACATCGCGCAGAGTCAGGGGGCGGGCGGTTTGAGGGGGCAGATATGGGGGCAAGCGCGTGTTCCTATACAGATCGACCGATACATATGTTAGCGGCCCTCATCCCGCGCGCCAAGACACCACTTGCACCTATGCGCCCGGCTTGGCACAAGCATTCGCGCGGCCCCGTGGCTCAACTGGATAGAGCAGCCCCCTCCTAAGGGGCAGGTTGCAGGTTCGAATCCTGCCGGGGTCACCAAAAAGCCCAATAAAATATGGCTTTTTGTCAGCGGCTTGCAAAGGCGGCTGCAGAAACGCCCGTTTGATTTCCCGGGAAATCGGGCGCTGCAGACAGGATTTCTGTACAAAACCTGTACAAGTTGAGGCCGGTTTAGAGCCTCGCGGGGCGCGGCTATGAGCTGGCGTGTTGCGAACGAATGCGCCGAACGCCGCTTCGGCAGCGCCGCGCGCAAGCAGATCATCATGTTCCTGGCCGACAAGGCGAGCGATGATGGCTCGGGCATCTGGTGCTCCAAAGGCACGATCCAACGGCACACCGAGCTGGGCGAAAGCACCGTGAAGCGAACGATCAGCGATTTCCTGAAAGAGGGCATCCTGATCGAGACCGGACGCCGCCCCTGCAAGAACGGTTTCACCGTGATCTATCGCATCGTTCTGGCCCGCGTGATGACGCTGGATTCCTCCGCAGAACCCGATGACGGGACGGGGGTCACATTGGACCCCGTCCAGCCTGAACCCCGTACCCCGTCCACAGTGGACGGGGTACGGGGTCCACGGTGGACCCCAAACCACCCTAAAACCATCCATAAACCACCTACGCGCAAGCGCGCGGAGGCGGCGGTTGAGGATGAAAGGTTCGAGAAGATCTGGGCTGCCTATCCGAAGGACCGGCAGCGCGGGAAGGCTGCGTGCCTGGCTCAGATCGCGGAGGCCGTGAGGGAAGGGATCGATCCCGACGACCTGCTGCACGCCGTGCAGGCCTACGCCACCGAGAGCGCAGGGTTCACCCGGTCAAAGGTCTGTTTCTCAGACAACTGGTTCGCTGACCGCCGATGGCGGCGATTCCTGGAGGCGATGACCGAGGAACGGCAGGCGCAGACTGCCCTCGCAGCCGACCACCACGCACGGCTCGCCGCATGGGTCCGCGACCGCAATCCGATGTGCAAACACATCACCGCCCCCCAAGTGACGGCGCTGTTGGCGTCAGGGCTGGTCAGCGACGGCCAGCTGCGTGCAGCGGGACTGGCGGCATGAGGGGCACGTTCTGCGTGAGACGCATCACGCATCGCGTCCCGTGCTCCGCGCTTTCTGGACTGCGCATCGCGTCGCGCGTTCCCTGCGCCGCGCCTTCTGCATCGCGCCCTTTGCGCCGCGTCAGGTGTACCCTGCTGCGCGCAACGCGTTTCCCGCTTTGTGCAGCCCTCGCCCCAGCCCGCTCAGCAAAACCACTGAAACGGACTCCAAGCACCTGACCCGCCTCCGCTGACGCTGGGAGACGGGGAGCTTGGAGGAAGTTGGCAAGAAATAGGAACGTAAACTTCACATGCGCCACCATCGCAAACTGACCGACGACGAACGCCACCAGATCATCGAGGCCCGCGCTGGCGGCACGCCCGTAAAGGCGCTTGCCCGCCAATACGGAGTCTCGCGCCGGACGATCTACAACACGTTGAACAAGGCCCAACGCGCGCGCCAAGGCCGCACCCAAACGATCAGCTTACGCGTCAGTAGACGCGAACTGGCTGACCTCCACGCCGCTCTGGAGAGGCGCGGCATCACCGATCACCCCGCCGCTCTGCGCCGTCTGATGGGGGCCGCTGACATCCTGCTGCGCCCGGCCGATCCGGTCGTGCTCAATCACCTGCAAGCCTGGGGCGCGCAGGTCGCCACCGAGGGCGCTGCAGTCAACCATATCGCCCGCAAGCTGAATGAGGCCAAACTGCGCGGCCGCCCGATCCCGTTTACCGACGATGACATGACCACGATCCGCACCTTCGCCGGGGGGCTGGTCGAATTCGCCGAGGAGTTTCGCATATTGTGGGAAGAGCAGCTTGCAGCGATGACGCGCGAGGTCGACAAGGCGCTGGAGGGGTTAGCCAGAAAGGCACCGGGGCCCTAAAACAGGTCCCGCATCTGCGCCGCCCGCTGCATCGCATCGCTTGCGATCGGCTCGCTGACCGCCGCCGGGACCTGATCGCCCACCGCCAGAAGCGTCCGCTCCAGCGCGGGGCCCAGCCGATCTGTCATGTCCTGCAACAGCTCCAGGGCGCGGCCCTTGGGCAGACCCGCCGCGCGGCCCTCGGCCTCGAAGTGGCGGGGCACGATCTCGTCGATGCCGTAATGGCCGTCGATCGACATGGCGAGGCGGTAGCGCTTGCGCTGCAAGCGTCCGGCGCGGACGACCGGGGCGACGCTCAGGATGTCATAGAGGGGCGCGAGCGTGAACCGCGCCCGACGCCCCAGACGCAGGCTGAAGTTCTTGGCATGCCCGTCCGAGGCCCCGATCAGGAAGAAGAAGATCTGCGCCCGGAAGAACGTCTCCCGGTCTTCGATGGGCGTGTCGGATTCCCGCAAAAGCTCCATGATCTGCGCAATGCCGGGGCCGCCCAGCCGCTGGTATTTCATGGCAGAAGGATAGCCCAGCGACTGGCAGATATCCTCTTGCGGCAGGCGTTTCAGGGTGTCGCCGTGCCAGACGCGGTCGAACCGCTCGACGGACAGAACGACCTGCCCGGGCAATGTGAGCTTTTCGACATGCGCGACGGGCAGGCCGATTTCGCGCGCCAAGGTCATGCAGAACAGCTCGTTCTCGACGCTGTCGCTCAGGTCGATCTGCTCAGGGCCGGGAATGATGCCCATGGGCGTCTTGAAGATATGGCTGGTCGGCGTGATGCCGCGCGGCTTGGCCCATTGGCCATTAATACGCAAATAAGCCGTCTTTTCCTGCGCGCCTGCGATGGAAATCCGGAAATCCTCGTCTTCACTCAAGGCGAGCGGCGCGGCGGCGAGATTCTTCAGGTCGGCGACCATCTCTTCTTCCGAAATTATGCGATACTGCATGTCCTGTTCGGATGGGGCCTCGTCCACCGGCAGAAATTGCAGCGCACCGACACAGTCGCGCCCCAGCACAGACAACAGAGAGAACACATCCTTGCCCTGCGCCCCGACGCGCGCGGCGATGTTCTCGCGCAGCTCGCCTTCGGCATCGGGTAAGAGGTTGTCGAAGGCGGCAATAACCGGATCGCCCTGCCATTTGAGCTTGGTAAGCGGCAGGGCGCTGGCAACCGGAAAAGCGGCCTCGGACGCCAGCCAGTCAGGATCGTAGGAGAAGGCGATGGCACCATCCGTTGCGCGGGTCAGCGTTCCCACCCTCGCCCTTTCGTACCAGACTGCTGTCTTGCTTTGGCGTGTGCGGCGACCAGCACGAGCGATCCTTGCCATTTTAGTCCTGCCGCTGGCCAGCTATACGATCCGTCGCGGACAGTTCCGCGCCCAAGGCCTCCAAGAGGCGCAGGTAGACATCGAGGCTGACGGATACGACACCGTTCTCTATATCCGATATGGTGGACTGCGCCGTCCCTGTAATCTCGCCTAGTTGCTTCTGGCTGATCTGGCGGTCAGACCGGCGGGCACGCAGAACGGCCCCAGCTTGGCGCAGGCTTCGAATGGGGTATGCGAGAGTATCGGTCATATTTATTGATAGCTTACCGGCGATACTTTGTAAATATTGCCTTTGGGCTATATATTCACAATATCGTAGAGAAGCTATCAAGCTGGCTATCGGCTAGCCCCACTTGCTGCACACGATAGATCTGCCAGGCATCTCACTCCCATGGAAAGCACGGAGCTTTCTCGGACAATACCGAAAGGGCTGCGCAAACAACCGACATTCCAAGATATGGCGGAACGGCATCACCTATCCACTTCGCGAGAGCTTTCCTTGGCGGACCTTCCCCATTGTCGGTGAACCCATAGCCATCCGGAAAGCACTGAATGCGGGCAGCTTCGTGCGGCGTGATAAGACGACGCCTGGTCGGATGAATGAAACGGCCCTGACCAGGCGTCCCAATTCCCGTAGTGATCGTAGGCGCAGGTTTGACCGGGTGCATCCGTCCGTAGACCGAGGTATAGGTGGTTCCGTCTTTATGGCAGTCTGGGCGCTCACTATTCGGCAGATCGTATAGCTCTTCATCAAACAAATAATCTATACGTCGGGCATTCTCGGCCCCCTGGACAGGAGGGGCTTCGAAAACACTGTTTCCAACTTTGTCTGCAAGGTCTCCGATAGCCCATAGGACATCTTTCGGCGGCTGCCTATCCATCAGTAAGTCTGTTTTCTTCCCAGAACTACCGTTCAAAGTTCGCTCAAGGATTTCTTGATCGCCATCGAGAACGGCAACCATGAAGTAACGGGCTCGCGTTTGCCAGCCCCCCAGTTCATCCATTCTGACGACTCTATCAGCGACCGCATAACCCTCGGAACGGAGAAGACGCCGTGCCAAATCCACTACATCACTATGCGAGCGAAGAACTCCCGGCACATTCTCAATGACTACAACCTGAGCGCCCAACGCGACTGCAATTGCGGCGGTTGCCACGAAAAGATCATTCCGAGGATCATCCCGCCGCGTATGATTGTTGAGGTTCGAGTGGCCCTGGCATGGGGGGCCGGCAATAAGGAGGTCGGTCGTTCCGACTTCCGCAGCTAGAGCGTTGTGCAAGAGCTCCGGAGGATAGTCGAAAACGGGGTCTGCATCCACACGATCAACCGAGTAGTCGACGATGGTCGCGAGTGAGTCCGAGATCTTCGCCCGCACGGGCAGCGAGCGAGCATATACATCCATCGCAGGAGCATCCGCATCTGCGATAGCCTGGAATACTGCCCGCCGTCCGAAGCAAGAAGCCGCTAGTGCGGCGCCTAACCCAAAGCCACCAGAACCACAAAATAAGTCAACGACTTGCAATGGCACCTTTGAAGGATCGTCCCAACGATGGGAGCCCTTTAAGAATCCTTGCCACCACTCCGAACGAGCCTCGTCGGCTCCGGAAGTGCGGCAGTCAGGTGCCACGTTCACATTCATTCCACCACTTTCGCGACGACTTCTAGGTCAGCCTTTGACCCAAGCCTTTCTAGCCGACGTTCTTGCCCACACCCGCTCGACGAAGGCTTTACTTTGGTCTTGATCGAGTACCTCAACGGACACGTTGGCACAAGCCTTGGCAAGGTCTTTTGCCAGCTGCCGGATCTCTGGAATGGTCAGCTTGGGTTTGTTCCGATCAGGCACTGGAAACTGAAAATCGAGAAAAGCACGCAACAAAGGACGATGCTGTGCATACAGGACTCTTAGAAGATGGCTCCGCCAAAACTCGACTGAACCGGCTCGCGCATACTCGTAACTCTCTGCAACCGTTTCGGAAACCTCGACCAATCTTCCCATTTCGGCCCTGATCCAAAGTCTGAAGAACAGCACCTCTTTTGCGTTCTGCCCCACGAAGTTATTTCTGCCGGGTAGATAGTTTCTAGCCTCCTGCTGAGCCTCGTTATCCGGATCAGGGTTATCCTGATCATTACTCTTGAACGGATATCGCGCCTCGATCAATTCGCGGCCGACTGAACAGGCAATCCAGTACCAGAATTCCGGATCGCGTAGCGCTTCATGATCCGGAAGTGCCTCGTGCACGAGCACCGTACCTTTGGCCTCAAAAGCCTTTTCTCCTTCATCCGTTAACAAGGTTTGCAGTCGATGAACAACAGAGGCAATTTCGTTGTCCCAATCGAAATCATCACCAAGCGGTCTGAACTCGAGCTTAGGTAGCTCAATAGGCGCGACGCGGGCCCCAGCTTCTCCACATGCGTCCTGCCACTTCTTGAACCAGGATTTCGCGGCGTCTTCGCGTACAATGGGGTATGGCATCAGACTTTCTCCAAATCCCTGACAAGGCCACGGCTATCATGAACGGTCGCACGTAACCTTGTGGGGTCGTCGATCAATTTTTTGAGTTCTCGCAACGACAACGCCCTGCTTGAACTCAGGTTCTTGGCGATGTTCTCCAATGGGCTTCCAGAAACGATTTCAGTTGCTTCAGCAATGCCGTTGTCGGGCGACGAGAGAACGGCGCACACGATTTCGGCATACAGCAGTGCCGTCACAGCCGGGTGAGTCTTGCCGCTTGTGAACTTCCCATGAAGCTTCTCGCTTATATAGGCGGTCGCACATGCGCTTCCCTCCTCGTAGACGACATTCAAATCGTCGACATCCACCCAAACCATCGTCCCGGCAGGTAGAGCGCGTTCCTTGATCATCGTCTCCGTCAGGATTTCTATTCTGAAGGCAGCCTGACGGCGATCAAGGCCAATCGTAAACGTACCCCGCGAGACCCAGCTGCCGATTTGCTCAGGCCAGCCAGCGCCAAGATCCAGCTCATCACGAAGGCAAATAGATACGCCCAGTTCGAACAGGCCCGTGAGTTTGGCGTCGCCTAGCAATCGCTCTGGGATCTCGATAGTCTCGGGCGCTTCATCGCCAAGTGGGTAACGCTCGACCAGCTCTCTTCGGAGCATCTGTGGTGTCCGAAGCGTAATCACCAAATCGAAAGCTGATCGGCGCGCGCCGAAAACAACATCCAGACGGCTTTCCGAGAGCTTGGGATACAGTCTTGGCGATATCTCGGCCATCTGCATCTCATCAATGATCAATCGTCGGGTTGGTACCGGCGTATCTCCAACCTTGAGTACAAGCTCCATTTCGTCCAAAAGTGTTTCGGCTGCTTCTGCGCCGAAATAGGGCCTCAGAGTGCGGGGCTGCGATCTTACCCACGCGTTCATGGCTGCACCTCCCTGTCGAGGGGCGTGACCTTCGGAACGAACTCCACGGTCCAGTCGGATTCGTAGACTGCACTTTCAACCGTAAGTTCGACCTTCTCGCCCGGCGAAAGCGAAAGGCTCCATTCCCCGTCGCCCGTAAGGCTTGCCGCTGCACCATCGAATGTCGCGGTGACGGCGACCGGATCAATGTGATGACCGCCCTCGTCGACCGAACTGAGCCGGAAGGACAAGGCGACCGGCAAGTCACCTTCGTGGTCCTCCTTCAATTGCAGAAGGACCTTGCCGACCATTTTCAATCCTCCGGATGCTTGGACGATGCTGACATCCGGCCGCAACGAGACCGGTGTTTCGCCTTTACCTCCACCTATAGGTTCGCGCTTGCCGGTGGGACCGAACAATTTCGCCAACTCGCGCTCAAGCTGCAGGAATTTATTGCCACTCGACTTTTCCGGAGGGCGGGCAGTCTTCTGGAACATCCGCAATTCATGCCAGATCCTGCTATGGATCGCCTGCACGATCTCTCGCTCGTTCTTGGCCGGGTCCAACCGGTCCGCATTGACATCCCACCGATCATGTTCGGGCGGCTCCGATCGGCGCAGGATATCGTCGATCCCGTCATCGGCCAAGAAAACACCAACAACGGGCGGGTTACTGACTTGCCGCTTGCCGTAGTACTGCACGACCATTCCGGGAGAACGTACCAAGGCGATCCTATCGCGCAGGTCTTCCCGATCAGACTGCTCGTCAACCTCTTCCGGGGAGGTCATCACAAATAAACCGAGTTGACCGATTGATCTCTCTTCAATCCTATTAAATACCTTTCTTCGAGATTTTCCGGTTTGTTCTGGCGACTTTCCTAGGGCTACGTCCAATGCGTCGATAAACGGGCGCAACTCTGGGTCCATAAGTGGCCTGGCATGTAACCGCTGACCAGTTTCATCGACGAGTGTCACACGGAAATTGTCACGGCGGATCTTTGGCCACCAAGATCGCTCCACACCACGCCTGATGTTTTCCATAGATAGCGGGCAGTCTACGATCGCGATCGTTGTGCCCATGTCGTCCGCATCGCGGACCAGATCCAGTTCGTCAGCTAGACGATCCGCTTCAAGCCCGGTGAAAGCATCGTAGCGGATCGCATGAGCGAGCTCGACCGGTTGGCCATAGAAGCCGCGTCCGCTGGTTCGTTTGCCGTTAAACTCATGCGCCTGATGGTATGAGCAACCCATCAATAGGGACAGAGGCTCGCCCTGAGGGTCCAGCGTCCGGGAATAAACGAAAACGACAGCGATACGCGACGAAGCGCTGTAGACGGCCTTGCCGAAACCATATGAACCGCCCGAGGCGCCGCCCTCGGCGATCTTCTGGCTGCCGCCGATCTCCATCAGCAGCTTTCGCATCTTCGAACTGGGCGATGTGGGGTCTCCGGACAAGCCTGTCGTTCCGGAATCGACGACCTGCAGAACACGAAGCTTTTCGGGCCTCTCGGCCAAGGCGTTCGCCTGGTGGAGGCCGAGTACGCCAACGCGTTTGGCAAGTGCACTCAACCCTGCAGCGTTCCAGAAGCGATCAAGATCGGCCTCCTCATAGACCTTTATCTGCAAAGAGACCTGCGCGGTTTCACCCGGACGTGCTGCATCGACGCTGTTTTGCAGCGCCTCGCGCGCCAGTCGCCCCGCGGCGTCAAGTCCGCTTCCGTTGAAAATCGATTTGAAAACTTCGCCGCCCGCTCCTCCGTTGACCGGCTCGTCTTCATAATGCCAATTTGATTCCTGCACGCGCCGGTACCCTTCCTACTGCTTTGTTCTTAAATTCATTTAGCAATCAGAGCTTGAAGCTTCCGCCGACTCTGCTCCGGGGGGTAGTGAAGCGCTGCTCCACTTCATTGACGGAGTCTCGCAGCGCCTTGAGGACCTTGCGAACCTCACCTTCGTCCCATTCATACAGCGACCGGTTTGAGAGGTTGCCGATGCGCGCGATCGCTTCGATAGCTTTGTTGGTTCGGCTTTCGGCCAATTGCCGAAACTTGTCGTGCTTGGGTTCATCCATAATCGGCTCTCCTTGGAACGACTGCCGGGCAATCTGGCGCGGCAGGACGGTTGACAGGTAGCCGACCAAGACAAAAATCGCAACAGTATTCGACGAATATTGTTGCGAATGTAGTAATATCTACTTCTCTGATGCGGCAAAATAACTGAATACTGTCCACATTTCAGCACAAAAAATGGTATTGAGGAGCACCGATCTGGATCTCGCGTCGCTTCAAACGTTGGCCTTATACGGAAAAGTATGGCAGAGGAAAGTATGGCAGACACAGTGACAAACCAAGTCAGATCACGGATCATGTCCCGTGTTCGCAACAAGGACACGAAAGCCGAAGTGGCGCTACGTAAAGCGCTTCATGCGATGGGCTTCCGGTACCGGCTGAACCGGCGTGGGCTGCCTGGGACCCCTGACTTGGTTTTTCCCCGGCTCGGTGCAATCCTGTTCGTGCATGGGTGCTTCTGGCACCGGCACTCGGGCTGCCGCCGAGCGACGACACCTTCCAGCAATGTTGAATTCTGGGCAGAGAAGTTCACGCGCAACGTCACGCGCGATGCCCGGAACATCGCTGACTTGCGGGCGCTCGGTTGGCGCGTAGGGGTGGTTTGGGAGTGCGAGGTTCTAGGCGACTCACCTGATCGGCTCCTTCCGCGCATCGCGACTTTCTTGCGCGGTGACGACCAGGAATTGCAGTCGGCCAAAGCACATGATCCGGTAGCGGGCCGACGATAGTCTTCGGCTGTCTCCTTTACGAACACTATTCACGGCCAAAACTAGCGAGTGGAGCAAATAGAACTGTGCATGTGAAGCGCTCAGGATTTGCGCGCCTTAATCGCATTGCACCCGCCCCTTCATCTGCCAGCGTTGACAACCTCCGCAGCACACCTGGTCAAATCCCTGATTTCTGTCGAAGATGCGAGACCAGATAACATGGAGCACCATATTGACCGACTACTACAACCACCACGCCATCACCTTCATCGCAGCTACGCGCGATGTCGACATGTCGGACGCGCAGGGTCGGTTTCTGGCGGCAGTCCCATCACTACCAGACGGGCCGGCACGCATCCTAGATGCAGGATCGGGGTCAGGCCGTGATGCGCTGACTTACCGGATCTTGGGCTTTGACGTCTCGGCCTTCGATGCCTCGCCGGTCATGGTTGCTGCCACGCAGGCGCATGCGGCTGTGCCGACCCGGTTGAGGCGGTTCGAGGAATTCGTCTGGGAGCATCCGTTTGAGGGCATATGGGCCTGTGCGTCCCTGCTGCATGTGTCCGAGGTCGACCTGCCCAAGGCCATCGACCGACTTGCCGCCCATCTGGTGCCGGGCGGCGCACTTTACCTGTCCTTCAAGCGCGGCACCGGCGAGCGGGTGAAGGACGGACGCCGGTTTACCGACATGACGCCTGAAAGTCTGTCAGCAATCCTGGACGGATGCGGCGCGTTCAACGAACCTGACCTCTGGGAAAGCCGCGATTGTCGCCCGGATCGGACGTCGGAGGTGTGGGTAAATGCAGTGGTGAATAAGACGTGACCGGCGGATCGAGTGTTCCTGCTGAGGGGTCAAGCAACCCTGCCTGCTCTGTATGCGATGCCGCCGCCAGCGCCATCGTAGAATGTGACGCCCATGTTATCCTGATCCGCCACGGCGCAGGCCTTGCTCTCACGCCCCGCCGTCATGTGGCCCGCTGGGGGGAGCTTTCCGCCGGAGAGCAAGCGGCCCTTGCCGCTAGGATCGGACCCGCGCAAGCCCTCCTCGAGACCGAGGGGACGAACGCGCTGGTGACGCTGGTCGAGACTGGCGGCCATGTCCACCTGCGCCTTGATCCGCCATTGGCGGCACCCGGTCCCTTGCCGGGCATGCCCCATGATCGCCCGCTGATCTCGGGCGGTGAAGATGCGCTGCACGCCCATCTGCGCCCCCTGATCGACCGGGCGCGCGCCGTCGATCTGTCGGTATCCTTCCTGATGACCTCCGGCGTGCGGCTGGTCCTGCCGCATCTGCGCGATCTGCTGGACCGTGGCGGCGAGCTGCGGCTCTTGACCGGCGACTATCTGGGCGTGACGGAACCGGCGGCGCTGCGGCTGATTTCCGACCTTGAGGGCGCGCGCAGGCTGCATGTGTTCCAGGCCGCACAGATCCCGTTTCACCCCAAGGCCTGGATGTTCACATTTGCGGGCGACGGCGGGGCGCTGATCGTCGGGTCGTCGAACTTGTCCCGGTCGGCGCTGACAGACGGCATCGAATGGAACCTGCGTCATGTCGATCCGGTCGATCCTGCCCCGCTTCTGGCCGCCCGCGAGGCCTTCGAGGCGCTGCTCGCCCGGCCCGAGGTCACAGAGCTGACGCCCGCCTGGATCGACGCTTACGAGGCACGTCGCATCGCACCCCTGCCCACGGCCAGCGGCGCACCGATAGAAGCCCCGGAAACCGCCCCCACCCCGCACGAGGTTCAGGCCGAGGCGCTGGCAGCCCTGCGCGCGACCCGGGCGAAGGGTTATGGTGCTGGGCTGGTGGTTTTGGCCACGGGCCTTGGCAAGACATTCCTCGCGGCTTTCGACAGCGCGGATGCGGCCCGCATCCTGTTCGTCGCGCATCGCGAGGAAATCCTGACCCAAGCCATGGCCGCCTTCCGCGCTGTCCGGCCTCGCGCCCGGCTTGGGCGCTACTCAGGTGAGGAAAAGGACGCCGAGGCTGACATCGTCTTCGCCTCTGTCCAGACTCTCGCGCGAAATGCGCATCTGACCCGGTTCGATCCGCGGGCCTTTGATTACATCGTCGTCGACGAATTCCACCACGCCGCCGCCGCCACCTATCGGCGGATCATCGACCATTTCCAGCCCGGCTTCCTGCTGGGTCTGACCGCCACGCCCGACCGCAGCGATGGTGGTGATCTGCTGGGCCTTTGCGAAGAAAACCTCGTCTACGAATGCGATCTCTGGTCCGGGATCGACCGGGGGCTGCTGGCCCCCTTCCACTATTTCGGCGTGCCCGATCCGGTCGAGTATTCCCAGATCCCCTGGCGCAGCGGGCGGTTCGACGAGGCCGCGCTGACCGAAGCCGTCGCAACCCAGGCCCGCGCCGAAAACGCGCTCGAGCAGCTTGCCAAGCGCGGCGGTAAAAAGACCATCGGCTTCTGCGTGTCCCGCCGCCATGCCGATTTCATGGCCGATTTCGCGCAAGCGCGCGGCCTGCGCGCCGTCGCGGTCCATTCGGGCGACACCTCCGCCCCTCGGGCCAGCGCGCTGAAGGCGCTAGAGGATGGCGACCTCGACATCGTCTTCGCCGTCGACATGTTCAACGAAGGTGTCGATGTGCCGTCGATCGACACCGTGCTGATGCTGCGCCCGACCGAGAGCCCGGTGATCTGGCTGCAGCAACTGGGCCGTGGATTGCGCCGCTCGGCAGAAAAAACGCATCTGGCCGTCATCGACTATATCGGCAACCACCGGATTTTCCTGACCAAGTTCCGCACGCTTCTCAAGCTGGGCGCAGGTGACGGCGCGCTGCGGTTGGCGCTGGAGCAGCTGACCGACAAGCTGATCCAGTTCCCTGTGGGCTGCGAGGTGACCTATGACCTGCAGGCGCTCGACATACTGCGGTCCCTGATCCGCCAGCCGCGCGACGGCGAGGAACTGGCCGCCTTCTACCGCGATTTCCGCGAGCGCCACGGCACAAGGCCCACCGCGTCGGAGGTGCAGCACGCGGGCTTCAACCCCGGCCGCACGGGGCATGCGGGCTGGCTGGGGTTCGTGGCCGACATGGGTGATCTTTCGGAGGCGCAGCGCAGCGCCTGGACTGCGCATCGCGCGCTTCTGGACGAGATCGAGACGACGCGCATGACCCGCAGCTACAAGATGCTGGTCTTGCGCGCGATGATCGAAGCAGGAGCCTTCCCAGGCCGGATCGCGCTGACCGATCTGGTGGAGCGCGTTGCCCGTCTCGCCCGGCGCAACCCGCAGATAAAGATGGACCTGAGCGTCGACCCTGACGATGCGCCCCGTCTGCGCACGCTTCTGATGCAGCAACCGCTCAAGATCCTGGCCGAGACGGACTGGTTCCAGTTGGGGCCGGGCACGTTCGAGACCACGTTTGCCGAGGGCGAGACCGCGGCCCTCACCGCGCTCGCCTCGGAACTCGTGGACTGGCGGCTCCTGCGATATCTCCAGGCGCGGGATGTGACCTATGACATGCCCGAGGGCACCGGTCTGGCGGAAGCCGCCGAAGGTGCTGCCCCCGCTCCAATAGCCCCAGCCAAGGGTCTTACCCTCTGGCACGAATACCAGCGCGACCAGATCGCGCCGCATTTCGGGGCAGTGTTCAACACGGGGTCTTGGAACGCCGGTATCGTGGTCCTAAAGGGCGTGCGGGCGATGATCCTTCTGGTAACGATGGACAAAGGTAGCATGTCAGTCGGCAGCCACTACGCCGACCAATTCGCGAGTCCCACGCGCTTTGTCTGGCAAACCCAGACCAGCACACGCCGCGACGACATGCGCGGTCGCATCATCTCGGGCGCAGAACCTGGCTGGACGGTTCACCTGTTCCTTCGAAAATCGAAACTGCGCGATGGGCGCGCAGCCCCGTTCCGCTATGCTGGACCGGTGCAATTCGTGGGCTGGGAGGGGGATGCGCCGATAACGGTGCAGTGGGATATTGTTGAGCCAGTGCCGCAACAATTGCGGGAACTGTATGGAGTGACAGAATGATGGCGGGCAGTCACTACGGGCGGGAAGCTGCCGTTCGCTATGGCACTAACTAATGACCGCTATGGGAACGTTGGTTCACGCTGCGCTGTTGGCATAGGTGGGTTGCGCAGAACTATGCCGACCGGAAAACTGGGCGACAGCTTGCTTTACCCAATCACGCCAGAGCTGCAACGTTACGGACCCGTAAAGGCTGATTGGGCAAAGAAATTTTCAATGCTCCACAATCAGTTTTGTGACTGTATTCCCGATTTCCTCACGGATGGGGGCGGCTTCGATTATCTCTTTCTCATGCCTGGCAACATTCAGTTGCTAGGCGGAAAATGGATCAACGAAAGGACAAGAAAATGGCAAGCCCACGCCCTACGAACGGCCCGTCAACAACCGGAAATAAATCTGGTTCTGGCCGGGGAAACAACCCGCCTAAGGGGAAATAAGCAGCCTGTAGCCAGCCGTGCGCAGTATCCCCAAAGGCTGCTGCAAAAGGCTCGGTCACGATAACAATTGAAAGAAATGATTGGGATGGTGGTTGCACCGCCATCCCGTTATCGAGGTGCAAAGTGTATTATTCAAAAGATAAAGAGTTGAATCAGGTGATTGCAGAGGAAGTGAAGTCAGGGGCGCGGTTTGTCTCGGGAAAGAAGCATGCCAAGCTTTTCTTGGCCGGTGGTGGATTGTTGGTATTCTCCCGAACGCCGAGTGATCGACGGGCGTTTCGGAACGTGAAGGCTGAACTATCCAGGATACATCGCCAACAGGCCAAGGTGTGACCGTGTCCGACACTCAGCGGATTGCTCAACTTCCGACTTCACACTCAGCACTCCTCTACGCTGTATCATTGTTTTGCGCGCCCGAATGGCAACACTCAGAACGCCGCCGCTACGCACTCTCGGAGATGCGTTTGGAGAGAGGGGCTGACCGAACGATTGAGTTAATTGACCTGCTTAGGCAGTCGTTGAGACAGGACCAAGCGTCAACTCTTTGGGGAGATGTAGTCGAACAGCTCCTAAGGCTTGGGAATTCCCTGGATGCGCTCGAACTCCACACGCGGACATACTCGGCAACTCCGCAGCAGACGCTTTGCGTGCTTCTAGCGTTCGACGTTATGCCTGCGCTTGGTAGAACCTGGGGGTTTTGGTGCCAGGATGAGGCGCTTTTGCCTCAGATGCCCGAAGACGACCTTTGGTTTTTGCCGCATCAAGATCCTGCGAACCCAGATCGTTTGATTTTGCCAGTCGAGAAAGTGCTCTCATGGTGGTTAGAGAAATTTGACGGCCCATTAGATCGGCTTTGGGGGGAATACGACGACGAAAGACGACGTACGCTCGACAACTGGAAGTCTGGCCGAACAACGCCAGCGCTTTCCAAGATCATGGAGTGGTTCAGTGACGATTATCAGTTTTCACACAAGAGTTCAGACGAAGCTCATCTTTCTACAACGCAGCTTCGCTCGTTGTTGCTTTGGGCACGCGCGATTGAGCAAGCCTACAAGGATCTCGTTGGTTACTTGACGCCAGGTTGCTCACCGAACGACACTGATCCGATACGCAACAAGGCTTTGCAATTGATCGAGCTCTTTAGGTGGAGCCACGAGGCCACTTTGGCCAGCCACGACACTTCGGTAGAACGAGAGAGAACGAAATTCTCTGCCGCCTTCCCTAGGTGGGCAAAGTCCAGCGTTTTCTCGGCCATTGCAGCCAACGAAAACGGTGACTTGCCTGCACCCGAAACCATTGGTCAGTTTTTATCACTAATGTTGATGTCTATGCCGGATGACAACGTTTTGCCTGACCTATTTGAAAACTTGCAGGCCAGGTCACCCAAAATGTGGATGCCCAACCAGGAACGACTTGGAGAGCGAGAAGCAGTTCAAGCAACCATTGAAAACGTGCTCGTGACGTGGGGTGGCGATGATCCCGCGCGTCAGTTCTATGTCGCCTCTGGTCTGGAAAAGCTTCGAAAATTGCCCCGCATTGACGAGTTCGAAGCAGATCTCACCTACTTATGCGCCCTCGACGCACTGTCGTCGGGCAACTTTTACGAAGCGTGTCAGCATGCCGAAAAGGCTCTCGAACTCTGTTTGACGCGGTCCATCGGGCCACTGAAGCTGGATATCGCAAAGCTCAACTTCTCACTGGCTGTTGCTCAGGACGCATTCAAGCGTGCCAGTGCAGAACGAAGTTTTCGAATTCTTTGCAAATCAGTCCAGCCTCGAGATGCAGCTCGCTGGAAACTCGGCGAAGGCCCGATCGATTATTCGATGCGGTTGGCTGCCGCTGATCACGCGGCTTGGTTCTGGGACAACATTGTTCGCCCGTATGAAGGGGTGGAAATCGAAGCGCCGCTGCAAGAAAATTCCGAGATCATTCGCGCGTACGCAGGTTTGCTTTGGTCGGTCGCTTCAGAGGATGAGGTACGCGGGTTCATCAAGCAGTTTCGCCGCAAGTTGAAGCACAAGTTGCGAGATGTGCGTGGCGACACGTTCTTTACTATATCATCAAAGATGGTGGCGGACATCGCGCCGCGGATGAGGCAAATGCCGACATATCCCGGGATTCCCAAAGAACCCTACGAACTTGCCAATTTGATGGCCGCAACGCATTTAAAGCTGGCCAGCTTGTTGCCCAGGGACGTTCTGGAGGCGCGTGACTACCTAAAACAGACTGTGCTGATGTTGGCCGCCGATCGAAACGATGTCGACATGGTAAAGGCACTCGTTGATCGCCTCGTGCATGATCGCATGCGTGACGGAATCAATGCTCAGGATGCGCTTGGCCGTACTGCATTGCATTCAGCAGCCAAAGTTGGAGCCGATCGATGTTTTGAAATTCTTCTTGCCGCGGGCGCGAATCCGACGCTTCAGACTTACACCGGAAAGACACCTGCCCTTTTTGCCGCAGAATTTGGGCGGACCACGATCTTCGAGATGAGACTGAAATGCACGGCGTATGAAATTGGCAGAGATGAGTTAAAAAGAGCATACGAACTGGCGCAGGAATCTGCAGAGAACTTCAAAGCAAAGCGCAAGGATTATGCCATTCAGGGGTATAAGATTGCCGGACGGATAGGTTTTCAAAGGATTGCAGCGTTGGCGTTGGATGCGCTGGGAGAATAGCCGTAAGCATCTCGTTTGCTGACAGGACCTTATAGGGGCAGTTTAAGAAACATTTCCCGCGAACTGCAGCGGGCTGTACTTCGAGCTTAAAACCGACTTCAGCCGCGACAATCGCTGATGTCCGCAAAGGGCCGTCTCTGGCCATTGCATGATCTTGTCAATGTCAGACGGGCCAAAGCGCTTGGGCATCTTTAGTTGGCTTCTTGAAGTCGTTCAGGTTTCGTTTGGCGCTATCGCCAACACACGCCTCGTAGACGCTTTCTCTTTTGTTGGCACCCCAGCTCGCAGCGCGCGCTGCGAAGTGACTCGACTCACTATGCCTTTCCCAAGTGACGACCTTAACCTTCTTGCCGTCAGATAGCGTTTTGAGCTGTCGCTCGAAGGTCAAAAGCGTGTCTGACCGGCGCCCGTGTGCGTCAAGGTAGTGATAGTGATATCCCCAGTGTCCGTGGTTTTCCCTCTTAAGAAGTTCCTTGAGGCTAGGGATGGTCAGGAAGAGGGCGACAACGTTTTCGGGTAGATCGGGAGCCACGACGACACGTAGAATTGGCTCAAGGTTTCCCCGCAGGAAGGGTATGAGCGGCCCGCGAATTTCTTCTGCTCCCAATGACCAGCGATCATCATAAACAATTGCGAAGTTCTTTTGCCATGTCCGCAAATCAAGATCTTCTTGCCTCATGGCGCTTTGCAAGTTGCCGACAAGGTCGTCGATTTCGCGAAGCAGTCCACTAAACTCTACTTCGAGGTTTTCTCGGGTAGAAACCTCGCGTCCAGCGTAACTGAGTTCTCGCAGTCTTTCGCGCTTCGAGACGATACCGCTAATGCAGCCCTTGACTTTGTCTCGTCCGACAAAGCCCACCAGTAGATGTTCCTGCTCAGGATTGAAGTTAATCTGGCTCAAATATCATAGCCCAAGTCTGGTTAGGGGATGTGTCTACCACAACTGTATAACCTCTATTCGCTTCATGCCCGATGCGGCCAGCATATTTTTTGACGGAAAAGCGCAGGCAAGCCACGGAGGCTCTATCGGCGGCTTGGCGAGCGCTAACAACTTCAACCGCCTGAAAATGCTGCGCCATGAACGAATGGCCGGTCTGGTGAGGCTGCGCCGCAGCAAAGGCATCTGGGATGAACGTCAGGATAGGGCCGGTCGCGCCAAAGACAAAACACAAATCCAGTTTCCTTGCTCGAGCTATTCCGCAGCAAAAAGCGTGGGCACGCCGGACACATCCACTTCCCGAGAGGCATGCCAAGCGTCATAGGCACCCTGCATCCTGATCCAGAACAGCGGTTCGTTCCCGAACAGCTTTGCCAGGCGCACGGCGACCTCTGGGCTGACCGGTTTGCGCTCCGCCACGACATCATGCAGATGCTGGCGCGAGATGCCCAGCAGCCGCGCGATCTCTGTCTTGGATTTGCCCGTCTCGGGGATCACGTCCTCTCGGAGCAATTCGCCCGGATGCGTCGGGCAGCGGTCGGGGTTGCGGCTCATGCTCGCCTCCTAGTGGTATTGCTCGAAATCCAGCACATAGGCGTCGCCATCTCTGAACTCGAACGTGATGCACCATGGCCCGTTCACATGGACCGTATAGCGCGTGGGGTTGTGACCTCGCAGCGCGTGAAAGTCGAAACCGGGAAGGTTCATGTCCTCGGGCGCGGTGGCGGCATCCAGGGCATCGAGCCGCCGCAGGATACGCTTGTGAAACCGCGCGTCGATCTTGGACTTCCCCGTTTCCCAGAGGGCCTTCAGTTGCTTGTTCGTGAACGTCTTTATCATTTCTTTATGTAGTCTATCTGCTTACATATGTCAATAGATCGCTTACAGTGAGATTGCAGGCGTGAACGCACTTCCGTACCCACCGAAAAGCGAATCGTCATGTGGTCAATGGAGGTGATTTGCTGCTCGGTCTTCCAGAAAGGTCTCAAAGGTGCAACTCTCGAGGATCGATGCGCTGGACGTGAGCGGGCGCCTTAGTATCGCGTCCAGGACCGCCGCAGCCCCGGCAATCATCACTGCAGGAGCGAACCAAGCCATTGAACTGACACCGAGACTGGCCGGCCAGAACAGGTACTGCAGCACTGGGACAGACAGGAAGGGGAGCGCCGCAAGAAGTAGTCCGCGCAGAGGCTTCATCTTGCGCTCGAAAGTTTCTGCCAGCGCTGCATGGTTGGCATGAAGATCGCGCTCCCATGCCAAGTACTCGTCTTCCAGCTGGCCGCGCAGAAAGTGGCCGCATCGGCAGTATTCGCGGGAGAGGTACTCGATCTTCCCACATGATGCGCAACAGATCGCATTCATGTTCTTGGCGTTGGGCCGGACCTCGCTCTGCCGCGCAGGCTCCCCCGCCTCTGACTGCGCCTCGCCAGTTGGGACCAGTCCCTCCCGCTCGAGGAAATCGTCTACTCTATGGGAAACTGACACCTTACGGGGTTTCAGAACGTGGACATCTGCAGGAAAGGTCGTGTCGCGAATGCTGTGGAAATTTCCTGGCGGCCATCTCCGGGCATGTGATCTTTCGGTTTCTCAGGCGGCGAGGTCAAGAGGCATGGGTTCGAGGGGCTGAGACAAGGTTTCCCA